>Ga0209471_1000669_pt1 | contig 22100 bp, 23 predicted proteins | sample GraSoiAngelo_128_FD_185885 | JGI IMG/M metagenome (GOLD analysis project Ga0209471, IMG submission 185885) | Grasslands soil microbial communities from the Angelo Coastal Reserve, California, USA - 14_0927_12_20cm (SPAdes) (version 2) | ecosystem: Environmental > Terrestrial > Soil > Grasslands ...
CGCTCTTGCCCTTGCCATCCAGCCACCCCTTCATCGCCAGGTAGAGATCCTTGCGCGCCCCGACGCGGACAGCGTACTTGCCCGCCTCCTCCTCGCAGGCGGCGGCGGCGGCGCGCACCTTGGCGTCGGTGTGGATGTCCTTCATGAAGCCGAGCCGGCCGACGGTGTCGCCCCAGTCGGTGGTGATCTGCTCGATCGCGTCCGCGGTGTTGGCGAAGTCGCGCTGCGCGTCGGGCACCGCCACCACTTCGGCGAGCTTGCGGTCGGCGAGCTTCTCGGCGTCGTCGCAGGTCTGCTTCAGCTCTTCCGCCGTCCAGCGGGTCCTCAGGGGCGGCACGTCGACGGGCTGAGTGGCGGCGAAGGTCCAGCCCGGGTCGGAAGCAGAGCGCGTCTCGTGGGAAAGCGTGGCGCAGGCGGCGGCGAGCAAGAAGGCGACGGCCATTCGCATGGGAACACCTCGCGGGGAACAGCGCCGTACGTTCGCGACCGGGCGGTATTTCACAACTGCGAGGGGAATGCGATAAGAAGCCGCCTCCCACCCCGGAGAACCCATGAGCTCTGCGAGCAGGCGGATGGTTGTGCTGCTTCTCTTGGGGATCGCTTGCAAGGAGAAGCCCGCGGGCGAGGCCTCTGCCCCCTCGGGAGGCGCCCTCATCGGCGCCGCCCTCAGCCTCACCGGTGCGGCCGCGGTCTATGGCGCACAACAGCGCGCCGGCATCCAGGCTGCGGCCGAGGAGATCGCGCAGGGCGGCGGACCGAAACTACAGGTCCTGATCGAAGACGACGGCTCCACGAAGGAACAGGGCATCACTGTCTTCCAGAAGTTCATCAACCGCGACAAGGTCAGCGCCATCCTCGGGCCGACGCTCTCCAACACGGCCAGCGCCGCGGACCCGCTCGCGCAGCAGGCGCAAGTGCCGGTCCTGGGCATTTCCAACACCGCCGCCACCGGCATCACCGACATCGGCAACTACATCTGGCGCGATTCCTTGACGGAGGCGCAGGTCATCCCCGGCGCCTTCAAGAAAGCGAGGGAGAAGCTCGGCTTCAAGAGCGCGGGCGTGCTCTACGGCAACGACGACGTCTTCACCAAGGCCGGCTACGACGTGATGAGAAAGACGCTCGCCGACCAGGGCATCAAGGTCCTCGACACGCAGACCTTCGCCAAACCCGACCGCGACTTTCATGCGCAGCTCACGGCGCTCATCGGCGTGAAGCCCGATGTGGTGGTGGTCTCGGCGCTGGCCGACAACGCCGCGGCCATCGTCAGCCAGGCGCGGCAGCTGGGCTGGAGCGGCCCCATCCTCGGCGGCAACGGATTCAACAGCCCCGCCTTCATCAAGAACGCCGGCGCGGCCGCCGAGGGAGTGATGGTCGGCACTTCCTGGAACTCGCTCAGCCAGGAGCCCGCCAACCAGAAATTCCTCGAGGCGATGAAGAAGCGCGGCGTCAATCCCGATCAATTCTCCGCACAGGCCTTCACCGGCGTGCAGATCCTCGCCGAAGCGATCAAACGCGCGGGCGGCAAGACGGGCCGCGAGGAGATCGAGAAAGGGCTCGGGCTGGTGAAGGACCTCGACACACCGCTGGGCAAGTTCTCCTTCACGCCCTCGCGCGACGCGCAGCACGACCCCAGCGTGCAGCAGGTGAAAGACGGCAAGTTCCAGATCGTCCAGTAGCGATGGGCCAGCAGGCGCTCAACGGCGTCTTCGTGGGGAGCATCTACGCGCTCTTCGCAGTCGGGTACACGCTGGTCTTCGGCGTGCTCGACATCCTCAACCTCGCGCACCAGGCGGTGTTCATGCTCGCCGCCTTCGCTGCCCTCCTGCTGGTGGCCGACGCCCATCTCCCACTCTGGGCAGCGATGCCGCTGGCGGTGCTCTTCGCGGGACTCTTGGGAATCCTGCTCGAGCGGCTCGCCTTCCGCCCCCTGCGCGGCCGCGCCGATTCGAACATCTCCGGGCTGATCAGCTCGCTGGCGATGGGCACCGTCTTCGAAGCCATCGCCCTGCAGATCTTCGGGCCCGACACCTCCCGCTTTCCGCACGGCACCTTTCCCGATCGGCTGATCCGCATCGGCGGCGCGAGCGCCTCTTTGCTGCAGCTCTGCATCATCGCCATCTCGGTCGTGCTGATGGCTCTGCTCACGCTCTTGCTTGCGCGCACGCGGCTCGGCCGGCAGATCCGCGCCGTCGCCGAGAGTCCCCGTGCCGCCCGCATCCTCGGCGTCAACGTCGACCGCGTCATCGCCGCCGCCTTCTTCATCTCCTCCTCGTTGGGCGGCGCCGCCGGCGTGCTCTTCGCGCTCGCCTTCAATTCCATCTCGCCCGACGTCGGCCGCAGCGTGGAGCTGAAAGGGCTGGCGGTGATCATCCTCGGCGGCATGGGGAGCATTCCCGGCGCGGTCATCGCCGGATTCGCCCTCGGCCTCATCGAGGTCTTCACCGTGGCTGGCTTCGGGTCTTCCTACCGCGACGCCGTCTCCTTTGCCGTGCTCTTCGTCGTCCTCCTCGCCCGGCCGCGCGGCCTGTTGGGCCAGGCGGCGGCGCGCGAGGCTTGATGGATCTATTCCTCGCCTATCAATCGCTGATCGCATTCGTCGGGATCAACGGCCTGCTCGCGCTCTCCGTCTATGCCACGCTCTGCTGCGGCCAGCTTTCGCTCGCCAACGCGGGGTTCATGGCGATCGGAGCCTATACCGGCGCATTGATCACCCAGCACGCCCGCGGCGTTCCCTTCGTCGCGGTGCTGGCTGCCTCGGCGCTCCTGCCGGCGATCATCGCCGTCCCGCTCGGCCTCCCGGTCCTGCGCTTGCGGGGAGTCTTTCTCGCCATCGCGACCATCGGCTTCGGCGAGATGGTGCGGCTCTTCTTCGTCAACTGGGATTACACCAACGGCGCGCTCGGTCTCGTCGCCATTCCGCAGCGCACGCATCTGTGGACCATCTTCCTGGCGCTCGCCGGAGCGCTTTACCTGCTCGGGCGGCTGCGCGGATCGCGCGCCGGCTATGCGCTCGAAGCCATCCGCGAGGACGAGACGGCGGCGCGCACCATGGGCATCGACACCACGGCCCACAAGCTCGCCATGTTCGTCCTCGGCGCAGCCATCGCCGGGGTGGCCGGCGCGCTCGAGGCGCACCTCACCTTCATGGTCGCGCCGAGCGGATACGGATTCGGCCGCGTCGTCGACATGCTGGTGCAGGCCGTGGTCGGCGGCACCGCCGCTTTCTTCGGGCCGGTCATCGGCGCAGCATTCCTGACGGTGCTCCCCGAAGTGCTGCGCGAAGCAGGAGCGCGGCTCGGGTTCGCTCCGGGGCCGTTCCGCCTTTTTCTCAACGGCGCGATCCTCCTCGTCGTCATTCTCTTTCTCCCCAATGGGCTGGTGTCGCTCTTGCGCCGCCGGAGAGCTGCGTGACGCTGGCGCTCCAATCGGTGTCGCGCTCCTTCGGCGGAGTGCGCGCGGTCGAGGACGCCACCTTCACCGTCGAGAAGGGCGAGGTGCACGGTCTGATCGGCCCGAACGGCGCGGGAAAGACCACGCTGGTGAATCTCATCTCCGGCCTGCTGCAGCCGACCCAGGGCGAGATCGCGCTCGAGGGCCAGCGCATCGATCGGCTGCCGGCACACCGCATCGCCGCCCGCGGCGTGGCGCGCACCTACCAGAACATCCGCCTCTTCGCGGGGCTCTCCGCCGCGGGCAACGTCGTGGTCGGCGAGCATCTCCGGCGTCGCGCGCCGCTCTGGCCGCGGCTCTTGCTGCTCCCCAGCGCGCGCCGGGAGGAGCGAGCCGCCGCGCAGACTGCTCTCGAGGCGCTGGCGCGTGTCGGACTGCGCGAGCGCGCCGGCACGGCCGCCGCGAATCTCTCTTATGGGGAGCAGCGCCGCGTCGAGATCGCCCGCGCACTCGCCTCGCAGCCGCGGGTCCTGCTCCTCGACGAGCCGACCGCGGGCATGAATCCGAACGAGGCGAGAAACGTGGCACGGCTGGTGCGCGAGGTGGCGCGCGAGGGCCGCGCGGTGCTGCTCATCGAGCACAACGTGCGGCTGGTGATGGAGCTGTGCGACCGGATCACCGTGCTCAACTTCGGCCGCGTCATCGCCCGCGGCGGGCCGGCCGAAGTGACCAAGGACCCGGCGGTCATCACCGCCTACCTGGGAGAAGCGGAGTGACGGCGCTTCTGGAAGTGCGCGACCTGCGCGTCCGCTACGGTCACGTCGAGGCGGTGCGCGGCCTCTCGTTCTCGGTCGGCGCCGGAGAGATGGTAGCGCTGATCGGACCGAACGGCGCCGGCAAGAGCAGCACCTTGAACGCCATCGCCGGGCTGGTGCGGCCCGCGAGCGGGTCGGTCAAGCTGCAGGGCCGCGAGCTGGTCGGCGCGCCGGCGCACGCGACCATGGCCGCCGGCATTGTGCTCGTGCCGGAAGGGCGCGCCATTCTCGGGAGGATGAGCGTCGAGGAGAACCTCGTCATGGGCGCCGAGGCGCGCCCCTGGCCCGCCGGCCGCGAAGAGGCGCAGGCGGCCGTCGAGCAGCAGTTCGCGCGATTTCCTTCGCTGCAGCGCAGGCGGCACGCCCTCGCCGGCGCGCTCTCGGGCGGAGAGCAGCAGATGCTCGCCATCGCCCGAGGGCTTCTGGCGCGGCCGGTGATCCTGCTGCTCGACGAGCCCTCGATGGGCCTCGCGCCGCAGCTGGTGCAGCAGATCTTCCAGATGATCGCCGACATCCACCGCGCGGGGACGACCATCCTCCTGGTCGAGCAGAACGCGCGCATGGCTCTGAAGACTGCGCAGAACGCCTTCGTGCTCGAGCGCGGCGAGATCGCGCTGCACGGACCAGCGCCTCAGCTCGCAGCCGACCCGCGCGTGCAGGCGGCCTACCTGGGCGGGGACGTCGAGGCCCGCTAGAGCCGCTTACTTCGGCGTCGACTCGTCGGCCTTCGGAACGATCACCGGCGGCCCGCTCGACGAGGGCGGCGTGCTCACCGGCATGACCACCGGGATCTTGGTCGAGTCGCCCTTCGCGACGCTGGTGACGCCCGTCTCGGGACCTGGCACGCACTTGCTCTCGGTGAACGTCTGCTCGCAGTGCTCACCTGTGCCGCACTGTCCACGGCAGGGCAAAATCTCGCACAGCCCTGTCCGGGGATTGCAAGCCGTTCCGTTGGTGCAGATGGCGACGCAACCGCCCGAGGCGCGCGACGCCGCCGCCGCACCGAGGCCTGCCGCGGTCATGACGGCCGCGCCGGCCAGCGTGTTCGAGCTGCCGGTGATGCAGCCCGCCAGGGCGATCAAGGCAAGCAGCGACGATCGGCCCATCTGCGCCTCCTCTGCAGGCCGGCAAGCCCTCCAGAGCCTCAGATGCCGGAAGGCGGACCCGGATTTTAGCATCCCGGCCACCGAGAATTTTCTCCCTCGACACATGCGCGCCACTCGTCTCCGCGTACAACGCCGCCGCACCTTCCGGCTAAAGGAGATCCCATGCGCAAGATGACGGTGTTCTATGCTCTTTCATTGCTGGCTTGCAATTCCGCTGGTTCGCGCGCCTGGCGGGAGACGCTCCGCCATCGTCATCGCCTGGGACGAGGACGACTACTCGGGCTTCGCCGGATGCTGCGGCAGCCCGACCGGCGCGGGCGGCGGCGTTCTCGGCGGCGCGCGCGCGCCGGTCATCGTGGTCACCTCGCGCGGCGGCGAACACCACGTCTTCGACCGCCCCGCCAACCACTACACGCTGCTCGGCACCATTCAGGAGCTCTGGGATCTCGGCTGCCTGGCCAACACCTGCAAGCTCGATGAATCGCAGCTGATGACCGGGCTGTTCGAGGAGTGAGGCCGCATCGGGGTGGCGGCGATTGAACGCCGCCACCCTGCTCTCTTTGACATTCCACAGCTCCTGGACGGATCATGCGCCTCCCACGTTGATGGAGGGCTGGCGATGGCACCTCGCCGTGGAATCTCCCGCCGCAATTTCCTGCAGTCCTCCCTGGCGCTGGCAGGCGCATCCGCGCTGGGCGCTCCCGACGCACTGGGCGCTCCCGATCTGAAGCTGAAGAAGCCGATCAAGGTCGGCTGTCAGTGCATCCTCTCCGGCCCGCTGGGCGGCTACGGCGAGTTCATGCGCAAGGGCGCCACGCTGGCGATGGAGGAGATCAATGCCGCCGGAGGCATCGGCGGCAGCCCGATCGAGCTGAACTTCCGCGACGAGGAGCTGAAGCCCGACGTGGGCGTGAAGAACGCCCGCTATTTCGTCCAGGACTGGGGCGCCGATTTCCTCATCGGCATCGACTCCAGCGGCGTGGCCCTGGCGGTGGGCGAGATCATGCCGACCTTGAATCGCGTGCTCATCGTCACCCACGGCGCTACCGAGAAATACAACGAGGACCTGGTCTACAAGAAGCACATCCGCCAATGCTTCCGCGTCTGCGTGCCCGTCTATCAGGACGGCATTGCCTCGGCGTTGGTGGCGAAGGACTTGCCGGTGAAGAGATGGGCGACCATCTCTCCCGATTACGAATATGGCCATACCTCCTGGAAGATGTTCCGGGCCTACCTGAAGCAGAACAAGCCCGACGTGGAGTTCGTCGGCGAGAGCTTCGCCAAGTTCGGCACCGTCGACTTCTCCAGCCACATCAGCAAGGTGATGGCGCTCAACCCCGAGGGGATCTTCTCCACCGAGTGGGGCGGCGAGGCCGTCACCATGATCAAGCAGGCCAAGCTCTTCAAGGTCTTCGAGCAGACCAAGGCCTTCATGATCGGGATGGGCTCCGCGATGGACGTCCTGCAAGGTCTCGGTCCCGATTATCCCGACGGCGTGTGGGCGTCGGGACGCTATTACTTCGGATATCCCGATACTCCGGAGAACAAGCGCTTCAATGATTCATTCAAGAAGCGCTGGGATACTTATCCAAGCTATCCCTCGGAAACGTCCTATACCGCGCTCAATGCCCTGAAGAAGGCGGTCGAGAAGGCGCGCACGCTCGACACCGACAAAGTGATCGAGGCGCTCGAGGGCCTGGAGCTCTCCCGCCCGGCAGGGCCCTGCGTGATCCGCAAGGAGGATCACCAGGCCGTCTATGCCGTGCCCTGGGGCCAGATCACCCACGACAAGAAATACCCGATGCCGACCTTGACCAATCTCAAAATCTTCAAGACGGAAGAATACTATCGCAAGCCGCCCTTCGCGCCCGTCGAGGGATAGATGCTTTTTCAAGGTCTGGTCGGGCTCAGCGAGGCCATGTACCTCTGGCTGGTCGCGGCGGGTCTCTCGCTCATCTTCGGCGTCCTGCGCGTCCTCAACTTCGCGCACGGCAGCCTCTACATGCTCGGCGCGTATTTCGCCTGGGTGGCGTTCCGCATCACCGGCAGCTTCTGGGCGGCGCTCCTGATCGGCCCTTTGCTCGTCGCCGCGGTCGGATGGGGGATGGAATATGGATTCTTGCGTCGCGTCTATCGCGTCGAAGTCGCCTTTCAACTGCTCCTGACGTTCGCTTTCGTCCTCATCTTCGACGATCTGGTGAAGCTGGCCTTCGGGCCGGTCTACCAATCGCCGCCGACGCCGGCCGCGCTCTCCGGCGCAGTGAGGATCGGCCGCTCGATCCTCCCCACCTACCATCTCTTCATTCTCGCGGTGGGCGCGGCGGTCGGCCTCGGCCTCTGGATCTTCCTGGAGAAGACGGGCTTCGGCCTGATCATCCGCGCCACCGCCGCCGACCGCGAGATGGCGCGCGCGCTCGGCGTGCGCTCCTCACGCCTCTTCACCTGGGTCTTCGTTCTCGGCGCCTGGCTAGCGGGCCTGGGAGGCGCGCTCTCCATGCCGGTGCGCGCCATCTCGCCCGGCATGGGCGAGTTCATCATCATCGAAGCCTTCGTCGTGGTGGTCCTGGGCGGCCTGGGCAGCCTGCGCGGCGCCTTCGTCGGAGCGCTGCTCATCGGGCTCTTGCATGCCTACGGGCTGGTCTTCATGCCCGTCTTCGAGTTGGCGCTCGCCTACATCGCGATGGCGGCCGTGCTCATCGTCCGCCCTTGGGGCCTCTTCGGCGCGCGCGAGGCTTGATGAAGCTCGTCGCGAGCGCGCTTCTGACCGTGGCGGTGCTGCTCGTCCCGGCAGTCTCGGGGCCATTCTTGCAATACCTCGTCCTGAACATGCTCCTCTTGGCTCTGCTGGCGCTCTCTTTCAATCTTCTCTTTGGAATGACCGGGCTCCTCTCTTTTGGTCAAGGCGCTTTCTACGCCGGTGGGGCTTATGCCGCGGCCTTGTCGCTGCGCGCGGGATTTTCCTTGATCCCGTCGATCCTCCTCGGCTCCGTGTTCGCGGCGGCGCTCGCGGCGCTCATCGGCGCTTTCTGCGTCCGGCATACCCGCATCTATTTCTCCATGCTCACCCTCGCCTTCGGAATGCTGGTCTATGCGGTGGTCTGGAAATGGACCGACGTCACCGGCGGCGACGACGGGCTCATCGGCATTCCCCGCGGCGCGTTCTTCGAAAAGCCCGAGCGCTATTACCTCCTCTCGGCGGTGCTGGTCCTGGTCTCGATCGCCGTGCTGCACCGGTTGTCGGCCTCGCCGCTCGGCCTTTCCTTGCGCGCCATCCGCGAGAATGCCGAGCGGGCCGAGTTCAGCGGGGTAGCCGTCCGGCGCACCATCTTCATCGCCTTCGTCACCGCCGGATTCTTCGCCGGCCTCTCCGGCGCGCTGCTCGCGCCGCTGGAGCAGACCATCTCGCCCTCCGCCGCGCACTGGACCAAGTCGGCCGAGCCGGTGATGGCCACGCTCATCGGCGGTCCCTTCCTCTTCGCCGGCCCTTTGGTCGGCGCCGTCGTCTATCTGGGCCTCAAGGAGATCATCGTCCGCTTCACCGAATACTGGCTCCTGGTGTTCGGCCTGGTGCTGCTCGGCATGGTCCTCTCCTTCCGCGGCGGGCTTCTCGGCGCGGCCGCCGATCTCTGGGGCCGCAGGACGCGCGCGTGACGGCGCTTCTGGAAGTGCGCGGCCTGCACAAGTCATTCGCGGAGTTCACCGCCATCGACGGCGTCGATCTCGCGCTGCCCGGCGGCGGCATCACCGCCGTCATCGGCCCCAACGGCGCGGGCAAGACGACCTTCATCAACCTGCTCACCGGCAAGCTCGCGGCCGACGCGGGCAGCATCCGCTTCGGCGGCGCGGAGATCACCCGGCTCTCCGCCAGCGCGCGCGTGCACGCGGGAATGGCGCGCACCTTCCAGGTGACGAACGTCTTTCCACTCCTGCCCGTGGAGCAGAACGTGGCGGTGCCGGTCCTGGCGCGAACCCGACGGTCACTCGAGCCGCGGCGGCGCTTCGATTCCATGGAGGACGTGCGCGAAGAAGTGCGCGGCCTGCTCGCAACCGTCGGCCTGGGCGAGCGGGCTGCTTCGACGGCGGCAGTGCTCTCGCACGGCGACCGGCGGCTGCTGGAAATTGCACTGGCGCTCGCCTCGCGCCCCAAACTGCTCTTGCTCGATGAGCCGACCGCCGGAATGGGCGCCGGGGAGCGCGAGCGGATGCTGGAACGGATCCGCGCGCTGGCCGCGCAGGTGACCATCCTCCTGGTCGAGCACGACATGGAGGTCGTCTTCGGTCTCGCCAGCCGCATCGTCGTGCTGCACCAGGGAAAGCTGCTGGCGGACGGCTCGCCGCAGTCGATCCGGGAAGACGCGCGCGTGCGCGAGATCTACCTGGGCGAAGCGAGCGTCGCTCCCGCCCCGACGACGGCAGCCGGCGCGGGCGCGCCGCTCCTCGAGGTGGAGCATCTCGATGCCGGCTACCAGGCCTCGCACGTCCTCCATGACGTGAGCTTCGGCGTCGCCCGCGGCGGGGTGGTGGCGCTGCTCGGCCGCAACGGCGTCGGCAAGACGACGACGCTGCGCAGCCTGGCCGGACTGACTCCGCCCTGGCGCGGAAGCCGGATCCGCCTGCAGGGTGAGGACATCGCGGGCCAGCCGCCCGAGCGGATCGCCGCGCGCGGCGTCAGCTACGTGCCCGACGACCGCCGCATCTTTCCCGATCTGACCGCGGCTGAGAATCTCCGGGTGCCTTTGCTGGCGCTCAAGCGCGGCGGCTGGACGCGCGAGAAAATCGGCGCGCTCTTCCCGCCGCTCGCCACTCTCTGGGAGCGCAAGGGGCAGCATCTTTCCGGCGGCGAGCAGAAGATGCTGGCCATTGCGCGGGCGCTGATGACCGCGCCTTCGCTGCTCTTGCTCGACGAGCCCTCCGAAGGCCTGAGCCCGCTCATCGTCCGCATCCTGGTCGAGGCGCTGGCGCAGATCCGCAAGGAGGGCGTGACGGTGCTGCTCGCCGATCAGAATCTGATGTTCGCCCGCGCCGTGGCCGACCGAGCGCTGGTGATGGAGCGGGGCAGGATCGTCTACGCTGCCGAGCGGGCGCAGTTGCTCGGCGACCAGTCGACGCTGCAGAGGCTGCTGGCGGTGTGAGGGAATGCTACGCTGCCGGCATGGCCTTCTCCGGCGTGCTGGCCCCGGTCCTCACTCCTTTCGACGCGCAGCTCGATCCCGACCTGCCGCGCTGGCTGCAGCTTTGCCGGGCGCTGCTCTCCGAGGGCTGCAGCGGCCTGGCGATCTTCGGCACGACGAGCGAGGCGAATTCACTCTCCTTCGAAGAGCGCGCCCGCATGCTCGAGGCGCTGGTAACCGACGGTGTCGATGCCCGCGCGCTGATGCCCGGCACCGGCTGCTGCGCGCTGCCCGACACGGTGCAGCTGACGAAGATCGCAGTCGAGGCAGGCTGCGGCGGCGTGTTGATGCTGCCGCCCTTCTATTACAAAAATCCGAGCGAAGAGGGCATCTATCGAAATTTTGCAAATGTCATCGAAAGAGTGAACGACAGTCGCCTGCGCATCTACCTGTACCATATCCCGCAGGTCTCACAGGTCGGCTTCAGCCTGCCTTTGATCGAGCGGCTGCGGCGCGCTTTTCCCTCGATGGTCGTCGGCATCAAGGACAGCTCCGGCGACTGGAACAACACCAAGGCCATGCTCGAGGCCTGCAAAGGTTTCGAAATCTTCGTCGGCAGCGAGAAGTTCCTCCTCGCCAACCTGGCTGGAGGAGGCGCGGGCTGCATCACCGCCACCGCGAACATCAACGCCAAGGCCATCGCCCGGCTCTTCCGCGAGCGCAGCCAGGGCTTGCAGGATGAGGTGAACACCGTGCGGGCGCTGCTCGAGAGTCGCCCGCTCATCGCCGCGCTCAAGGCCGTGGTCGCGCAGCGCACCGGCCACCCGGGCTGGCGGCGAATGCGGCCGCCGCTGGTCGAACTGTCCGAGCGCGAAGCGCAAGACTTGATCGCTCGCCTGGCATGAGCTCGGTCGTCTACGCGCGCCGGGGGATGGTCGCCTCGGCGCATCCCCTCGCGACGCGCATCGGCGTCGACATCCTCCGCAAAGGCGGCAACGCTGTCGATGCGGCCATCGCCGTCAACGCCGCGCTCGGATTTCTCGAGCCGATGTCCTGCGGCCCGGGAGGAGATCTCTTCGCCATCCTCTGGGATCCGGGCTCACGGCGCATCGTCGGGCTCAACGCCTCGGGGCGCGCGCCACAGTCGGTGCGAGCGGACAAGATCGCCGCGCAGCCGGACGGCACCATTCCCTTGCGCTCCCCGCAGGCGTGGACGGTGCCAGGCGCAGTTGACGGCTGGTTCGAATTGCACGGCCGTTTCGGCCACCTGCCGATGAAAGAGCTGCTCGCTCCGGCCATCGCTGCTGCCGAGGAGGGCGAGCCCGTCCCGCGAGTCATCGCCGGCATGTGGGGAGCGTCGTTTGACGTCACTGCAGATTTCGCCGCCACCTTCCTGCCCGAAGGACGGGCGCCACGCCAGGGAGAAATTTTCCGCAACCCCTCCTTGGCGAAAACCTATCGCGCTCTCGTCGAGGGCGGCCGCGCGGCCTTCTACGAAGGCGAGATCGCCGGCGCCGTCGCCGCTCTCTCTCGCAGCGCCGGCGGCTTTCTCGAGAGAGCCGATCTCGCTGCGCACCGCTCCGACTGGGTCGAGCCCATCTCCACCACTTACCGCGACGCCGCCGTCTGGGAGCTGCCTCCGCCGGGCCAGGGATTGACGACGCTGCAGATGCTGAATCTGCTCGAGTCCTTCGATCTGAAAGCCATGGGCCGCGACTCGCCCGACTTCTGGCACGTGATGGTGGAAGCGAAGAAGCTCGCCTTCGAGGATCGCGCCCGCTACATCGGCGACGCCGCCGTGCCGGTCGAAGCTCTGCTCTCCAAGGAATACGCCAGCCGGCGCGCCGGCCGCATCGATCTGTCGCGCGCCGCCCGCAAGGTGTCGCCCGGCCTCTCCCCCGGAGATACGACCGTCCTCTGCGCCGGCGACGAAAGCGGCATGCTCATCGCTCTCATCCAGAGCATCTACCTCGGCTTCGGCTCCGGCCATGCTGTGGCGGGCTTCGCCTTGCAGAACCGCGGCGCGCAGTTCGATCTGCGGCCAGGGCGGCCCAATTCCATCGCGCCCGGCAAGCGGCCTTTCCACACCATCATTCCTGCGCTGGTGACCCGCGGCGGCGAGCCGTGGATCGCTTTCGGCGTGATGGGCGCCGAGATGCAGCCGCAAGGCCAGGCGCAGGTGCTGGTCAACCTGCTCGACATCGGGATGGACTTGCAGGAAGCCGGCGACGCGCCGCGGTTCCGCCATGACGGCTCCTCGGAACCGACGGGGACGGCGATGACGGACGGCGGCGCAGTCGCTCTCGAGCCGGAAGTGCCTCTCGCGATCCGCCGCGAGTTGCAGCGCCGCGGCCATCGGCTGGAAGATGCGCCGCCTGTGGCATTTGGCGGTTACCAGGCCGTTGCGCGGCAGGCAGACGTCTTCGCCGGCGCAACCGAACGGCGCAAGGACGGCTGCGCCCTGGGATATTGAGCGATGGAGATCCCAACCCTGACGACTGCGCGCCTGGTGTTGCGCCCCTTCCGGCTGGCCGATTTCGAGAGCTACGCGGCGATGTGCGCGAACCCCGAAGTCATGCGCTACATCGACGACGTGCAGGACCGCGAGAGCGCCTTCCGCTCCTTCTGCGCCTCGCTCGGCCACTGGGAGGTGCGCGGTTACGGTCCTTGGGCGCTGGAGGAGAGCGCCACCGGCAGTGTCATCGGCCGCGCCGGGCTCTTCCACTGGGAGCGCTTTCCCTCCATCGAGGTCGGTTACCTCCTCGAGCCCTCCGCCTGGGGGAAGGGCTATGCGACCGAGGCGGCGGAGCGCTCGATCCGCTTTGCCCGTGAAGTGGTTCGCGCTCGCGGCGTGGTCAGCCTCATCCAGCCGGAGAACACGGCATCGATCCGCGTCGTCGAGAAGCTGGGCGCGAAGCTCGAGCGCGAGATCGTCGACCGCAAGCTGCGGCGCGTGCTGATCTACCTCTTTCCGGATTGATCGATCTTCGCTTCGGCGGCTTCGTCCTTCGCGCTCTCGTGCTTGACCGAAGTCACCGCCCCGCTCTGCGCGTCGACCTGCACTTCTTCGACGCCCGATGCGCCTTTCCTGCGGATGTCGAAAGAGTAGACCAGCTTGCCCTGATCCTCCTCCAGCTCGGCGTCCTGCACCCTTCCCGCCGCCTTGACCCTGGCGAGCGCTGCCTTGCGCGCCTGGCCGCAGGTCACTTGCGCCTTGGCCTTGAGCTCGGGCGGCTCCTTGCATTTGTCGGCAGCCGCCGCGGAGAAGGCGAGGCCGAGGATGAGCACGAATGTCTTCAAGAGAAGCTCCTTGTCCATCGGATAGGTAGAGGATGGAACCCGATCAGTCGGTCCGCCACGAAAAAATAATTATTTTTTTTCGACGGCGGTCAGGGCTTGACGACCAGGAGCCGCCCTTCCTTCGAGTCGGGGATGTAGACCGTGCCGTCCGAATCGACCAGCGCGGTGCGCCCGCCCGGCGCGGTGGGCACCGAGGCCGCGCGCTTGAGCGATCCGTCGGCAGCGTCCTCGACGATGGAGAGCGTGCCGGTCGTGCCGCTCGCGACGTAGACCTGCTTTTTCGCCGGCAGGTAGTCGATGTTGTCGACGCCGCCGCCGGTCTCCAGCTCGGAGAGGACCTTGCCGTCGCGCTCGTCGAGCAATTTCACCCGATCGGTGCAGGCGACGTAGAGGTGCTGCCGGCCGGTGTCGACCGCCAGCCCGCGCGGACCGGCTTCGCCGCAGCCCGTCTTCCAGTTGAAGAGCACCTTGCGCGAGCGGGCGTCGATGGCGAGAGTGCGGTCCTTGTCCTCGAGGTTGGTGAAGAAGAGCGCGCGTCCGGCGTCGACCGCGAATCCTTCGGGCTGTCCGTCAAGGTCGATCTTGCCTGCCACGGCCGGCGCAGCGGGGTCTTTGACCGAGAGCACGACGATCGACTTGTCGCGCGGCGTCGTGACCCAGACCTCCTTGGTGGGGGCGACGTACTGCAGGCCGTCGGGCATCGAGGCGAGCGTGACGCATCCTTTTCGCGAGAGCGTCTTCGCCTCGACGGCGCAGACGCTCGAATCGGCGCGGTTGCCGACGTAGACGTAATTCTCTCCCGCAGTCGCCGAGCTGGGCCCGACAGTGCGCTCGCCGCGCTTCGCGGTCGGGAAGCCCTCGACCGAGTCGAGCTTGCCGCTCCTGGCGTCGAGCACGTAGACACGGCCGGTATTGCCGGCGGGAATCCAGACCCGCCCGTGCGCGGCGTCCCAGGCGAGGTAATCCATCGAGACGGGCGGCCCTCCGGGCAGCGTGACCGGATGGACTGACGGCGCGGACAAGAGGAGAAGAATCGATGCGAGCATGAGAGTCACCATATCCGCTCCGCGGCGCGCTAGCATCGGGTTGCAACAAACAGGAACTTGAAAAGGGGCGGACAATGGATCGCGCAGCTCTCGATGCAGCCTATGCGGCCGCAGTGCGCTATCTGGAAGGACTTCCGGCTCGGCCAGTCGGGGCCGCGGCCGATGCAGCGGCAATGCGCGCGGTCCTGGGCGGACCGCTGCCCGATCGGGGCGAGCCCGCCGCGCGCGTCGTGGAGGATCTGGCGCGCAAGGCCGACCCCGGCATCGTCGCCAGCGGCGGCCCGCGGTTCTTCGGCTTCGTCATCGGCGGCAGCGTCCCCGCCGCGCTCGCGACAGATTGGCTGACCAGCGCCTGGGACCAGAACGCGGGACTGTTCGTGCTCTCGCCCGCGGCGGCGATCGCCGAGGAGACGGTCATCGGCTGGCTGCGCGAGTTGTTCGCGCTACCCGAAGGCACCGGCGCGGGCTTCGTCACGGGCGGCCAGATGGCCAACACCACCTGCCTCGCCGCCGCCCGGCAGGCGGTGCTCGCGCGCGCCGGCTGGGATGTGGCCGCGCGGGGGCTGATCGGCGCGCCTCGCGTCGTCGTCATCGCCGGCGAGGAAGTGCACGTCACCGTCCAGGGAGCGCTGCGTCTCCTTGGCCTGGGCGACGCCTGCGTCAACAAGGTGAAGACCGACGGCCAGGGCCGCATGCTGCCCGATGCGGTGCGCGACGCGCTCCGCGCCGCCGAAGGCTCGCCGACCATCGTCAGCACGCAAGCCGGCAACGTGAACACCGGCTCGTTCGATCCGCTCGCGGACATCGCGCGCCTGGCGCGCGCGCACGGCAACTCCTGGGTGCACGTCGACGGCGCTTTCGGGCTCTGGGCGGCGGCGAGCCCCCGCTTCCGCCATCTGGTCGAAGGCGTTTCCGCCGCCGACTCCTGGGCCACCGACGCGCACAAGTGGCTGAACGTGCCCTACGACAGCGGCCTCGCTTTCGTGCGCGACACCGGCGCGCACCGCGCCGCCATGGCGCGGACGGCGGCCTATCTGCAGCGGTCGACCAGCGAGCGCGACAACTACGAGTGGACGCCGGAGTTCTCCCGCCGCGCCCGCGGCTTCACCGTCTATGCGGCGCTGCGCTCCCTCGGCCGCGCTGGCATCGCCGAGCTGGTCGAGCGGTGCTGCGACCACGCGCGGCTCTTCGCCGAGCGGCTGTCGGCGGCGCCGGGGGTGAGCGTGGTCAACGAAGTGGTGCTCAATCAGGTGCTGGTCCGCTTCGAGCGGCCCGGCTCTTCCCTCGAAGAAGGCGACGCCTGGACCCGCCAGGTCATCTCCCGCGTGCAGGCCGACGGCACCTGCTGGCTCTCGGGCACCGTCTGGCGCGGGCGGTCGCTGATGCGCATCTCGGTGTCCAACTGGAGCACGGAGCGCGAGGACGTGGAGCGCTCGGCGGCGGCCATCCTCGCCGCCCATCGGCCTTGACATCCTTGGCTTAGGAACTTAGGAAATCGCCTAAGCGGAGGAACGGGCATGCAAGCGGTCAATCTGCAGAGCAAGCTGGCCGGCTTCAGCGAATTCTGGAGCCCCAAGATCGTCGGCGAAGTCAACGACTCCTACGTCAAGCTGGTGAAATTCACCGGCGAGTTCGTCTGGCACCACCACGAGCGCGAGGACGAGATGTTTCTCGTCCTGCAGGGCCAGATGCGGATGCGCTTCCGCGACCGCGAGGTGATGGTCGGCCCGGGCGAATTCATCATCGTCCCGCGCGGCGTCGAGCACATGCCGGTGGCCGAGACGGAAACGCACGTCATGCTCTTCGAGCCGAAGAGCACCCTCAACACCGGCAACGTCGTCAACGAGCGCACCGTCGCCAACCTGGAGCGTCTGTAAGTGCGTGCCGAGGAGGTGGCGGCCGCGCTCTCGAACCCGCGCCGCCTCCGCATTCTCGCCTGGCTGAGCCGTCCGAGGGCAAACTTCCCGCCCCAGGTCGACGGCGATCTGGTGAAAGACGGCGTCTGCGGCCTCTTCATCGCCCGCAAGTTGGGAGTGACGCAGGCCAGCGTCAGCGAGCACTTGCGCGTCCTGACCGACCTGGGGCTCCTCCGCAGCAAGCGCATCAAGCAGTGGACCTTCTACAAGCGCGACGAGAAGCGCATCGCCGCCGCCAAGGGCGCCTTGCAAAGAAGCTTCTAGGCGATCGTCGTCCCGCCATCGACCACCAGGACTTCTCCGGTGACGAACGACGACGCCTCGGAGGCGAGATAGAGCGCCGCCCCGGCGATCTCATCGGGCGATGCCACGCGCTTGAGCGGCGTACGCTGGAGCCATTCGCCCGAGAGGGCCTCGTCCTTGACGAGGGCAGAAGCGAGCCTCGTGTCCACCAGACCTGGCGCGATGGCGTTGACGCGAATGCCGCCGGGGCCGAGCTCGGCGGCGAGCGTGCGCGTCAGCGAAATCACGGCCGCCTTGGTCATCGCGTACACGCCCTGCAGCGGCGCTCCGCGCAGGCCGTTGACGCTGGAGATGTTGACGATCGACCCCGGCGCGTTTCGTCCGGCGAGATGGCGCGCCACCTCGCGCGCCGTCCAGAAATATCCCTTCAGGTTCACCTCGAAGGTCTTGTCCCACGCCGGCATCGGCGCCTCGATCAGCGGGCCGAAGTAGGGATTGGTGCCGGCGTTGTTGACCAGCACGTCGACCTTGCCGAAGACGCGGATCGCTTCGGCGACGAGCGCGATGCAGTTGGCCTCCTGGCCGGTGTGCGCGGCGAACGTGTGCGCCGAGGAGCCGAGGGCGGTCGCTGCCGATGCCTCGATCTTGCGCGAGGACATCAACACCCGCGCGCCGCTCGCGACGAAAGCGCGAGCGATGGCCTCGCCGATGCCTCTGCTGGCGCCGGTGACGATGGCGACCTTGCCCGAAAGGCTGAAGGAAGGGGTCATGCAGCGATCCATTACGCCGGATCAGCTGCCCAGGTCGACCTCGAGCGCCGGCTCGACTGCCGCCGCTTGTCTCTGCTCACTGCGCGCGAGCCAGGCCGGGAGCACGAAGAGCGCCGTGAAGAGACAGGTGACCTCGCCCAGCGCGGCGAGGAGGCCGAAGCCGGCCAGCGCCTGGCTGTCGGCCACCATCAGCGAGGCGTACCCGATCACGGTGGTCAAAGAGCAGAGCGCCACGGCGCTCCCCGTTTCGCGCAGCACCTTCTCCAGCGAGCCGCTCTGCCGGTAGCGCTGCACGATGTTCACCGCATAGTCGACGCCGATGCCGAAGGTGATGGGCAGGACGACGAAGTTGAGGAAGTTCATCCGCACCCTCGCGGCGGCGGCGGTGCCCACCAGGATGGCCACGCCGGTGAGCAGCGCAGCCATCACCGTGGCGGAGGCGCGGAGCCGGCGCATGACGAGCATCACCAGCGCGCAGACCAGCGAGAGCGCGAGCAGGGTCGCGCGCGGCGCGTCGCGGACGATGACGTCGTCGATGTCGGAGATGAGCAAGAGCGTGTTGAGCGCCTGCACGCGCGCGCCGGCCTCGTCGATCGAGCCGCGCACGAGCTCCTTGATCTCGTCGAGCTCCTCGAGATCGAGCCGTCCAACCTTGCGCGGGTAGATGAGCGCGATGCGGCCCGCCGTCCCATCGCGCTCGGAAATGGCGCGGCGCAGGGACGAGGGAAGATCGGCGAAAGTGACCGGGCGCACCGGCGGTCCGGAGCGGAAGGCGCGCGCGCGCTCACGCAGCTCGGGCGGAAGTCGCGCGATGGCCGCGTCGCTCAGGAGCGAGCGGATCTCCCCGACCAGCGCGATCTTCTCTTCCTGGCCGCGCGGCACCAGGGTGCCCAGCGAAATCACTTCGCGCAGCGGGTCGCTGCTCCCGAGAATGCGCCGGCGCCCGTCGAGCGCTGCCAGCGTCCGCTCCAGCTGGTCCGGCGCTTCCGACTCCAGCACGATGGGCGTGCGCGACGACTGGAAGACCTCGTTGGCCTTGCCCGCCCAGAAGAGCGCGCCGTTGGTCAGGCTCTTCTTCGCGCCGATGCGCGCCATGTCCGACTCGAGCACATCGCCGCGATAGCTGGCCACCGCCGCGGCCGAGAAGGTGAGGAGCATCGCGCCGCAGATGAGCCAGGCGGCGGGACGCGCTGCGCTGAACCGCGCCAGCGCCGCGAAGAGCTGTCCGCTGCCGTGGCGCGCCTCGATGGGCCAGCGGCTCTCGATGGCGGAGAGCAGCGGCGGCAGGACGAGATAGGCCGAGAGCCAGCAGAGCGCCATGCCCAGAGCGCCGACCACGCCGAACTGGCTGAAGCCGCGGAAGTCCGTGGCGGCGAGTGAGAGATAGGCGAGCCCGGCGCCGAAGGCGGCCACGAAAGTCGAAGCCAGCGTCGCGCTCCAGGCCTGCTGCAGCGCCTCGTCCACCGCCGTCCCCTCGCGGCGTCGCTCCAGGTAGCGAGCGACGAAGATGATTCCGACGTTGATGCCGTTGCCCACCACGATCGAGCCGAGGAAGGCCGTGTTCGCGTTCAGGTGCCCGACGAGAAACCAGGCGAGACCGAAGGTCACCGAACAGCCGGCGGCGAGCGAGCCGACGACGGCGGCGATGGCCCCCCAGCGGCGGTAGTAGAGCCAGAGCGCGGCGAGGACGAGCAGCAGCACGACCACGGTGGAGGAGGCGAGATCGGACGCGAGCGCGGCCTGCTGCTCGACCAGCTCGGCCACCTCGCCGCTGAAGCCGATGTGCAGCTGGGGATCGTACGAGGAGGGTTGCAGCGCGTCGATCTGCCGCTGGACGGCGGCGAGAAGCTGCCGGTTCGGACCCAGGCCGGTGGACGATTCGGGAGGCCACACCTGCAGAACGAGGAGCTTCCCCTCCGGAGTCTGGAAATAACCGTTGCGGAAATGTACGGCGGGCCGGCGAGCCTCGAGCGCGGCGGCGAGATCGACGGCCGGCTGCTGCGCAGGCTGGTCATCGAGATCGACCGCAAGGGGATTTGCCTTCGCCACTTGCGCGCGGAACTGATCGCGCAACGAGCGCAGATCGACGGGGTCGAGATAGAGCGGACCAAACTGATCGAGGAAGCGATCCTGCTCGTCGCTGCGGTATTCGACCGACTCGACCAAGGCCGGCGGCAGCGCGCGCAGCCGCGAGGCGAGATCGTCGGCAAAGCGTTCCATCGCATCGGGGTCCGAGCCTTCCAGATCGATCGAGAGGCGCGCGGTCGAATGCAGGCGCGGCGTCACCGTCCGGATGGCGACCACGCTCGGGGCCGTCTCGGGCAAGAGCTCTTCGAGGCCGCTGCGCAAGTCGGCGTAGAGGAGCGCAGAAAAGAAGGTGGAAATTGCGGCGATGCCGGCCGTGCTCCAGAGGATGAGCGCTCGCCGCCGGATCAGGCCGGGGATCAAGCGTCTTGAGAGCTCATCGACCGTCAAACGCGCCTCCGGATCGTGTCGCAAAGCTGACCCGGCGACGGCGGCCTTTGTAAAACCTTTTGGGCTACGCTCAGGTGTGCGCTTTCGTCAGATCCGCTCCTTGAAGGGCCGGCCGAAGAGCCCTTCGGGCCGCAACCTCCTTACTTCAGGCGATCGAGAGCTTCTCGCATCCGCGCAGGGATCGGCGAAGGCCTGCGCGTGGCGCGGTCGACGAAGACGTGGACGAAGGAGCCGAGCGCACACAGCTCCTCGCCCTTGAAGATGCCGATCTCGTAGCGCACGCTGCTCCGACCGAGCGTGCCCACGCGCAGGCCGGCCTCGATGCGCTCGGGGAAGGCGATCTCGCGCAGGTAGCGGCATTGCGACTCGACGCAGACCCCGATGAGCGGGCTCTTTTCGATCTCGAGCCCGCCCGCCTCGATCAAGTAGCGGTTGATGACCGTGTCGAAGTACGCGTAGTAGACGGCGTTGTTGACGTGGCCGTAGACGTCGTTGTCGTCCCAGCGCGTCTGGATCTCGAAGTGATGGGAGAAGTCGGCGCGGCGGTCGGAGGGCGGCGCGGGCTTCATGGGGGGCGCAGTATCGCGCCGCGCGCTCTGCAAGGGAACTTCACTCGCGCTGAAGTGCCGCCGCCGCGGCTGCGGCGACCATGACCAGCACCGCGGCGAGCAGTCCGGCGAAGAGCGTGCCGCTGGCGTCGGCGATGGCGCCCGCCAGCGCCGGCCCGATGGGCTGACCTGCGCCGAACACGACCGTATAGGTCGCGAGCGCCGATCCCCAGGCGGGCCTGGGCAGCGCGCGGCGGGCGATCTCGGTCACCGCCGCTGGCGGAATGAAGAAAGCGCCGCCGAAGATGACGGCCGAGACCAGCATCGCCGGAGCAGCGGTGCTCACGAGCGGAATGGCCGCGCCCAGTGCGCATGCCGCGACGGAGGCGGCGAGCGGCCAACCTCCCTTCCAGCGCGAGAGCGCCGGCCGCCAGACAAGCGGCGAGACCGCGATGGCGAGCCCGAGCAACCCCCAGGTCGCGGACACGGCCAGTGCGCCTGCGCCGCGGTCGCGCATCCAGGCGACCACGAACGTCATGTAGACGATCGATCCGAGCGCGAAGACGAAGTAGGCGCAGAGGGAAGGCAAGAGCGGCCGCTTGGGCCAAGGAGTGAATTGCGCCTGGTGCTGCACCTCCGGCACGCGGGCCGCGGCTGCGAGGCAGGGAACCGTGAGGATCGCGGAGAGCAGGCCGAGGCCGATCCAGGCGAACTGCCACCCGGCCGCGCCGAGCGCTTCGAAGAGCCAGGGCAGCAAGACGCCGGAGAGGAGGATTCCCAGCCCCCCGCCGCCGAAGTAGAGCGCGATGCCCGCGGCCGCCCGATGCGGATGGAGGGCGAACAACTCGGCCACCAAGGCGCCGCCGCCGATGAGGGCGAAGGCGCCGCCGACTCCCGCCACGACTCTCAAGAAGAGCAGCGCCGCATAGTTGCGGAAGAGCCCTGACGCCAGTACGGCCAGACAGGTGGAGATCATCCCGATGGCCAAAGGCCGGTGCGGGCCGGTACGCCGCAGAAGGCGCGCCATCAGCACCGCTCCTAGCAGGTAGCCGAGCGCGTTCGCCGTGTTCACCCAGCCCGCTTGCGTATAGGACCAGGCGAGATCGGTGCGCATGGCGGGCAGGATGAGCGCGTAGGCGAAGCGGCCGATGCCGTTGGACACGGCCGGCGCCAGCGAGAGCGCGAAGGCGATCCACAGCTCCGCCGCTCCCGGACGCTTCACGGGCGACGCTTCTACGCGATGGCGGCTCGGGACGCCATCTACAGCGCATCTCGTGACGCACGGTGCTCAATTATCCGAGCTTGTGCTCGTGTACGTCTTCGTTCTCGATGTCGAGCTCGAGCTCGTGCTCGTTCGGACGACTGGTTTTCCTGAGA
>Ga0209471_1000673_pt1 | contig 22036 bp, 13 predicted proteins | sample GraSoiAngelo_128_FD_185885 | JGI IMG/M metagenome (GOLD analysis project Ga0209471, IMG submission 185885) | Grasslands soil microbial communities from the Angelo Coastal Reserve, California, USA - 14_0927_12_20cm (SPAdes) (version 2) | ecosystem: Environmental > Terrestrial > Soil > Grasslands ...
GCTGTTGAGCACCACGACGTGCCAGCTGCCCACGTCATAGCTGTAGTAGAACTTGCCCGCATCGCCGGCGGCGGCCCCGAAGTATTGCGTGTACGTGGCCGAGCCGGGGCTGAACCCCTCCATGTGACCGATGGCGGGCCGGGTGCGTGCCTTGTGGCGACCCCACGAGGGGTCATAACAGTTGACGAAGTCCGGAGGGCTGGTGCTTCCGCCCAGCACGTTGTCACCGACGGTGAAGACGGCGCCGGAGATGCCGTCGAGCAAGGCCGCGGTGGCCTCGTCGTTCTGCCGATCGCAGCGGGCAATGTCCCCGGCTCCCACGAGCACCTGCGCCCCGACTGGCGCCGTGACGGTGACGGCCTGCGACGTCGTGTTCGTGGCTCCCGCATTGTCGGTGACGGTGAGGCTCACCGTGTAGGTGCCGCCGACGGCGTAGTTGTGGGACGGGTTCGCGCCCGTGGCGGTGGCGCCGTCCCCGAAGTTCCAGCTCCAGGCGACCACGACGCCGTCGGGATCGGTGCTCGTGCTCGTGAAGTTGCAGCTCAGATCCCCGCACGCTTTGGTAAACGACGCCGTCGGCGGGAGATTCGGAGCGGTCACGGTGACGGACTGCGAGGTCGAGCCCGTGGCGTTGCTGTTGTCGGTGACGGTCAGGCTCACCGTGTAGGTGCCGCCCCCGGCATACGTGTGCGACGGGTTCGCGACCGTGGCGGTCGCGCCATCGCCGAAGCTCCAGCTCCACGCGACTACGCTGCCGTCGGGGTCGGTGCTGGTGCTCGTGAAGGAACACGCGAGCCCTGTGCAGCTGCGCGTGAACGCCGCCGTGGGCGGCTGGTTCGGCGGCGTGACCGTGATGCTCTGCGAGGTGGAGCCCGGGGCGCCGCTGTTGTCGGTGACGGTCAAGCTCACGGTGTAGGTGCCGCCCGCGGCATACGTGTGCGACGGGTTCGCCACCGTGGCGGTCACGCCGTCGCCGAAGCTCCAGCTCCAGGCGACCACGCTGCCGTCGGGGTCGGTACTGGTGCTCGTGAAGGAACACGCGAGCCCGGTGCAGCTGCGCGTGAACGCCGCGGTGGGCGGTGTGTTGGGCGGCGTCACCGTGATGCTCTGTGACGTGGAGCCCGTGCCGCCGCTGTTGTCGGTGACGGTCAGGCTCACGGTAAAGGTGCCGCCGGCCGCGTAGGTGTGAGACGGGTTCGCGACCGTGGCGGTCGCACCATCGCCGAAGCTCCAGCTCCAGGCGACTACAGTGCCGTCAGGGTCGGTACTGGTGCTCGTGAAGCTACAGGCAAGCCCCGTGCAACTCTGGGTAAAAGCGGCCGTGGGCGACGTGTTCGCCGCCGCCACCGTGATGCTCTGCGACGTGGAGCCGGTGCCGCCGCTGTTGTCGGTCGCAGTGAGATTGACGGTGTACGTGCCGCCCGCGGCATACGTGTGCGACGGGTTCGCGACCGTGGCGGTGGCACCATCGCCGAAGCTCCAGCTCCAGCCGACCACGCTGCCATCGGGGTCGGTGCTGGTGCTCGCGAAGGAACACGCCAGCCCCGTGCAGCTCGACGTGAAGGCGGCGGTGGGCGGCGTGTTGGGCGCCGTCACCGTGACGCTCTGCGACGTGGAGCCGGTGCCGCCGCTGTTGTCGGTCGCAGTGAGATTGACGGTGTACGTGCCGCCCGTGGCATATGTGTGCGCCGGGTTCGCGACCGTGGCGGTCGCGCCGTCGCCGAAGCTCCAACTCCACCCAACTACGGTGCCATCGGGGTCAGTGCTCGTGCTCGTGAAGCTGCAGGCAAGCCCCGTGCAACTCTGGGTAAAGGCGGCCGTGGGAGCTGTGTTGGCCGGTGTCACCGTGATGCTCTGCGAGCTGGAGCCCGTGCCGCCGCTGTTGTCGGTGACGGTCAGGCCCACGGTAAAGGTGCCGCCGGCCGCATAGGTGTGGGACGGGTTCGCGACCGTGGCGGTCGCGCCGTCGCCGAAGCTCCAGCTCCAGCCGACCACGGTGCCGTCAGCGTCGGTGCTCGTGCTCGTGAAGGAACACGCGAGCCCGGTGCAGGTCTGCGTGAAGGCGGCCGTGGGTGGCGTGTTGGGCGGTGTCACCGTGATGCTCTGTGACGTGGAGCCCGTAGCGCCGCTGTTGTCGGTCGCGGTGAGATTGACGGTGTACGTGCCGCCCGCGGCATACGTGTGCGACGGGTTCGCGACCGTGGCGGTCGCGGCGTCGCCGAAGCTCCAGCTCCAGCCGACCACGCTGCCGTCGGGGTCGGTGCTGGTGCTCGTGAAGGAACACGCGAGCCCCGTGCAGGTCTGGGTGAAGGCGGCGGTGGGCGGCGTGTTGGGCGGCGTCACCGTGACGCTCTGCGACTTTGAGTTGGTCGTCCCCTTGTTGTCCGTGACCGTGAGGCTCACGGTGTACGTGCCGCCCGCGGCATACACGTGCCCCGGGCTCTGATCGGTAGAGGTGGTGCCGTCGCCCAGGCTCCAGCTCCAGGCCGCGACGCTGCCGTCGGGATCGATGCTCGTGTCCGTGAAGTGGCAGGTCAGGCCGCTGCAGCTCGACGTGAACGAAGCGGCGGGCGGTAGGTTCCCCGGTGGTCCGTGGCAGGGAGCGCTGCCCGTATCCGAGAACGTCTGGCCCGCCACGGGGAAGAACCGCCATTGATACCCGGTCGGGCGCAGCACGAGGCGCAACACCCCGTGGGCGCTGTTCTGCACCACCTCGCTGTTCGGCTGGATGGTACCGAGGGCCTCCAAGCCGGCCCCGCCGGTGCCGACCACGAACTCCCGGATCCCAGTCGTCGGGTCCGCCACCCCGTTCGGCGTCATGGGCGCGAAGCGTTCGTAGGTGTGCTCGTGGCCGTTGATGATGATGTCGGCGCCCGCTTGATAGAGGTCCCGCCACAGCGCGAGCCAATCGGTGTTGCCGCTGGCGTGGATACTCCCGGAGCTGAACGTTGGCTCGTGCCAGATCGCCGCGGTGCACTGCTTCGAGCTCGCGGCAAGGTCCGCCTTGAGCCACTGCTCCTGGGGCGACCCGGCGCTGGCGTCCACGTAGTTGTTGATGGCGATCACGTGCCAGGCGCCAAGGTCGTAGCTGTAGTATCCCTTCGTCGGGTCCCCCGCGGCGGCACCGAAGTAGCTGAAATAGGCCGGCGCGCCCGCGGTCGTGTAGTCGTGATTGCCTGTTCCCGGCCTGGTGCGCGCCTTGTGACGTCCCCAGGACGGTTGGTAGCAATTCGTGAACTGGGTTGCGCTGCCGTCGGGATAGGCGTTGTCACCCGCGGTGAACACCGTGCCCTGGATGTTGTCGAGCAGCGCAGCGGTGGCTTCGTCCTCCGGGGCATTGCAGACGGCGACGTCGCCTGCCCCAACGAGCACCGCGGCCGTGGTCGACACCACGGTCACCGTGCTGCTGCCGCTGACGCCGTCGCTCGTCGCCGTGATGGTCGCGGTTCCCTCGGCCCACCCAAACACGTCGCCGTCGCCGGTAACCTTCGCGACCGAGGTGTTGCTGCTCGACCACGTGACGAGCCGGTCGGCCAGGGGGTTGCCGGCGGCGTCCTTCGGCGTCCCAGTCATCTGGACGTCGAGTCCCACCTCGACGCTCGCGGGATTGGGAGACACGTCCACCGACGCGACGGCCGGGCCCGGCGTGTTGCCATGGCAATCGCCGGTCCCTACGTCGGTGAACGTGAATCCGTTGATCGGGATGAACTGCCAGGCGTAGCCGTTGCTGCCGAGGGTGAGCTTCAAGACCCCGGGGGTGCCGCTGTTGTGTACCTCGCTGTTCGCCGCCGTAGCGCCGTTGAAGCTGTTGACCCCGATTCCGCCGGTGCCGACCGTGAATTGCCGGATGCCGATCTGGGCATCGGCGGTGCCACTGGGCTTTTGCGGGGCGAAGCGCTCGTAGACCTCGTAGTGCGCATTGATCACGATCTCCGCCCCGGCGGCGTAGAGATCGTCCCACAGCGGCTTCACGGCGTCGTTCACCGCCGGCTGGCCGTTGCCGGACGTGGAGCTGAAGCGCGGAGCGTGCCACATGGCGAGCGTGCATTGGGCGGGGTGGGCCGCGAGGTCGGCCTTGAGCCATTGCTCCTGCGTCGAGCCAGCGGTGGTGGAGATGCCGCTGTTGAGCACCACGATGTGCCAACCTCCCAAATCGTAGCTGTAGTAGAACTTTCCCGGGTCGCCCGCGGCGGCTCCGAAATACTGGGTGTAGGTGGCGGACCCGGGGCTGAACCCCTCCATGTGGCCGATGGTGGGACGGGTGCGCGCCTTGTGACGACCCCACGAGGGGCCATAGCAATTGACGAAGTCCGGAGGATTGCTGCTGCCGCCCAGGACATTGTCACCCACGGTGAAGACGCTGCCGGGGATGGTGTCGAGAATGGACGCCGTGGCCTCGTCATTTTGCCGGTCGCAGCGGGCAATGTCCCCGGCCCCCACCAGCACCTGTCCCACCACGGTCCCAACCGACGCCATCACGCCCGAGCCAGCAGGGCCGCCAGGGCCGATGGTTCGGTCGCCGGAGCAAGTGATGAGCACAGCCGCCGTCACGATGGCGGCGGGCACGGCGAGAATAGCTCGGGGGCTCAGGAGCACGGGGGCTGCCTCCAGGGGGACGAAAGAGGGCGCACGACCCTCAGGTCAGCCTTGCGTCGGAAGCAGGACTCATGCGCAGGTGCCTGCCGCTTAACCGCAAGCAGCAACCCTGGTTGCCGAGTCGCCCGGTGGCGGCGCTTGGTTACTTGCTGCACCATGCCTACACCTTCGCCGGAGGGCTGATACGGTCGCCCCACTGGCGGCTCAGCAGGGTACGCGCCTCGGCCATTTCAGGCGGATCGGGGAACCTCCGCTGCCCCAGGAGCGTGGCGGCGATCATCAGGAGCGTGCGCCCCACGATCGTCGCGTCATACCACAGGGACGCGTGCCGCACGTACACCCGGTCGAGCGCCAGCACGAGGGGCAGCAGGCGCTCGGCGTACGCGCGTTCCGGGTCGACGCTGCCGACGAGCGGCTCACCGTGAGTCGAATCGTACAGGCTTCCCGGGCTCGCCAAGCCCGGCCGCACCCGAAGCGTTTCCCCGTACTCGGGCGCGTAGTAGCTCCGCACGATGTCCGGGTGCTGCGGACGCGGGCCCACGACGGACATGTCGCCGCGCAATACATTCACGAGCTGTGGCAGCTCGTCGATCTTGAGCCGGCGCAGCGGGCGGCCGAACGCGAACACGCGCGGGTCGCGTTCGGCGGTGATGACGCTGTGGGAGCCGCGCTGGTCCAGGTGCATGGTGCGCAGCTTATACATCGTAAACGGGTGCCCGCCTCGACCGACCAGCCGGGCGCGATAGAGGATCGGGCCGGGACTCGACAGGCGGATCCCCACCGCGGCGACCAACAGGACCGGGGCGGCGGCCACGAGGCCGAGCGCCGCCACCACGACGTCAAACAGGCGTTTGGCCACCGCGGAGGCTCCGTCGCACCGTCATGAACACCTCGGCGGCGTCGAGGCAGCAGTGATTGCCCCAGGCGCGCGCGCGATGCCGCAGCGCGTCGAGCGAGCGGGGATGGGGGTACGGGCGGACCTCGCTCTCGTAGCACGCCATCGCGCACAACTTCTGCTCGAGTGTCTCGGAAATGTCGATCCACGTGTCGGGAACGAAGGACCGCGGGTAGCCCCACTCGGTGCTCGACGCGGTGTCGAAGGCGTACACGGCCTGGATGTAGGGCTCAATCGGCCGCGTGGCCACGAGCGTGGCCCGGAACAGCAGCTCGTGGTCGCGGTTGGAGTCGCCACCGAACTGACAGTAGACGACGGCCGGGCGCACGTCGCGCACGACACGCTCGAGCGGTGTGATGAGATCGACCAGCGACAGCGTGTCGAGCCGCTGATCGGCGAAGCCCAGCTGGCGGGTCTCCCGCAGGCCGAGCATCCGGGCGGCACGGCGGGTGTGCTCGGGTTGGCCGACGCCCTCCGCTCCGTAGCGGAGCGACTCCCCCTCACACGCGATCACGGCCGTCACCTCGTGGCCCGCCCGGACGTGCAACGCGGCGGTGCCGCCGCAGCCGAGCACCTCGTCGTCAGGGTGAGCCGCAATGACCAGCACACGGTGAGTCATGCGTCTCGACCTCTAGCGGCGGTACCGGCGCACGATGTCCAGCACGGCGGAGATCACGTCGGCCGCGTCGGCGTCGCTGACGCGGGCGCTCAGGGGGAGGCTGAGCATGCGCCGGTAATTGGTGAGGGCCACGGGGAAGCTCTCGGGCCGGTAGCCGTACTTGTCCCGGTAGTACGGGTGCAGGTGGATGGGAATGAAGTGCACCGACGTGCCGATATTGCGCTGCTTCAGCTCGTCGATGAACACGTTGCGATCGATGCGGAGCGCCTCCTCCCGCAGCCGGAGGACATAGAGGTGCCATGCATGCTCGACGTCCGAGCGCTCGACGGGCACTTCCAGGGCGTCCTGGCCCGCGAACGCCTCGGTGTACAGGCGCACCACCGCGCGACGTCGCTCCTGGAAGGCGGCGAGCTTGCGGAGCTGCCACATCCCCAGCGCCGCCTGGATGTCGGTCATGTTGTACTTGAAGCCGGGCAGCACGACCTCGTAGAACCACTGCCCGCCCCGGTCGTACCGGCTCCAGGCATCGCGGGTCATGCCGTGCAGGCTTACGGTTCGCGCGCGCTCGAGCAACGCCGCGTCGCCCGTAAGCATCCCGCCTTCGGCGGTCGTCATGTTCTTGGTCGGGTAGAAGCTGAAGGCGACGGGGTTCGCGCCCGAGCCGATGGGGCGCCCCTTGTACTTGGCGGGCAGGGCGTGGGCCGCGTCCTCGATCACCGCGAGCCCGCCGGGGCGCGCGATGTCGCCGATGGGGTCGAGCGCGGCGGGGTGGCCGGCGTAGTGCACCGGCAGGATCGCCCGCGTCCGCGGCGTGAGCGCCGCGGCCACCAGCCCGGGATCGAGATTCAGCGTGTCCGGCTCCACGTCCACGAGGACGGGCCGGGCGCCGACGTGCTCGATGACGTTGACGGAGGCCGCGAACGTCATGGGTGTCGTGACGACTTCGGCACCGGGCCCGATCCCGAGCGTCACAAGCGCGGTGTGGAGCCCGGCAGTGCAGGAGCTGAGCGCAAGCGCCCCGGGCGCGCCCAGATAGGCGGCGAACTCCTGCTCGAATCGCTTCGCTTTCGGCCCGGTCGTGATCCAGGTCGATCGCAGTGTGTCGACCACCTCTTGGATCTCCTCTTCGCCGATCAGCGGCGTGGCGAACGGCAGGAAATCGCGGAGCGGGGTGGTGACGTGGGGCGGCGCCGTCGGGAGCTCGGAAACCGACGTGGGCTCGGGTCGTGTGGTCATGCCATCCCAGTGGGTGAGTGCGCGGCGCCATCTTTGCACTTCTTGTGCGCAGGCTGACGGCTTGTCGCCGCAGGGCTTACGCGCGCCGCCGTCGGGTCCTACGGGGAGAGATGACGCGACGGACTTACAACTGCGCTGGCGTTGTGCGACGATGCGGCGGCGCCCGCCTCGCCCGATTCACGTGGACCCTCTTGAGCCGCTCGCCCAGCCATTCGAGAGGCGCGTTGCAGGCTGCCGCCCACATTGTGGCAGGTTCCTTACAGCGCGAGGGCCGAGCCGGGACCCGAGTAAACACGGTGCCCGCTATCTGCCTGTTGCACGGCAGGTTGCCCCTGCGGCTGCGGCGGGGCCCGCGGTACCGAGCTTGCGCCATCTGCCCTGTCTGAAAGGGGACGGCAGCGCATGACGACCGGCGGTTTAGCGACACTGTTGGACACAACGAAGTCGCAGCGACTCCCCACGGTCGGGGACCGCAAAGCCGCGGAGCGCCGCGCTCGCCCGACGCCGCCGGACGGCGGTGACTGGATCGGCGAAGCGCAACGCTACCTGCGCTCTGTCCGGCGCCATAAGTGGCTGGTGCTCAGCCTCACCTTGTTCGCCACCGCTGCCGGCGTCGAGCTGTCCATGTACGCGCTCCCGCCCAACTACGCCGCGCGGGCCACGGTGTGGATCCAGGTGCCGGCGCGCCAGGCTCGCGATGAAGGCCCGATCTGGTCGGGCCACCTGCCGATCTCGTCGGGTTGGATCGACCTGATCCGCACCAACATCGTGCTCGAGGACGTGGCGCGGCGGGAGCGGCTCTACCTCACCACGGACGCAGGCGACGCAGCCCCGCTGACCACGTTGGCCATCAAGGAGCGGGTACGTCCAGGCACCTACCGTCTCGCGGTGGACACGGCGGGGACGGCCTTTACGCTCTCCGACGCCGCGGGCGCCGTGCTCGACCGGGGCGCCGTCGGCGATTCGATCGGCGCGCCGCTCGGCCTCGCGTGGGTCGCACCCGCAGGGATGCTCCGGGCCGGGGACGTGGTGAACTTCACCGTCACGACGCCCGCCGAAGCCGCCACCCGGCTCCGACGCGAGCTCAAGGTGAGCTCCGATGTGGATGGCAACTTTCTGCGGATCGAGCTCGCCGGGCCGGACGCGGCCGCGGTGACCGGAACCGTGAACGCGGTCGCCACCCGTTTCGTTGCCACGGCGGCGGACCTGAAGCGCGACAACTTGACACAGCTGACCGGCGTCCTCGCCGCGCAGCTGGAGCAGGAGGAGACGAAGCTGCGGAGCGCCGAGGGTGCGCTCCAGCGCTTTCGCGTCACGGCCGTCACCGAATACGGCGACGGCGCTGCGCCGGTGACCTCGAACATGCGGTCCCCGCAGGATCCGGTGTTCGCAGGCCTGCTCGAGGTGAAGGTGCGGCGGGGCGAGCTGCTCCGGGACCAGGCGGCGATCAAACGAATCCTGGCCCAGCCGCCAGAGTCCGGGCTAATCGTGGATGCGCTCGCAACGATCGGCTCGGTGGAGCGCTCCACCGAGCTGAGCCAGGCCCTGCGCGACCTGACTGCGAAGCAGGCAGTGCTGCGGGCGCTGCAGGCGCGCTATACGGCCGAGGCTCCCGTCGTGCGCCGGGTCGCCGCGGAGGTGGCTACGCTGGAGCGGCAGACGATCCCGATGCTGGCGACCGCGCTGGCGCGGGAGATGGGGCTGCGCGCGGCGGAGCTGGAGCACCGCGCGGACTCGGTCGCGCGCGACTTGCGACGGATTCCACCGCTCGCCGCGGAGGAGAATCGGCTGCAGCGCGACGTGACACAGTCGGCGCAGGCGGTTGCGAACCTGCAGCGGCGCTACGAGGAGGCGCGCCTGGCCGAGACGAGCAGCATCCCCGACGTCCGGTTGGTGGACCCGGCTCTCGAGCCGCAGGAGCCGACCGAGAACTGGGCGCCGGTGCTGGTGCTGTTCACTATGATCAGCGGCCTCGGCGCCGGCGTCGGCAGCGCCGTGGTGCTGGACTACCGCGACCGGCGCGTGCACGACCCCGAGGACTTCACTCGCACCATCGGGCTCAAGATCCTGGGCGTCGTCCCGCACCTCGAACGCAAAGGGCGGAATCGGGCGCCCGAAGATGCGCTCCACGTGCTCGAGGCGATGCGGGGCACCTGCCTCAATGTGCTGCACGCCCACGGTACCGGCCCGGTGATCGTGACAGTGACGAGCCCCGGCCGTGCCGACGGGAAATCGTTCGTGGCGTCAAACCTGGCAGTGGCGTTTGCCGACGGCGGATACCGCACGCTGCTGGTCGACGGGGACGTCCGGTGCGGCACGCTGCACCGGACGCTCAAGCTCGCCCGCAGACCGGGTCTTACGGACTTGCTCCAGGGGCGCGCCGGCCAGGAGCAGGTCGTCCAGCCCTCGGCCTACGGTACGCTGTCGTTCCTCGGCTGCGGCTCGCGTACCCATGACGGGCCCGCGCTCGTCAGCTCGGCGGCACTGCCGCGCGCGCTGGCTGGGCTGCGGTCGAGCTACGACGTGATCATCGTGGACAGCTCGCCCCTGGCCGCCGGCACGGATGCCTTCGCGCTCGGCACCGCGACGGGGACGCTGCTGTTGGTGCTGCGGACGGGTGTCAGTGACGGCGGGCTGGCGCAGGCGAAGCTGCAGGTCATGAACCATCTCCCGATTCGGGTCTTGGGTGCCGTGCTGAATGACGTCCGGCGCGACCGCCTGTACCGCAACTACTCGTACTACTTGGAAGGTTATGAAGCGCAGGACGAGCCTGACGGGGCACGCGGCCAGGTGCTGCGGGCGCCGGTGTGAACTCTTGAAAGGATCACCTATGCCCCGACCCGTCTCACTCGTGCCCACGACGCTCGCCGTCGGCTTCCTGGTGTTGTGCGGTCTCACCCGGTCCGATGCGCAGACGGGTTTGCCCGCGGCGTCTACCCACCGATTGACCCAGCGCCGTGCTGACTTGGAGCAGCGGCTGCAACGCCTCGTGGGGATGGCAGAGACGGGTCACTACGACAAAGGGGTGTCTCCCGATGGCGTCCGCACCGAGACGACCTACATCCAGCGGCGGCTCAAGGAGGGAGACTTCCGGGTGGGCGACCGGATTCTCCTCGTCGTCGAAGACCCGGAGCCACCGGCGACGGGAGCGGGGACGCCGGTCGTCAAGTCGAGCGAACAGCAGCTTTCGGACACGTTCACCGTAGGCTCGTCCCAGGAGCTCACGCTGCCGGTGGTGGGCGTCGTGTCGCTGCGCGGCGTGCTGCGGACGGAGCTCGAGCCCCGGCTCACCGAGGAGATCGTGCGCTACATCCGCGATCCGGTCGTGCACGCCCGGGCTTTGGTGAGCCTTGGGCTCACTGGAGAGCTGGCCCGCCCCGGGTACTACAGCGTGCCGGTCGACGCCGTCATCCCCGCCGTGCTGATGGCGGCGGGAGGGACGACGCACGACACCAAGCTCACTAAGTTGAAGATTCAGCGGAACGGCAAGACGATCTGGGAAGGGGACGCGCTGCGCCAGGCCATGGCCGCCGGGAGTACCGTGGACGACCTCGAGTTGCGTCCGGGGGATGCCATCGTCGTGCCGCGCGGCGGCTCGATCAGCGGCCTGTACGGGCCCGCCCAGCTCGTCGCGGTGCTGCTTGGCATTCCGGTGACCATCTATACGCTGACGAGGATCATCCACTGACGAGGATCTGCTGACCGGCTGGCGGCTGGGCGCGGCGCTCCTTGCGGCGCTCCTCGTGGCGGGGTGCGGCGCTGCGCGGGATAGCTGCGTCATCGGGGGAGGTGGAGGGGCAGGAGCAGCAGGGGGAGGAAGACGAGCCGCTCGCGGGCCGTTCGGGCACGTCTTCATTATTGTAGAGGAGAACGCCAACTTCAGCGACGTCATCGGCGACTCGTCGATGCCGTATCTCAACAGCTTGGCGCGGCAGTACGGCCTGGCGACACAGTACTACGCCAACGCGCACCCCTCCATCGGCAACTACTTCATGATGACGGTGGGGGACACGATCACCAATAATGACGGGTACTCCGGGATCGTGAGCGACGCCAACGTGGTGCGCGCGTTGGTCGCGGGAGGCAAGACGTGGAAGTCGTACGCCGAGGATCTGCCGTGCGTCGGCTACCGGGGAGCCGGCGTCGGTCGCTACGCTCGCAAGCACAACGTGTTTGCCCTCTTCTCGGACGTGGTGCACGATACCGCGCAAGCGAAGAACCTGGTGCCGTTCACCCAGCTCGCCGCCGACCTGGCGACGCATGCACTGCCGGACTACGCGTTCATCATTCCCAACCTCTGCAACGATGCGCACGACTGCCCGTTGCGCACGGCGGACAGGTGGCTGAAGACCAACATCGATCCGCTCGTGCAGAGCGCCACGTTTCAGCAGGATGGCTTGTTGCTCATCGTGTTCGACGAAGCGGGCCCCCGCGACTCCACGAACGGCGGCGGTCGGATCCCCTGCGTCGTCGTGAGCCCGAAGGCGAAACGCGGCTATCAATCGACCGCCGTGTATCAGCACCAGAGTCTCCTGCGGTTGTCACTCAGGGCGGTCGGCGTGACGACGTTCCCCAAGGCCGCCGCCAGCGCGCCGGACATGGCAGAGTTTTTCGAGGGCGCATACCTCGCGAGTAGGTAGCACTGGCGTTTCTCCGCGCCGCGCCGCATCCTCAACTGCACGTGCTGCGCATCCCCTGTGCATAATGAAACGCCCTTCCGAGAGTCCGCCCAGCTCGCGCGAGCAGCGGTTGCGGGAATGGTACGTCCGCTGGATCCATCCACGCCTGCCCCGGGAGCTCGATCGGCAGCGCGTCAAGTTGCTCTACTACATCTGGGGTTACTGGCCGCTGCTGCGGCTTCAGGCCCTCACCGTCGTCGATCGTCTCAAGCTGCTCATGCGGTTTGTCCGGATCGACTGGAATGTCTTGCATTCGCATCAGCCCGGTGAGATCGCGAGCGTGTGTACCGTGTTGGCACAACGGCCGGCCCGCCGCGGAGAGGTGATGGTTGAGGCCGGGTGCTGGAATGGGGGAGCTTCCGCCAAGTTCAGTCTTCTCTGCGCGCTGTGCGGCTACCGCTTGCGCATTTACGATTCGTTTGAGGGCGTGGAACCGATGACCTCTGCGGAGAAGCAGCGCGGCTACGACTTCTCCGGCGAGTATGTCGCATCGGACGCAACGCTCCGGGACAACCTGCAGCGGTTCGGCGCGCCGGACGTGTGCTCCATTCACAAGGGATGGTTCGCGGCGACCCTCGCTCGCAGCCCGGTAAGCGACGTCGTCCGTGTTGTCTTCATCGATTGCGATTCGGCCAAGGGAACCCAGGAAGTGTTGCTCGGCGTGGTTCCCAGCCTGGCCGGCGATGGCGTGGTGTTCTCGCAGGATTTTCACATCGCGCCGGTGCGCGAGCTGCTCCTCGACCCGGGGACGTGGGAGCGGTACGGCCGGGGCGGCCCGAGCCTCGAGCGCCTGTGCGGCCACCTCGCGATGCTCCGCTGGCGGCGACACAGCGAGCGTCGGGTGCTCGCCGATCGTCGCCGCGCCGCGGAGCGACGGGTGGCCGGGCGCCGCCTCGCCGCCGGGGTGGCGTGAGCCGATCGAGTCGATAGGGGTCCACCCGGCAACCTTGTAGCAGTTGCGTTACACGTTGCGAACGAAGCAGGATGCAGGCGCGCGGGCCGCCGCTGGTACCGACCTTGCGGTGTTGGGAGCCGGTTAACCAGGAGACCCTGAGGGGCATGACGACCGGCGACCTACCCGTACCGTTCGAGCCGACGCGAGCGGAGTTTGTGGCGCGCAACCGCCCGCCCCCACCGCCTCCCGACCCTGAGCCACTGGCCGAGTGGCAGCGCTATCTGCTCGCCGCCCGGCGCTACCGTTGGCTGGTGTTTGGCGTCACGCTGCTCGGCACCGCCGCGGGCATCGGGCTGTCACTGTTGCTGCCTCCGACCTACCTCGCGCGCGCCACGGTATGGGTCCAGGTGCCCTCCGGCCACGCGCGCGACGCCCGGGACCGAGGGCCCATCTGGCAGGGCCAGCTGCCGATCTCCTCCGGCTGGATGGACCTGCTGCAGACGAATGTCGTGCTGGAGGACGTGGTCCGCCGGCAACGCCTCTACGTGACGGCGCGCCGGCCCGGCGACTCGGACGCGCTCGCGACGTTCGAGATCAAGGATCGGGTGCGACCCGGCGTCTACCGGCTCGTGGTGGATACGGCGGGAAATACCTTCACCCTCACCGATACGAAGCATCTCGTGCGGCTGCATGGCACGGTGGCGGACTCGGTCGGGCCGGCACTGGGCTTCGCCTGGGTGCCGCCATCCGGTGTGCTCACGCCCGGGCGAACGATGGAGTTCACGGTGACCGCCCCGTACGAGGCCGCGAAGCTGCTCACGAAGCGCCTCAAGATTACGGCCGACGCGGATGGGAATTTCCTGCGGCTCGAGCTGGGCGGGTCTGATCCGGGGGAGGTTACGGCGGTCGTGAACATGGTGGCCGAGCGCTTTGTCTCCGTCGCCGCGGACCTGAAGAAGCAGAACCTCCAGCAGCTCACCGGCATTCTCGGCGGGCAGCTCGAGCGAGCGCGGGACAAGTTGCAGAGCGCCGAAGCGGAGCTCAAAAGATTTCGCGTGGGCGCGGTGACGCAATACGCGGACGGCTCGGCACCGGTGACCCCGAACATGGAGTTCCCACGCGATCCCGTGTTCGCCGGCTTGGTCGGTATGAAGGTGAATCGGGAGGAGTTACGTCGCGATCGAGAGGCGATCGGCCGCATCCTCGCGCGTGGGCCGGACTCGGCGCTGGCCGTGGACGCGCTCGCGACGATCGGCTCCGTCCAGAAGTCAACCGAGCTGAGCCAGGCGTTACACGATCTCACGACAAAGCAGGCCGAGCTGCGCGCTCTGCGAACCCGCTACGCCGACGCCAACCCGGCGGTGCGCCGCGTCGCCGTCGAGGTGCAGGACCTCGAGCGCCGGACGATCCCGGACCTCGCCGCCAGCCTCACGCGGGAGATGCAGTTCCGGGAAGTGGAGCTGGCGCAGCGCGTGGACTCGGCGGCGAGCAACTTGCGGCGCATCCCGCCCCTCGCCGTGGAGGAGACCCGGCTGGAGCGTGAAGTAACGCGGGGGGAGCAGGCGGTTGCGAGCCTGCAGACGCTGTACGATGAAGCCCGCCTGGCCGAGGTGAGCGCCATCCCGGACGTGCGCCTCGTGGATCCTGCGGTCCAGCCGGAGGAACCGACGGAGAACTGGCGGCCGGTGCTCATCGCGCTCGCCTTCCTCGCCAGCCTCGGCGCGGGCGTGGCCGGTGCGGCGGTGCTCGATCACACCGACCGGAGCGTGCGATACCCCCAGCAGGTGACCGGTGCGATGGGACTACCGATCCTGGGCGCCGTGCCGCACCTCAATCGCAACGGGGGCAGGCGCAAGCCCGACGGAGTGATGCAGGTGGTCGAGGCGGTACGCGGTATTCGCCTCAACGTCCTCCACGCCCATGGCACGGGTCCCATCGTCGTGACCGTCACCAGCCCGGGCCGGAGCGATGGCAAGTCGTTTCTCGCCTCGAATCTGGCGCTGGCGTTCGCCGACGCCGGGAGCCGCACCCTGCTCGTCGACGGCGACATCCGCTGCGGCAGGTTGCACCGCGTCCTCCAGCTGGCCCGCAAGCCGGGGCTGACCGATCTGCTGGGCGGGGAGGCGGCGGAGGAGCAGGTATTACAGGCCACCGCCTACCGTACCCTCACGTTCCTCGGGTCGGGAACGCGCACCCACGCGGGGCCGACCCTCATCAGCTCGGCGGCGCTGCCGCGCGCCCTCGCGGCGCTGCGGCCCGGCTACGACGTGATCATCGTGGACAGCTCGCCCCTCGCGGCCGGCGCGGACGCGTTCGCGCTCGGCACCGCTACCGGGAGCATGCTGCTGGTGCTCCGCACGGGCGTGAGCGATCGCGAGCTCGTGCAGGCAAAGCTCGAGGTGCTCCAGTACCTCCCGATCCGCGTGCTGGGCGCCGTGCTGAACGACGTGCGGCCGGGAGGCGTGTACCGCTACTACTCCTATTACTTGGAAGGCTACGAGGCGAAGGATGAGCCCGCCGAAGCGGCGGGGCAGGTGCTGCAGGCGCCGGAGCAGGTGCTGCCGGCGCCGGAGTGAGGGACCGGCCCGCTCAGGCAGGATCGGCGGGCGGGAGCTCCAGGTCGAACCAGAACTGCGTGCCCCAACCGGGGCGCGTTTCGAGACACAACTCCGAGCCCATGGCCCGCACCAGGCGGCGCGTCAGCGCCAGGCCCAGCCCCGTGCCCGAGAAGAGGTAGCGGCCGGCGTTGGCGCTGCGGCGGAACGGATGAAACAGGCTCGCGAGCGCTTCGGGGTTGATGCCCGGCCCGGTGTCGCGCACGAAGAACGTGACCCGCGTCGGCGACTGCTCGGTGACGATGATGTCGACCGACCCCCGCTCCGTGAACTTCAAGGCGTTGGTCGTGAGGTTCAGGAGCACGCGACGCAGCGCGAGGGCATGGCCCAGACGCAGGTCGGTGGTGGGGAGCGTGACGCCCACGGTGAGACCCTTCTCGGCCGCGATGGGGCGGACGATGTCGCAGACGGACTCGAGCAGCTCGCTGACGGACAGGGGGGTCGGCCGGTCGTCCGCCAGCTGGTCGCCGCCGCGGGCCAGCTCGATCGTATCGCTCGTGAGCGAGCTCAGGCCGAACGCGGCACTGTAGATCAGGCCGAGCTGGCGCTCCTGCCGCTCGTTCACCGGGCCCGACCGCTCCTGCATCAGCGTCTCGGCGAGGAACAGGATCGACGTGAGCGGGGAGCGCAGGTCGTGTACGATCTGCACGAGGAAGTCCAGCCCGTTGGCGCCCCCCAGCTGCGCGCCGAACTGCTCGGCGGCGTCGTGGTCCAGGGCGTCGCGCACGTCTTCGAGCGCCTTGAGATGGCGCAGCAGCCGGAGCGGCGACGTGGGCGACGCGTCCGACCAGGAGCGCAGCAGCTCGGATTGTACGAGCAGCAAGAGGCGCTGCGTCACGAGCCGCGGGGGGCGTGGCTCGAGTGAGAGCAGGTAGCTCGGGAACCGCCGGTCCACCGCCAGTCCGATCGCGGCGAGCACGCGAGGGATGCCGTCCGGATCGTCGTCGTCGGCGTGGTCGCTCACCCAGCGCTCTTCCGCGCGCCGAATCGCCGCGGTGAGCAGCGAGCACGTCACGCCCACGAGCGCGCGCGGCGCCGGTCGCGGCCGGCCCGGGGCAGGGGGGAGGGCGGGCAGGGGCGGGGGCGAGGGCGACGCGGACACGTCGGGATTGGTGGTGGAAGCCGGGCGCGCCACCTTCACTCCGAGCCGCCCGTCAGCAGGTCTCGCTGGAGGCCGTGCCGTTCCATGAGCCGGTAGAAGGTCGTCCGATCCACCTGCGCCAGCCGGGCGGCCTTGGAGAGGTTGCCGCCCGCCCGCATCACCACGCGCGTCAGGTAGCGCCGGTCGAAGCGGGCGAGCAGGCGGTCGCGGGCCGCGTAATAGCTCGAGTCGTCGGCCTCCGGCTCTTGGTCGGCCACCTTCTCCGGATCGGCTCCCCCGGACTCGATGAAGGGAATGTCCTCGGGGCGCATTTCGGCGCCGGGCTCGACCAGCACGACCGCGTGCTCGATCACATTCTGGAGCTCCCGCACGTTCCCGGGCCAGGCGTGAGTGCCGAGCGCCCGCAGCGCGCCCTTGCTGAGCTTTGGCACCGGGGTCGTCGGGTCGCGGTGGCGGCCCCAGTAATGCGCGAGGAACCGCTCGGCCAAGATCGGGATGTCTTCGGGACGCTCGCGCAGGCTGGGGACGTGGATCGGCACCACGCGCAGGCGATAGTACAGGTCCTCTCGCAGCCGGGCGGACTGCATCGCCTGCTCGGGATTGGTGTTGGTCGCGGCGATGAACCGCACGTTCACCACCGCGTCGGTCGTCTCGCTCCCGACGCGCCGCACCACGCCGTCCTGGATCACGCGCAGCAGCTTCGCCTGGATGGACTTCGGCATCTCGATCAGCTCGTCGAGGAACAGCGTGCCGCCGTTGGCCATTTCGAGCAGCCCCGGCTTGTCGCGCACCGCGCCGGTGAACGCGCCCTTGCAGTGGCCGAACATCTCGGATTCGAGCAGCGGCTCGGGCAGCGCGGCGCAGTTGATAGCCACGAGGGGGCGACTGGAGCGCCGGCTATTGTCGTGGATGAACTGGGCGAACAGCTCTTTCCCGGCGCCGCTCTCTCCGGTGAGGAAAACCGATGCATCTGTGGCGGCGACGCGGCGCGCCAGGGCGATCGCCTTGCGGAACAGGGGCGCATCGCCCAACACGGCGATCCGGTCGCCGTCGGCGGGATGCTGCGCGCGCTGCTCCTCGAGGGCGCGGGATTCACGCGCCACGACCACCGCGTGCGCCGCGCGCCCGACCAGGATCTGCAGCTGCGTACCGGAGAACGGCTTCGGCAGGTAGTCCCAGGCACCCGCCTGCAGCGCCTCCAGGCTCGAGGCGACCGACGGATTCCCCGTCATGATGATGACGATCGTCCCGGGATTGGTACCGAGCGCCGTGTGTAACAGCTCGCTGCCCGGTACCTCGCCCATGAACCAGTCGACCAGCGTGATGTCGAAGGGGCGGCGCCGCAGCGTGTCGCGCGCCTCGTTGCCACGCCCGCACACGACGACGTTGTAGCCCTCCGCCTGGAGCACGCTGTTGCAGCTTTCCCGCAGCGTGCGCTCGTCATCCACGACCAAGATCCGGATACTCGAGCGGGAGGCCGAATCGACCGGGGGCAGCGACGGCATCCGCCGTGCCGGGAGGGGGGCGAGTGTGCGGATCATGGGGTCGGGGTCGAGGTGTGTCGCTGGCGCATCGGTCCCAATCCGCACGTCAAAGTTGTGACAGTATTGTTGCAACTAGTGGGCCGAATTTACCTCATGCAAGCGCATTTGTCGAGGACTTAGAAAGTGCTGCACCGACGCCACAACCGGGGCTTATACGCGCCGCGATCCGTTTTCGTATTGGCGGATCCGGCCGCCGGCGGGATCGCGCGTCGCGGTCGCGAGCGCGGCGCTCGCGTGCGCGAGCAGAGTGGCGGGATCGAATTTCGGCGCCGCGGCGTCGGCCACCGCATCGTAGCCCGCCAGGAACTCGGCGCGCATGACCGTGGCGCGGCGCGGCCGGTCGACGAGCGCTTCGGCCAGCCGCTCTGCGAGCTGGCGCGCCGCGTCCGCACCGGTTCCGGGGGCGATCACCGCGAACTCCCGCGGTCCGATGCGACCCACCGCGTCGGACGTACGAGCGGCCTGCCGCAGGACGCGCGTGACCCGCTCCGCGGATTGCCCGGCGTCTTCCTCGACGGCGAACGCCACACAGGCGAGTGGGGCGGCGCGGCGCCGGGCCTCGGCACCGAGCTCGCGCACGCGCCGGGCGAGCCCGCGCGCGTTGTACAGCTGGGTCGTGGCGTCCACGAGGCCCTCGGCCCAGGCATGGTCGGCGTGGGCTTTGGCCCTGAGCTGGGCCGTCAGCCGCAACAGCAGCTCTTCGGCGTCGAGCTGCTGGCCCCACAGGTCGCCCGCCCCGGCGCGCAGGGCGGCGAGCATCTGACGACGTGTGGTAGGCGTCGGCTGGGTGAGGATGATGGGAGTGCTGGGGGTGACGCGACCATCGGCGCGCAGCAGGCGGCACAGGTTCAAGCCGTCGCCGCCCGGCAGGTCGACGGCGAGGATGAGGGCGTCGGGCTCGCTCATCTCGACTTGCCGCAGTAAACCCTGCGCGGTGTACGCCTTCAGGACGCTGTAGCCGCCCGGCACGAGCACCGTCTCGATCGCCCGGGAAAACCACTCATGGGCGTCGGCGATCAGGACCAGCGGGGCGCGGGTTGCGGCTCGGGCGCTCGGCACGGGGGGAAACCTTCCGCTCGGCATCGGAGAAAGCCTTCCGCACGGATGACCGGCGTCGCTTCCGCCGGAAGCGAGCAGAACCCGCGCTCGCGGTCGTGCAGTACGTGCAATCAGCGTGCACCGAGGGATACCCCAGCCAACTCGTTGGACCAGAATGGGTTTTGTCGGGGCTGGGGCCCCCCCGGGCGCCAAGTCGCGGGAGAATGCCCACAAGCCTGTAGCTCACCTGCCGCGTCCGGCGCGGCACGGGCCCCCGGGCGAAGGGGGGACCGGCGGCCCCGAACTTGTATCGCTGCGCGAACCGATGCTGTGTCCACGCTGCGAGACCCCGGTTCCGGCGGCGCCCCGGCCGGCGCGCGCCGGTGCACTGTGCCCGCAGTGCGGCGCATTGCTCGCGCCCCCCGGGCTGGCGCGACGGCTGCTCGTGAAGGTCACACAGCTCGCCCGCTTCGGCCTCGCGGATCACGCGGACCCGATTCTCAAGCCGTCAGACCCGCCCGCGGACAGCGCCTAGTGGGGCACTAGCATGTGCGGCATCGTCGGCTACGTGGGCGCGCGCGAGGCCGTGCCCATCCTGCTGGAAGGGCTGCGGCGGCTCGAGTACCGCGGCTACGACTCCGCCGGGGTGGCGGTGATGAACGGGGGCAGCGCCGGCGTCACCGTGCGCAAGCTCGCCGGACGGGTCCAGGGACTGCGCCAGGCCCTCGAGGGCGAGCCGGTGCACGGCTCGACGGGCATCGCGCACACCCGCTGGGCCACGCACGGCGCGCCGACGACCCGCAACGCCCACCCGCACGTCGACTGCACCGGTCGCCTCGCGCTCGTCCACAACGGCATCATCGAGAACGCCGATGCGTTGCGGGCCGCCCTGCAGGCGAGCGGCCACCGGTTTTGCACCGAGACCGATACGGAGACGCTGGCACACCTGATCGAGGACGCCGACGGCGACACGCTCGAAGCGCGGGTGATCGCCGCTCTCGCCCCCGTGGTCGGGACCTACGGCCTCGCGGTGGTCTCCGCCGACGATCCCGGCAAGGTGGTCGTGGCGCGGCAGGGCTCGCCGGTGCTGCTGGGGATCGCGGAGGGCGAGCTGTTCGTCGCCTCCGACGCGTCGGCGATCCTCGAGCACACCCGCTCCGTGGTGTACCTGGACGACGGCGACATCGCGGTGCTCACCCCGACGGGATATCACATCATCGACACGCAGGACCACGTGCAGCTGCGCCCCGTCAACGACATCGACTGGGACCTGCAGGGCATCGAGCTGGGCGGCCACCCGCACTTCATGTTGAAGGAGATCTGCGAGCAGGCCGAGACGGTGCGCAGCACGCTGCGAGGCCGGCTGCTGTTCGCCTCGGGTGCGGCCCGGCTCAATGGCCTGAACCTGAGCCCGGAGCAATGCGCCGCCATCCGGCGCATCGTGATCGTGGGGTGTGGGACCTCGTGGCATGCCGGCCTGGTTGGGCGCCACCTGATCCAGGAGCTCGCCGGGATCCCCGTGCAGGTCGAGTATGCGTCGGAGTACCGCTACACCCGCCCGCTCGACGAGCCCGGCCTGGTCGCGGTCGCGATCTCGCAGTCGGGGGAGACGGCGGACACGCTCGAGGCGATGCGCGCCGCCCGCGCCGCGGGCGCCGCCGCGGTGCTCGGGATCGTGAACGTGGTGGGCTCCACCATCGCGCGCGAAGCAGACGGCGGGATCTACCTGCACGCCGGGCCCGAGGTCGGCGTCGCCTCGACCAAGGCCTTCACGTCCCAGATCGTCGCCCTGGCGCTGCTGGGGCTGTTCCTGGGACGGCAGCGCGGATGGCTGTCGCTCGAGGCGGGACAGGAGCTGGCCTGCCGGCTGACGCAGCTGCCCGGCCTCGTGACCCAGACGCTCGCCCTCGAGCCCGAGGTGAAGCGGATCGCGCAGGAGTTTGCCGGCGCGCGCAATTTTCTCTACCTGGGGCGCGGCGTGAGCTTCCCGGTCGCGCTCGAGGGCGCGCTCAAGCTCAAGGAGATCAGCTACATTCACGCCGAAGGCTATCCCGCGGCCGAGATGAAGCACGGACCCATCGCGCTGATCGACGCCGACATGCCGGCCGTGTTCGTCGCGCCGCGGGACGACGTGTATCGGAAGGTCGTGTCGAACATGCAGGAGGTGAAGGCGCGGGGCGGGCGGATCGTCGCCGTCACGACCCAGGGGAACGGTGAGCTGCGCGGGTTGGCAGAGCACTTGTTCCGAGTCCCCGCCACCGCGCCGCTCCTGTCGCCGGTGCTCACGACACTGCTGCTGCAGCTCCTCGCGTACCATATCGCGGTGCTGCGGGGGTGCGACGTGGACCGGCCGCGCAACTTGGCGAAGAGTGTGACGGTGGAGTGAGCTGAGACGTTGTGGAGGTGAGTGGAGGTTGGTGGAGGTTGGTGGAGGCTGGACTTGGTGCCGTCGTGACCTCCCCCCACCTTCACGAACCTCCACCATCCTCCACCATCCTCCTTCTCAGTGTGAAGATCGGGAGCTCCGACGGACAGAACAGCCGCGCCGGGATCGTCACCGTCCCGATGCCGCGCGACACGTACAGCGGCGCCAGGGTATCGCGGTACCACCCCGCGACGAAGCGGCCGCTGCCGTAGGGCGTGTACGGCGTATAGAATGGAAGCCGCACCTGGCCGCCGTGGGTGTGGCCCGAGATGATCGCCGCGGGGCGCGGCGTGATGGCGGGTGAAACACCGTCCACGTAGCCCGGCGCGTGCACCACCCAGATGCAGGGCTCCCGGCCGTCCAGCCCGCGCACCGCCCTGACGACGTCGGGG
>Ga0209471_1000674_pt1 | contig 22003 bp, 20 predicted proteins | sample GraSoiAngelo_128_FD_185885 | JGI IMG/M metagenome (GOLD analysis project Ga0209471, IMG submission 185885) | Grasslands soil microbial communities from the Angelo Coastal Reserve, California, USA - 14_0927_12_20cm (SPAdes) (version 2) | ecosystem: Environmental > Terrestrial > Soil > Grasslands ...
TTGCCATCTTTACGAAAGAACGTTTACCCAGGCCGGCGAATTCCCACACCTCCCCTGCCGGCGGGGAGGGTGTCCTGGCCTGCGGAGCGGGTCCGGACGGGTGGGAGGGCGGCCGCCCCCGACACGCGTCGTTGGATACAACGAGGCGCAATTCCTCATCCCGATACGCTCCGCTGGATACAACGAGGCCGAATCGGGCCCGAGGAACTAGACCCGGGCGACGCTCCCGGTGACGGCCCCGCGGCGGGACAGCGAGTCGATCGTGACCGCGGCCAGGAGGACCAGGCCCGTGACGACGTATTCCCACTGCACGGAAAGGCTCATCAGGAACATGCCGTTGTAGATGCCGCCGATCACCAGGCCGCCAAGCACGCCGTGGAGGGCCTTGCCCCGGCCGCCGAAGAGGCTCGTGCCGCCGATGACCGCCGCGGCGACCGCGTAGAGGACGTACTGCCCGCCCTGGACGTTGTTCGACATGCCGCCGAGGAGCGACGCGTACAGAAGCATGCCGATCCCTGCCGTGAGGGAGCAGAGCGCAAACGCCGCGGTGCGGATCAGGGCGAGGTTGATGCCGGCGCGGCGCGCGGCTTCCGGGTTGCCGCCGATCGCGTAGACGTACCGTCCGTACCTCGTGCGCTGAAGCAGGATGGTCCAGGCCACGAGGACGGCGAGCACTATCGGGATCACCCAGGGCACCCCCTCGAGCACGCCAATGCTGGCCCGGTTGGTATTGCAGATTCCGACCACCACGACCGCGACGACGGCGATCAGACCGATCTTGATCAGGGTGAGGCTTGCCGGAGGGGCGACCAGGCCACTGGTCCGGCGCCGGTGGTCGCTGAACCACATCCAGAAACCGAGGCCTGCGACGACGACCGCGGCCAGGATCCACGAGACGGTCGGGTCGATCGTTCCCCACATCAGGTTGTAGATGATCTGAAGGTTGTTGCTGAAGCCGGCGAGGTTGGGGTAGCCCGAGAACGGCCCGAAGTTGAGGATCCACAAAAAGAGGCCGTTGGCGATCAGGTAACCGCCCAGCGTGACGATGAAGGACGGCAAGCGAAGCCGGGTGATGAGCGTGCCCTGGATGACGCCGAACGCCGCACAAAAGAGCAGGCCCGCGAGGATGCCCAGCGTCCAGTGCCAGTTGGTGGTCAGCGGCTGCACCAGCTGGACTGTGATCGCCGCTCCGCACGCCCCTACGAATCCGACCGAAAGGTCGATCTCGCCGAGAACGAGGGCGAACCCTTCGGCCATTGCCAGGACCATGAACACCGCGCTCTGCTGGAAGAGGTTGACCAGGTTGACAGGCAAAAGGAACACATGGTTCGGGCTGATCGCTCCGAACACGAGCACGATCGCGGCCATCGCGACGATGACTGGAAGGACGCCACTTTCGCCCGCGGCGATTCGAGCCAACCACGCTCGGAAGTACTCGCCGAGGGACTGCGCAACAAGCTCCGGCGGAACCTCGGCTTGAGCAGCCTCCGGCGCAGCGGTCAGGTCGGGCGCCTGCTCCGGAGGGAGGCCGGAAACGTCAGCTGTTCCTGGTAGGCGTGCCACCCGAGCGCGTTGTTCCTCCTGTTGTCATGTACTCGACGACGCTTTGCCGGTCGAAGGCCGAGGCCTTGTCCTGGACGACCAGGCGGCCCAGATAGAGGACCGCGATCCGGTCCGCCACCTCGAAGACGTCGTTGAGGTTGTGCGAGATGACCATCACCGCTAGACCTCGGTCGCGCAGGCGTTTGATGAGGTCGAGCACCTGCTTGGTCTGGACGACTCCCAGAGCGGCCGTGGGCTCGTCCATGATCACGAGCTTGGAGTTCCACATCACCGCCTTTGCCACTGCCACCGACTGACGCTGGCCACCGGACAGCGACGCAACGGGTTGGCGGATGGACCGCACTGTCGTCACACGCAGGCTGGCCAGAGTTTCGGCCGCGGAGCGCTCCATGCTGTCCTCGTCGAGGAGGCCCGCGTTCACCCGCTCGCGCCCCAGGAACATGTTCTGCACGATGTCGAGGTTGTCGGCAAGGGCGAGGTCCTGGTAGACGGTCTCGATTCCCAGGCGGGCAGCGTCCCTCGCGTTGCGGATGTGGACGGGGTGGCTCTCCCAGAAGACCTGGCCGTGGTCCGGCTGATAAATGCCCGCCACGCATTTGGTGAGGACGGTCTTGCCGGCGCCGTTGTCGCCGACCAGCGCAGTGACCTGGCCGGACGGCAGGTCAAGGTCCACGTGGTACAGGGCCTGGACGGGCCCGAAATGCTTGTCGAGCTCACGAATCTTGAGCAGCGGCTCGCCGGTCGCTGTGGTTGATGCGACAGCCGCCATCTCACCTTGCATTATCGGCGAGTTAGAGAAAGAGCGACGCCGCCACGAGGTGCGGCGGCGTCGATGACTACCGTTACGAAATGCCGGCTGCGGTGCAGGCGGCGGCGCCCGCCTTGCTGCACAGGGTTGTCTTGTCGACGAAGTTGTCCTTGATCACAGTCGCGTTCATGTTGCTCACGTCGACCCAGGTCGGGACGAGGAGCGACGCCGGCTGCTGGTTGCCGGAAACGCCTGACGGAGGTGTGGTCGTGCCGTTGAGGAGAGCGCTCGGCGGAGTCTGCCCAGCGCGGAGAACTGTGGCGAGGGCGACCGCGTCCTGCGCCTCGAGGTAGATCGCCTTGTAGACGGTGCCGCACTGGTAGCCGGTCAGCACATTGACCAGACCGTCAGGCGACGCGTCCTGGCCGGTCGTTGGGATCTTCTTGGCCCCAACGCCTCTGTTCTTGAGCACCTGGACCACCGCATTGGCGAGGCCGTCGTTGGCCTCAACGGTGGCGTTGATGGTCGGGTGCGCGGTGAACTGCTGCTGGAAGATCGTCCCGCCGACGTCATTCTTCCAGTCCGTGGCAACCTGCTCGCCGACGAGCTTCATGCCCTGGCTGTTGGTCTTACCGGTGGTCTCGGTCTGGACCTTGTCGCCCCAGATCGCGTCGTTGTACCCCTTGGCGAAGTCGATTGCGTTCGGGTCGGAGTTCTGTCCGCCGTCGAGCTCGAAGACCTGCGGGCTCGAGATGTTCCAATCCGTGACGCACTTGACAAAGCCCTTGCCGATGAGCTCGCCCACCTGCACGTTGTCAAAGCTCACGTAGTAGGTGTTCGTGCCGGTGAAGGTGGCGCGGTCGTAGCTGATGACCTTGACGCCATGTGACTGGGCGTAGGCCTGGATCTGGGAACCAACGCTGCTGTTCAGCGGGTCCATGATCAACACCGTCGCCCCGGCCGTGATCAGCGCCTGAGCCTGCGAGAGCTCCTGTGCCTCCACGCCGCCGGCGTTGTCGATTGTGAACTGCGACGAGGTGTACCCAGCCCCCGTGAGCGCCTTGGTCAGGGCAGGCTGGTCGAATGTCACGTACCGTGCCGACGAAGTCGCATCCGGAAGCAGCACGCCAATGCTGCCCTTGCCGGCCTTCACGAGGTCGTTGAGCTTGGGCATGTACGTGAAGTTCGCGTCGAACACGCTGATGCTCAGGTCCGACGGAACTGTGGCTGTGGTCGTGGTCGGGTTGTTGTTGCCGCCGCAGGCCGACACGACCATGCCCACGATGGCAACGGCGGGTAGGAACCGGGCTAACTTCATGCGCATACCTCTTAGATGACAACTTCCCGCCGCCTTCTTCCCGTTCCTCCCCCGGGGCGAGAGTGCGCCGACAGCGGGTCTTACTCCAGTAGCCCTTGTAGCTGGCAGCATTGTGTTGCCCAGCCCGTTTACATGTCAAGTCGGCCCGAAACGGCCGGCTCGAATGAATTTCGGCCCGACTGTAGTGGTTTGATGACCCGATGCGGATCATTGCTGCCCTGGTTGGCGTGGTTTTGGTTGCGGTTGTATGGCGCGACGCCTTCGAGACGATCATCCTTCCGCGCCGCGTCACAGGAGTCCGGTTTTCCAAGGTCTTCTACCGGCTGAGCTGGAAACCGTGGGCCGCGATCGCCCGGCGCATGCCGCTCGGCGACCGGCGCGAAAGCTACCTCAGCGTCTATGGGCCGCTCTCGCTCTTGATCCTTATCGTCCTGTGGGGCATCGTCCTGATGGGCGGGTTCGCCCTCATGCTGTGGGCGGCCAACTTCGACCCGAGCCTATCCGCATTCGAAAACCTGTACGTCAGCGGCACGAGTTTCACGACGCTCGGCATCGGCGACTTCGTGCCCAGGACCGACCTCGCGCGCTTTGTCACGGTGGTCGAGGCCGGTACCGGCTTCGGCTTTCTCGCGGTGGTCATCTCGTACCTGCCCATCCTGTACCAGGGCTTTTCCCGGCGCGAGACGGCGATCTCGATGCTGGACGAGTGGGCGGGCTCGCCCCCGAGCGCGGGCGATCTCTTCCGCCGCGCAGTCCAGGCCGGCGCGACGGATGAGCTTCGTCCCCTGATCAACCAGTGGGAGCAGTGGACCGCCGAGCTCCTGGAAAGCCACCTTTCCTACCAGGTCCTGTGCTACTTCCGTTCCCAGCACGAAAACCAGTCGTGGCTTGCCGCCCTCACCTGCATGCTGGACCTGGCGTCCGCGTGGCTCGCCGCCAAGGCGGAAGGCCGGACGTGGTCGGCGCGGCGTCTTTACGCCATCGGGCGCCACGCGCTGGGCGATTTGAGCCAGGTCTTGCAGGCGGCGCCTCGTTTCGACGCGCCGGAGCGGCTCTCCGAGGCCGAGGTGCAGGCCGTGTACGACGATCTGGTTCGCGCCGACGCTGGTGTGGTCGACTTCGCCACCTTTCGGGAGCGGCTCACGCAGCTGCGCAAAGGGTATGAGCCTTACTCCTACGCCCTCGCCCAGGAGCTGCTGATGGAGCTTCCGCCGTGGCTCCCCATGGATGGCCGCAAGGACAACTGGGAGACGACCGCGTGGGAGGGTTCAGCCCCCGGCGAGTCGCTCCGTTGATGCGCGGCCGCTAACTCCGCGTCCGCGCACCCGACAATTGAACGTGCGTGTTGTGGCCACTCGGATAGCAGACGCGAGCCGTAGCTTCGAGCTACAAGAATTCCGCGCGTTCTGCACAAAACGATCCTCTGAGCTCGCTCCCATACGTGCGCTTTGCGCAAAACGCTCGTTTCAATCGACGTGAGCCGGACTCGCGCGCTTGTCGTCGTCGCGCTCGTTGTCGTCTTCATCGTCGCCGGGGGGATCCTGATCTACTCCAACACGCATAAAGGAGGCCAGAACCTGACCTTCACCGTCACCGTGACCGGGGCCAGCAAGATGTCGCCCAGCACCCTTCAAGCCCACCAGAACGACACCATCACCATCAACGTCACGAGCGACCAGGACGGTGAGGTGCATCTGCACGAGTACGACATCCACTTCGACACCAAGGCGGGCCAGACCGTGAGCCGGACGTTCAAGGCCGACAAGACGTGCACGTGCGATATCGAGTGGGAGTCGACAGGCGCTCCGCTGGGCTCGTTGGTGGTCAGTCCATGACGGCGGCCGCCAACATCCTGCTGCACGGCTTCGGGCAGCGCTTCGACTTGCAGGCTCCGCTCGCCATCTACCTCTACGCGGCGGGCGGCGTCGTGTTTCTCTCCTTCGTCCTCGTGGTCCTGTTTGCAGGCGACAGGGTCGGCGACCAGGCGACGATCTACCCGCGACGCGCGGTGCCGTGGCTCGTGCCCATCGCGCGGTCGCCCTGGCCCCGGCGCATAGGCGGAGCGACCGGCATCCTCGCCCTGCTGATCGTGGTCATCAGCGGCTTCTTCGGCTCGACCACGGCCTTCTACAACCCCGCGGAATACGTCGTCTGGATCTTCTTCTGGGCGGTCACGGTGATCCTGTCCGGGCTCGTCGGCAATCTGTGGTACCTCCTGAACCCGTGGACCGCGATCTTCGACGCGGTCGCCCGTGTGATCCACGTCACGCCGCGCCGGAAGCTTCCCGAAGTCGGTCTGTGGCCCGCCGCGGCGGCCTACTTCGTGTTCGCGTGCCTGGAGCTGACCAGCGGCATGGCGAGCCGGCCGACGATCGTTGCGCTCGCCGCGATCGCCTATACGTTCATCACGCTCGCCGGCATGTTCGTCTTCGGGCGCGACGAATGGCTCGAGCACTGCGAGGCCTTCACCGTTCTGTTCGGCATCGTGGGCAGGTTCGGCCCGATCGAGGGCGAACGCGACGAGAGCGGCAAGTTCCGCGCCGTGTACATCAGGCCGTGGGGAGTGGGGCTGCTCCAGCCCATCGGCACGGGATGGGATCGCGTCCTTTTCGTGGTCCTGATGCTGAGCACGCTTGCGTTCGACGGGGTCTCCGCCACGCCGGCCTGGCAGGACTTCACGGCGACCCTCGCGCCCGTGTGGGCGCCCCTGGGACCGTTTGGACTGTTCTTCATCCGCACGACAGGTCTCGTCCTGCTCACCGTCGCGTTCCTTCTCATCTTCATGGCCTTCATGGAAGCGGTCATCTACTTCGGCCGCCGCAAGGTCGACGCGAAGACCACGATCTCGCTTTTCGTGCTGACCCTGGTGCCGATCGCGCTCGTCTACAACGCCGCTCACAACTACAGCTACGTGGTGGTGCAGTCGCAGTACATCGTCCCGCTGCTCAACGATCCGCTGCAGAAGGGATGGCACCTGTGGCCGGCGGTCGCGAACTTCAAACCCAGCTTTGCGCTGGCCCAGGCCGCGACGGTCTGGTACGCGCAGATCGTGCTGATCGTGCTCGGTCACATCGTCGCCGTGTTCCTGGCCCACCTTCGCGCGGGAGAGCGGTTCCGGACCGCTCAGCGCGCGCTGCTGAGCCAGTACCCCATGCTTTTGCTGATGGTCATGTACACGATGACGAGCCTGTGGATCCTGGCTCAGCCCATCACCAAGGGCGGCTGATGAGCGCCAAGCGCCCGGTGCGCAAAGTGGCGTCGCGCGCTCCCATTCGCAAGCCGGTCGCGGGGACCCCGGCATGGGTCATGCCCGCGGCGGTCGTCGCCGGGCTCGCAGTGCTGGTCGCCGCCTTTCTGCTCTATCGCTGGTACATCACGCCGCTGCCCCCGCCGGCGCCAAACCCCAGCACAGCGGCGCAGATCGTCTCCACGATCACGAGCCTGCCGGCCTCCGAGTTCGATGCCGTCGGCCAGGGGACGGCCAACAACCTGATCAAGCCCATCTCGGGCACAGCGCTCACCGGCTCGACGGGTAAACCGGAGGTCTTTTACTACGGGGCCGAGTTCTGCCCCTACTGCGCGGCGCAGCGATGGCCGTTGATCATCGCCCTGTCGCGCTTCGGCACCTTTTCCGGCCTGCAGACTACGACCTCGTCCTCAACCGACGTGTTTCCCGACACGGTGACATTCACCTTCCGCAGCGCGAGCTACACCAGCCAGTACGTCGACTTCCGCGCGGTGGAGACCACCGACCGCGACCAGAAGCCGCTCCAATCGCCGACGGCGGCGGAGCAGCAGCTCGTCAGCAGCTACGACGCAGCGGGCACGATCCCATTCATCGACTTCGCCAACAGGTACATGGCCACCGGCGCGATGTACTCGCCCGATACGGTCGGCGGCATGAGCTGGCTCGCGGTCGCCGACGCGGTCAAGCAGGCCGACTCGACGCAGGCCAAGGCGATCATCGGCTCGGCCAACCTGATCACCGCCGCAGTGTGCAAGGTGACCGGCGACAAGCCTGCCGAGGTGTGCTCCAGCGCCACCATCCAGAGCCTCGAAAAGAACCTGAAGTAATGTCGCGGGTGCAGCTGGTCGCGGTTCTCGTCAGCCTGGCGGGAGTCGGGGTCTCGATCTACCTCACGATTCTTCATTACGCGGGCGCCGTGCCGGGATGTCCGGTTACGGGAACGATCAACTGCGAGGCGGTGCTCTCCAGCCCCTACGCGCTCATCGCGGGTCTTCCCGTGCCGACCTCAGCGGCGGGCATCGCGTGGTTTGGGGTCAGCGCCGTGCTGTGGACGCGCCAGCTGCACTGGATGCATCCCGTGTGGGCGGCGATCGGGCTCCTTACGGTCGTCTACCTGGTCTTCATCGAGATCGTGCGTGTGGGTGCGATCTGCCTGTGGTGCACGGCGGCGCACGTCCTGGTCGTCGCCATCGTGCTGATCACCGTGACACTGTGGCCGGCGAGGGATACGGTCAGGGCGTGATCGGAATCCCCACGAAATCTGAGGCTACGCCGTGATTTCGTGGCGGCCCCTGACGACGTGGCCGTTCGACCTGACCGTGTACGCAGGGCTGGTCCTGCTGTACTTGGGTCACGCCTGGCTGGCGCGTAGGGCGCACGACGCCGAGCGCAAGCACACCATCTACTTTCTCGCCGGGCTGTTCACCCTGTGGGTCGCGCTCGAAACGCCAGTCGACCCCCTCAGCGACTACTACCTGGACAGCGTCCACATGCTCCAGCACGTGCTGCTCGCGTTTGTCGCGCCACCGCTCCTCCTGCTCGGCCTTTCGCCGGGCATGGTCGCGCGCCTGGTCCGTGTCCCGGGGGTCCGCGCAATCACCGAGCCGATACCGGCACAGGTGATCGCGGGCGTGGTCATGGTCGTCTGGCACCTGCCTCCGCTTTACGACGCAACGCTCCGCAACGAGGGGCTACACGTGCTCGAGCACCTGACATTCATCGCTGCCGGAGCTGCCCTCTACTGGCCGATCGTCGACGCGACCTCGGCCCACGCTCGCTGGCAGATGTCCCCAGGCGCCAAGCTCGTCTACATGCTGCTCGCGACGCTGCCCCAGGACGGCGTCGCCCTCGCGCTGATCTTCTCGCGCGTCCCTTTCTATGAGTACTACACGCACGCGCCCCGCCTCATCGCAGGCTTCACCGCCCTCATCGACCAGACCATCGCGGGGGCCGTGCTCATGGTTGCCGGCAAGATCACGCTGGCCGTCGCCGCCATGGTGATCTTCTTCCGCTGGTTCGGCGCCGAGCACCGCGCCGACAGGGCGCCCGCGCTAACGAATTGAAGTGCGGGTGGGAGCGGCGCCGTTTCGGCGGCCGATTCACCTCGCTGGATCCAGCGGCGCCTATCGGGACCGAGGATTCGGCCCCGTTGGGCTCAACGGAGCAGAACCCAAGACTAGAATCGCCCCCAAGGGGTGCGGTGAGCTGAAATATTCCGAGAGCATCCTCGACCTCGTCGGGAACACCCCGTTGGTGCGCCTGCACAAGGTCGCGGCAGGAGTGAGGCCCGCGATCCTCGCCAAGCTCGAGGAGCTCAACCCCGGCGGCAGCGTCAAGGACCGCATCGGGCTGACCATGGTCGAGGAGGCCGAGCGGACGGGCCAGCTGCGGCCGGGCGGCACCATCATCGAGCCGACCTCGGGCAACACCGGACACGGCCTGGCGATGGTCGCGGCGATCAAGGGCTACAAGATGGTCTTCGTCATGCCCGACAAGATGTCGGCCGAGAAGATCAGCCTGCTCAAGGCGTACGGGGCCGACGTGGTGATCTGCCCGACCAACGTCGAGCGCGCATCGCCGCAGTCCTACTACTCGGTCGCCGACCGCCTGGCGCGTGAGATCCCCGGCGCGTTTCAGCCGAACCAGTACTTCAACCCGCGCAACCCCGAAGCCCACTACCAGACGACAGGTCCGGAGATCTGGGAGCAGACCGAGGGACGCGTCGACGTGTTCGTCGCCGGCATGGGCACGGGCGGGACGATCACGGGTGTCGCCAAATACCTGAAGGAGCGCAAGCCGTCAGTGCACATCGTCGGCGCGGACCCCGAGGGCTCCCTGTATTCAGGTCCCATCGCGCCCTACAAGGTGGAGGGGGTGGGCGAGGATTTCATGCCGGGGACGATGGACATCGGCATCGTCGACCAGATCGTCCAGGTCACGGACAAACAGTCGTTCACGGCGGCGCGGCGCCTGGCGCGCGAGGAGGGCATCCTCGTGGGAGGATCATCCGGCCTGGCGCTGCAAGCGGCTTTGACCGTCGCGCAGGACAGAGGACCGGACGAGGTGATCGTCGTCCTTTTTCCCGACACAGGCCGCAACTACTTGAGCAAGTTCTTCAACGATGAGTGGATGCGCCAGAACGGTTACCTCGCGCGGCTTGGCGCTGTGCGGATCCGCGAGGTCCTCGCGTCCCATCCCAAGGGGCTGCCGCAGCTCGTGACGGTCGAGGCGGGAAAGTCGGTGGGCGAGGCGATCGACCTGATGCAGCGCTACGGGATCTCGCAGCTGCCGGTGGTCGAGGACTCGAACGGCCGCGGCGTGGTCGGCACGCTTCAGGAGCGCTCGCTGCTCGACCGCGTGTACCGCGACCCCGCGGTCGTGAGCACCGCTGTGTCGGCGGCGATGGACGCGCCGATGAGCCAGGTCGCGGTTGACTCTTCGCTGGACGATGCATTCGAGCCGCTGCTCCGCGGCGAGCAAGCGGTTCTCGTCGTCGACGGTGAGACGCCGATCGCGGTGATCACGCGTGCGGACCTGCTCGAGTTCGTCGCGCATCGTGGACAGGGCTGAGTGGCGTTGAGCAAAGACGTACGCCCCCACCCACTCCGTGCCCGCAGGGCGCGGCCCCCGGCGAGCGGGGAGGTGAAGCCTCCGTCCCCGGCGAGCCGGGAGGTGAAGCCTCCCTCCCCGGCGAGCGGGGAGGTGAAGAATTGGGGTTTTTCGACCCGAGCCCTCCATATCGGTCAGGGCCCTGATCCCGCGACCGGCGCCGTCGTGCAGCCGATCCACATGGCGACGACTTTCGCCCAGCAGGGTGTGGGCAAGCACAAGGGTTTCGAGTACGGGCGGTCGGGCAACCCGACGCGGCAGGCGCTCGAGGAATGCCTCGCCGCGCTCGAAGACGCCAAACACTGCCTCGCGTTCTCATCCGGATTGGGCGCGGAGACGACGCTCATGCTGCTTCTGGACCCGGGCGACCACGTCGTGTACATGGAGGACGTCTACGGAGGCACGTTCCGTCTCTTCGACAAGGTGCTCAAGCGTTACGGCGTGACATTTACGCCGGTGGACGCGGCCGATATCGACGCCGTCGAACGGTCGATGACGCCCAGGACACGAATGCTGTGGCTCGAGTCGCCGACCAACCCGCTGCTGCGAATCGTGGACATCGATGCCGTCAGCGAGGTTGCGCACAGCCATGGCGCGATGGTCTGCGTCGACAACACCTTCGCGACGCCCTACCTGCAGCAGCCGCTGCACCTGGGCGCTGACGTCGTCGTCCACAGCTCGACCAAATACATCGGCGGTCACAGCGATGTGGTCGGCGGGGCCGTCATGACCAGCGATGAGGAGCTGGAACAGAAGCTGCGGTTCCATCAGAACGCGGTCGGTGCGGTGCCGTCCCCTTTCGACTGCTGGCTGCTGCTCCGCGGTGTGAAGACGCTCGCCCTTCGAGTCGAACGCCAGAGCCAGAACGCGATGGAACTCGCGACGGCGCTGCAGGGCAACAGGGCTGTCAAGCGTGTCTTCTATCCCGGCCTCGACTCGCACCCGAACCGCGGCGTCGCCGCGCGGCAGATGCGCATGTTCGGCGGCATGGTGACCTTCGAGGTCGAGGACGAGCCAACCGCGTTTCGCACGCTGGAGCGGCTCCAGATCTTCGCCCTCGCCGAGTCGCTCGGCGCGGTCGAATCGCTCGCCGAGCACCCGGCGCGTATGACACACGCCTCGATCCCCGTCGCGGAGCGAGAGCGCTCTGGCGTGGGGGATGGCCTGATCCGGCTGTCCGTCGGCGTCGAGGACGTCGCCGACCTCATCGCCGACCTCGAGTCCGCCCTAAGCTAGTTCGCGCATGGCGCCCCGAGAGCTGCCGAGCAGAGCGCTGTATCAAGGACGCGATCGCGCGGCCGCACGCTCGTTTCTCTACGCGATCGGCCTGAGTCCCGAGGACATCGACAAGCCATTCATCGGCGTGTCGAACTGCTGGACCGAGACAATGCCGTGCAACTTCGGGCTTCGCGACCTGGCCGTTCCGCTGAAGGCCGGGATTCGCGCGGCCGGCGCGAACCCGATGGAGTTCAACACCATCGCCATCTCCGACGGCATCACGATGGGCAGCGAGGGCATGAAGACCTCGCTGGTCAGCCGCGAGGTGGTCGCGGACTCGATCGAGCTCGTCACGCGCGGCCACATGTTCGACGCTCTGGTGTGCCTGGCGGCGTGCGACAAGACGACGCCTGGTTCCGCGATGGCGCTTATCCGGGTGGACCGGCCTGGCATCGTGCTCTACGGCGGGTCGATCATGCCGGGATCGTTCCGCGGCCGCCAGGTCGCGGTCGGCGACGTTTACGAAGCGATCGGCGCCGCCGCGGCGGGCAAGATCACCGACGCGGACCTGCACGAGCTGGAGCTGGTGGCCTGCCCGGGTGCGGGTGCATGCGGCGGCCAGTACACCGCGAACACGATGTCGATGATGTTCGAGGTCATCGGCCTGTCGCCGGTGGGCTTCAACTCCATCCCGGCCACCGACCCGGAAAAGCACAGGGCGGCGGAGCGGATCGGCCGGCTGGCGATGGACGTGCTCGAAAACGACCGGCGTCCGTCAAAGATCCTCACCCGCCGCGCCTTTGACAACGCGATCGCGGCCGTCGCCGCGAGCGGAGGCTCCACCAACGCGGTCCTGCATCTGCTCGCGCTGGCGCGTGAGGTCGGCGTCGACCTCGCGATCGACGATATCGACCGGATCAGCCGGCGCACGCCGCTGCTGTGCGATCTCAAGCCTGGTGGTCGTTTCGCCGCGGTGGAGCTCCATAAGGCCGGGGGCATCGCCCTGCTGACGAAGCGGCTGATCGAAGGCGGCTTCATCGACGGCGACGCGATGACGGTCACCGGCCGCACGCTTGGTGAGGAATGCGAGTCCGTGCAGGAGACGGCTGGGCAGGTCGTTGTCGCCCCGCTCTCCAAACCACTGCGGGCGGAGGGAGGCCTGGTCATCCTGCGCGGCAACCTTGCTCCTGAGGGGTCGGTGGTGAAGATCACGCAGCACACCACGACCACCCACCGCGGTCCCGCCAGAGTGTTCAACAGGGAAGAGGATGCTTTTGCGGCCGTGTATGCGGGCCGGATCAAAGCCGGCGATACGGTCGTGATTCGGTATGAGGGCCCGCGCGGCGGACCTGGGATGCGCGAGATGCTTTCGGTCACGGCGGCCATCGTGGGTGAGGGCCTCGGCGGGTCCGTGGCGATGGTCACCGACGGGCGTTTCTCGGGTGCGACGCAGGGGTTGATGGTCGGCCACGTCGCGCCGGAGGCGGCCGTTGGCGGACCGCTCGCCGCGCTGCGGGACGGCGATGTCATCGAGATCGACGTGGACAGCCGAAAGCTTTCGGTGGTCGACGTCGACATCGAAGCGCGATTGAAGGATTGGTCGCCGCCGGAGGCCAACTACCGGCGCGGAGTGCTCGCGCGCTACGCCGCGCTGGTCGGGTCGGCTTCGGAAGGGGCGATGCTGAAGCCGTAAGGCGTCGGCGGCCGGCGGATTTGGAGCGTTAGGCGCCAAACGCACTCAATTTCCCGGCGGATTTGGAGCGTTAGGCGCCAAACGCGGGTTATCTGCCGGTGGGGAGCCACTCCGGGCGATTTTTTTCGTACGCCGCTATGTCCGAGTCGTGGCGTTCGACCAGCGAGATGTCGTCGAGGCCGCCGAGCAGCATCTCGCGCGCGAACGAGTCGATCTCGAACCTGTAGTCGAAGCCGTCGCCGTGCACCCGTTGAGCTCTCAGATCGACTGTCACCTCGACGGTTGGGTCCTCAGTGACGAGATCCATCAGGTGCCTGACCTGAGATTCAGGCAGCGTCAGGGCCAGCAGGCCGGTCTTGTAGCAGTTGTTGCGGAAGATGTCGGCGAAGCTCGGCGCGATGATCGCCTTGAAGCCGAAGTCGCGCAGCGCCCAGGGGGCGTGCTCGCGCGACGACCCGCAGCCGAAGTTCGCACCCGCGACGAGCACAGACGCGCCCTTGTGCTCGGGGCGGTCGAGGACGAAGTTCCCCCGCGCCCGCCAGTCATAGAAAAGGAATGGGCCGTAGCCCGTCCGTTCGATGCGCTTGAGGAACTGCTTGGGGATGATCTGGTCGGTGTCCACGTCGGCCAGGTCGAGCGGGGCCATGTGTCCCGAAACCTGAGTGACCGGCTCCATCTACATCAACTCGCGGACGTCGACGAGGTGACCCGTGATCGCAGCGGCCGCCGCCATCGGCGGGCTCATCAGGTGTGTCCGGCCACCTGAGCCCTGCCGGCCCTCGAAGTTCCGGTTCGACGTAGAGGCACACCGTTCGCCCGGTGCGAGGATGTCGGGGTTCATCCCGAGGCACATCGAGCAGCCGGCGTTGCGCCACTCGAACCCCGCCGCCTTGAAGACGGCGTCGAGGCCTTCGTCCTCGGCCGCACGTTTGACCGATGTCGAGCCGGGAACAACCATGGCTCGCACTTTTGGGTGCACGTGCCGGCCGTGGATCACGCTCGCGGCTGCGCGCAGGTCTTCCAACCGCGCGTTGGTGCAAGAGCCGATGAACACGCGGTCGATCGCAATGTCCGCCAGCGCGGTGCCGGGCCGCAGGTCCATGTAGCGCAGCGCGCGCTCGTCGGTCTCGGAGCGGGGCGCCGGCACTCGGCCGGTGACAGGCACGACCTGGGCCGGGGTGGTTCCCCATGTGACGTGAGGCTCGAGCTTCGTCGCGTCGACCGGTATCACGCGGTCGAACGGCGCGTCGTCGTCCGATGTCAGCGACCGCCAGCTGTCAAGGGCGGCCTCCCACGCGGCGCCGCGAGGCGCGTGGGGACGGCCCTCCAGGTAGTTGAAGGTCGTCTCGTCCGGCGCGATCATGCCCGCCTTGGCGCCCCACTCGATCGACATGTTGCAGACCGTCATCCGGCCTTCCATCGACAGGCCGCGGATGGTCGACCCGCGGTACTCGACGAGGTGTCCCTGTCCCAGCGACGTGCCGGTCTTGCCGATCAGGCCCAGCACGATGTCCTTGGCGGTTACCCCGAGCGGGAGATCACCCGAGACCTCGACCGCGATGTCGCCCTGGCGCTTTTGGGGCAGGCATTGGGTCGCGAGCACAAGCTCCACCTCGGAGGTGCCGATGCCGAAGGCCAGCGCGCCGAAGGCGCCGTGCGTCGAGGTGTGAGAGTCGCCGCAGACGATCAGCATGCCGGGCTGGGTCAGGCCGAGCTCGGGCCCGATCACGTGGACGATGCCCTGGCGCCGGCTGCCGATCTGGTGCAAGGGAATCCCCTCTCGCCGGCAGTTCTCGGCCAGCACCTCCATCTGCTTCCGTGACAGCTCGTCCGCGGCCCGGACGCCGCCGCGCGTGGGCACGTTGTGGTCCATGGTCGCGATGGTCAGATCCGGCCGGCGCACCTTTCGCCCGGCCAGGCGCAGCCCCTCGAACGCCTGAGGCGAGGTGACCTCATGGACGAGGTGGAGATCGACGAAGAGAAGGTCCGGCTCGCCCTGCGCGGAATGCACCACGTGGGCGTCCCAAAGCTTCTGAGCCAAGGTTTTTGCCATCGGGAGGACAACTTTACGTCCGCCTTCGGCCGGAAATTTGTGCCCTGGATACAACCCCAAGGCGGCGTTGGGTCGTTAACATTCACAACCTCATGGCGAAGTCGACCCGCGGCCTCGTAGCGCTCCTCGGCCTTCTGGGCCTTATTGGCCTCGTTGCAACGGGGGCAAGCGCGACCTAGCCAGACCACCAGGTAGATCGCAAAAGCCCCCGACCGAGAGGTGGGGGCTTTCTCATTTTCTGAGGAACAAAAAGGAGCCCGCTGAATTGACCGGAGCAGACATGGTGCTGGAGGCGCTGGAGCGCGAAGGTGTCGAATACATCTTCGGCTACCCCGGCGGCGCCAACCTGCCGATCTACCAACACCTCCGCGAGCACCCGAAGCTGAAGCACATCCTGGTCCGCCACGAGCAGGGGGCGGCCCACATGGCGGACGGCTACGCCCGCGCGTGCGGCAAGCCGGGCGTCGTGTTCGCGACCTCAGGTCCGGGCGCGCTGAATCTCGTCACCGGGCTATGCACCGCGTACATGGACTCGGTGCCGATGATCGCGATCACCGGCCAGGTCAACAGCACGCAGGTCGGACGCGATGCCTTCCAGGAGTCGGATGTCATCGGCGCGACCAGCTCCGTGACCAAGCACAGCTACCTGGTGACGAAGATCGACCAGCTGCCCCGCGTCATCCACGAGGCGTTCCACATCGCCACCACCGGACGCCCCGGCCCTGTGCTGATCGACATCTGCAAGGACGTCCAGCAGGCGGAGGCGGAACGCGTCAACACCGAATACCTCGACCTCCCGGGCTACAGGCTGAACGGCCACGTCGATCTCGATCTGGCCCGCGAGGCGGCGCGGGCGCTGGCGCGGGCCGAGCGCCCGGTCATCCTCGCGGGTCACGGTGTGCTGCTGAGCCATGCGGAGCGCGAGCTCATGCAGCTGGCCGAGGCCGCCGCCGCGCCGGTCGGGACCACGCTGCTCGGGATCGGCGCGTTCCCGGTCAAGCACCCCCTCTCGCTCCACATGACAGGGTTCATGGGCACCGGCTGGTGCCTGAAGGCGGTCCAGAACGCCGACGTCTTGATGATGGTCGGCATGCGGGTCGACGACCGCGTCACGGCCAAGCTCTCCGAGTTCGCTCCCAACGTCAAGACCTTCATCCACGTCGACATCGACGAGGCCGAGATGGGAAAGAACGTGCGGCCGCACATCGAGCTGGTCGCCGACGCCAGGCTCGCACTCGAGGCGATGCTGCCGCACATCGACAGGGTCCAGGAGGACCGGGGCAAGTGGCTTGCCCAGATCGACGCGTGGCGTGAGGAGCACCCCCTCCGCTACAAGCACTCGAACGGCAAGCTCCAGCCGCAGGACGTCCTGATCGACATGTACAGGCGTGCCGAGAGCGAGGCGATCATCGTCGCCGACGTCGGCCAGAACCAGATCTGGGCGGCGCTGTGGTGGAACTACGACCGCCCGGGTCTCTTCATCAACTCGGGTGGCTCGGGCACGATGGGCTTCGCCCTCCCGGCGGCGCTTGGCGCCAAGTTCGCCCGGCCGGACCTGCCTGTGTGGTGCGTGGCCGGTGAGGGCGGATTCGTGATGACCGCGCAGGAGCTTTCGGTCGCCGTCGAGCACCAGCTCGACGTGAAGATCGTCCTGCTCAACAACTTCTCGCTCGGCATGGTCCGCCAGTTCCAGGACGACTTCTACGGGGGCGTCCGCTCGCAGGTCGACCTGACGCACATGCCGGACTTCGTGAAGCTCTGCGAGGCGTACGGGCTGCCTGCGCTGCGGGTCGAGAAGTTCGAGGACATAGCGCCGTCCTTCGATGCGGCGGAGCGGACGAAGGGCCCGTTCCTGATCGACTTCCGAATCGACCCCGAGGCGAACGTGTATCCGATCGTCCCGCTCGGCAAGGGACTCAATGAGTTCCGGGAGGCGCCGGAATATGCGTGAGATCAAATTCGAACCAGCCCCTCCGTCGGGCTCCGCCCGACACCTCCCCATGAATGGGGAGGACCTGCTTCGACACCTCCCCATGAATGGGGAGGACCCGCTGTCGGAGGCTCCCGAATATGCTTGAGATCAAGCCCAAATCAGCCGTTGTTCCGGCTCCCGCCCAAAACCGGATGCGCGTGCTGTCGCTTCTCGTCGAGGACGGGCAGAACACGCTGACCAAGGTCTCCGGTGTCCTTCGCCGCCGAGGTTTCCACGTGCGCGGGATCTCGATCGGCCCGAGCCGTCAGCCCGGCCGTTCGCGCATCACGCTGGAGATCGACCACGGGCACGCCGAGGCTGACCAGGTGCGCAAGCAGCTCGAGCGGCTGGTCGAGGTGCTCGAGGTCGAGGACCTGACCGGCGACGACCTGCACAACCGCGAGCTCGTCGTGGCCACGGTCGCGGCTGCGGAGGTCCAGGCGCTCATCGAGCGAGGCGCCAAGGTCCTGTCGAGCGGTCCTGACGGGACGACCGTCGAGTTCTCCGGCGGCGCGGACGAGGTCAGCGGTTTCGTCGACGAGCTGATTCGGCATGGGATTGTCGACGTGGTCCGTTCCGGCCCCGTCGTGATGAGGAGAACGCCATGAAGATCCACTACGACGTCGACTGTCCGCCAAGCCTGGGCGAGCCGGTGGCGGTGATCGGTTACGGCAGCCAGGGCCGCGCGCACGCGCTGAACCTGCGCGACAGCGGCGAAGACGTCCGGGTTGGACTGTATCCGGGAAGCAAGTCGATCGAGCGCGTAGAGGCCGACGGCCTGCGCGCGGTCCCAGTTCCCGAGGCGGTCTCAGAGGCCTCCGTCGTGATGGTGCTCACCCCCGACGCGGGCCAGGGCAAGCTCTTCCGCGAGTCGATCGAGGCCCACCTTCAGCCGCGGTCGATGCTCATGTTCGCGCACGGCTTCTCGATCAACTTCGCGCAGATCAAGCCCAACCAGGACATAGACGTGGCGATGATCGCGCCGAAGGGCCCCGGCCATCTCCTGCGCAGCACTTACGTTGCGGGGCAGGGCGTGCCCGCGTTGATCGCCGTGCACCAGGACGCGACAGGCCACGCGTGGCAGCGCGCCCTGGCTTACGCGCGCGCTTTGGGCGCGGGTCGCGCGGGCGTGCTCGAGACCACGTTCAAGGAAGAGACCGAGACCGACCTTTTCGGCGAGCAGGCCGTCCTGTGCGGAGGCGTTGCCTCGCTGGTCAAGACCGGTTTCGAGACGCTGGTCGAGGCCGGGTATCAGCCCGAACTCGCCTATTTCGAAGTCCTGCACGAGCTGAAGCTGATCGTCGACCTGATGTATCGGGGCGGCCTTGGCTTCATGCGTTACTCGGTCTCCGACACGGCCGAGTTCGGCGACTACGTCTCCGGTCCTCGCGTCATCGACGACCACGTGCGCCAGCAGATGCGGCAGGTGCTGCACGAGATCCAGGACGGCACCTTCGCCGAGCGCTGGCTGGATGAGAACTCAAACGGCCGAGAGGGATTCCTCGCCATGCGACGCAAGGACGCGGACCACCAAATCGAAAAGGTCGGGCGTGAGCTGCGCTCGATGATGACCTGGTTGGAGCCTGTAGAAAAATGAAAGACGCCAGTCCGGACCGAGTATTCATCTTCGACACGACGCTGCGCGACGGCGAGCAGTCGCCGGGCTTCCACCTCGACTCGAACTCGAAGCTGCGCATCGCGCGGCAGCTCGAGAAGCTCGGGGTCGACGTCATCGAAGCGGGTTTTCCGATCTCGTCGCCAGGCGACTTCGAGGCGTGCCGGCGGATCGCGCGCGAGATTCGCGGCGCCAGCGTGACGGCGCTCGCACGGGCGGTGCGCGAGGACATCGACGCCGTGTGGGGCGCCATCAAAGAGGCAGAGGACCCGCAGATCCACATCGTGCTGTCGGTCTCCGACGTGCACATCAACCGCAAGCTCGGCATGACCCGCGATGAAGTGCTGAAGCGCGGTGCGGAGATGGTCGCGTACGCGCGGTCGCTGTGCGAGAACGTGCAGTACTCGCCGGAGGACGCCGGACGGGCGGACCCCGACTACCTGGTCGAGACGGTTGAGAAGATGATCGCGGCGGGCGCGAACGTCATCAACATCCCCGACACCACCGGCTACTGCCTGCCGTATGAGTTCGGCGAGCTGGTGCGCCGCGTCATCAACGAGGCCCGCGGCAGTGAGAAGGCGCTGTTCTCGGTGCACTGCCACAACGACCTCGGGCTCGCGGTCGCGAACACCCTGGCCGCGCTTTCGGCCGGCGCCCGGCGCGTCGAATGCACCATCAACGGCATCGGCGAGCGGGCCGGCAACACTTCGCTCGAAGAGGTCGTGATGCTGCTGCGCGTGCGCCAGGCGAAGCTCGGCCTCGAGTGCGGCGTCAACACGACCGAGATCACGCGGACGTCGCGCCTCGTCTCCGAGCTGACCGGGACGCCGGTCCAGCCGAACAAGGCCGTGGTCGGCGCCAACGCGTTCGCGCACGCGTCGGGCATCCACCAGGACGGTGTGCTGAAGGACCGGCTGAACTACGAGATCATGAAGCCGGAGGACGTCGGGCTGGCCGACTCGAAGATCGTGCTGACGGCGCGGTCGGGTCGCCACGCGTTTCACCACCGGCTCGACCGCCTCGGCATCCACCTGGTCGATGCCCCGGCCGACGCCGCGTGGCAGCGCTTCCTCCAGCTGGCGGATACCAAGAAGGAAGTCACCGACGAGGACCTGCGCAAGATCGCGGCGATGTCGGAGACCACCAACGGGCACGAGGGCAACGGCCATCCGCCCGTGACCGACCAGCTCCACGACCACAACAACGTCGCCGATACCCTTCGACACCTGATCTTCGGGTGAAGGTTGCCTACCAGGGAGAGCCGGGCGCCTATTCGGACGAGGCGGTATCCGCTTTGTTCCCAGACGCCCAGGGGGTAGGGTTTGCGACTTTCCGCCTGACCTTCGACGCGCTGGCCATGGGGGCGGTCGAGGCCGCGGTGCTGCCGGTCGAGAACAGCAGCGCGGGCGTCGTGCAGGAAGTTTCCGATCTGCTCTGGGAGCTGCCGGGGTTGCGCGTGGTGCGCGAGCACGTGCTGCCGGTGCGGCACTGCCTGCTCGGGTGGCCGGGTCCGGTCGAGCGCGCGCTGTCGCACCCGCAGGCGCTGGCCCAGTGCGACCGCTACCTGCACTCGCGGCAGATCCGCTCCGTCGCCTATCACGACACGGCCGGGGCCGCGCGAGCCGTCGCCGAGCAGCGGCAGCCGGGCACCGCGGCCATCGCGAGCAAGGCGGCCGCAGCTCGGTACGGGCTTTACGTGCTGGCTGAATCGATCCAGGACGATTCCGAAAATCGGACGCGCTTCGTGGTGGTCGAGCCTGGTCCGCCGGCGCGGCCGCGCGAGGCGAGCAGCGGGTGGAAGGGGTCCATCGCGTTCGTCACTGCGCACCGGCCGGGCAGCCTGGCCCACGCGCTCGACTGCTTTGCCCGCCGCGGTGTGAACCTGACCCGGCTGGACAGCCGGCCGATGATGGGGCAGCCGTTCGAGTACCGGTTCTACGTGGATTTTTCGATCAACGGCGAGGCGGGCGCGGCTTCGGCTGCGGAGGCGGCGCTCAGCGACCTGGAAGAGGCGAGCGCCGAGATCAAGCTGTTCGGGACCTATCCCTCGGCTTAAGCGGGTTCGGTTCAGCCCCTCCGGCGCTGCGCGCCACCTCCCCATGAATGGGGAGGACACACCTCTGTAAATGGGGAGGACACGGCCAGCGGCGTAATCGGGTTCGGTTCAGCCCCTCCGGCGCTGCGCGCCACCTCCCCATAAATGGGGAGGACACGGCCAGCGGCGTAATCGGGTTCGGTTCAGCCCCTCCGGCGCTGCGCGCCACCTCCCCATAAATGGGGAGGACTATCAAAAAAAGCCTCTCCCTGAGGGTGTGTTCTCAGGGAGAGGTGCCGAAGGGTGCAGGCCGCGATGGGAAGCACTCTGACCGCGACCTGCGCCAAGCCAGCTTAACTTAACAGCGTTAAGTATGTGCGTCCTAACAAAATAACGACCGGGGAAGCTGAAACAAACGTTTCAGAAAAGCGTGACCACATCTCTTCAGGATTTCGTATAAAGTGACTCCCGGTGGCTAGCGGGCGGACTGACGCACCAGTTGCGGCTGACGCGCAGCCCAAAAGACGACGGCTCCCCGGCATAAATCTCCGTCCGGGCTCTGTCAAGCAAGCCCGTTCGGAATCCGGCCTGAGCCTCGCCCAGCTGGGCAAAGGTCACGTGACCGCGCCCGCCATCTACCTGATCGAGACGGGTCGGACCCGGCCGTCGCTGCCGACGCTCGAGCACATCGCCCGCCGCACGGGCAAGCCGGTCGAGTTCTTTCTGGCCGAGCCTGTGGGATCGGCCGACGATGCGCAGGCGAGCCTCATCGAGCTGGAGGCCCTCGTCGCCGACGGCCGCAACCATGAGGCCATCAAGCTGGGCACGACGCTGCTCGAGCGGGGCACGTCCGCCTTTCGTCTCGGGCGAATCCGCTACTTCCTGGCCCAGGCTCACCTCGGCTCGGCGCAGCCGGAGCGGGCGTCGGCGCT
>Ga0209471_1000675_pt1 | contig 22000 bp, 27 predicted proteins | sample GraSoiAngelo_128_FD_185885 | JGI IMG/M metagenome (GOLD analysis project Ga0209471, IMG submission 185885) | Grasslands soil microbial communities from the Angelo Coastal Reserve, California, USA - 14_0927_12_20cm (SPAdes) (version 2) | ecosystem: Environmental > Terrestrial > Soil > Grasslands ...
TCAGGTGGCATCTAGGCCGCCATCATTGCCCGATGGCCGAAGGCGCTCGTCGGTGACGCCCTCCGCGCCGGCAGATCAGGTGCGTGTGGTACTCTAGGGAGGTTCCCAAGTCGTACCTGCGCGCTCTCGGCGCGGCATCCGACAACGGATAGCTGCACCTGATCGTGTATCCGAGGCGTCTTCGGCCCTGATGCCACGGTCTTTCGCATCAGGAGACCGACCGTCCCGACCGGCGCGGGGACGAAAGCTCACGTCACGCCGCGGTCTTAGTCTTCTTTCTCGAGGGCGACCCGCCAGCGGACTCTGCGAACATCTCCAACGGCTTCTCCCTTCGCAGTTTCTCGCCGGGAATCGGGACTGGGTACTCGCCCGTCAAGCAACCGAGGCACACGTCGTCCCGCGAATGCTTCAACGCAGAGATGAGGCCGCGGAGGGAGAGGTAGCCGAGGCTGTCCGCATTGATGAAGTCCGCGATCTCGGGGACCGTCTTCTCGTTTGCGATGAATTGGTTCCGCGTCTTCATGTCGATCCCGAGATAGCAGGGGAAGCGGATCGGCGGGCACCCGATTCGGACATGGATCTCGCGAGCGCCCGCGAGGCGCAGGATCTGGACGATCTTCCGGATCGTCGTCCCGCGGACGATCGAGTCGTCGATCAGCACGACTCGCTTGTTCTTGATCGCGGAACGGATCGCATTCAGTTTGAGCATGACCCCGACCTCCCGGTCCTGCTGGTCCGGCATGATGAACGTCCGCTCGATGTAGCGATTCTTGATGAGCCCTTCAACGACCGGGAGTCCGGACGCCTGCGCGTAGCCTTGCGCTTGGGCCCGACCCGACTCCGGGACCGGCACGATGATGTCCGCCGTGATCGGATATTCCCGGGCGAGCTGCTCTCCGATCTTCACGCGGGCATCGTACACGAGACGATCGTCGAGGACGCTGTCCGGCCGTGCGAAGTACACCCATTCGAACATGCAATGCGCCGTGTGGTTCGGATGGGGCAATCGGGTCGATTCGAATCCGTCCGCGCGGAGCTCGACGATTTCTCCCGGTTTCAGGTCGCGGATGAACTTGAACCCGAGGGCGTCGAACACGACGCTCTCGGAGGAGATCATCATGCGGCCGTTCCCCTCGCCGACGCACAGGGGCCGGATGGCCAACGGATCCCGGATCGCATACACCGTATCGTTGATCATGAGGGCGAGGCTGTACGCGCCCACGAGACGGTTCGTGAACTCCCGCAGGGCCCGCTTGACGTCCCCCGTGTTCGCGATCTCGTTCGCGAGGAGGCGCACGATGACCTCGCTGTCCGATGTCGTCATGAAGGCCCATCCCTTCTTGCTGAGCTCCTCGCGGATTTCGTTCGCGTTCGCGATATCCCCGTTGTGCGCGAGGGCGATTTCCCCATACGACGTGTTCACGACGATCGGCTGGGCGTTGTCCAACACGCTGGAGCCTGTCGTCGAATAGCGGACGTGCCCGATCCCGGAGTTTCCGCGCAGACCGAGGAGGTCCTCTTTCGTGAAGACCTCGTGCACGAGTCCCATCCCGCGTTTCGCCTTCAGCCCCCCGTCGAACACCGCGAGGCCCGCGGACTCCTGGCCGCGGTGTTGAAGGATCCTCAGACCGTAGTACAGGTCGGACGTGACGGGGGAGGTCCCCGTGCATCCGATGATTCCGCACTTCTCCTTTGGACGAGGGTCGGAGTAATCCGACGTCCCCGGGTCGCGGGCCATGCTCAATGCCTCTTCGCCCAGGTGAAATTCCGGATTCGCTTCGTGCGACCGAAGCCGCAAGAGGCGCAGTACTTCTTTTGCTTGTGATAGGCCCGTTGTCCGCATCGACGGCACCGGATGTGGACGCTCTTCCTGCCCATCTTGCCGAGCGAAGCGGTCCCCTTGGTCACGACGGCCACCTACGTCAGGGGGAGATGTAAATGACGTTGTCCCCGCGTACGATCGCGAGGTCCATCTTGCGCTGGGACTGGTTGTCCTGCGTCTCCTCGGCCGCGCGGAGGACGAGGTTCATGTGGGGGTCGAATCCTTCGAGGATCCCGCGGTACCCCCGCCCGCCTTTCAGCTCAACCATCACATTCGAATTGATCCTTTGGTTGAGGAGAGAAAGCGGCTTAATCATCGGACCACGCCGCAGCCATGGAGGCGGCGTACTTAAAGGTTTACGGGAGGGACGACGGCGTGAGTCGACAGGCTGCGACTTCGTGACCGAACCGAATATGAAACGCGGCTACGTGAAGCGCCGTCGACGCTGGAGCACGAACAATAACGCAGGGATAGCTGCGAAGACAATCAGGAGAGCGATCGTGCCGAGGGGAAGGAGGAACGAATTCTCCTGGACGGGCGCTTGCGCCGAGGTCCACCCGAGCGAGAAGTTTCCGGGACCCCCCGCGGTCTCGGCCACGAGGGTCACGAAGTTGGATGTCGACCAGGGGAAGTCGAATGTCCTTGAGAGTCCCGGCGTCAATACGGCGTCCAGCCCGAGAGCCATTTCCTCGTCGTACACGAAAACGTGCACACTTGGAACGGACGCGCTCAGTAACGAGATAGTGAGACGATTGTCCGCCCTCGGGGCGAGAGCGGCCACGAGTCGTTGATTGGCCGGGAATTGCTGAACCCCAGAGAAAACGAAATTCCAGCCCACCGCAACCTTCCCCGAACCGACCAGGTGCAAGTCGTATGTCCCACGCTCTAGCTCCATGAGAGTCATGCCACTGCGGCCGACCCAGTCGGGTGAGAGGCGCGTGCCGTTTTGGCTGAGCGAGACGTCCATGGTCGAACCTCGGTCCGCGGACACCATGAGATAGTATTCCCCGCGTTCCGTGAGCTCGAACGCGTAGTCCGCCGTCCCCGAGACGAAATAGATGCCCGCCCCAATTCCGTTGGACACGGGTGAGGTGTCGTAGGGTGGTCGGTTCGGCACCCCCGCCGCGACAAGGGCCGTGACGGTGAGGAACAGTGCGAATACCAGTGAGACGACCGACGCGATCGCGTGTCGCCTTCGGGTCAGGCTCCGCTCCACGTCCGCTCCAATCGAGTTCGACTCATAAGAATTACGTTTTGAATCGGTGGCTCGCGGTCACCGGGCGCGGCGTGAACGAGGTCGAAGCGAGGGTCGGGCAAGCATCGAGAAGCGAAAGGGAAACCCGAAACGTCCTTGACCCGGTCGCCATTCCCTCCGCCATGGAGGAGGGCCCGCTTCCAGGTGCGCGCGTGCGAGCAACGACCAAGCACGGGACACTGACTGTCGACGAGATCGCGGCGATGCAGCCAGGCATGGCTCGCCTCATGGACGAACTCAGTCGAAGGTATTGGGTGCTGTACTACGCCGCGAAGGCGGGGAACTGGGAGCTCGCGGCATACATGGAGCGAGAGTCGGAGAAGATTCTCCAAACCGCGTCCGTGGCCAGGCCGAAATATCGGGATGACATCGCGTCCTTCGTCCGCGAACGGCTCGGTCCGATCGCGCGGGCGGTCGACGCGAAGGACTGGCGCACCTTCGACTCGGCCTACCATCGAGGCATCGACGATTCGAATATGTATCATGACAAGTACAACAAGCGGTTCATCCGATTCCGGCTGCCGGACCATCCTCCCGAGTGGTTCGACCTCACGGCTCGATAGGTTTTTGGGCCGCGGCCCCGTGCCGCGGTCGGGATCCCGATGGACTACGTCGCCTTGGGCCGTGGCGGCCCGAAGGTCTCCGCGATCGGACTCGGCATGTGGCAGGCAGGCGGCAAGGCCTGGGGGTCCGACGTGCGGGACGCGGATTGTCGGAAAGCGATGGAACGTGCCGTCGAGCTCGGCATCAACCTGGTCGATACGGCCGAAGCGTATGGAGACGGCCACTCCGAGACGGTCATGAGTCGGGCGATCAAGAACGTGGGCCGCGACAATGTCTTTGTCGCGACGAAGGTCGGCGGGTGGCACCTGCGGCCGGACGACGTCCGGAAGGCGTGTGCTGCCAGCCTCAAGCGACTCGGCGTCCGCGAGATCGACCTATACCAGGTGCACTGGCCGGATCCGTGGGGCCAGGTCCCGCTCCGAGAGACGATGAAGGCGCTGGAGGCCTTGCAGAGGGCCGGCAAGATTCGTCATATCGGAGTCAGTAACTTCGCGGTCCGAGACATGCGGGAGGCGAGGAGTCACCTCTCCCGTACGGATCTGACGTCGAACCAGGTCCGGTACAATATGCTCCAGCGGGACGTCGAGAAGGAAGTCCTGCCGTATTGTGCCCGGGAAGGGATCGGGATCCTGGCCTGGAGCCCCATCGGAAAAGGCCTCCTGTCCGGGAAATACCATAACGGCAGGAGACCGAAGGACCGCGTGCGCTCCGACGAGGACCTGTTCAAACCCGCAAATGTTCGGGCCAGCGCTCCGCTCGTCCGGGAGCTCCGTCGAATCGGCAAGATCCATGGGAAGACGCCCGCGCAGGTGGCCCTCGCGTGGTTGCGGCGCCATCCTCATGTCGTGCCGATCCCAGGCGGGAAGAGGCCCGCCCAGGCGGCGGAAAATGCCGGGGCGGCAGGCTGGTCCCTCAGCGCGCGCGAACTTCGTGGGCTCGACGCGATCGTGCGCCGCACGCGGCTGGATACGTTCTAGGGGCCGGGTGGCCCAGGTTTCTTCTTGCGCATTCGCATCGCTGCCGCGGCAACCCCAATGACGACCACCACGACGATCACGCCACCGACGATCAGGAGCGTGTTGTCGCCCGCGGGCGCCGGTGCCGCGTTAACGACGAACGTCCCGCGCTGAACGCTATAGCCGTGAATGTTGCAGAAGTAGGCGAATGTCCCCGCCGTGTTCGCGGTGTAGGTGAAGGTCGCGGCCGTTGTCTTGCTCGAGAACTGGTACGACCATCCGTCTCCTGAAGTGTTTGAATGGCTGTTGTCCACATCGATGATGAGCTGGTGCGCCATCGTGTCGTTCGAGTACAGCTGGAAGGTGACCACGTCACCCTGCTGGACCGTGAGCGTCGGTCCCGGCTCCGTAATGCTGTTGGGACCCTGCCCCCAACCCGCGGGTGCGGTGAAACTGCCGTAGAGGGTGATCGTCACGGCCTTCGATGGGCGGGGTCCGATCGAGGACATCGCCCCCAGGGCCGGAGCCGCGAGTCCGGAGGCGACGATCGCAAGTCCGAGCGCCGCTAGGAGTATCGTTTTGGATGTACCAGACATGGTCCCTTCCTCCCGCGCGGCGAGCCGGTATCCCCGGATAAAGGTTTTCCGTAATGCGTACCTCTCGGGGCCTAACGCAGTGCGGGGGATGGGACTTCCCGCTTCGCGCGGTCCGCGCGAGGCTTTTGAACCCATGGACTCCTGCGAGACCGGATCTTAAGTCCGGCGCCGTTGTCCAAGCTTGGCTACCCCCGCGCCCGGCCCATCGGGCGATCGGTATAATGCTTTTGTTGCGTTTCTCGGAAGTTTCTTTTCCTCAGCTTTCGTTGCGGACAGGAATGCGATCTCGGATCATCTGGCTCGAGCTCTCGATCTTACTATTGGCACTCTTATTCGCGGAATTCGGTGAAGTCCTTCGCGAGATCCGGACGGATGTCGTGCTCGACTGGTTCATCACGCTCGCGCCGCTGATTTGGATCGACGTTTCGATCGTCGTCCTGTACGCTTTCTTCCGACTGTACTTCACCCCGGAATTGGTGCCTCCGAGGACAAGCGCTGCGATGAAGCGCGTGAGTGTGTTTCTCGTCCCGAACACGCGAGTCCTTCGAGGCGGCACTCGCCTCCGGAAGGTTTGGGCGATCTCCGCGGTCGTCTACGCGGTGACCTATGCGTTCCTGCAAGGTGTCTTCGTGGTGGACCTTTCGGGTTCGCTTTCGCCGGTCTTCGTCGTCATCGAAAGCGCCATCGGCTACGGTCCCGGTATCGCCTGGGCTCCGACGACCACCTTCGGCATCCAGCTGAGGCCCTATTCGGTCGCGGCCGCCGCGTCGCTGTCGCTTCTGTCAGGACTCGTGTTCGCATTGGCCTTCCAGGTCATCAATACGACGGGTCAACGGGGGGCGAGAGCCCTCCCGGGTCCTCTTCTCGGATTCGCCGTGATGTGCCCGGCTTGCGCGAGCGGGCCGGTGTCGGGCCTGTTCCTCGCCTACGTCACGCCGATTGCATTCATGGGAGGGATGGGCTCAGCGTCCGCGTTTTCACGGCTGCTTGGAGCCTCTACGCTCTTGCTCATCCTGACGCTGGTCCTCACCTGGACCATGATTTCCTTCTTTACGAATGTGCTTCTGCCCGACTTCCCTCCCACGGCGATTGAAGGCTCCGCGTCGACGTACACTTGATTCCCGGCGGCGGACGGGGAGGTTCCAGCCTTCAGGCCGTGACGGTGAGGGTCCCCCACATGCCTTTATCCTGGTGGACCTTCCAGTCGGTCCGATCGACCTGATGGCACGCGAAGAAGTAGGTGCCAGGGGTATTGATGACGAACCAGAATAGGAACGTGTTTCCGGGGGCTACATCGTGATCGACGCAGGAATCCGGGCAACCAACGCGGCTCAAGTTCGCCCAGGAATCGTGGTATCCGGTGTACTCGTCGACGGTGGCATTCCCAATCGAGTCGTCCGTTAGATATCCAGGGTTGTTAGACTCGGCGAGCGCGAGGGCGTATTTCACGCTTTTCAAGATTGTCGCTCGGTCTTTGTCGAACAAGAGGAACTCGTGATCCATGGTCCCGCTGTTGTTCATCGTGACCACGATGAGCTGACCCGCCTTCGCCGTCCAGTCCGGATTGAAGTTGGGGGCGTCGTATCCGACATCGAACGTCATGAGGTGCTTTGTTAAGTCCGCCGATTGCGTTGGCTTCAACGTCGGGAGGACGACCACGTCCATCACGGCTGCAGTGAGTGCAACCGCGATAACAATCGCAATCACGATCCACAGAGCACCCTTTTTCGGCGCGGCCATCGGGGCCGTGCCGGACGACGGTCCAGCCTCCATCACGAACCCAGCGAGCGGGGCATCAGCTATCTCAGCTTAAAGATTCTGAAAGGTTCGTGCGCGTTCGTGCGTGCGTGAATGTTGAAAGCTTTTTACGGCCAATACGGATACCCGGTTCTCGTGCCGGCTCTGGCCCCTTCGGCGGAGCAATGGCAGTCCCTCTTCACATTGTACATCATCGCCGCGGTGATCGTCGGCGGGGCCGTCTTCGTCATCTTCTTCTTCTTCCTCGCGAGGTATCGGAGGAAGCCGGGTGCGGCGGAACCCACGGACGCGCCGCGGGTCGGCGTCATGGCCGATCGCGGCAATCCGGCCCTCGCGGCGATCTTGACGGCATTCTTGGTGGCTCTTTTCTTCGGCCTCACGCTGAACACGTTTGCGCTCAACGCCTATCTGCAAAACCCCCCGAGCGACCCGAACGCTCTCTACATCGATGTCATCGGCTTTCAATGGGGCTGGCGGTTCGTCTATGCGAATGGCCGTGAAGCAATCGGCGAACTTCGCGTCCCGGTCGTTAATGGGACGTGCACGTCCTCCGTGCGCGGATGCTGGAGCGGGACCGTTATCCTGAACATCACGAGCGCGGACGTCTTCCACTCGTTCGGGATTGCGGTCTTCAAAATAAAGAGGGATGCTATCCCCGGTCGGGTGAATCAGGCGTGGTTTGTCGCGGACAAGGTCGGCATTCCGGACACGATTCCGGAATATCGCGAAGCGGTCCGGTGTTACGAGCTGTGCGGGACCGGCCACGCCTTAATGTTCGCGGACCTCCTCGTCCTCACCGGGGACAATTTCCGCGGATGGTACAACGGGGGGTAAGGGGCAAGCCATGGTCGACTGGATTCCCTTGAAACGGTGGCTCTTCACGACGAACCACAAGGATATCGGGATTCTCTACCTCTTCACCTCCCTCTACTTCTTCGTCACCGCGGGGCTCTTCGCGCTCACCTTCCGCTTTCAGCTCGCCATCCCGTCGAATACCTTCCTCCAGCCGGATGAATACAACCAGCTCGTCACGACCCACGGTCTCCTCATGCTCTTGTGGGTGATCACCCCGCTCGGCGCCGCGTTCGCGAACTACTTCGTGCCCATCCAGATTGGCGCGCGGGACATGGCGTTCCCGCGGCTCAACGCCCTCAGCTACTGGGTCTACCTCGCCAGCGGCATGCTGGCCCTGTCCAGCTACTTCGCCGGCGGCGGGACCGCGGACTGGGGATGGACAACGTACGCGCCCCTCAACACGGTCGAGTTCAGCCCGGCGGTCGGCGGCTCAATGATGGGTCTCGCTCTGATGCTCCTGATGGCGTCGAGCATCGTGTCGACCGTGAATTTCCTCGTCACGATCTTCCGCCTTCGCGCCCCGGGGATGTCCCTCATGCGGCTGCCGCTCTTTACGTGGGGGTGGATCTTCACGAGCCTGCTGATGCTCTGGGCATTCCCCGCGTTCGTGTCCGCGCTCAGCCTCCTGGTGGCGGACCGCGCGTTCGGGACTGTGTTCTTCACGTCGAGTCAAGGCGGCCCCCTCTTGTGGGATCACATGTTCTGGTTCTTCGGCCATCCGGAGGTCTACGTCCTCCTGTTGCCCGGCTTCGCGATTGTCGGGGACCTCTTGTCAACGTTCAGCCGCCGGCCTCTTTACGCGAAGAAGATCATCATTCCGTGCCTCGCCATAGCAAGCATCTTGAGCTTCACCGTGTGGGCCCATCACATGTTCATGACAGGCATCTCGCAGAGCCTTCTCGAGGCGTTCAACGTCACGACCGAGCTGATCTCCATCCCGTTCGCCATCATCGTCATCGCGTACATCTTCACGCTCCGCGGCGGTTCGATCCGATTCACGACCCCGATGCTCTTCGCAGTCGGAGCGTTAGGCTTGTTCATCATTGGTGGCGTGACCGGAGTTTTCAACTCGTCTGTCGCGCTCGACACCGCGTTCCGAGGTACGTTCTGGGTCGTGGGCCACTTTCATTACACGATTGTCGGCGGCGGCTTGACCGGCCTATTCGGCGGCCTCTACTATTGGTTCCCCAAGCTCACGGGCCGCATGTACAGCGAAAGGCTTGGGAAAATCCACTTTGCGATCTACATGATCGGGTTCAACCTGCTGTACTTCCCGATGCATCTCCTCTACGACATGCCTCGGCGAATTTTCACGTACGACGCGAGCACGGGATGGGGTCCGATCAACTTGCTCATCACGATCGGCGGGTTCACGTTCGGGATCTCGCAGCTCATCATGTTCGCGAACTTGCTTTGGAGCGCTCGCCGGGGTCCGGCCGCGGACAAGGATCCGTGGGGCGGATACTCCCTCGAGTGGGGGATCCCATCGCCACCCCCGGAGTTCAACTTCCCGGAGGGCGTCCCGGTGATCTCTGCCTCCGGGGTCACCTTCCGGCCATTGACTCTGGCGATGGCGAACGGTGGACAGGCCATGGCGGACGGCGGCCATGCCAATGGTAGCCACGCCTACGTCAGTCACGAGGATGAGTTCGGCGAGGAACATTGGAGCCATTGGCCGATCGCCGTGGCTGCGGGCGCGGGCATCGCTTTGTGGGGTCTCCTCATGGGTCTTCCCGCGCTCTTCCTTGGGACCGGGGTTCTCGCCGCGGCCCTCGTCGGGTGGGGCCGCGAGTCTCTCCGAGGACGGTCCGAGGTGCCCGTCGAGGCAACCGGGGAGAAATGGCCGTTCGACCGGCTCGAGAACCTGTCGCTCGGGATGTGGATTTTCGTCTTTGGCGAAATCGCGTTCTTCGGGACCCTGTTCGGCGCGTTCGTGTTCCTCCGGATGAACAGTCCGCTCACGGGATTCGTTTGGCCCAGGCCCGGCGAGGTCCACAACATTTTCTGGGGCGGATTCAACACGATCGTCCTCCTCACGAGCGGGCTAACCATGGTCTTCGCCCTCACGTTCGCCCGTCGCGGATCGTATCGCGGACTTCAAGCCTCCCTCGTCGCGACGTTCGCGCTCGGTGTGTTCTTCATGGTAAACAAGGCGTTCGAGTGGAACGAACTCTTCACGAACGGATTCACGTTTTCGACGAGCTCGGCGTCGAGCATCTATTATGTCTTGACGGGCGTCCACGGGGCGCACGTGGTCGCGGGCCTGACGGCCCTGGTCTACCTCATGGTCAAGGCGCTCAAGGCGGGCTCGGTGAAACAGGCGAGTGGCGCTGTAGAGATCTTCGGGATCTACTGGGGAATGGTAGACGCGGTCTGGGTGTTCCTGTTCCCCTTGCTGTATCTGTTGTGAGGTGATGAAGGGTGATCGAGGAGGCGAAGTACGCGGCGGTGTACGGCATCCTCATGCTGGGGCTGATCGTCGAGATCCTGATCGCGGTGGACGGGAGCACGCTGGGGTCGCTCGCCGGGCCCGCGATCCTGGGCATCGCATCTCTCCAGGCGATTTTCATTTTTCTCGTGTACATGCATGGGCGATACGGCCCGCGTCCCGTCGCGGTCTTCGCGGTCATCTCGCTCATAACCGTCGTTCCGCTGTTCATCGCATTGCTTTACTCCGTGGTGATGCCGCATCACGGTTCGCTTCCGTAGGAGATGAAGAGATTGGCAGGCAAGTCAGTGCGCGCGGACGTGGCCGCCGGAATCGTGGCCGGAATCGTGGGGCTCGTCGTGATCGTCACCATTTGGGTGAGCCTTGTCTTCCCAGCACCCATCGTCTCAGGCGGTGGGGGCAGCATCCTGAGCGGAAACGACATCGCGCTTCGGGAGCACGAGTGGGGGTTCGCAGGGGGAGGCTATGCGCTCGCGAAAGGTGGCCCCGAAATTTGCGCAAACTCGAATAACGCCACCGTGAACATAACGCTGACCAACGCGGGAATCAATTTTCATGGATTCCAGATTGTGAGGGCCGATACCGGGGCGTTCGTCGCCGGCTTGAACAAGACCGACCTCCTCAGCCGAGGGGAGACCCGCCACATCAAGATCGATGTCAGCCGGATCGCGCCCGGGAGCTACTACTACATCTGTCCTGTCGCGGGTCATCGGCAGAAGGGCATGATTGCGCCGTTCGTCGTGCAACCCGGGTGCTGACGTTCGACGACCCGCCGAATTCACGGGCCGTTCACGGCGGATGGCGCGGGACGGTCCCGCTCCGCAGCGTTCGCTTGCATGACGGAGATCAGTAACACGCAGGTCGCGACCTCGACCGCTTTCGAGAGGATCCCGAGTAAATCGGCTTCCTCGATGACCCCGATCGGCCAAATGGCCACGGTCCTCGTGACGATGAAAGCGCCGATCAGGAAAAGGGTGAAAACAAGCCACGCGGCGTCCCACCGACGGCGGAGATAGGGGAATGCAATACCCCCGAGAATCTGGAGGGGGGCGACGACTTCGAAAAAGAGGGCGGCCGGCAGAATCCCCAGGTGTTGGTTCAGGGCCAAGAGGTGGAGCCCTCCGTCGGCGATGAGCAGGAAGCCGACCCCATAGGGCTTCCCTAGGTTCGGGTTCGCGGCGAACTCGCGGTAATGTGCTCCGATGACACCCACCGTGGAAAAGGCGAGACCCTGGAACATCAGGAAGAGCCACAGATAGATGTCGCCCGCTCCGTGGCCCGATGATTGGTCTCCGGAAACGACCCCGATCAGGTTCAGGGCCCAAGCGACGATCATGATGAAGACGCCGGACAGGAGGAAGGAGAATTCGGTCGAGACGTGTACGCGACGGAACATCGTAACGGCTCCGCACGCTTTCCCGCGTATATCTCGCTGTCTTTCTACTCACGGCCTGGAGTCCACATAACGGATGAATCGGCGTTGGCTGCTTTTGCCGCGAGCATTTATTACGCGCGGAGCGCGTGCGGTCCGCATGGGTCGCCTCGACGGACGGGTCGCGCTCGTCACCGGAGGGAGCGGAGGCATCGGGAAGGCCTCGGTCCTCGAGTTCGCGACGGAGGGCGCCGACGTCGCCGTGCAGTTCAACCGCGGGAGAGAGGCCGCCCAGGCCGTCGTGGAGAAGGTGCAGGGCCTCGGCCGAAAGGCGGTCGCGCTCCAAGCCGACGTGACCGATCCCCGATCGTGCCGGACCCTTGCCTCGCAGACCATCGGTTCCCTCGGGCGTATCGACGTCGCGGCATGCTTCGCGGGCCATCCGTTCCGCGAGACGGAATGGAACAAGGACTTCACGGAGCTCAGCTCCGCCGAGATGCGACAGCCGCTCGAGATCGACCTCCTCGGCTCCGCGTATGTGGCCCAGGCCGTCCTCCCGTCGATGGTGAAGGCACGCCGTGGGAGCCTGATCCTGATCGGCTCGACGCCCGCGATCACCGGGGATCGGGTTGGCATCAGCTACTTGGTCGCCAAGGCGGGCATCTTGGGTCTGACCCGAGCGCTCGCCCTCCGATACGGGCCGAACGGGATCCGAGTGAACGCCCTCGCGCTCGGCAGCATTTCGACGGGTCCCATGCAAGCCCTTTCGAGCGAGGAGACGAGGGCTCTGCAGGAGGAACCTGCATTGAAAAGATGGGGCCGGCCGGAAGAGGTCGCGCGTGTGGTCGCGTTCCTGGCGTCGGAGGACGCCTCGTACATCACTGGTCAAACGATCGTCGTGGACGGCGGCTACGCCCTTCGGTGACCTCTCAAGGCGCGGACAACTTCACGCCTTCCATGGCGAACGTCCCTCGGGTCCCGCAGCTATGACAGATGAGTGAAAGCGATGGATTGCCGCCCGAGAACTGCTCGCGGACGAGCCAATGACTTCGACCGCATCGACAGATGAGGCGGACATCCTCATCTTGCGCGCGAATTTGGAGGAGGAGACCTTCCGATCCGCTCTTCCATCCCCGTATGATGATTCCCTGGGACGAATCGATTCGAACGTCGCGCGTCATTCGCTCCCGTCGACACTGGCTGCGGCGCCTTAAGGACCTTTGTGAGGACCGGGATAGGTGACCCGCTGTCCCTCGACCTTGGCGAACTTTGTCAGGTGATGTTCCTCGGTCTTGCCCGGGGCGAGGATGTGTTCCACACGAACCCCGCGGACGACGAGGGAGTCCGAAAGAAGGGAGCGATGGCATTTCCAAGGTACCGCCTCCGCGCACATGATGGCGGTATGTGCCCGTCCCGCGAGCCGCACGAGGCGGTCCAGGCCCACGCCGAATTCCGATGAGGCCATGTGATCCGCGTATCCTCGAAAGCCGGCGTTCCGCCAACCGCTGTTGCCGCCGCCGGCAATCGGTTTGCGAAAGCCCCCGAGGTCCTCGAAGTGTTCGTAATCCACACCTCGCTCTCGAAGCGCGGCGGCAAGGGCCTCCCGAGTAGCCCATGGGACCCGCTGGGACGCGGGGAAGCGGCGGACGTCCGCAAGGCGTTCGATTCGGTCTTCTGCGAGCAATCCGAAGAATTCTTCAAAGGACCGGGTTGAATGACCGACGGTCCAAATCGCCAGGTCCGTATTTCGATCACGATGCACTGGTTCCTCTTATCATTCGCTCTCGGGAGCGTGTCCGGACCAATGGGATCCTGTCGAACAAAAAGCCGCAACAGAGGCCTGCAAGCTGGACCCCATTCTGGATACTCCTCAAGTGGCGGAGTGGGTCCGTCCGGATTTGAACCGGAGTCGCCAGCACCCCAAGCTGGTAGGATTTCCTGTGGGCCGGATGACGCGAGGTCCCCGCGCCCAAACCAAGCTACCCCACGGACCCGCGAGCGACTCGAACCGCCTCGCGGCTAAAAATGTATTCGTGCGTCTAATCCTCGCGGACCCACATCACGGCGCCGATGGTCAAGAGAAGGAACCCGGCGCCGCAAAGGAGAGGCGTGACGAGGACGCCCACGGCGATCAGCACGATGCCCATGACAATGCAGGCGGTCCGATTCTCCATCCGCCCACGTAGCTGGTGGGAGGGCTATGAAAGGACGCCTTTAACCGGGATCGCCAGGATCTTCATCAGCCGAAGGGAAGGACCTCGTCAATCAACTCGGCATGGGACAGGATCATTCGGCGGCAGCAGTACCGCTTCAAGCCGAGGGCGTCCAGCACCTGCCGCGGGTCTTCCCCCTGGCGGGTGCGTTCGACGAAGTCGGGGAACGCGCTGCCGACAACCTTGCCGCACGTGAAGCATCGGACGGGGATGATCATGGATTCACCGGTACGACTTCTGCCGCTTCTTGCGAGCGCCGCGGCCGAGCGGCTTCTTCGGGAGTTTGCGGCGGGTGTCCGGGACGATCAGCGTGCGGTCGTACTCTCGGAATAGCGTCTCGAGGTCGTTGTCGTTGAGGAATTGGACAAGCCCGCGGGCGATCGCCGTACGCACCGCGTCCGCCTGGCCCATGACGCCGCCTCCCTGCACGTTCACGTCGATGTCGATCGACTCGACCTTCCTCCCCGCGAGTTTCAGCGGTTCCAGGATTTTCAGTCGTCCGAGCTCGAACGGATACATCTCCACGGGGACGCTGTTGATCCGAACGAGGCCCCGTCCCTTCGTGACCGTCGCCCGCGCGACCGCGGTCTTTCGCTTCCCGCTGGCGACGATCGCCTTCATGCGTGGCCCTCGAACTTCGAACCGAGGAGCCGGGCGATCTCGCCCAAGCTCATGAAGGGGCCCTGCGGCGGACGCTTGGCGACCTCGACCGTCTCGAGAGGCTTCTCCTTGAACTCGTCGGGCACGGACAGGTAGACCCGCAATCGCTTCAGGGCCGACCGCCCTCGCGGCTGCTGGTAGGGCATCATCCGGGAGATCGTGCGGCGAAGGATCATGTCGGGTCGCCGCGGGTACCGGGGCCCGATGCCTCGCATCCGGCTCGCGGTGCTCCCGCGTTGGTGTCGGGCGCGGTATTCCTCGAACACGACCTTCTTCCGGCCCGTGACAATCGCCTTCTCGGCATTCACGACGACAATCTCCTCGCCGTTCAAGAGGCGCTTCGCGAGGACGGACGCCAGACGGCCGACCACATGCCCCGTCGCATCCACGATCGCCATGTTCACCCCATGATCCGGACGCCGGACCCCTTGGGATTCTGGACCGCGAGTTCGAGGAGGGATATCGCCTTCCCGCCCGCGGCCTCGATCTTCTTCCGCGCCGCCCCCGAGGCCCGGAAGGCGGCGACGGTCAGGGGGGTCGAGATTTCGCCGGTCGCCAGGACGACTCCGGGCACGACGATCTGCTCCCCCTTCGCCGCGTACCGACTCAGGCGGGAGAGGTTCACCTCGGACCAGTTCTTCCGCGACCTCTCCAGACGGTCCGCGACGTCCCGCCAGATCGCGCCTCCGGCCTCCCGGGAGACCTCCCGGAGTTCCCGGACAACACGTTGGAGGTGAGGGTTCGTCTTAGAGGGCTTGGCCATGAAAAGGGCCTCGGTGCGACGCCAAAAGACCTGACCGACTTAAACATTTGGGTGGCCGCCTCCTGGTGAGCGGCCTTTCGCGGGTCCAGCCGAAAACTCGATGAACCGCGACGCCTTGGCGGCGTTTCGTGGGGGACGGGGCCCGCCGGCCGCCGCCGAGCGCCGCTCGCGGCGTCCAAGGCCGCAAAAGTACTAATATCAGGCCTTACAGAATAATAGTCGAGCGGTGGCCATCCTCCGTTCGGTGAGCGCGTGATTCGTTTTGGGCCTTCGGGCATCCCACTGTCCTGCAAGGGGCGGACCCTGCGGGACGGAATCGAGGACATCCACAATCTCGGCTTGACGGCGATGGAGGTCCAGTTGGTCCGCGTCAACCTGAACGAACGGTACGCGGGCGAGGACGACATCGGCCGCACGCCGCGGGAGATCCCGGCGGAGCTGATCGTCCAGATCGGTCGGAAGGAGGAGCGGAAGGAAGTCCTCACCTCCGCGCTGGATGAGAAGATCGAGAAAGGGGACGTCCTGTACAGCCTCGCATCGGGCATCGCGGGGGATTATCACGAGCTCGAGGAGCTCGGCGACCTCGCGCGAGAATTGGACATCGAGCTGACCTTGCACACGCCGTACTACATGGACCTCGCGGACGCGGACGGGCTCGCGCAGAAGAGCGTCCAGAGCGTGATCTGGGGGGGCATGCTCGCGGAGGCGATGCGCGCCCCGATCGTGATCACGCACCTCGGCATGTTCGGGGAGCTCGATCCGAAGGAGGCCCTGAATCGGATCGCCAAGAACCTCCGGACCGTCCGGGACGCGTACAAGAAGGCGAAGATCCACTCCCGCCTGGGCATCGAGGCGAGCGGGCGCACGGAGGTCGTCGGCAGCCTGGATGAGATCCTGACGCTCGTGAAGAACGCGAAGGGCGTCCTCCCGGTCCTGAACTTCGCGCACGTGCACGCCCGCGGCTTCGGGCTCTTCAAGCGCCCGGAGGACTTCGACGACGTGCTCTCGAAGGTCGAGAAGGTCTCCGACGGCGGTCACATCCACGCGCATTTCAGCGGCGTCGAGCATGCGGACGGCAACGAGCTGCGGTATACGCCGATCAAGAAGGGTGACCTACGCTTCGAGCCGCTCGCGGAATGCCTCCTGGACGACGACTACGATTTGACGATCGTCTCCTCCTCGCCCCTCCTTGAGCACGATGCGATGTACATGAAGGTCATCCTGGAGCGGGTCCTCGCGAAGCGGCTCATGCGTCCGACGAAACCCGAGAAAGAGGAGAAGGAAGAGAAAGAGGTGCGGCGTCGGTGACGCGCGCCGTGGCTCCTGGAGGGACGGCCGCGACTTCTACGGCATACCTCCTGGACCACGTCGCGAAGATCCTGGCGGTCGATCGTTCCAAGGAGATCGGCCAGTCCGTCGGGATCCTGACGTCCGCCAAGAAACTCTTCGTGTACGGCGTGGGCCGGAGCGGACTCGCCGCCCGCGCATTCGCGATGCGGATGGTCCAGCTCGGAATCGACTGCTACTTCATCGGAGAGACGATCACGCCGGTCGTGAGCGACGGCGACGCGGTGCTGATTGTGTCGAACACCGGCTCGACGATGAGCGCGATTCAGGTGGCGAACATCGCGCGTCGGGTCGGGGCCAAGGTCATTTCCGTCACCGGACATCCCGCTTCGAAGCTCGCGCATGCGAGCAACGTGGTCCTCCTGATTCAAGCGAACGGCGGGTCTGCCCAGGCGCGATTGGCGCCTCTGGGGACGCTCTTCGAGGCCGCGACGGTCCTCTTGCTCGACGGCGTCGTGGCCCAGGTGATGGAACGGCTCGGTCAGACGGAGTCGGATATGCGCGGTCGTCACGCGATCATGGTGTAGTCGGCTCCCGTGGTCCACTTTCGTTTGCCTGAAGGGAGGGCTTAGGTATCGCTTACCGTATGTTCGCTAGGTGGACGACATGCCCGTAACAACGATTCAGATTACGTCGGCGACTCGACAAAAGCTTGCGCGACTCAAATCGTCGTCAGGCGAGACCTACGACGGTTTGATCAACAAACTGCTCGCGCTCGTTCCGGAGGGGGACGAGGAGGGGCGATACACACGCGCATTCCGGGTGGGCCTCCTTCAGGCACGCCTCGATGTGAGGGAGCGTCGGGTGCTGACCCACAAGAACGTGAAACGACGATCGGGGTTGTAAGGAATGCTCTGGTCGAAATCCTCAGTACAGACGAGGCCGTTCGTGACGTCAGTCGGATCGACCTTCCGATCGCGAAGAGAATCGTTCGAAGGGTCGAGTCAGCAGCCGCGAATTATAGACGCCTTTTTCTCTCCTCTTGTTGAGCGGACAAATACAAACTTCCTGTGGGGGACTATCGCCTCCTGGCGTCATTAGGGCGTGGGTCTGAGACAATCTTAATCGAAGGGGTCGACCACCGATCCCGGATTTACGAAAGCAAGTAGGGACGTGGTCGTCGAATTGCGGTCGCCGGGATGCCTTTATCTAGCGGCCGTTGCTTTCTTTCGAGGATGCCGGAGGACTTCGTCGTCACTCCCTGGGACGTCAAGGGCTCGATCGACTATGATCGCCTCGTCACCCAATTCGGAACGGAGCGGATCACGCCGGAACTCCTCGAACGGCTCCGGCGGCTGGCGGGCGATTTGCATCCCATGCTCCGCCGCGGCGTGTTCTACAGTCACCGGGACCTGAATGGGATCCTGGACCGGTTCGAGAAGGGCGACAAGTTCGCCCTGTACACGGGCCGGGGTCCGTCGAGCGGGATCCACATTGGACACATGCTCCCTTGGTTCTTCACGAAATGGCTTCAGGAGAAGTTCCGGGCCATGCTGTACTTCCAGATCACGGACGACGAGAAGTTTCTCTTCAAGGATTTCGACAAGCTCGACGAGGCCACGAAGGTCGGGTACGACAACATCCTCGACATCATCGCGATGGGCTTTGACCCGAAGTTGACGCGGATCTTCCTCGATACCGAGTACATCCGGCATCTGTACCCGATCGCGGTGGAGGTCGCGAAGCGGATCACCTTCTCGACGACGCAAGCGGTCTTCGGCTTCGAGAACTCGAACAACATCGGCGAGATCTTCTACACGAGTATCCAGGCCGCGCCCGCCTTCCTGCCGACCGTGGAGGCCGGTCGCGACGTCCCCGTCCTTATCCCTTGCGGGATCGACCAAGACCCGCACTTCCGAGTCGCTCGAGACGTGGCTCCGAAGCTCGGTTATCCGAAACCCGCCCTGATCCACAACAAGCTCCTTCCGAGCCTCCTGGGACCGACCGGGAAAATGTCTGCCTCGATTCCGGAGTCCAGCATCTTCACCACGGACAAGGAGGCCCAGGCGCAGAAGAAGATCATGAACGCCTTCACGGGCGGACGCGCGACGGTCGAGGAGCAGCGCCGGCTCGGGGCGAACCCGTACATCTGCTCGATCTTCGCCCAATACAACTACATCTTCGAGCCGGACGATGGCCACCTCGCGGAGGTCGAGCGGACTTGCAAGAGCGGCGAGCGCCTCTGCGGAGACTGCAAGACCGAGCTATGGAGCAAGGTCCGGCCGTGGCTCAAAGCCCACCACGCGGCTCGCGAGAAGGCGAAGGACCGGATCGACCAATTCATGATGCGGGACTAGAAAAAACGCTTCGCCAAAGATGACAACCGGTAGGCCGTTCATCCCTATGTTCGCGCGGGGCTTCGTGGTGAGCAGAGGCATCCGGGCGTTCTTTGAGCATTCTCAAGACGCGCAGCGGAGATTCAACTTGCGACATGGCTTGGGACGGCGGGAGAGGATGCAGAGAGCTCGGGTCGCCTTTGTCGGCGCCGTTCTCGGCTCTTGCGTTGGCGTCGCCGGCTTCGCTTACATCGGATTCGTCCTCGCGACTCGTCCCTTGCACTCTGGGCTTACCGCAGACTTCGTTGCGGCGATTGTTCTCTGGCTTGCCGGCCTCGTCGTCGCACAGTCCGGGACCATTCTCCGTCGGCGATGGCGCCGCGACTACATCGGGCGCGAAGCCGCCGTCTCGTGGATCTCTCGGAACCGAAACGCGCGTGTTCGCGTGGACGGGGTCCCCTACTGGGCTTTCGTAAGAGACGAAGTTAATCGGGGCGATCGGGTGCTCCTCCAGGCGGCTGAAGTCGATGGCATTCCTGTCCGGGCCGACTTCGTCGCCGTGCGGGCGCCCCCCGGGGGTTCCGATCCACACGCCTGAATGATGTCGTCGCTCGCCCCAACTTAAGGCAAACCGTGCGCGTGGACAGTCGGACTACCGACTGTCGCCAGTCTTCAACCTAATTCCACACGCGCTTTGCCCTTCTTCGTAGGACTCGCTATGACATCCCGTCTGATTCCGCGCGCTTTCTCATCTTCCACCATCGACGCGCAGTTCTCCACGAAACCTCGACGACGGCGATTCCATGCTGTGTCGCGAACGCCGTCAGCGCCTCTTCGAATCGAGCGCCTTCGCGTCGACCGAGTTCAGCTCCCGGTGCCATGATTCCACCGACCGTGCGCTCCCTCCGCCAAAGCGCATAGCCCTTGGGGAGTCGCCCCTCTGCGGAAACCGCGAAACGCAAGCCCATTTGCGGCACGACCTCGATTCTGTCGAGACCATCCCACGGGATGTCGAACGGACGGAACCGGCCTTTCGTGCGGATACCTCGGTCGTCGACCTCGAATGTGATTCTCCGGAGGCGGACGAGAGCGAGTGGGGCGGTGAGGGCGGCAAAAGCAACCGTGAGCCAGCGAAACGCCGTCGAAATAATCGCGGGACTGCCTCTTGGGGGAGGCAGCAGCCACGCGAGAGCGACCAGGGCGGAGACGAACAGGAGGATTCCACCGGTTGCTTTCCATTGCCTGGCTGAGTAACGGAAGGGGAGGAGAGCGCCAGCAATGGTTGGTCTGGAAGAGGGCTTTGCTTGGATCCGTCTCTGCCGCCGTTGATGGAGCCAGTCGACGGCGTAGCTGAGCCCGAACGCGAGGGGCAAGACGAGAAGGGCGGCGAGTCCTAATGCTGCTAACCAAACGAGGACGGCTAGGGGCGACGGAGGTGGACCACTGGGAATCGAGAAGGCGATAGTTGGACCAATGAACAACGCCCAGAGTAAGAGAGCTCGATTTCGAATTCTCCGCCAAGTTACCGGATCCATTTTCCTCCGGACGATACAACCCGCCCGAATTCAAGATCCCTTGTCCCGCCAGAGCCAATCCCGGCAATCCCCGTGGACGGGCGGTTTCACCGCTTGTCATCCCGTTCAACAGCTCCAACAACAACCCGCGGCTCTTTCCGTAAGGCTCGGGATGGCCAACAACGAAGAGGCCAGTTGTAGACCGCTGTTGAATAGGGCGTGAAGGACTCTCTCCCATTCATCCTGTCGCAACCGTCGTTGCCGGCGGTCCAACACCCACCTGGAGAGCCTCGTTGATTCGCGAGCGAAGTCCATGCGCGATGATCCAGGTCTCTCGGCCCTCCGCGTTGACCCAAATCCAGTGCGTGAAACGATGCGGCTCGACGGCCCGGAATTGGAGGTCGATCGTCTTTTGAGGCCGCGACGCCAGGAGCTTCCGAGGAAATGCGAGAGCCGGGAGGCCGAACGCAATGCCAAAGTACCCGAGCCAAAGGGCCAAGAGCCTGAGATTCGACGACAAGAGATCGAAATGCGAACCCGATGGACCCGACGGAAACAGCAAGGGCTGCAGCAGGAGGAGGAACCACCAAGTGAAGAGGAGAATGCCAACGACCGCTCCCCGGGCCATGATCAAGGACCGACGAGGCACGAGGAGGCGAAGTCTGCCCGGAGTGACTTCCAAGATACCGGACGATGCCTTCTCCTGGCCTCTCGCACTGAACAAGGACGCCTCGGCCCTCATCGCGCTCCGTGGCTCCGATCTTCGACGCGGGGCAAAAGTCTGACGTTTCAGGGTGCGTGTTCGTCCGGTACTGGCTTCTCTGCCTGTTGGCCCGCTGATTGAAGTGCTTTCGACCTACCCTTCACTCTATCTCGAATTTGGTCGCACATCGGCCGCGATTTGGTCGATCCTCACAAGGGTTTCGTCCATCCGACGAACGAATCAACTCCCCGACGGTGTACGCCGGGTCGCCCACTCCTTCAGGAGGAGGTTCAGATTGCGTCCCTTCAACATATAGAGGTTCGTGAACTCGCCGGTCGTCCGTCGGAGGACCCAGTGGGCCCCCTTTCCGCTCGTCATATGGATGTCGACGATCTCATCCCAAGGGAACACGGTGTCGTTCAGGTGACGGTCGTACGGGGAATCGTACCACAGCCGGAAGCCATCGGCCGCGACAGCGACGAAGGACGGTCGACCCACCCCTCCGAACAAGAGCATGCCGACGGCGGCGCCAACCACCAGGACGACGATTGTTCCGAGGAACCCGAGATTCCAGTATCCGAACCCGGCCCTCGGCCCGAGCCCTTGGTAAGCGAGGAGCAGACTTGCTCCGACGAGCACGAACACGAGCGAGACAAATCCCCGTCGTCTCGGATTCGTTCCGCGACCGTTCGGCTGCCAAGAAACGTCCGGATCCCGTGCGGCCCCACTGTCTCCGAGAGTGAGGACGGGAGAACCAGATAGAGCCCGGCGAGTTCGGCGTCGTCGTGTGAAGAGGATCGTGCCCCCTCCGATTCCAAGCGCCGCAATCACCAGTGGGATGAGAATCGGAAGGACGACGTCCGCGGCCGAGGGCTCGATCGAGATCGACGCGACCCA
>Ga0209471_1000676_pt1 | contig 21979 bp, 20 predicted proteins | sample GraSoiAngelo_128_FD_185885 | JGI IMG/M metagenome (GOLD analysis project Ga0209471, IMG submission 185885) | Grasslands soil microbial communities from the Angelo Coastal Reserve, California, USA - 14_0927_12_20cm (SPAdes) (version 2) | ecosystem: Environmental > Terrestrial > Soil > Grasslands ...
GGTGAACGCGGTGCGGGGCTTCCTCGACATGCTGGCGCGACTCGTCACCGACCGCAAGCCGAAGGCTCTCGTGGTGGCGACCGATGAAGACTGGCGGCCGGCCTTTCGCGTGGACGTGATCGCGAGTTACAAGACGGATCGCCTCGAGCGCGGCGCCATGCCACCGGAGCTCCAGCCCCAGGAGCCGATCATCCATGCGGTCCTCCACGCGATTGGCGTCGAGGTGTTGGGAGCGGCAGGTTTCGAGGCCGAAGACGTGATCGCCTCTCTGCTGCCGAAGATCAGCGGCAAGGTCGAGATCGTGACCGGCGACCGCGACCTCTTTTCGCTGGTGCGCGATCCGGATGTGACCGTGCTCTACACGCAGAAGGGAATCGGCAACCTTCTAGTCGTCGATGAGGCGGAGGTCGAGCGCCGCTACGGCATCCCCGGTCGTTCGTACGGCGACTACGCGGTGCTGCGCGGCGATCCGTCGGACGGGCTGCCCGGTGTGCCCGGCGTGGGGGAGAAGACGGCCGCCCAGCTGGTGCGTCGTTTCAAGGACCTCGACGGGATCATCGCCAGCGGCAAGCTGGGTGATGTCGCCAACGCCTACATCCAGCGGGCACGCCGGGTCGGCGTCCCGGTCGGGATAGCCCCGGTCGCAAAACCGAACGGGACGCGGCCTGCGGCACCCAAGGATCCGGTAGCGCTGGCAAAACTGACGGAAACCTATGGCATCGGCTCGTCGATCGACCGGCTGGTTCGAGCGCTGGCCGGACCCCAGCCCCGAATCGTTGATACGCTTGGCGCGTGATCGATCCCAAGCACCGCGTCACGATCGAATACTGCGTTCCCTGAAACTACCTCGACCAAGCCGTCGGTCTGGCGGCTGAGATCCTCGGGGCCTGGGCCCCGGTGATGATCGATGTGTCGCTGCGCACGGGGAGCAAGGGGCGCTTCGAGGTCACGCTCGACGACCAGATGATCTTCAGCAAGGTCAAGTTGCATCGGTTTCCAAAGCGTGGTGAGATCCTCAAGCTCGCCGAGCCGGTGCTCGGACCGCCAATCGCCTGGCGCTAGCGCACAATTCACTCGTCCGCCGTCCACTCCCGTACCTGCTCGCGCTGCTGCTGGCGGCCGCGGCCTTCCAGTACTTCCGCCCGCTGCCCGTGACCGCGGCGACCGCGGTCGTCCCGGCAACGGAACGCCTCGGAAGCGCACCAGCATTGCCCTGGCCGGCGCAGGGCGAGGCGGCCCTCTTCGTCGACGGCCTTGGCGAAATCGGGAGCTTCGGCGGACGATCCCCGGCGCCGATGGCCAGCACCGCCAAGATGATGACGGCGCTTATCCTGCTGGAAGATCATCCGCTCGGCCTCAATGAACCTGGGCCGACCATCACGGTCACGCGAGCCGACGTCAACACGTTCTACGCTCAACGAAATCAGGGGGAGTCCGTCCTGCCGGTGGTCGCCGGAGAGCAACTGAGTGAGTACCAGTTACTGCAGGGCCTGCTCCTGCCATCCGCGAGTAACTTCGCCGAGATGCTGGCAACCTGGGACCTCGGCGGCGTGCCGGCCTTCATCGCCCGCATGAACGCCCGAGCCACGGCGCTCGGCATGAGCGCCACCCATTACGCCGATGTCAGCGGCTTCTCCCCATTGAGCGTCAGCATCCCGTCGGACCTGATCACGCTCGGCAAGACGGCGATGTTGCAACCGGTTTTCGCGCAGGTCGTCGGCCTGCCGCAAGCCAGCCTGCCGGTCGCGGGCGTCGTCCACAATCTCGATACCCTCCTCGGCCAGCAGGGCGTGGTCGGGATCAAGACCGGGCACACCGACCAGGCGGGGGGATGCTTCGTCGCGGCGGCCGACCTGACGATCGATGGCATCGCGGTGCGCGCGTATAGCGCGGTGCTGGGACAGCCCAATGCCCTCGCGGGTGCTTTCGCGGCGACACGTACGTTGGTGCCGGCCCTGGTCTCGGCGCTCCATGCGCATACGGTGGTCCGCCACGACGACGTCATCGCCCGCTATCGCGCGCCATGGGATGAGTCGGGCAGCATCGTGGCGAGCCAGTCGGTCACGTGGCTCCTGCTCGACGGCACCGTCGTCACGCGCCAGGTGAAGCTCGACGACCTACCGGCCACGCTGCCGGCCGGAACGCGAGTTGGCACGCTGCTCCTGACGGCGGGCACGCGCCAGGCCGAGGTCCCCCTGGTAACGGCCACCGCCATCCAGGGCCCCGACGCGGGCTGGCGCCTGACGCGGGGACTTTAGATCCGGCTTAAAGTTCGTAACGAGCGGGGCTGGTCAGCGTTCACGAGGCATGGCGGCGTTCGCGGCGACTCGACCGGCAACTACCGGTGCGCGGGATCATCCGTTCGCCGGCGAGCGGCGCTTCAGGCTGTTTGCCGCTGCCGCGCTGGTCTCGATGCAGACCCTGGCCGCGGTCGGACTCGGATGGGATATCCAATGGCATCGGTGGCTCGGACGCGACTCGTTCCTGACGCCGCCGCACCTCATCATCTACACGGGCGTTGTTGGCGCCGGATTGATTTGCATTGCGGTCGTGCTGATCGAGACTGAGCGGTACTGGCGGCGGGTTCCCGGGGTTGACCGAACCTCGACCGTTTCCTTACTTGGCGTGTTCCACGCCCCGCTTGGATTCGTTCTCGCTGGTTTCGGTGCGCTCACCATGGCGCTGGCCGCGCCGCTGGACAATTACTGGCACCAGCTCTACGGCGTGGACGTGACCCTCTGGTCTCCCTTCCACATGATGGGCCTGATCGGGGCCGGCATCGCGTACCTCGGCGCGGCCTACGCGCTCGCGTCAGAGCTGGTGCGTTCGCGCCGGGATGGGACCGCCGGGCGTCGCGTGATGATCTTCGGCTGGCCGGGCATCGCCCTCGGCGCGCTGTTCGCGCTGACGGCCGTGCTGCGCCTCGTTCGGGTCTTGATGGAGCCGTCGATCGAGACCTTTCCGACCTGGCAGCTTGGTCCCATCGAGGTGCTGACCAGCCCGATCGGTCTCACGCTTGCGGTGGTCCTGACTTCGATGGCCGCCGTCGTCATGCTCCGCAAGCCGGGCGCCGCCACGCTGATGACCGTTATGGCGGCACTGTTCACCGCCACCGTGACCCTGCTGGCACCCATTGCCGTTCGTATCGTCGGTGATGCCTCCGGCTACACCTACCGCCTGCCAGGCCATCCACACATCAATTGGATCCAGGTGCTGCTGCCGTTTGCCTACGTGCTGCCGGCGATTGCGGTCGACGTCGCCTATCTGGCCCAGCTTCGGCGCTGGCATCGGATGCGAGCCAGCCTCATCGCCGGACTGGCGGGGTCGCTGCCAATGACGGCGATCGCCACCATCCTCACCCTCGACGGCATCTCCAGCACGCAAGCGGCGCTCAGGATGCTTCCGGCCAGCTCCAACGACCTGCCGCCGCAGCCCGCCTTCCATGCGATCGCGTTGGGAGCTCTGCTCGCACTGGTCGTTGGTGGGTATGCAGGCCGGATCGGAGAGCAGCTTGGACGGATCTGGAGGCTGAACACCCGATGATGCGCCGGTGGCCGTCCGCACTGCTGGCCGTAGTGTGGCTGGGGCTGTCGGGCATCTCAGCCGCGGCGCAGGGACCGATCCGTTCGGAAACGCGCTACGCGGGCGCCTACACGCTGCGAATCGACCTCTATAGCGACCCCGCTTTCACGGGTCGACGCCTGACCTTCGACGTGGTGGTGGCAGCAGCCGGCACCACCGATCAGCTCCGGAACCTGACGCTCGCGGCCTGGGCCATGCCCGAGGCCGGCACCAACGCGACCCCGGTCCGGGCCAGCATCAGCCAGGCCGGGCACGCCCTCGGGGGCTTCCAGGGATCCGTGACGCCGCAGGTGCGAGGAAGCTATCGTCTGCACCTGATCATCAGCGGGCCGGCCGGGACGAACGCCGTTGACCTGCCACTTCGCGTCGCGGCTCCGACCGCGATCCCGATCTGGCTCGCGTGGTCGATCGGGCTCTTACCGCTGCTCGGCCTGTTCGTGTTCGGGCTTCAGCAGCGCTCCGACCTGGCCCGCCTCCAGCTCATGGGTTCCACGGGGGAGGGCGGCGCATCAAGTCACGTCGTGACTTGATCCCCAGTTTTCGGTAGACATGCTGCAGGTGGGTCTCGACCGTGTGCACGGAAACGGTGAGCCGCTGCGAGATCTCTCGATCCGACATCCCCTCGTAGGCGAGGCTGGCGACCCGAGCCTCGGCACCCGTCAGGGCATCGGGATTCTCTCGACGGCGGCGCTGGCGCCCGCCGACGGCGCCGAGCTCTTCGGCGGCACGAGTGGCGATCAGTTCGGCGCCAACCGAGTCCGCCAGCTCCAGCGCTTGGGCAAACGGTTTACGTGCCGCAACGCGCTCGCCCCGGCGTCGAAGGTAAACCCCGTAGCGTAAAAGGACGCGCGCCTGCAACGGTGGCGAGGGGACCGCGCGGCTCAACGCTCGCGCCTCTTCGTAGGCGGCCTCGACGCCTGGGCGATCACCGATCATGTCGGCTGCGGTGGCCCGCGCAAGTGCGAGCACGACGCGCGGGCTTCGGCAGGGCAGGTGGCCAAGGCTTCCCTGCAGCCGTTCAACGATTCGCGCGGCATCCGACTCCCGATGGCTGACTGCGTAGGCGCCCATCGCGTCGCCCATCCAGGGGACGACGCACGGCTCGAGGATCCCCGTCTGGTCCGCGAGGGCCTCGATCTTTTCGAAGAGTGCGCACGCGTCTTCCCGCCGGCGGTCCGCGAGCGCGAGCTGAGCGTCGACGTGCCAGAGCCACAATGAGCCGGGCCACCCGGCAATCGGATTTGCCAGCGAACGGGCCGTCTCGGTCCATGATCGGGCCTCATCGAGCCGCCCCATCTCTATAAGGATGTAGCTGTGGGCGATGGCGGCCCAGAAGGCTCGCTCCGGAGCCAGATCGGCCAGGGCGCTGGCCCGGTCGAGCAGACTCAGGCCTTCCTGAAACCGCCCGGTACGGGCGCAGGTGTCGGCATGCATCACCGCCAGCGAGGCAATGGCTACGGGAAGGTTGAGTTGCTCAGCGGTCACCATGCCGGCCTTGAAGGCGCGTTCCGCCTCGTCATATCGCTCCATCCACTTGGCAACGTTGCCGTGGAGGCCGATCGCGCCCCACGTCCAGGCGAAGTTGCCGATATCGCTGACCGGGTCCGCCTCGGCCTGCCGAGCCGCCTTCTCGATCACCTCGATTCCCTGCGGGTCACCCCCGACAAACGCCGAGAACGCCCACGCCGTTTCAGCGCGGATGCGGACGTCCTCGGACGCGTCGCGCGCCAATGCCTTCGCGCGGGCGGCAAGGGGTGTCGCACGAGCCGGCCCGACGGTGGGCCACGAAACATAGACCGCCTCCAGCAACGTGGTGACCGCCTCGCCCGGGTCAGATGGCGGCGAGGCGTTGACGGCCTGCTGGAATTCCCGCAGAGCGCCATCCGGGTCACCGCCGATGAAGCGGGCCCGTCCCAGCAACCGGCGCGCCGCCATCCGTTCGTCCTCAGCGAGCTCATCCATGGCGAGCAGCCGGCGGCAGATTGCCAGCGTTGCCTGGGCGTCGCCGCTCGCCAGCAACACGCCGGCAAGTGTCAGGAGCACGTCCACGCCGGCGCGGGAACCCGCCAGGGCCACAGCGGCCTCCAACCGCTGCCGGGCCGTGGCGAGAGCGCCCGCATCGCGCGCCTGGCGGCCGGCGCGTTCCAACACGGCGATCGCCTCAGGGTCACCGGCGAGATCCGCGCGCATGGCATGTTCGGCGGCCTCAGCCGGATCGACGCCGCGCGCCAGCAAGGCCCGGAAGGCGATCGCGTGTTTGCCCGAGCGAACGGGTGCCGGCACGCGCTCGTAGAGGGTTTGCCGCAGCAGCGGATGGGCAAATTCCGCCACCCCGTTTCTTGCGCGAACGACACCGCTGGCGAACAGGCTTTCCAGCGCCCCCTCCGCCTCGGGTCCTGAGAGTCCCGCCAGCTCCGCGGCCAGGGCCGGGCGGAAGGTGGTTCCAAGGATCGCGGCGGCGTCGGCGTAGCGGCGCTCGGAACCGCCACCGGCAAAGCGGCTCAGCAGCAAATCGGCCTCAGAATTCTCGACGCCCGGCGTTGATGGCGGAACATCCTTGCCACGGGCCATCTGGATCGCCGCGTGCTCCAGGAGCAGGGGATTGCCCGAGGTCAGCGAAAACGCGCGGCTGACCTGTTCCGGTGGCAGGCTGCCGCCCACACGTTCCGCTAGGAGCGCCCCCGAGGCCTCCGCGCTGAGGAGATTGAGGCGCTCGATGCGGGCATCACCGCTCGTTGCCAGTCGTTGGGTCATGTTGAGCGCGTTCGGCGGCCCTGGTCGCAGCGTCCCGATGAGCGCGACCGGCAGCGGCCCGATTCGGCGACCGAGAAAAGACAGCAGACCGAGCGAATCGGGGTCCGCCCAATGGAGGTCGTCGAGCAGCAAGAGCACTGGCTCGACGCTCCGGCGCTGAAGAAAACGGAGCACGCCGTAGAAGCGGGCGGAGCGGGCATCGGTCCCGACAATGGTTGGCGTGCCCTCGGGCTCGATCGCGCCCTGGCTGCCCAGATCATCGAGGGCCTGGCTGAAGATCCCGAATGGGAGGGCGACCTCGGTGGCATCTCCCTGGCCGGCACCTACGACAAAAGCGGGTGCGGCCATCTGCCGGGCACGATCGAGCATCGTGGTCTTTCCCAGCCCGGCCTCCGCGACAAGGAACAGCACACCACCTCGCCCAGCTCGAGCCTCATCCAACGTGGCGTCGATCGCCGCGATCGCGGCTTCGCGCTCCCAAACCGGATGCCCCAACTTCGCTCCCCGCGTAATGCTACTCGCGGTGGCAAACGGTTACCGGATGCTAGTCAGGACTGCCCCAGCTCGCCGGCTTCAGGTCGATGCCGTCGGGAATGAAGAGCAAACCGCCGGTGCGGCCGCGGCGATCGTCGACGCCGTATTGCCAGACGATCTTGTTCGTCTTTGGATCGATGACGATCACCCGGTTACGAAAGTCGTCGTTGAGCGCGATGTCGCCATTACCGAGGGCGATTGCGAGCGATGGGTGGTCGAGCATCCCCGGGCCGAAGCGGGGCGCATAACGCCAGACCGGCTGTCCCTTTGGGGTCATGATCAGGATCTGTCCGGGTCGGGCGTAATCGACCAGGAGGATGTTCCCGTCCGGCAGCATCTGCGCATCGGATGGATACTGAATGCCTGGTGCCCGGGTCGTCCAGTAGAGGGTGCCGTCCCAGCCGACCTCGCTAACCCAGGCGCCCAGGATCTCCGTGATCAGGACGTGGCCGTTCGCCAGCGGCGTGTCGCCGTTGGGCAGGCCGAAGGTCTTTGGCGGGTTGTGGGCGCAGTAGCCGGTCCGACCAAGTTGGGTCTTGATGGTTTTCGTGTCGTGATCGATGAGGATCACGCGGCAGTTGCGAATGTCCGCAACCCCAACGTTGCCGTCGGGCCACATGTAGGCGTCGTCCGGGCCATTGAGAAAGCCCCTGGCCGAGCCGTGGCGCTCGGACACGCCGTATTGCCAGTCGATCCGATGGCTGGCGTAATCGACCAGCACGACCGCGTGCGACTCCTCCTCGTTGATGACGATCGATTTCCCGTCGGGGGCGTAGAAGGCGTCGTCGGGCCAGCGGAATCGCTCACCGGGCTGCAAATCGCCCGGCCGTGGGAATTCCCAGACGATCTTGCGGTCGGGCGTCACCTCGATCACGCGGTTGTTGGCGCGGTCGGCGATCAGCAGGTTGGCGGGCATCACGCCTGGGGCCGCCGTCGGCGGCGGGGCCGGCGTTGTCGCCGGGACCGGTGAGGGTGGTGGAAGCTCCTCGGCTTGCTGCGCCGTCTTCTGCGGCGTTGCTGCTGGGGATGAGCCGGAACAGCCCGCCAGGGCAAGGAAAAATGTCGCGAAGAGCGGCAGGACCGATAAGAACCTCTTAAGGATTGCCGCCACGCTACCGCGAAGTATAGGCATTCTGAAATCGGCCCAAGGCGCCGCACGTTTGGCAATAGGAAATCGCCTCGAGGTCCGCGCGGTTTGCTACTGTGAAATCGAGGGCTCGATCATGGGATTCACGAGCAAGCCTGTCAGGGTCATCGAAATACCGGAACCGGTGTCGGAGCCGTTGCTTGCCCCCGAGAGCGAGCCGCAGCGCACCGAGAGGGAAGAAGAGGTTCCGGTTACAACTCCGGCATGATCCCGGCGGTGGGTTACCGCTTCTGGCGGGTGGACCCTGACGATGCCTGGACGCGTGGCCGCCTGCAATCGCCCGTGGCGGAGACGCTCTGGCCGCCCCTGGACCGGCTCGACGCGGAGTGTCAAACGCGTCCTGGTCTCCGTCTCGCCCGCGCCGGACTGCACCGCCACGACGAGGAGCGGATGTCGCCGGAGCCGGCGTGCAGCTGCGGCATCTATGCCTACCACGACATCGCGCCCATGACTCGCGCGTTACGCGAGGAGCCCTATATGTTCGGTGGCGCCGTGCTGTGCTGGGGACGGATCGTGATCCATCCTGAGGGGCTGCGCGCCCAACACGCGCGGCCGCTGGCCCTCTGCCGGCCGGAAAGCCCGGGCGTGCAACAACGGACCGCTCTCCTTCTCCGCGAGGTCACCAGGGAGTATGCGATCCCCTTGCTCGAGCTCCGCGACCTGGTGGCGTACGCGAGCGAGTTCGGCGCCAGTTACAAGCCGGAACCGATTCCGCCGTCACGACGGGGCCTGGCGCGGGTCAGAGACGCCCTCTCCTGGCGTCAGATGCGACACCGACTGGGTAAAGCGTTCGGCGGGTAGACCCCGCTCGACGGTCGTCCGTCAGCCGGCCGAAACCGCGATTTGGTCGAAGGCCGGGGAGTTCGCGAACTGATCGAATGAATAGCTGATCCGCGGTGGTACGACTTGAACCACGTTCTCGACAGCGTACGGTGCGATGGGCACGACGTTCTCCATGAGGTACATGTCGAGCTCGGTCCAACACTGCCTCTGTCGATCGCTACTCAGCAAACACTCGTGAATTCGGCTATCGACGCCCGGAACGCTCGACACGCCATAGCCCCATTGGCGCAGTTGGGCGGGCGTTGCTCCGATCAGCGTATGGCGACACCAGGGGTTGCAGGCGGTGACCCGCGTTTCAGCTGTCGCTGGGGCGGTGAAAGCCGGACTCAAAACCGACGATGCGCTCAAGTAGCTCTTTCCCCCACCCATCGTGAGCACGAGAGGCACTTTGCGTGTGGGGTCGCTGGCCAAACCCTGGACGTCCTTGGGGGTCTGGACGTCAAGGACAATGCCGATTTGGTTGAGGTCGTCGGCGATGATCGATCCCATCTGAAGAAATACCGGCCCTCCCTGGGCGGCAACCGAATTGATCGCGAGTGCGAGAACGTGCTTGCATTCCGGCGCATCGCACATTCCGTTGTGGTCGCGGTCGTAGCGAGACTGTCTTATCTCCTGCATCGCCAGGTCCAGGTTGCCCCGGTAATCGGCGGTCCGGTAGGGGTCGTAGCTGGCCAGGGCGTTATTCTCCAGACTGTCCGGGGCGATGTGCGTGGCGATCGTGGCGCCCAGGCCGCCACCGTAGCTGTCGACGAGGGCTCGCTTGTTGATGACGTAATTCACCGCCTTGCGGACATGGATATCGTCGAAGGGCGGAACCGCGAGGTTCATGCTGATATACCTGAAGCTGTCCCTTGAGCTCACCTTCACCTCGCCCAGCGCTCGGTTGGCGCGCACCTTGTCGACCAGCCACGATTGCACCTGGAACGGAGGGCTTGGCAGCCAGACGAGATCGGCCTGGCGGCTTTCCCACAGGTGAGCCGCCTCATCGCGCGACATGCCGATCGTGATCCGCATCTCATCGAGGTAGGCCGGTCGCAGCGGATCCGTTGCCGGCTTCCACGACGGATTGCGCACCAGCGTCAGGGACGAACCCGGGACAAAGCCGGAGACCGGTCTCTGCTTGTCTGGGGCGAGCTTGAAGTCGAGTTGCGGGCTGCCCTTGATCATGTAGGGCCCGGACGCGACCAGGAAGCGCCCAAAACCGCTATCGTGTCCGGTCGCCACGCCGTACGCGGCGGCTGCGTCAGGGGAAGGCGGGATGGGGGCACTGTTTGAAAGGGTAAAGCGATAGGGCAGGTCACTGGCCGGCTGATTGAGCCGAACCCTCAGGGTGTACGGGTTGGGGGTCTCGAGACCGGAGATGGTGGTCGTCTTCCCTTCACGGTACTGGTCAAACCCGTCGATGACGGAGTACACCCACGCCTGGCCGTTCGGGACGCGGGCCTCTCGCTGCATGGCCCTGACGAAGTCGGCCGCGAGGATTTCCCGATCGATCGGCGGCGCATACTTGATTCCAGGGCGAATCCGGAATGTCCACGTCAGGGAATCCGCTGAGACGTCCGGCATGGCGAGCGCCAGGTCGGGGTGGAGTTCGGCGCCACCGTCCTGCGCCGGACGACCTGGGTAGGAAAAGAGCGTCCGTAGCAAGCAGCAGCGAAACAGTTCGGCAGAGTCGAGCCAGGTGTTGACCTGAGGGTCCAGGCCGTCCGCTTTTGGTGTGGGAAAGGTGAGCTCCGAGCCATTCCAGCTCGGCATCACCACCGTCAATACTCCGCCGCGAGCAGGGCCGGGGGTCGGCCGCGAGCCCGTTGCAGGGGCCGGATCACAGGCTGAGGCGACGACGGCCAGTACGCCGGCGAGCAGTGCCACCCTCGGGCTAGCTGCCATGGACGGCAATCCATACCGACTGATCGTCGGCTGATAACGCATCGACCCTGCCTCCCACGGCGATCGACGACATGACTCGGTTGCTCCGCTGGTCGATGCGCAGGATCCGACCGGCCGGTCCCTCCGCCACCCACACGTCATTGCGCGTCACGCTGACCTCCGTTGGATGCGCGTCGATCGGAATCTCGAGAGGCTGGTTGGTGACCGGGTCGATGCGGACCACGAGGTCTGCCGATTCGCTCACGACCCAGACTCCACTTGGCCCGGCCGCGATGGCCGTCGGCGCTTCTCGCAGGCCGATGGTCGCGACCACGCGGGAGGACTGGGGATCGATTCGTGACACCGTGCCCTCGACCCCGTTGGCCACCCAGACTCCAGAGGCGTCCACGGCGATCGCTTCCGGCCCATCGCCCACCGCGATGCGATTCGTCACCATGCTCGTCGAGGGGTCGACTCGGTAGACGAGATCCTTGTTTTTATCGGTGACCCAGATGGAATTCCAGCCGTAGGCGATCCCCTGCGGGGCCACGCCGCTGCCCAGCGAAACGGGCTGGCCAAACTGGTTCGTCTTCGGATCAAATGGCTCGAGCGCGGTGTCGCCGAAGGCCGCGGCGATCCAGACCAGGCCACCGCCGACCGTGATGCCGACCGGTGGTGCGGGAACACCGTAGCTGCCGAGCACCGCTGCGGTCTTGGGGTCGATGCGAGTCAGGACCTTGTCTTCGTAACTCACGCTCCACATCCCGCCCATGCCGACCGCCAATGTGCTGGCTCGGGTCGACAGCGGCGACGACCAGCGGGTCGGCTGGCCACTCCCGGCGTCGACCTGGAGGACTCGACCTCGAGTTGGGGATGCCGGTACCGGTGCGTGACTGCGGAGGGAGACGGCGACGAGCCCACTCGCCGCCAGAACCGTGGCTGCGGCGAGCCCCAATACGGCCAGCCTGAGGGAGGGGCGCAATCGTTGGCGCTTGGTCGAGTCGTCCGGAAGCGCAGAGAATGGCGCAGCGTCGATTGGTCGTGGCCGGGGCTGGTCGAGTGCCATCCATGCGGCGATCTGGCTGCGCGTATGAAATCCGAGCTTGTTGCGGATCTGCTCGACATGGAACTCGGCAGTGCGCTCCGAGATAAATAGCTTGGCAGCGATTTGCCGGTTGGTCAGCCCCAGGGCGACGAGCTCCGCAACTTCACGTTCACGATGGGTGAGCGACAACGTCGCTGTGTTCACAGCGGAGGCTTGGCGGTCGCGGCCTGGTCGGGCGCCCTCCTCACATAGACCAGCTGTCCGGCCATTCTCCCAGAATCACGGGCAAGAAAGCAGGTACCAAATGCCGGTACTGGAGCCGGTACTTATCCCAGTGACGCCACCCCAACTCCGCCGTAGGCTGCGAGGCGGCATTTGCCGGATCTCTTGCGGAGAAGGAGTCGTCATGCATAAGGGACTGATCGATCGTCACCCAACCGTCCGAAACCTTGGTCTTGCCTTGTTGGCGAGCCTGTTGAGCCTGGCGGCGGGTCCGAGGGCTCAGGCCCAGGATCAACAAGACCGGGGGTGTTCACAGCAAAGCCTGCACGGCGCTTACGGCTACAACTACGGGGGACCCGACGGCCCCGCGATCCTCGTTACCACTACAACGGGCAAATTCTGGAGCGGCCCGGTAGCCTCGGCGGTGGGTTTGATGACGTTTGATGGAGTGGGCGGCCTCCGCGCGCAGGAGACGCGCACGTCCACTGGCCCGGTCATCCGCCGGTCTGGCACCGGAACGTACTCGGTGGGGGTGAGCAACTTTGCAGTACCGTCCCGGGCGGAGTGCATGGGCTCCGCCACGCTCGGCGGTGATTTCGGCGGCCTGACCTTTGATTTCATGATCGTGCCCGGTTCCAAAGGTCGCGAGTTTTCGCTGATCATCACCAACCCGGGCAAGGTTCAAACCGGCGTCGCCCGAGAGACCGGCGACGAGCCATGTAGCGACGCCAGCCTCGAGGGGACGTATCGGGTCCAGAGTGCCGGGCTCAGCCTGATGTTTGGGCCGACCGCCGCCGTTGGCATGAGAATCCTCGATGGTGCCGGGAACCTGACGTGGGCAGAGGACACGCTCAGCCGCAATGGTCAGATCATGCACCGAGTGGGTCGGTCGGCGACCTATAGCGTGCTGGCCGACTGCACCATCAGCGAAGTGTTTGCCGACGGGCCGACGTTCGAAGGCGTTGTCGTCGCCGAAGGTCGCGAGGCCTACCTTGTGCGGACTGGGCCGGGTAACACCGGACCGATTCCCGTTTCTTACAAGCGCTGGTGAGTTATGGAGCTCAGGGCGTATGATCGGCCGGTGTTTCGCCGTACTTTTGCTGCCTCGGGTGCAGCGTTAGCCGCTGCCGCCGCACTGCTCATGAGTCAAGTGACGGTCTTCGCCTTTACCAGCGGCAGTATTGGCTACGACATCGGCTATCCGCAGTGCGGCGTCCCGGTATCGTCGTATCCGACGGCCAGTTTTGGGATCGTGGGCGTCAACGCTGGCTACCCCTTCACCTACTACAACCAGTGCCTGGCGTACGAGTACGCGAACACGCCCAATCCGTCCCTCTACATCAACACCGGCTACGATCCGAGCTACACCAATATCGACGCCACCCATTCAACGAGCCAGTGCGTGACGGCGTCGGCTTCGATTATTGGGAGTACGGACCAGCAGCGCGCATGGGCCGTCGGCTGTAGCGAGGCGTCACGCTCCCTGGCCTACGCCGCGTCCCAGGGAGCGTCCGCCCCGGCATCCTTATGGCTCGACGTCGAAACGGCGAACAGCTGGTGCGGGCAGTCCGGGACTGCGTGCACAGACCTCAGCCTGAATCAATACACGCTCCAGGGGCTCGTCGATACGCTTCACGCGGGCTCGTCGGCTCAGGTCGGCACCTACTCGACTGGGTATCAATGGAATGCGATCGTGGGCTCGCTCCCGGTCTCTGGCATCCAGTCGGACTGGGTGGCAACGGGCACGACGTCGGCGAAGCGCGCTCGTGCGTACTGCTCGAGAACCTTTAACGGGGCGCCGGTTCAGCTGGCGCAGTACTCGTCTCGGGGCTTCGATATGGACTACGCGTGTTGACGGTGGCGACCGGCCCTCGCTGACCTCCGCCGCGGATGTCATCGTCGTCGGCGCGGGACTGGCCGGGCTGGTCGCGACGGCGGAATTGGCCGACGCCGGGCAGCGGGTCATTCTGGTCGAGCAGGAACCCGAGCCCTGGCTGGGCGGGCAGGCCTTCTGGTCGTTTGGCGGCATCTTTCTCGTCAACTCGCCGGAGCAGCGGCGGCTCGGAGTTCACGATTCGCATGAGCGGGCGTTGAAGGACTGGATGGTGACGGCCGGATTCGATCGGCCGGAAGACGAGTGGCCGAGGAAGTGGGCCGAGGCGTACGTGACGTTCGCCGCCGGCGAAAAACGATCGTGGCTGCGTTCCCAGGGCGTCCGCTTCTTTCCCATCGTCGGCTGGGCCGAGCGAGGAGGCTCGCTACGTGGTGGGCCCGGGAACTCGGTGCCGCGCTTCCATGTGACGTGGGGCACGGGCCCAGGCGTCGTGGCGCCCTTCGAGCGTCGCGTTCGCGAAGCCGTGGCCCGTGGCCTCGTCACCGTCAAGTTCCGTCATCGCGTCGACGCCCTAACGGTTCGCGGCGGGTCCGTCGATGGCGTGCGTGGCGCCATCCTCGAACCGAGCGCCGTCGATCGAGGTCGACCGAGTTCGCGGGTGGAGGTCGGGGACTTTGAGCTCAATGCGTCAGCCGTGATCGTGACGTCGGGCGGGCTGGGCGGGAACCATGAGCTGGTGCGAAAGAACTGGCCGGCCCGGCTGGGCGATCCGCCACGCGAGATGCTGAGCGGGGTGCCGGCTCATGTCGACGGCCGCATGCTCGGCATCACGGAAACTGCCGGCGGGACGGTGATCAACCGTGATCGCATGTGGCATTACGTGGAAGGGATCCAGAACTGGAAACCGATCTGGCCGAACCACGGCATCCGGATCCTCCCGGGACCCTCGTCCATGTGGTTCGACGCAGCGGGGAATCGCCTGCCCGCGCCGCTCTTTCCCGGGTTCGACACGCTCGGCACGCTCGAGCACCTGGCGCGAACGGGCTTCGACTATTCGTGGTTTGTGCTGACGCAGCGAATCATCAAGCGCGAGTTCGCGCTTTCCGGGTCCGAGCAGAATCCCGACCTGACGAACAAGGACCTTCGCCTGCTGCTGCAGCGGGTCATCTCGAAGTCCGGTCCGGCACCGGTTGAAGCCTTCAAGGAAAGGGGCACCGACTTCGTCGTCTCGAGCAACCTCGGCGACCTGGTTCGCGGAATGAACGCCATGACCGACGAGCCGCGCCTCGATCCCCTGAAGCTGGAGCGCGAGATCGCCGCGCGTGATCGCGAGGTCGGCAACGGGATGACCAAGGACGCGCAGATCATCGCGATCCGTTCGGCGCGACGGTACCTCGGCGACCGGCTGATCCGGGTCGCGACGCCGCATCGCCTGCTGGATCCGGCGGCCGGCCCGCTGATCGCGGTTCGCCTGCGAATCTTGACGCGCAAGGCGCTGGGCGGCCTTGAGACCGACCTGTCCGGGCGCGTTCTGCGATCCGACGGAACGCCGCTACCCGGCCTCTATGCGGCGGGTGAGGTTGCCGGCTTCGGCGGAGGAGGGATGCACGGATACCGATCGTTGGAGGGCACCTTCCTGGGCGGCTGCCTGTTCTCCGGCCGCACCGCCGGCCGGGCCGTCGTGGCGGCTCTCGGCTGATCCGTCAATCCGGTTCACGACGTCGGGGCTGGCTGCGATGCTCCCCCGATCCTCGTCAACTCCTCGTCCCGCTGAGAGAACAGGGCTGTGCGCAAGTCCCGGAGGGCCCGGACAGCGTCACCGCTGAAGGCTGGTCCGTGCATGCACGCCAGCACGCCAGGCTGCAATGCTTCCAAGCGATCAAAGACCCGTGCGGTGTGCTCGCTCACGGGGATGTACGTGGGCAACTGTTTGTGAGAGGCCATCGTGCGTTCAACCATGTCGCCGCTGGTCATCGAGGTTTTCTCGCCGAGCTGGGTGAAAAGGTCGCTTGCCATCAGGGTGCCGGTTGTCTCCTCGAACGCCAGGATGGCATCCCAGCAGTGGGGGACCTGAGGTGTGATCAGGAATCGTAGCTTGTGCCGTCCAAGATCGAGCACCTCACCGTCGCCCATGGTCTTGGCCGGACGGATCGCAAAGTCGTTGACATTGACCGCGACACCGAGTTCGCTATGGACGGGTTCGGCATGCGGAGCTATCTGGAGAAACTCATTGAGCGCTCCGGACTCGTCCGCTTCCAGGTGCGACCAGGAAATGTACCGCAGGCGGCTTGGGTCGATCACCTGGCGGACCGCCTCCAGGGTCAAGGGAAAGAGAAGTCGCTGCCCGGTGTGAAATAGCAGCGGTTTCTCATCCGCGATCAAGAACTGGTTGAAGGTGATGTTGGCTTCGGGGATGAAGGTTGCGATCCGGAAGATACCGTCGGCGATTTCGTGCACATCGGCCATTTGTTGTTCCCTCCTAGCGAGCTGCTGATCGTCGGTTCAACCACGTCACGATGACCTCGGTGATCAGTCGCGCGGCAGCCTCGGTCGAAAGGCCGGACCGCGTTAGCGACCGCCATACGCCGAAATCGGTCAGGGCCAGCGCTGCATCGAGAGCGTGGCGCCGCCGACGCAACGGCCCGAGCGTCTCGTCCACGAGAGCCTTCAGTCCAGCCTCGCGACGGCTGAGGATCGTATCGAGAACCGGAAGTTGGTGGCGGTCGATGGCAGCTCTAGGAGTCCACGGGGCTGTTCGTCCGTAGAAAGCGAACAGCTCCCTCACGAATTGGCCGATACGGTCCTCAGGGCGCGCCAGTCCGACGAGAATGCTGGGTCCGGGAGGCTTCGTGCGGAGCGCATTCTCGGAGGTACACGCCGGCACCAGCTGATCAAGACTGGGAAAATGCCGGTATACCGTGCCGAGCGCGACATCAGCGCGCTTCGCAATGTCGGGCCAGCTCGTGCCAAGGACGCCTTTTTCGGCATGGAGCGCGATGGCGGCGTCCACGATCCGTTTGCGCGTCTCCTCATTCGCGGCGGCCCGGCGGGTCATTCGGTAGATCCTCGGCGCCATGATTAATTAGATGAATGCTACATCCAATATTAAAGCCACGTCAAGCGAGGATGGTCGAGTCGAGGGGATCGAGTTCGGCCTGGGCCTAGAGGACGAGAGCCATTGGGCTCTGCAGGAGGCGCTTGACTTCCTGCAGGAACTGCGCGGCAGTTACGCCATAGAAGACCCGATGGTCGACGGAGAGCGTGACGCGCATCCGCTTGCCGGGGACGATCTGGCCGTCCTTCACCACCGGCTTGTCCTCGATCGCGCCGATCGCCAGGATGCCGGAATCGGGCGGGTTGATGATGGCCGTGAACTGATCGACGTCGTACATGCCCAGGTTCGAGATGCTGAACGTGTTGCCGAGGTAGTCCTGCGCTGACGCCTTGTTGCTGCGAGCGCGCTCGATCAGCTGCTTGGACTCTTTGGCGATGTCTTTGAGCGACTTCTGGTCGGCGTTGCGGAGGACCGGCACGATCAACCGATCCGGAAGACCGACCGCGATCCCGATATTGATGTCACGCTTGCGCTCGATCCGGCCGTCGGCCCACGAGGCGTTGACTTCCGGGAACTTCGTCAGCGCCAGCGCGACCGCCTTGACGACCAGGTCGTTGAGGCTGATCGCTTCGGCCTTGTCGACCGCCTCGTTGAACATCTGCCGGAGGCGGACGGCATCGTCCATCGCGATCTCCGACGTGACGTAGAAATGCGGCGCCGAGAACGCGCTCTGGGCCAGACGCATCGCCACGGTCGTTTGCAACTTGGAGAGCTCGACGACCTCGACCTCGCCGGTGGGACGCGCGGTCGGCTGGTGCGCCTCGCGCGTGGGAGCGGCAGCGGCTTGCGGTTGGGTCTTCTGCTGGGCCGCGGCCTCAACGTCCTCTTTCGTGATCCGTCCGCCGGGGCCTGAGCCCTGCACGCGGCGCAGGTCGACGCCGTGCTCTTCGGCGAGGCGCCGGGCGACGGGGGAGACGCGCTGCCGCTCGCCATTCTCCTGCTCGGCGGGACGGCGAATCACATTGAGGGCAGCCTGCCCGGCCGCACCGACCTCGGTGCGGTCATCGGGTCCGCCGTGGGGATACTGCTCACCGCCGGCGTCAGCCGCGGCCTGGGCCGTGGCGGCGACCGCCTTGTCGGCCTGGGCAACGTGCGCCTCAGGTTTGGTCGCTTGTGGTTTCGGCGCATCCGCAGCAGCTGGCTGCGCGCCCTGCTTCGGCTCGACGGCCGGCTGAGCAGCCTGCTTCGGCGCGGCGGCGTCTGCCTGACCTTGCCGCGCTGGCGTCTTTTCCGCTGCCGGTGCCGAGGTGCCGTCGCCGATTTCCGCAATCACGGCGCCAATCGGTGCGCTCTCGCCCTCGGGGACCACGATCTTGCTCAGCTTGCCGCTTGCGTAGGCCTCGACCTCGATGTTGGCCTTGTCGCTCTCGATCTCGACCAGCGGCTCGCCCTTCTTGACCTCCTCGCCTTCTTTCTTCAGCCAGCGCAGGATCTTGCCGGTCTCCATTGAGTCCGACAGCCGCGGCATCTGGACGCTGGCCATCAGTTCTTTCCGAGCAGCGCCCTGGCCGTTACGATCACGTCCGCCTTGCCCGGGAAGGCGATCTTCTCCAGGCGCTTGTTGTAGGGCGCCGGCACCTCGGCGGCGCCGATCCGCGCGACCGGCGCGTCGAGATAGTCGAACGCTTCCTCGTAGACGCGCGAGGCAATCTCCGAGCCGACGCCGTACGAGCGCCAGCCTTCTTCGACCGTGATCAGCCGGCTCGTCTTCTTGACCGATTCAATCACGGGCGCCATGTCCAGTGGACGCAGGGCCCGCATGTCGACCACCTCGGCGCTGATGCCCTCTTTTTCGAGCTCGGTCGCGGCGTCCATGGCCACGATCAACATACGGGAATGCGCGCAGATCGTGATGTGCTCGCCCGCTCGCTTCACCTCGTTCTTGTCCAACGCCACCAGGTGGTCGCCGTCGGGGACCTCCCCCTTGACCGCGTAGGTGCCTTCGTTCTCGATGAACATCACCGGGTTGTCGTCGCGGATCGCCGACTTCAACATGCCCTTGGCATCGGCGGGAGTGCCGGGCGCGACAACCTTGAGGCCGGGGACGTGGGCGAACCAGTTCTCGTGGCTATGTGAATGCTGCGCTCCGAGCTGGTGGCCGCCGCCACCCGGGGTGCGGATGACCAGCGGAACCTTCGTCCCACCGCCGAACATGTAGCGGATGTGTGCCGCGGCGTTGACCACCTGGTCCATGGCGACCATGATGAAGTTGACGGTCATCATCTCGGCGACCGGCCGCAGCCCCGACATCGCGGCGCCAATGGCGGTGCCGATGATGATCTCCTCGGCGATGGGCGTGTCGAGCACGCGCTTCTCGCCGAACTCCTTCATCAAGCCGCGCGTCACCTTGAAGGACCCGTCGTAGAGGCCGATGTCCTCGCCCAGCAGGAACACCGACTCGTCGCGTTTCATCTCCTCGCGGAGCGCCTGGTTGAGCGCGTCGCGCATGGCAAGAACGGCCATCAGCTTGCCGCCTCGCCGGCGTAGACGTCGCGATAAAGATCTTTGGGATCCGGGTCCGGACTCTCCTCCGCGAACTTCACCGCCTCCTCGACCTGGGCGGTGACCTCCTCATCGATGCGCTGGATGTCGTCATCCGAGAGCATCTTCTGCTTCTTCATCTGTTCGCCAAGGCTGAGGATGGCGTCGCGTGTCTGCCATTCCTTGATCTCGTCCTTGCCGCGGTAGGTGTCGGGGTCCGACATCGAGTGGCCGCGGTAGCGATAGGTGACGCATTCGAGCAGGCTCGGCTCATGCTTCTCGCGGGCCTGGGCGACCAACTGGTCGGTGATGCGCCGCACGGCGAGTACGTCCATCCCGTCGACCCGTTCGCCCGTCATGTCGTAGGCGCAGGCCTTCTTCCAGATCTCGGTGACGGCCGAGGCCCGGTTGACCGCGGTGCCCATACCGTAGAGGTTGTTGACGCAGATGAAGACGATCGGCAGGTGCCAGAGCTTGGCGACGTTCAGCGATTCGTGGAAGGCGCCGATGTTCGTCGCACCGTCGCCGAAGATGCTCATCACGACTTCGTCGGTGCCCTGGTAGTTGATGGCGTAGGCGCTGCCGCAGGCGATCGGGAGCGCTTGCCCGACGATGGCGTAGCCGCCGTAGAAGCGGTGTTCCTGGCTGAAGAGGTGCATCGAGCCACCCCGGCCATGCGAGGTGCCGGTCTCCTTGCCGAAGAGCTCGGCCATCACCGCTTTTGGCTCGATCCCCTTGGCGATGGCGTGGCCGTGCTCGCGGTAGGTGCTGTAGACGTAGTCCGCGGGCCGCAATGCCGAGATGGTGCCGACGATGGTCGCTTCCTCGCCGATGTTGAGGTGGCAGAAACCGCCGATCTTGGCGGCCTGGTACATCTCGGCGGTTTTCTCCTCGAAGCGCCGGATCAGCAGCATCTCGCGGTAGAGCTTGAGCAGGGTCTCCTTGTCGGAAAGTGCCGCCTTCGACCGGCTCTCGGCGGCTCGCTGTTCGACTTTCATGACGGCTCCTGGGACGCGCGCTGGAAAATGGGCTGCAAAACCCCCCTATTGTAGTGGCGAGGAGCGCAAATTCCGGGGCGTCAAACCGCCGTGGGCGGCTTGCTGGCTCTGAGTGAAAAGAAGAGCGGCAGCTTGCCGTCCAGCTCGGGTGGCAGGCGATAGCGGCCATCGTCGGAGGGGAGCAGGAAGGAGACCGGCCACTCGCAAAACGTGAACTCGTGGAGGAATTCCACGAGAAGGCGCGACGTCGCGAGCCCGCTGACGATCTCGCCCAGGCTGTGGTTCCAGGCGTACTCGTGCTCGGCCTTCACGCGCGCCGTTCGGTCGGCATAGGAGCCCTGCGGCTTGAACACGAGCGGCTCGCGCGTCGTGAAGTACGGATACCGAAGGCGGAGTTCGGTCACGCCGTCGTCGTCATCGAAGACCTGCGCGAACGGGTGAATCTCCGTGATGTAGAAGACGCCGCCTGGCTTCAGGAAGTGCGCGACGACCTGCGCCCAGCGCTCGATGTCCGGCAGCCAGCCGAGTACCCCGCGTGAGGTGTAGACGATGTCAAAGCTTCCCGGGAGCAGCGCGGGCAGGTCGTAGAGGTCGGCGCAGACGAAGGTGGCGGGCAGCGACAGTTCGGCGGCTAGCGCGCGCGCCTGCTCGATCCCCGCCGGCGAAAAATCGGCGCCGGTCACCGTCGCGCCGAGCCTCGCCCAGGACAGGGTATCGAGGCCGAAGTGGCACTGGAGGTGGAGCAGGGTCTTGCCCTCGACGGGACCGACCTCCTCGATCTCGTAGGCGCGGAGCCTGCTGTGACCGGCCCTGAAGGCGTCAACCTTATAGAAGTCGGACTGGTAATTGATGCGGGTCCACTCGTCCCAGAGCTCGCGGTTCGCCTGGAGGTACCTATCCATCGCCGCGGCTGGCGCCGTTCGGCGAGTATCCCTTCTGCGTATGACGGGCCGTGACCACCGTCTTGATGTTGCCGCGGACATTGAAGTCACCGACGACCTCCATGAATCGCGGATCGAGCAAGGTTACGAGGTCATCGAGGATTCGATTCACGGCTGCCTCGTGGAAGATCTCCCGGTCGCGAAACTTGTTGATGTAGAGCTTCAGCGACTTGAGCTCGACCAGCTTCTGGTCGGGGATGTACCGGATGTGGATCGTGGCGAAGTCGGGGAAGCCGGAATCAGGCGCCAGGCAGGTGAACTCGGGAATCGTGAAGTCGATCTCGTAGTCACGCTCCGGCTTGTCGTTTTTGACCGCCTCGAGGGATGACTCGGCGATCATCTTGGCCCCGTATTTCATTGGTCAATGCTAGCCCACAAGAAAGGCCAGGACCGGCGTTTATAGGCGGCAATGACGGAATCCCAGGGCGGGCCCCCTGATTCGTAGGCCGTCGGCGACGACGTGGCCGCGGCCGATGCTGCCCTCGGATTATCGGTTGGCCGCCTAACTCAGGGGGTAACCGTAAAGGCCGTCCGCGAGCTCGTGACGCTGCCGTCGCCGTTGGTCAGCTGGATGACGTAATCCTGGACGACGCTCCCGGCCGGCACTTTGACGGTGA
>Ga0209471_1000677_pt1 | contig 21936 bp, 13 predicted proteins | sample GraSoiAngelo_128_FD_185885 | JGI IMG/M metagenome (GOLD analysis project Ga0209471, IMG submission 185885) | Grasslands soil microbial communities from the Angelo Coastal Reserve, California, USA - 14_0927_12_20cm (SPAdes) (version 2) | ecosystem: Environmental > Terrestrial > Soil > Grasslands ...
GATACAGCCGCGCTTGCCACAGTAGCACGGCGGGCCGGGTTGCTCATCGGGCGTGACCCACGGCAGCGGATTGTGCCCCCATTCGCCGGCGATGAGGTTCGCGCCCGCCAGGCACCGGCCGTCCACGACGATCCCGCCGCCGACCCCTGTGCCGAGGATGACGCCGAACACGACCGGCGCGCCCGCGGCCGCGCCGTCGGTGGCCTCGGACAGCGCGAAGCAGTTCGCGTCGTTCATGACCCGCACCGGGCGGCCGAGCCGTCCCACGAGATCACGCTCGAGCGGCTGACCGTTGAGCCAGGTGGAATTGGCGTTCTTCACGAGCCCTGTTCGGGGCACCACCGTACCCGGAATGCCGACGCCTACCGTGCCCTGGCCGCCGGCCGCGCGCTCGAGCTCCCGCACCAGCCCCGCGATGGCGTCGAGCGACGCCGCGTAGTCACGCGGCGTGGCGACGCGCAGACGGGTGATCTCCTGACCCGCGGGCGACAGCGCGATGGCTTCGATCTTCGTGCCGCCCAGGTCGATGCCGATGCGCATGCCTCAGCGCGCGACCTTCGCGACCGTGTCCCAGGTGCGCGTCGTCCCCTCCTTGCCGAACGTCTTCTCGATCAGCGTCATGAAGACCGGACTCTTGGGGTGCCGCACGTAGGCACTGAAAGCTTCGGCTCCTTTCACGGCGAGGATACGGGCTCCCTCGAACTCGATCGGAAGCGCGAGCCTCGAGGTGGGCCGCCGGCGCAGGAACGTGACCACGCGCTTCGCGGAGGGCGCGAGACGAAACGCTCGGTAGGGGTCGGACGCGAGCAGGTCCCGGAGCGCGTCGATCGGCCGTATGATCGTGAGGAAGGTCCGACCCAATCGCTCGGCCATCGCGGCCTCGGCCCGTTGCTGGAGCGACGCCTCCGAGGCAGCGCGCGCGCTGAACACGACGTTCCCGCTCCCGAGGATGGTCTTCACGTCCGTGAACCCCGCCGCCTCGAACGCTTTCTTCAGGTCGGACATCTTCGCGTTAACCGGCATGACACCTCGGAGAAACGCGGCATAGCGTGGCATGAGCTAAAAGCTAGCGCTAGGCAGGGTACCAGTTCTTCTCCCAGGCATGCGGCTCGAGCTTGGAGAGCATGCCCGCCGTCAGTTTCCCCTTCTCCGCTGCCGCAACGTTCTGTTGCACGTGCGTAGCGCGACGCATTCCGGGGATGACCGTCGATACCTGGGGTGACGACAGACAGAAGCGCAGGGCCAGCTCCGGCAGGGACTGGACCTCGTCATCGAGCAGTCGAGCCAGCGCCCGTCCGCGCCGTTCGGCCTCGGCGCGGCGGTCACCGGCAAAGTAGTCCGCTCGCCAGTCGCCCGCGGGAAACACCGTATCGGATCGAATCTGACCGGTGAGCGCGCCTTCATCGAAAGGCACGCGCCCGATCACACCGAGCGGCTTGGTGCGTGCGAGCGGCAACAACGCTCGTTCAGGAGAACGATCGTAGATGTTGTAGATCACCTGAGCGGTCTCAAACAACGGGTCCCCGAGCACCCGCAACGCCGTCTCGGGCGCGTGGTCGTTGATCGAGATCCCCCAATGCAGGACCTTCCCTTCCTTCTTTAAGCGGACCATCCGGTCGTACGACACCTCCCATTCGGGGTCGTCGAGCCAGGCGTCGTTCCACACATGCAGCTGTTGTAACTGCAAGGCGTCGACGCCGAGGTTCTCGAGCGATCGCTCCGTGGAGGCGGAGAGATGCCGGGCAGGAAAGACGTCTGCGAGAGGCGCACCGGCCCGCCCTGGCCATTCCTCGTTCCGCGGCGGGACCTTGGTAGCGACGACCACGCGACCAGCGTGGATTTCGGGCTTCAAGGCCTGGCCCATGAGGCGCTCGCTATGTCCGTCGCCGTACGCCAAGGCGGTATCGAAGAACGTGATCCCTCGGTCCACGGCTGCGCGCAGGGCATCACGTGCTTCGCCATCGTCCACGCCGCGCCACTGTGAGCCGCCGAGGCCCCAGCCGCCAAAGCCGAGCTCGCTGATGACGTAGCCCGTCGAGCCAAGGGTTCGGTTTTTCACTGTCGCTCCTCCCGCGGCAACATGCGGCGACCTTAGAGGTGCCGCCAGCCCGATGACGGGCTGGTGGCCGGGCCGTCGGGGGCGGACGCATATTCCCCTGATGATCCGGCACCACGAGCGCCTCGCCGAGGCGTTGGCCGACCGCTACCGCCTGGAGCGCCCGCTGGGTCAGGGAGGGATGGCCACGGTCTATCTCGCCCACGACTTGAAGCACAGCCGTAAGGTGGCGGTCAAGGTGCTCCGATCCGATTTCGGCACCGCGATCGGTGCCGAGCGCTTCCTGCGCGAGATCGAGATCGCGGCCGCGCTCAATCACCCACACATCCTCGCAGTGCACGACTCCGGCGAAGCGGCCGGCCTTCTCTACTACGTCACGCCCTACGTCGAGGGTAAGACGTTGCGCGATCGGCTGCAGCGCGACACCCGGCTGCCGCTCGAGGAAGCCCTGAAGATCGCGCGGGAGGTGGCGGACGCGCTGGACTACGCGCACCAGCGAGGGGTGGTTCATCGCGACATCAAGCCAGAGAACATCCTGTTTCAATCGGGACACGCCGTGGTGGCGGACTTCGGGATCGCGCGGGCGATCAGCGCCGCCGGCGAAACGCGCAGCCGGGCCCTGACGCAGCCCGGCGCGGTGATCGGGACGCCGGACTACATGAGCCCCGAGCAGGCGTCCGGGCAACGCGAGCTGGACGGGCGGTGCGATCAATACGCGCTGGCGTGCGTGCTCTACGAAATGCTGGCGGGGCAGCCTCCCTTCACCGGGCCGACCATGGAGAGCATTCTGCTCCGACATCTCACGGTCGCAGCGCCGCGGATCACGGATTTCCAACCCGATGTCCCGAAGCCGGTGGCCGCCGCGCTCACCCGAGCCCTGGCCAAGGCGCCCGCCGAGCGGTTCAGCGGGATGGCGGCATTCGTCGAGGCCATCGAAGCACCGGAAGCCCCGGCGGGCGCGCCGCCGCCCGCCCAACTCACCTCGTTCATCGGCCGCGAGCGCGAGACGGCGGCCGTCCAGGAGCTGCTCCAGGGCACACGCCTTTTGACCCTCACCGGCGCGGGCGGGAGCGGCAAGACCCGCCTCGCCCTCGAAGTGGCGAGCCGTGTGGGGCCGCAGTACCCCGACGGCGTTGCCTGGGTGGAGCTCGCCCCTCTCTCGAATCCGGAGCTCGTCCCGCACCACGTCGCCGATGCGCTGGGCGTGCGCCGCGACGGCATTCGATCGGCCGGGGACGCCCTGCTCGAGGCGCTGCGCGAGTGGGACGCGCTGCTCGTGCTGGACAACTGCGAGCATCTGGTCGAGGCGTGCGCCCGGCTGGCGGAGGCGTTGCTGCGGGGCTGCCCGCGGCTCCGCATCCTGGCTACGAGCCGCGAGGCGCTCGGGATCGGCGGCGAGCGCGCCTGGCTCGTGCCGGCGCTCACGCTCCCCGACGCTGGGAAGCCCGTCACTCGTGCGGTGGCAGCCGAGAGCGAGGCGGTGCGGTTGTTCGTCGAACGGACCCAGGCGGTCCGGCCGTCTCTCGAGCTGATCGACGCCAATGTGGCGGCGATGGTGCAGATCTGCCGGCGGCTGGACGGGCTTCCCCTCGCCATCGAGCTGGCCGCGGCGCGGGCGCGCGTGCTCGACCCCCAGCAGATCGCCGCCCGGCTGGACGACGTGTTCGGGTTGCTCACGTCGGGCAGCAGGACGGCCCTCCCCCACCACCGCACGCTCCGCAGCACGATCGAGTGGAGCCACGCGTTGCTCACCGAGCAGGAGCAGATCCTGTTCCGGCGGCTCGCGGTGTTCGCCGGGGGATTCACCATCGAAGCGGCAGAGGCGGTCGCTCAAGGCGGCGCGATATCCGTGACGAAGGTGCTGGACCTGCTGAGCGGTCTCGTGGACAAGTCCCTCGTTCTGCTCGAGACCGAAGCGCTCGAGGCGCGTTATCGCATGCTGGAGACCATACGGCAATTCGCGCGGGAGCGCCTGGAACAGGCGGGCGAGGCGGCGGAGCTCGGGCGCCGGCATGCGCAGTTCTTCCTCGCCCGTGCCGAGGCCGCGGACCCGTTCCTCCCCGTCCACGCCGAGGGGTGGCAGGAGCGGCTCGCGGAAGACGTCGGGAACCTGCGGGCCGCGGCGGACTGGTTCGAGCAAGACCCCACGGCGGTCGACGACAACCTGCTGTTTGCCACCGCGCTGCACTGGTTCTGGTTCGGGCTGGGGCACTACCGGGAAGCCCGCCGGCGCATCGAGACGGCGCTGGAGCGGAGCGGCGGGGCGCGCACCCGGGCCCGGGGACGCGCGCTCTCCTCGCTCGCGATGTATTTCGCCCTTCAGGGGGAGCGGGTGGCGATAGGCCCGGTGGCCGAGGAGAGCGTGGCGATCCTGCGGGAAACGGCCGGCCCCTCGGTGGATCTCGTGTGCGCGCTCGTGGCGCTGGGCCAGTCGCGTCTGCTCGCAGGCGACCTGGTAGGCGCTGCCCGCGTGCTGGCGGAGGCTTTGGGCGTGGCGCGGGCCGTACGACCGCACTACTGGATCACCTACGCGCTGTACTGGCAGGGCTGCGTGGCGCAAGCCAGCGGCGACCTCGCGGCCGCGCGCGCGGCGTTCGACGAGGGCGTCGCCCTCGCGCTCGAGGATGGTTACAACGCGCCCATCGCGCACCTCGCCACCATGCGAGGCCGGCTCGCCCTCGCCGAAGCAGACAACGCGGGCGCGTTGAGTTCCTTCGCCATCGGACTGGCGTCGCTCAAGCGGACGAAGAACCACTGGTCCACGATCATCCTGGTGGAAGACCTGGCACGGATCGCAGCCGATCGGGGCGACGCCGTGCGGGCGGCCCGCTTGCTCGGCGCGGCGGCCAACCTGCGCGAGGAAGCCGGGGCCGCCCCACTGCCGCTCGAGCGCGAGATCCTCGACCGTCTCGCCGGAACGGTTCGTGCCAGCCTCGGCGTGACGGCGTTCGAAGCGGCGTTCCAGGCGGGGCAAGCACTAAGTCTGAGCTCGGCGCTTGACCTCGCCGAGTCGATGGTGGGGGAGCCCACGGCGGCGGCGCGCCCGGCCGGCGCGCAGGTCCTGCGGGTCAATGCCCTCGGCCCGCTGGAGATCTCAGTGGACGGCGAGCGACTTCCCGACACCGCCTGGAGCGACGCCAAGCCGCGCGAGCTGCTGCTCTACTTCCTGTGTCATCCGGGGGGCCGCACCGGCGAGCAGATCGGGCTCACGTTGTGGCGTGACGCCTCGCCCGCCCAGCGCAAGAACGACTTCCACGTCACCCTGCACCAGCTGCGGCGCATTCTGGGCCGGCCCGACTGGATCGTGTTCGCGGAGGAGCGCTATCGGATCAACCCGCGCTTCACCGTGGAATTCGACGGACGCCAATTCGAAACCGAGCTGCGGCTGGCGCAGGCGGCGCTCGTCCAAGGCGGGGACCCCGCGCCGCTCGCGCGCGCCCTGGCGCGCTACCGCGGCGACTTCCTGGAGGACACGAAGGCGGGGGCCGGCGACTGGTATCTGGAGCACCGAGACCGCTGGCGCCGGCTGTACCTCGAGGGCCAGCTCGCGCTCGAGCAGCCTGCGTCATGAGGGAACTTCTCGACGATAGGGTTCATTCATGAATCATGACTGCGTACGGCACCCAAGTCCGCCTCGTGGCCCGCGGGCTGGTCGATTATCTCGCCGGTATCGATCCCAGCGCCGTGGGGTTGGTTACGGCACTGCTTACACTGATCCGCAGACGCAGCTCCTGACCGCGGCCTAATCGAGCCGCGGCCGCAGCAATCATCCACAACCCACCCGATCAGGTAGGAGACCCCGGGAACTCACAGGCAAATTTGTTCATTACTGAACTGTACCTGGGCCGAGGTTTGAAACTGTGGCGCGATTGAGACCGTCTCGATGTCGAATTGAGACTCGCCCCAACGTCTAGTACAGGGAGCAGTGCTTCACCTTTATCAGACAGAAGGAGATCAGCCCGTATGCGCAGTCGCCTCCTCATGAACAATCGCGGCTGGGTTGGATCGGCCGTGCTGTTGGGAACGCTCCTGGTCACTGCCGGCAGTCTGGTGGCCTGGAAACACGCCGCCGCCCGGAAGGCCGATGCCGCGGCCGCGAGCCAGCCCGAGCCCATCGAATCGGTGACCCTGGCCGTCGCCCGGGCGCGGCAGTATCGCCCCACGACCACCTCGGTCGGAACCGTCCTCGCGCTCAACTCCATCACCCTGCGTAACGAGCTTTCAGGCACGGTCCGCCAGGTGATGCTCGCGCCCGGACGGGTCGTCGACTCCGGCACCGTGCTCGTCGCGCTCGATGTCTCCGTGGAAGAAGCGGAGCTGCAGGCAGAGCAAGCCCAGGCCGACCTGGCGGCAACGAGCCTCGCGCGCCTCGAGGTCCTGCGGCAGGCCCAGGCCACGTCTCAGGAGGAAGTGGACCAGGCTCGTGCGGCGCGCGACGTCGCGCTGGCACAGCTGGCGCGCACCCGGGCCGTCATCGCGAAGAAGACGATCCGTGCTCCGTTCCGGGCTCGGGTTGGGATCTCCGATGTGCATCCCGGGCAGTACCTGAACGAAGGCACCGAGCTCACCACGCTGCAGGGGGTCGACGCCGCAGCCAACGTGGACTTCACGGTGGCGCAAGCGGTGGCGGCCGAGCTGCACGCGGGCGAGCCCGTCGCCGTGTACGCGGCAGACGACCCTCGGCCGATCACGGCCCGGATCGTCGCGGTCGATGCGCGGGTCGACCCGGCAACCCGCAACGCACTCGTGCGGGCCCGGATCCAGAGCCAGGCCCCGGCGCCGGGTGCCTCGGTGCGCGTCGAGGTCCCCACGGGACCCTCGACCACGGTCGTGGCGATTCCGGTGAGCGCCCTCCGCAAGGGGCCCGCCGGCGACCACGTCTTCCTCATCGCAGCCGACTCGGCAGGTCACACTCGCGCTCATGTGCAGCCGGTGCAAAGCGGGCCGGTGCTCGACGATGACGTCGTGATCCTGAGTGGTCTCACCCCCGGCCAGCAGGTGGCTACCTCGGGGTCCTTCAAGCTACGCGAGTCTGTGCGGGTCGCGGGCGACTCAACTCGTTAATCGGAAAACCGTTCATGCGCTCTTTTACTGACACGTTCATCCGGCATCCGGTCCTCGCGGTCGTAGTCAACCTCGTGATCGTGCTCGTGGGTTGGCGGGCGATTACGACGCTGCCGGTGCAGCAGTATCCGAACATCCAGAGCTCGTCGGTGCTGATCACGACGGTGTATTACGGCGCGAGCGCCGAAACCGTCCGCGGCTTTCTCACGACGCCGATCGAGCGCGTCGTGTCGGCCATCAGCGGCGTGGACTACGTCGAATCCACCAGCCGCGCCGGCGTCAGCACCATCACAGTGCACCTGAAGCTGAACCACAACAGCACGGCGGCGCTGGCGGAGGTCACCGCGCGGCTGCAGCAGGTGCGCTCCGAGCTGCCCGCCGAGGCCGAGCCACCGGTGGTGGAGGTGCAGCGGGCCGACCGGCCGTATGCGTCGTTCTACCTGAGCTTCACGTCCTCGGCGCGCGAGATTCCGGCGCTCACCGACTGGCTCACCCGCAACATGCAGCCCCAGCTCTCGACGCTGGCCGGCGTGCAGCGGGTGGACGTGGTCGGCGGGCGGCCCATCGCCATGCGGATCTGGATCGACCCCGACCGGTTGGCCGCGCTCAATCTCGCGCCCGGCGACGTGCACGCGGCGCTGCAGCGCAACAACTACCTCGCCGCCGTGGGGCAGACCAAGGGCGACCTGGTGCAGGTCAACCTGCTTGCCAACACCGATCTGCGCACGCCCGAGGAGTTCAAGAACCTGGTCGTGGCCGAGCGCAACGGGGCGATCGTGCGACTGTCCGACGTCGCCCGCGTCGAGCTGGGGGCGGAGGAAGCCGACTTCATCACCAAATTCAGCGACAAAGAAGCCGTGTACATGGGCGTCTGGCCGCTGCCGGGTAGCAACGAGATCGAAGTGGCCAACCGGCTCCACGCTGAAATGGCCCGGATCCGGCCCACGCTGCCCAGCGATATCGACATGCAGATGGCCTACGACGCGACGGTGTTCATGACCGACGCGCTGCAGGAGATCTCGAAGACCCTGGTCGAGACGATCCTGATCGTCGGCCTCGTGGTCTTCCTGTTCATGGGGTCGATCCGGACCGCCTTGGTGCCGCTGGTGGCAATGCCGGTGTCGCTGGTAGGCGCCGCGATCGTCATGTACGCCTTCGGCTTCAGCCTGAACCTCCTCACCATCCTCGCGATCGTGCTGTCGGTGGGATTGGTGGTGGACGATGCCATCGTCGTGGTCGAAAACGTCGAGCGGCACGTGCGCGAGGGCAAGACACGGATCCAGGCGGCCATCGTGGGCGCGCGCGAGCTGGTCGGCCCCATCATCGCGATGACGATCACGCTCGCGGCGGTATACACACCGATCGGGTTCCAGGGCGGGCTCACCGGCTCCTTGTTCCTGGAGTTCGCGATCACCCTCGCGGCCGCCGTCGTAGTGTCGGGTTTCGTGGCGGTGACGCTGTCCCCGGTGATGAGCTCGCGCTTCGTCCACGAAGCGGGGCGGGAGGGGCGGCTGACAAAGCTGGTGCACCATGGCTTCGAAGCGGTGCGCCGGCGCTATGAGCTGTTGCTGGACGGCGCCCTGCAAATGCGCTGGGCGATCGTCGCGGCTGCGGTGCTCGTCATGTTGGCGGCGGTGCCGCTGTATCAGAACTCGCGGCGGGAGTTGGCGCCCATCGAGGACCAGAGCCACATCAGCCTGTTCATGGCGGCCTCGCCCGACGCGTCGCTCGAAGCGACCAACAAGGCGTCGCTCCAGGTCGTGAAGGCTGTCACGTCGTTCCCCGAAGCCAAGTTCATGTGGTCGCTGACGGCCAACTGGGGCGGGTTCGGCGGGATGGTCGCGAAGAATTGGAAGGAACGCAAGCGCACGACCGAGCAGATGTACGGCCAGCTGTACTACGCGGTGTCGCAGGTGCCGGGCTTGCAGGTGTTCCCCCGCCTCGACCCCCCGTTGCCGACGCCCGGGCAGTATGACGTGGAGCTGATTCTGGCCAGCGACGTGCCCCCGGACCAGATGCTGCAGACGGTGGGCGCCGTGCTGGGCGCCGGCTGGCAGAGCGGCAAGTTCCTGTACGTCGACACCGACTTGAAGATCGATCTGCCCGAAGCGCGAGTCGTGATCGATCGCGACCAGGTGGCCGACCTGGGGCTGGACCTCGCCAGCGTGGGCCGAGAGCTCGGTACGCTGCTGGGCGGCGCGTACGTCAACCGGTTCAACTATTACGACCGCAGCTACAAGGTCATTCCCCAGATCGGCGACGAGCGCCGCACCACGGTGGCGCCGCTGCTCGATCTCAAGATCAAGACGCCGAGCGGTCGGCTCGTGCCGGTGTCGACGTTCACGCACATCGAGTCGAGCACCGCGCCGCGCACGCTGAATCGCTTCCAGCAGAGAAACGCGGTGCGGATCTTCGGCGGCGTGAAGCCCGGCGTCACCAAAGAAGAAGGGCTGCGCGTGTTGGAGAACGCCGCGAAGGCGGTGACGGGCCCCGGCGTCGGGCTGGACTACGCCGGCGAATCGCGGCAGATCCGCCTCGAAGGCGCGGCGCTCACCGTGACCCTCGGATTCGCCGTGATCCTGATCTATCTGGTGCTCGCGGCGCAGTTCCGGAGCTTCCGGGACCCGCTGATCGTGCTGGTGGGCTCGGTGCCGCTCGCGATTTCCGGGGCGCTGGTGTTCAGCTACCTCGATTTCACCACCATCAACATCTACTCCCAGGTCGGGTTGATCACGCTGGTGGGACTGATAGCGAAGAACGGCATCCTGATCGTGCAGTTCGCCAATACGCTCCAGTCGCAGGGCGTGGCGAAGCTGGCCGCGCTGCGTGAAGCATCGCTCACCCGGCTCCGGCCCGTGCTGATGACTTCGGCGGCCACCGTCTTCGGGCACCTGCCGCTGGTGTTCGCGACCGGCCCGGGATCGGCGGCGCGCAACAGCATCGGGACCGTGCTGGTGGCGGGCATGACGGTGGGGACGCTGTTCACCCTGTTCGTGGTCCCCGTCTTCTACTCGTTCATCGCAGCCGAGCACCGTCCCGAAACGGAAGCGGAGAGCGAGAGTTTCGTTCTCGAACCTGCACCTGCAATGGTTGGGGAGGTGGCTCATGCGTAGCGCAATTCTCCTCGCGTTCGTTGCGCTCTACGGATGCGCCACGGCTCCGGGGTACCGATCATCGTCGGTGCGGCCACCGGAGGCGTTCCGGGAAACGAGCGGCGATGCTCAGCCGGCGACCCCCTCTCCCGAGAGTCCTCACCCCCTGTCCCCCTCTCCCGTTGGGAGAGGGGGAACGAAGGACGAGCCCCCGGTCTCGTCCGATTACTGGGACCAGCTGAGCGACACCACGCTGTCCCGCCTGGTGGGCGAGGTGCTGCGCGGCAACTTGGACGTTCGGTCGGCGCGGGCTCGCGTGAGCGCCGCGCGCTCGGACCGGATCCGCAGCGTGCTGGATCTGACGCCATCGGCGACGCTCGCGGCCGGTTACTCCCGGCAACGGCTGTCGAGTGCGAGCTTCCCCGGTTCGTTCGGCGCCTTCCCGGACCAGAATGTTTGGGATGCCGGCGTGAATGCCTCCTGGGACCTGGACGTGTTCGGCGGCATCCGCCATACCGTTCAGGCGCGGGGCGCGCTGGCGGACGTGGCCCAAGAAGACCTGCGCGACATGCAGGTAAGCCTGACCGCGGAGGTGGCCCGCGCCTATTTCGAGCTGCGGGGAGCGCAGGAACAGCTCCTAGTGGCCCAACGGAACGCCGAGAACCAGCGCCGCACGTTCGACCTTACGAAGCAGCGGCTCGACGCGGGGCGCGGCAGCGCATTCGATACGGAGCGGGCGCAGGCGCAGCTCAGCTCGACGCTCGCCTCGATTCCCGCCCGTGAGGCTCAGGTAGCGGCGGCCCAGTACCGCATCGGTACGCTCGTCGGCCGCTCGCCCACCGAGGTTGCCCGGGAGCTCGAGCAGACCGCGGCGCTGCCGCAGCTGCCGGAGGTAGCCTCCATCGGGACGCCGGACGTGGTGGTCCGCTACCGGCCCGACGTGGCCGCGGCCGAGCGGTTCGCCGCGGCGCAGGGAGCGCTGGTGGGTGCGGCCAAGGCGAGCTACTTGCCGCGGCTCAGCATCGGCGGAACCGCGGGCTACGCCGCGCCCGAGTTCAGCTCAGTGGGCAACCAAGGAACGCTGCGCTACGCCGTGGGGCCCGTGATCACCTGGCCGGGTCTCAACCTGGGGCGGGTGAAGGCGGAGGTGAACGCGGCAGAGGCACGGGAGGAAGCGGCCCGCGCACAATACAGTCGTGTGGTGCTCTCGGCGATGGAAGACATGGAGACGAGCCTGGCGCGGTATCGCGCCGGGCGGCTCCAGGTGGAGCGACTCCAGGACGCGAGCGCCGCGAGCGAGCGCGCGGCCGAGCTGGCGCGCATGCGGTTCCGCGAAGGAGTCACGGATTTTCTGCAGGTGCTGGACGCGGAGCGGACGCAGCTCGAGGCTCAGGATCGGCTGGCCCAGGGGCGCATCGACGCGGCGACGGCGTACGCGGCGCTGTACAAGGCGACCGGGGGTCGGTAACCCTGTTTTCGTCGCTACCGGTTGATCCAGTACGACAGCTTCACCAGGAACCCGTTGTCGGGCCGTAGGTCGAACAGATCGTTCAGGTCACCGCCAAAGCCGCGGGTGCCCTCGACGCCGGTCGACCCGAGGCGCCCCTGGCTCCACACCACGAACAGCGTCGAGCCGGGCCGGTACTCCCAGCGAAACACGACATTGGAACGGAACTGCTTGTAGTTGAAGCCGCCGGGGTTGTCGGCGAGGACCGTGTCCTGCTCGTAGCGACGCGCGAAGTCTGCGGCGCGCGGCGTGGGGGACAGCTTCTGCACGTTGCTGTAGGTCCCCTTCGAGACGAACGGCTGGGCGTATACCTGCAGCGTCGCGCTGGCCGTGAACGGGTACGTGAAGCGCAGGGTCACGCCGAGCTGCTTCTGCTCGAGGTGAGCGAACACGTAGCGGGTGACGTGCGGGACGATGGTCGTGTCCGTGACGGGCCCGAGCGGCTGCACCTCGTTGCTGGCGCGGGTGTAGTTGGGGATGATCGCCGCCGTGACGCGCGACGCCAGCTTGAAATCGACCTCGGGCATCAGGTTGAGGCTGTGTGACCGCCCGCCGTCTCCCCGCCAATAGTTGACCCAGAAGTACGGCACGATCGCCTTGCGGTCGTCCCCGTTGAGACCGGCCCACGGTGCGATGTACGGATCCTGCCGCACGGCGGGCCCCCCGCGTGCGCAGGAATAGCAGTATGTCTCGCCCAGCTGGCCGAAAGTGCTTCCCATGTGGAACGACCACGTGTTGTTGAACGTGGTATGTGTGTTGGTATTGAACGCCCGCTCCTCGGGTAGTCCTGCGGCCGTCCAGAATTGCCACCAGTTGAAATTCCACTGAAACCGCTGGTACAGCGCGCGTCGGTGGCGGTCGAAGTATCCCATCCAGGTGCTCCAGGTCTGCTGGTCGGCGCGCTGCAGGTAGCCGAGGTCGTTGATTTCGAAGCCGGCAGAGCGTCGCTGATAGCCCGTTTGGAACAACAGATGCGCGCCTCCTACCTTGCTCAACTGTAGCTCCTCGGCGTCCCCGGAGAGCGAGGTGCGCGTCGGGTCGTACGGAAGCCCGGCGTCGGGTCGCTGGTAGTAGTGGACCGCCTCGCGCTGGGTGGAATCGATGGCCTGGGCGCTGCCCGCCACCCGACTGAAATCGAGCGAGCCCGAGACCTCGAATCGGCCGCCGGGAAAGCGATGGCGGAAGTCCGCGCCGCCCACGTAGGCGGTGCGTCGCAGGTAGGGAGCGGTAAAGGCGTCGTTGTCCCGGTTGACCGCGGTGACGATGCCACCCACGCTCGACTCGCCGCCCCGCAGGTCCTGGCGCAGGCGGACGACGCCATAATTGCTGGTCGGCTCGATCGTCACGCCGCCGACGCCCGTGACGTGCTGGGTGACGGCATCGAGGACACCGATCGTCAATCCCCCTGGCAGGCGGCCGGTCAGCTTCCCCGCACCGAAAATCCGCGTGAAGGCGGGCGACGTGGTGTCCGAATAAGTGCCCGCGAGCTGGGGGGCGCGTCCGATGCGCCGCGAGTACACCAGGCCTTCGCCGGTACTGCAGTCGTTGACCGCAGTGCAGTTCACGTCGAATCGAAAGATGCCCGCACCCTGCACGAAGAACGGGCGCTGCTCCTTGAAGAAGGTCTCGAACGCCGTGAGGTTGAGCACCGCCGGATCGGCCTCGACCTGGCCGAAGTCCGGATTGACCGTCGCGTCCAGGGTGAGGTTCGACGCGACGCGATACTTCAGGTCGCCCCCGCCAGCGATGTCCTGCGTCCGGCCGATCCCGGTGCTCGTGAACTCCGACACGTTCTTGGTCACCACGTACGGCGCGGCCTCGAGCCGGCGAGGGGCCTCGAGGTCGTCGAACCCGTCGACCTCGCCGAACTGCGACACGAACCCGGCCTTCGACTGGCGGAACAGGGGCCAGCTCACGCGCTGGGCGTAGCGGTACAGGTCCCGATCGATCGTGAGTCCGAAGGTGTGGTGCTGCTGCCGCCCGTAACGCAGCTGCGACAGCGGGATGCGGAATTCGGCCGTCCAGCCGAGCGAATCGACGCGGGTCGCGACATCCCACACCGCGTCCCAGGCGAAGTCTTCATTGCCGTCGTTGTAGACCTGCGCGTCGAGCTTCACCCCCGAGGGATTGACGCCGAATTCATAGCCGGTTCGGCGATCATGATACGAATCCAGGAACAGCCAGATCATGTCGGAGGGCGTGAAGTAGTCGCGCCGGGCGAGCACCGTGATGATGCTATCGGGGTGCGGATCGAAGGCGCGGACGAAGACGTACAGGTTGGCCGCGTCGTAGGCGATCTTCGCCTCGGTCGGGAGCTTGGGCGGGTCGCCCTCGCTGGGCCGCCACTCTTGAAATCCGGTAATCGGTTGGGCCTCCCGCCACACGGCATCGTCGGCGCGCCCGTCAATGACGGGCGGTTGACCGGCACGGGTGGCGAGGACCCTGCTCGCGGGGGCCGGGGCCGGGGGCGGGGGCGGGGGCGGATCTTGACTCTGACTGGAGAGCGTGACGGCGGCGAGAAGCGGCAACCCGAGAAGCATGAACGGCCTTGGGGTGGAGGTTTCCCGATTAGATGACGGGACCTCGAAAAGGGTTGTTTCAGCGGGGTCGGCAAAGCGAGGGGTTCTGGCGGCGCGGCGCCGACGGTGCGATTGTAGTGGCCCGATGCCAATCGCGGCACCGGACCTGATAACTCCTCACATTTGTTTGAACAACAGGCTTACGCACGTGACGCTCGACGGCCGGAGGAGCGAGCACAGGCGTTCAGACGGCGTGAAAAAAAGAGCACGCAGCGCGACCCGTGTCAATCACGGTGTGCCCTTCGAGTTGTAACGTCAGTCTTCGGAGTAGCGTGCGTGTTGCAGTCACGCATCACTAAGCAGCGACTACCCTGCGCGCGCCCGCTCAGGGCGCGCGATCCATTATCTTGACGGCTTCCGCGCGCCGCAGCGAAACCGGGGGGAGCGTGGGCTATGCGGGCCAGAGTGATTACCGTCGGAGTCGCCCTGTGCGTCGCCTGTAAGGGATCAGAGCGAGAAGTGCCAAAGCCGCCGGCCAAGCTGGCGGGCGTACGGGTTGTGGACTTGATCCCTGTCTCGCTGAGTGGGGAAAGCTGGCAGGACGCCGAGCCATTCCTGGCGCTGTACGCCTCGAACCCGCGTCTCATGGCGGCCTCCGCCTTCACGCCGAATCCCGGCGGCTCCGCCAGCGCGACCGCGCCCATTTTCGTCTCCGACGATGGCGGCGACTCCTGGACGCTCCGCAACACCCTCCCCAGCCAGACGATGACGGCCGATATCACCCACGCCGTCGGGGGCAACCCGCCCGTGCTGTACGCCGGAATCATGAAGGTGCCCGACTTCCCCCTCAACGAGCTCAAGGCGAACGACTTGTTCTCGCCCGCGACCATGAGACTGCAAGGGTTCCGCGCCGACATCGATCAGCCGTTCGTGCGCACCAGCGCCGTCGGCAACGCCGATCGCGTGTATATCGGCCTCAATGATTTCGACGCACCGGACGGGCGCACCGCGACCGTCGACGTCTCGCTCGACGGGGGCACGACCTATACGTCCCGGCGCATCGAAACCCGCAACACCGCGGGGCAGAATGGTCCGTCCATCCGGCCCGCCGTGGCACAGGATCACACCGTGTACGTCGCGTACTTCGGCTGGCGCTCGAACGCGGGAGCGGACGTCACGAGCGACGTCGTCGTGGTGCGCGACGACAGCGGCGCGACGGGGGCCACGCCGTTCCGCGACCTGGTGGACCCCTCGGACCACCTCCCCGGCCGCCTCGTGGCGACCCACGTCACCATCCCCTGGTCCAACGCGCCGACGCTGGGACAGGAGCGCATCGGGTCCACGCTGTCGATCGCCGTCGACGCGCTCCACAGCGACAACGTGTACCTGGCATGGGCCGACCGGGTCGGGACGGGCGACATCTACACGGTGCACGTGCGCCGCTCGACCGACCGCGGCGCGACCTGGAGCAGCGACCTGCGCACCCTGACGAACGCCACCGATGCAAGCCTGGCGGTCTCGACCAACGGCACGGTCGGTCTCTTGTATCAGCAGGTGACCGGGCCCGCAGGCGCCAGCCGGTGGGTCACCCGCCTGGAGCAGTCCGGGGACGGCTTCGCGACGCACCAGGACCTCGTCCTCGCCACCGTCCCGGCCGCGACGCCGCCGTTTCAGTTCCTCCCGTACATCGGCGACTACAACGGCCTGCTCACCCGCGGGAACCAGTTCCTGGGTATATTCTCCGCGAACAACACGCCCGATTCCGCCAACTTTCCGCAAGGCGTGGTGTATCAACGACGAGTGGACTTCCCCACTCATCGGCTACTCGACGGCTCGGGTGCCCCGGTGGCGGTCTCGATCGATCCGTTCTACTTCAGCGTCCCGGTCCTGCCATGACGACAGACGGTCGCAGTGAGGGTCCCATGCATATTCGGTCAGCGATGCTCTTCGCCGTCGCGCTTTCGTTTCCCGGAGCCGCGGTCGCCCAGATGAGCCGGGCGGCACTCGTGAAACAGTCCGACATCATCTTTATCGGAACCGTCACGCAGGTCGGCGCCGTCGCGGTCCCCGAGGTCCCCCCGTCGGACCGGACGGTCGTGGTGCGGGTCGACCAGGTGCTCGAGAAACCGGCCCCGGTCGCCCTGACGGCGGGCGATTCCGTTACCGTTGAAACCGCGCGGGCGGGCTCGCTGAAGGCGGGAATCCAGGCGACGTTCTATACGACGGGGTGGATCTTCGGTCGGGGCGTGGCGGTGCGCGAGGTCGGACACGAGCCGGGGCAATCGCCGGTCGCGACGGCGGACGCGCGTGAAGCAGTGGCGAGGGCTCGGGCAGTGGTGAACGACGCGGATCTGAAGGCGCACATTCAGAGGGCGGCGATGGTGGTCGCGGGCCGCGTGGAGCAGGTGCGTCCGGCCGAGCTCACCGCGGCGCCGACGCGTCCCAGGCGGATCACCGAGCATGACCCCGACTGGCAGGAAGCGATTATTCAGGTCGAAGACGGCATCAAGGGCGCCCAGGCTGGCGAGCAAGTGGTGGTGCGCTTCCCGGGCTCTTCCGACGTCGCCTGGGTCGGCACCCCCAAGTTCGCCGTCGGGGAGGAAGGCACGTTCCTGCTCCACAAGGACTCGACCACCGGCTCGCCCCGCACGATGATCGCCGGCCGGTCGGTGCCGGCTTACACAGCGCTGCACAAGGTGGACGTCCTCTCCAAGCAGGACGCCACGCGGGTTCGTGACTTGATCAAGAAGCCGTAGTTGGAGAGAGGCAAAGTAGAAGAGTTCCTGCAGCCCAAGGCGATGCTCACGCCCGGCATAGCGGGCGGCGTCACGATGTTGATCGCCAATGCGCTGTGGGTCGCTTTCAGCCTCCCCCCGCGCTGGACGTCGCTGGTATTGAGCTTTCTCCTGGGGCTCCTCGTCTTCGTGGCCACGAGGGTTCCGCTGTGGCAACGGGCGGTGTACTACCTCCTCAACTCCCTCATCATTTTCTCCGTCAGCATCGGCACGAATTACGTCGGCGTGGGGTTGACGCATCCTCCGGCACAGCAGAGCAACGCGATCCAGCCAAGCGCACGCAGGTTCTTCGGCGACTGGCTGCGGGATACCGTCCTCACCCCCTGACCCCGGGAGTCCTCGCTGAGCGACGCGCGCCTATAGCTCCCCCTCTCCACGGGCCGCGTGCTCGGCCTCTAGAGAATCTCCCCTAGGCTGCACGAAAAGCCGGGCACCACGTCCTCGCCGTCCAGCGTTTGGTCTGCGGTGAGGATCTGCTCGCTGCCGTCATCACGATAAACCCGCGCGACCCGGGCGGTCGGGTCGACGACCCAGACACACCTGGTTCCGGCCGAGAGCCAGTCGCCGACTTTCGCGAGCACCTCACCGGGGCGGTCGCCGGGCGAAAGGACCTCTACAACGAGGTCGGGCGCGAGGTGGGGAAAGCCCGTCGGCTCGGGATCGGGGAGCCGATTCCCGCGAATGAACGCGATGTCGGGCGCCCGAACCGTGTCGGGGTCTCGGGCCAGCGCGAATCCCGTTTCGGCCGCGTACACCTGGCCGAGCCCACGCGCGTCGACGTGGTCCGCGAGCCGCCGGGCCAGATCCATGGCGACCCTGCCGTGCCGTAGCCCGGCGGGTTCCCGGACGACGAGCTTCCCGCGGACCAACTCGGCGCGCTTCTCGGGAATCCGGACGTGGAGCAACTCGTTCGCGGTCATCAAGGCCTGGGGGGGCGGGGGCATGTCTAAAACGTAGGCGGGCTCGGCGGGCACGGCAAGCGAAACGGCGCTGTGTCGGTCAACGGTCCGTCAACTGGCCGCTCCTTTCCCCGGGCGGTACCTTCGGACCCCATGTCCGATGCGCTGGAACGTCTCGGGGCGGCCCTCGCCGAGCACTACGCTATCGAGCGTCAAATCGGCGCCGGTGGCATGGCGACCGTGTATCTCGCCAGGGATTTGAAGCACGATCGCGCCGTCGCTTTGAAGGTGCTGCGCCCCGAGCTCGCCGCCGTGCTCGGAATCGAGCGCTTCTTGAGCGAGATCCGGGTGACCGCCCACCTGCAGCACCCGCACATCTTGCCGTTGTTCGATTCCGGCCAGGCGGGCGGCCTGATCTACTACGTGATGCCGCACGTGGAAGGCGAATCGCTGCGGCACCGCCTCGACCGGGAGAAGCAGCTCCCGATCGAGGAGGCGGTCAGGCTGGCCAGTGGCATCGCCAGTGCGCTCGACTACGCGCATCGCCACGGGGTGATCCACCGCGACATCAAGCCGGAGAACATCCTGTTCCAGGACGGCCAGGCGGTGGTGGCGGACTTCGGCATCGCGCTCGCCCTCTCCGCCGCCGCTGGCTCGCGCCTTACGGAAACGGGGCTGTCCCTCGGCACCCCGCAGTACATGAGCCCGGAGCAGGCGACGGGCGACCGCCTCATCGACTCGCGGAGCGACATCTATTCCCTCGCCTCGGTTCTGTATGAGTTGCTCGCCGGCGAGCCGCCGCACACCGGACCGACGGTGCAGTCCGTGATCGCCAAGGTCCTCACGGACCGACCGCGACCGCTGCGACAGCTGCGGGAGTCCGTGCCCCCCCACGTCGAGGCCGCGGTCCTGAAGGCGCTGGCCAAGGTGCCGGCGGACCGGTTTCAGACGGCGGCGCAGTTCGTCGACGCCCTGGCGCGACCGGGCTGGGGCGGGGACCTCGCGAGCACCACACCGGGCGTCGCGGCGGCGCCGGGCCGCCTCGGTCGGCGCGCGCTGCGGGCGGTCGCGCCATGGGCGGTCGCCGGGCTCGCAACCGGAATCGCCCTGTGGGCGGCGTGGGTCCATTCGCGACCCGAGCCACCCGCGCGGCCGGTGGCGCGGTTCGCACTGGTCCTGCCGCCGAGCGCACCGCTCGCGGAGTTCTCGGCGGGCCCGACCGTGGCCTTCTCCCCGGACGGGTCGCGGATCATTTATGTGAGCTCCGCATCCACCGGCAATCAGCTGTTCAGCCGCAGGCTCGACCAGCTGGAGCCCGTGCCCCTGGCCGGCACGCAGAACGCCCGGAACCCTTTCTTCTCCCCCGACGGACGGTGGGTGGCGTACTTCTCGGGCAGCAAGCTGTACAAGCTGCCGCTCGGTGGCGGTCCAGCGGCCGTGGTCGCCGACGTGCCTGGCGTCGCGTTTGGAGCGACATGGGGGACCACCGACACCATCGTGTTTCGGCTGGAGAGGGCGTTGATGAAGGTGGCCGCCGCGGGAGGAGAGCCGCAGCTCCTGCTCCAGTCCGACACCAGCCGCGGCGAATCGTACATGTTCCCCCACTACCTGCCGGACGCCAAGGCGCTGCTGCTGCAAATCCGCACCAAGGGCGTCGACCGGCTGGGGGTGCTGACCCTCGCGACCGGCAAGCTCACGCGCTTCGATCAACCGGGCTCGAACCCTCGCTACGTCTCCTCCGGCCACGTGGTCGTGGCCACGCGGAGCGGAACCCTGCTGGCGGTGCCGTTCGACCCGTCGAGCCTCGAGATCACGGGGTCGGCGGTGCCCGTAGCCGACGGGCTGGTGGTCGGACCGGGGGGCGGGGCGAGGATGGGGATGTCCCGGGACGGCGCGTTCGCTTACGTGTCCGGGCCGGTGGCCCTACGCGAGCTCGTGATGGTGGACCGCGCAGGCCGCGCGCGCGTGTTGCCGGCCGGGCCGCAGGCGTACATCGCGCCGCGGGTCTCGCCCGACGGCCGTCAGATCGCGGTCGAAGTGGATGAGCTGGACCTCGTGAACTCGGACGTGTGGGTGTACGACATGGCGCAGCACACCCGGACCCGCCTCACCTTCGACCAATCAGCCCACCGGCCGATCTGGACTCCGGACGGCAGGCGCATCGTGTACTCGCGCGGCCAATTCGGCCAGGGGGACTTGTCCTGGATTCCCGCCGACGGCTCCGGCCCGGCCGAGTTGCTGCTCGTGGCACCGGAGGACCAGTGGGCCGGTGACGTCACGCCGGACGGACGCACGCTGCTGTTCCGATCCGGGGGCGGCGGGCCGGTCCGCTCGATCCACACGTTGTCGCTGCAGGGGCCCCGGACGGCGCAGCCGTTCCTCGCCAACCAGTTCGACAACCATTCACCGTCGCTGTCGCCGGATGGACACTGGGTCGCCTCCGTCTCGAACGAGTCGGGGCGGCTCGAGGTGTACGTGCGGCCCTTCCCGGGATCGGGCGGCCGGTGGCAGGTGTCGCTCGACGGTGGGAGCGAGCCGGTGTGGGCGGCGAACGGCCACGAGCTGTTCTACCGGAACGGCACCAAGATGATGGTCGCCGCGATCGCCCTGCACCCCACGTTCACCGTGGGCGCCCGGCGCGAGCTGTTCGAAGGGAACTACGTGAACGATCCTGTCTATCGCAGCTACGACGTGACGCGTGATGGGCAGGCCTTCGTGATGGTGCGATCCCCGAAGCCGTCGGCAGACTTCATAGTGGTGTTGAACTGGTTCGACCAGTTGCGAGCGGCGCGCTAACGGCGCGGCGATTGCGCGCGGCAGCGCCGGTCTCATTTTCTTTTTGGGGTTACGAATCTCACTCTCAACGAAAGCTGGCATGCCCATGCGACAGTTCAGTCGAATTCTCAGCGCAACCGCGCTTGTCGTGATGGCGTCGGGCTCTGCGTGCAAAAACGACTCGGGTGTGACCGGCCCGACGAGCCTCGAAGGTCAGTACAAGGGGACCATGGCCGGTGAGTCCGGCCCCACGCTCAGCGCGTCGCTCGATCTGACCGTGGCCGCCAGCACGACGGGCACGATCACGCCCGTGGGCGCGGCGCCGATAAGCGTGACTGGGACCTACGTCGCCTCGACCAAGGCCGTCGCGGTCTCCGGCGGAGGCTTCACGATCGCCGGGACGATCGACGACACCGGCAAGCTGCTCGGTACCTACACGCACTCCTCGGTGGAGGGCAGCGTCGTGGCGTACCAGCACACGACTGCCCATCCGGTCACGGTGTTCTGCGGCACCTATACCGGCGGCGCCGACGGCATCTGGAACACCCTCCTTCGGGGTACCTCCCTCTCCGGCGTGTACGACAACGTCGACGGCTCAGACGGTTACTTCACGGGTACCGTGAACGGGAGCAGCGTCAGCATCACCGATATCAGCGCTAGCCCCGGCGCCACCGCCAGTGGCACAATTTCCGGCACGACCATGTCGGGCACCCTGTCGGGGAACGGGGTCGTTTACGCGACCTGGACCAGCGACACGAGCTGTTGACGACCCATAGCGGTCCATCGTAAGAAATCACAGATGAAAGACCTGCTGCGCACCACCGCCGAGCGAGCAGCCCGCTATCTCGTTGACCTGAAGGACCGCGGCGTCGCCCCCACGCCTGAGGCCCTCGCCAATCTGCGACGGCTGGATGAGCCGCTCCCGGAGCATCCGACCGACCCGTCGACGGTGATTCGGCTGCTCGACGACATCGGATCCCCCGCGACGATGGCATCGGCGGGCGGCCGCTTCTTCGGGTTCGTGGTCGGCGGGTCACTCCCGGCGGCGGTGGCGGCGAGCAACCTCGGCGCCGCCTGGGATCAGAACGCGGGGATCGTCGTCCTTTCGCCCATTGCCGCGCGTCTGGAACAAGTCGCCATGCGCTGGCTGCTCGACGTGCTGGGGCTGCCACCAGCGTGCGGCGTGGGGTTCGTGACCTGTGCCACGCAGGCGAATTTTTCAGGTCTGG
>Ga0209471_1000679_pt1 | contig 21885 bp, 23 predicted proteins | sample GraSoiAngelo_128_FD_185885 | JGI IMG/M metagenome (GOLD analysis project Ga0209471, IMG submission 185885) | Grasslands soil microbial communities from the Angelo Coastal Reserve, California, USA - 14_0927_12_20cm (SPAdes) (version 2) | ecosystem: Environmental > Terrestrial > Soil > Grasslands ...
AAGTGCCCATCCATCACGTCGAAGTGCACCCAATCGGCACCGGCTTGTTCGAGGGCGGCCACTTCCTCGCCCAACCGGCTGAAGTCCGCCGACAGGAGCGAGGGCGCGATCAGCACCCTAAGAAACGGTCGGGATGCTGATCGTCACCGGCGCGTCGAAGTCGTGGTAGGTGATGACCACGTGGGCGGTGGCGTGGATGGTGGACCCGGCGGGCAACTGGCTGCCGGACCGTGCCGGCGCACCCAGCGAGCCCAGCAATTGGTTGAGGTCGATGGTGTAGTCGGCATCGGTGCTGACGCGACGCACCAGGTGGTCGTCCTTGCCGAACCAGACCTCGACCGTCATCGTGCCACTGTCGAGGACCTGCTTGATCGCCGCCAGCGCCTGCGGATTCTTGGCTGCCGCCTTGTCGAGCGCGGCGAGCAGTTTGTCCTTATCGGGGATCAGCTGGTAGTGATGGACGGCGGTGCCGTTGAGCGTGGTGTCGCCCAGGTCTTTGATCGACTTGACGTTCTTGAGCAGCTGCTCGTAAGAGAGCGGATCGGGTTGGCTGAGCTGGCCGGTGATCCCGCCCGATTGCGCCGAGACCTGCCATTTGCCGTTGAGCGGATTTTTGACGTAGGCCTTGCCGTTGGCGACCACGACTTCGGTAGCCAGCGACAGCCCGGACATCTTGGCGTTGATCACGGCGTGGTAGCGATCGGGGAACTGCGCCTCGCCGGTGCCGGTCATGTCGAGCGAGATCGAGCCGGCGGCGGCTCCGCTCTGCCCGAGTTGCGCGCCCAGCGCGGCGGGGAACGTCATCTTGACCTTGCCCGCGAGATCGAACTTGGCCGACTTGAGCTGGCCGGCGCGCTGCGCGGCCGCGTCGAGCGCCTGCTGCGGGGTTTCCGCCTTGGCCAGCGGCGACGCGCAGGCGGCCAGCGCCAGCATGGTCAGCAGGGCGGCGAGGACTCGTTTCATCGGGCTTCGCTGAGTATATCGGCGCATCGAGGGTGTTCCTTCATCGACGATCCGGCACGTACGTGGCCTCAAGCCAGGCCGGTAATTCGGCCAGGCCGTCGATGATGTGGCTGGGGGCGATCCCCGGGATCGCGATCGCCCCGGGATGGCGCAGCCAAATCCCCGGAATGCCGGCGTTCAACGCGCCCGCGACGTCCGTGTCCAACCGGTCGCCGACCATCACCGTCTCGTCGAGCGGGACGCCGAGCCGTCGGGCGCCTTCGGCGTAGATGGCGGGATCGGGTTTGGCTTTTCCGAAATCGCGCGAGGTAACCAGGGCGTCGATCAGCGGCCGGATGCCGGCCTTGTCGAGGGCCTCGGTGAGCTCGGCGTCACCCGAGCCGACCGTGTTGGAGATGACGCCCAGGCGATAGCGCCGCTTGAGCGCCGTTAGGACCTCGAGCACATTCGGGATGGGCGTGATCACCATTTCCCACAGGTGTTTCCCCGGTTCCTCGACGAGCAGGGTGTTCCCCGCGTCGAAAAAGACGCCGGCGAGCGGCTTTTGCATCAGGCCGGTGAGGTCGTGGCGGGCTCGAGCTGACGCGCTCGCAGTTGGCCGCACGCCGCATCGATGTCCAGTCCCCGCGTGGCGCGGATGGTGGTCGAAATCCCAGCTGCCTGCAGGACGGACTGGAAGGCCTGGGCGCGCGCCTTCGATGGTGGCGACAATGGGCTGCCGTCGATCGGGTTCATCGGGATCAGGTTGACATGGGTGAGGCGATGCCCGATCACCGTGGTCAGCCGCCGTGCCTGCTCCACGCTGTCGTTGATCCCCTGCAGCAAGACGTACTCATAGCTGGTGCGCCGGCCGGTTCGCTCGGCGTGAGCCCGGGCCGCGGCGACGATGGCGGCGATCGGGTACTTGCGGTTGACCGGAATCATGCTGCTGCGCAGCTCATCGTCCGGCGCGTGCAGCGACACGGCCAGGTTGACCGGCAACCCCTCGGCGCTGAGGCGCTCGATGAAAGGCACCAGCCCGATGGTTGACACCGTGACCCGCCGTGGGCTGAAGTTGAGCGTATCCTCGCGGGCCCAGCGTCGGATCGCACCGACGACCGCGGCGTAGTTGTTCAGAGGCTCCCCCATCCCCATGAAAACGACATTCGTGAGCGAGCGCTGTTTGTCACCGAGATCCCGGCTGGCGGCGAGAAACTGATCGACGATCTCGGCTTCTGTCAGGTTTCGGTCGAAGCCCGATTTGCCGGTGGCGCAAAAGCTGCACCCGATCGGACATCCCACCTGCGAGCTGACGCAGATCGTCGTCCGTGCCCGGGACCGGGTGGTAGCGTCGTAGTGCATCACCACCGTCTCGATGGTTTTTGCATCGCCCAGCTTGAAGAGGTACTTCACCGTTTGGCCGTGATCGGCCACGCGCTTCACGTGCGGCGTGACCGTGGTGAAGGCAAATGAATCCTCCAGCTGCTGGCGCGCCGGCGGCGGCAAGGTGCGCATCGCGCTAAACGAGGGCGCGAGCTTTTGCCAGAACCACTGCTGGGCCTGGCTAACCCGGTAGGGCGCTTCGCCGGCGATGGCGAGCCGGGCACGGATCTCCGCCGCATCAGCCGTGGCGAACGCCGCGCGCTCAGTCGCTACGGCGATTTCCGAATACGAGGGACGCGTAGTACAGCAGAGTCAACAGGGCCCCGAACAGCGCCACCCAGTAGGTGAAGGCTGCGGCCCGCAGCATGCGCCGCGCGCCATCCTGTTCCTCCGGCACGATGACGCCGTTCTCCGCCAGCAAACGAAGGGCGCGGCGGCTGGCATCGAGCTCGACCGGTGTCGTCACCAGCTGGAAGAGGACCACGGCGGCAAAGAGGGCCAGGCCCAGGACCGCAATGTAGAAACCGATTCCGCTCCCGCTAAACGCCGAGAGGACCAGGCCGGCGATCACAATCAGCAATCCTGCCTGCGAGCCAAGGTTGGCGGCGGGCACCAGGCTCGACCGAATCCGCATCGCGAAGAATCCCTGGCGATCCTGCTGCGCGTGGCCAATCTCGTGAGCGACCACGGCCTCCGATGCCACCGAGTTGCCGAGGGCAACCTCCCTTGAGAGGTTCAGGGTTTTGGTTCGGGGATCGTAGTTGTCGCTCAGGTCGCCATCGATTACCTGGATCGTCACGTCGTGAAGTCCTGCCCCGGTCAGGATCCGCCGTGCGATGTCGACGCCGGTCAAGCCACTCGAGCTGCGGACCTGCGAATACTGCTGGTAGGTGCGCTTGACCCAGCTGCTGGCCAGGAAGCTGAGCGCCATGATGGGCAGGGCAACGAACAGCAAGTAGCGCCAGTCGAAAAAGGGCATGAACATGGCGTATCTGCCCGAATTCTACCCAGCACGGAAATCGGCAATCCCCAGAATCGTCGATGAACCGCTGCCGGGCTGTGCCCAACTTTTCACGCTGCGTGAAAGGATCCCGCGAAGCGGGTCGTTTCACCCTCATTGGGGCCAGCGCTCCAGAGAACCATGTTGGACGAGCCACAGCGACTCACCATGTCGGATGTTTTCACCCTCTTCGGCCGCCACTCGGAGGACACCCGCTGGGTTGCTTCGGCGGATTCGCAAGAATACCTGGCCGTCGTGCTTTATCTGGTTCAGCGGAACAACGCCCGCTAAAACGACGGCAAGCCGATTCCTTGTGATAGTATCTCTGTTAGATTAGCTATTTGTTAGGTATCAAAATGTCTGAAAAGCTGACCTTGAGCGAGCTCTTTGCCCTCTTCGGGCGCACCACCGAGGACACCCGCTGGGTAGGCTCGGCCGATTCGGAGGAGTACCTCGCGGTCGTCACCTACCTCGTCCAGCGTTCGAGCGCCCGCTAGCCCAACATCGATCGGGTCGCCTGGCATCGGTCACAATCCCGCCACGATCGCGGAACGACCCGTTGGTTCGCTGGCCGGTCGCTCGTTATACCGCTCATACTCGGATTGCGGCAACCGTCGCCTGCCCGAGAACCAAGCCCATGGTCACCATCCTCGCGTCAAAGATCCGGGCCCTGATGGGCTGGGATAACGAAAACGGCCAGGCGCTGATCGAGTACTCGCTGATCATGTGCCTGGTGGTCATCGTGATCCTGGTCACCTTGATCGTTCTCGGCAACCAGGTACGCAACACCTACTGCAACATCCAGGGCGCCGTCGTCGGCGCCTGAGCCTCCCGAGCTAGCGCCCGGAGACGTCCACCGCCGGATTTCCCATCACGACCGCGCCTGGCGCGACGTCGGCGGCGACCAGCGCACCCCACCGCACCACCGCCCCCTCCCCCACCGACACGCCTTTCAGGATGGTGGACTTGCCCTGGACCCAGGCGGAGGGTCCGATGCGGATCGGTCGTCGGGTGACCGGCGCGCCCTCCTGCCGGCGAGCCGGGCCGACCGCGTGAAAATCGGTATCCACCACCAGGCACGGCCCGAGGATCGCCTCGTCGCCGACGTCGATGATGCTGGCGGCCATCAGGCCTGCACCGTCGATTTCGACCCGGTCGCCGATGTCGATCCGCGCCTCCGGCCCGAAGGTCAAGAGCGCGGTTCGACCGGAGGCGTTGCGCACCCGGACGTCGCGGCCGAAGGTGACCCGTCCGGGGCCGCGAATCCGCAGCCGCCACGGTCCCGCAAAGCCCGGACCGAAGCGGTGACGTGGGTAGCGCAGCCGCAGGTACAAGGTGCTCAGGCTCACGTCGGTAAGGGCTCTGCCCGGGAAGGGATTTGAACCCTTACAAGCTTGCGCTCACAGCCCCCTCAAAGCTGCGTGTCTACCAGTTTCACCACCCGGGCAAGGCGAAACGCATTTTAGCCGCTCAGACCGCGCGCATGGGCCGACCGACCGATTCGGAACCACCGACCTCGCCATAGGCTTGCCTCACGGGGGCGCGAGAGGCACCGCTCGCGCCCTTTTTTCGCCCGGGCGCAACCGAGCACGGGGTCTGTAACAAGCGCCGTAAGCCACCCTCTCTAAGGTGAGTTCGAGTCCGGGCCGCGCCGATCTGATGTGACCCTGACGCGACAAGAGTCATCACATCGTAAAGAGGAACCGTAAGGAAATGCATGACGAGGGCCATATATCTTTGCCGGCTCTCCAGTCGGACCTGAGCCAGCAGCCGCAGGTCCAAATCCATGGTGGCCGGTCGGCAGCGCGACGCGCACTGGCCGCCGGAAGAGAGGGGTTAAACATCGTCAACCGGTACCGGATACTGATCGTCGACGACGATGCTATGGCGCGCGAGATCTTGAAGCGCATCCTCGAGCACGCCGGCTATGAGGTCATGACCGCCGGCAGTGGCCCCGAAGCGCTGCGCAAACTCCACGAGGGCATCCCGCACCTGGTCGTCGTTGACCTGATGATGCCGGAGATGGACGGCTTCGAGCTGTGCCGCCGGATCAAGAGCCACCTCGATGTCCCGATCGTTATCCTGAGCGCGGTTGCGGCGGTGGAGAGCAAGGTGGAAGGCCTGCAGATGTACGCCGAGGACTACATCGTCAAGCCCTTTGAAAAAGAAGAGCTGGTCGCCCGCGTGCAGCGCGTGCTGCGACGCTACGGCGAGTCCGCCGGCGTCGAGCAGCCGGAGGTCGTCATCGACGAGGAATTGCAAATCAACTTCGTGCAGCACTGGGCTCGCGTCAAAGGCCAGCAGGTCACGCTGACCCCGACCGAGTCGAAGCTGCTCTTCCTGCTGGTGCGTAACGCCGGCCGCGTCGTCACCAACGAGACCTTGCTGGCCAAGGCATGGGCAGGCGACGAGGAAGCCTACGAAGAGGGCCTGCGCGTGCACATCTCGCGGCTGCGCAGCAAGATCGAACCCAACCCCAGCAAACCCGTCTACATCCAGACCAAGCGCGGCGTCGGCTATCGCTTCAGCGCCAAGGTCAACTACCCCGCGGGGCAAGAACCACTGGCGATGGCGGGATGAGCATGCGTACTCTCGGTCTCGGCGTGCTCGTCTTCGTCCTCTCCTTCCCGCTCTGGCTTCACTGATCCGGCGGCGACGGTAGCGTCGCTAGACTCCTCCCGTGACGCACGCCCTGGGTCTTGGCCTCACGGTCTTCGTCGTCATCTTTCTGATCGAGCTGCCAGATAAGACGGCGCTGGCCGCCTTGCTGCTCGCCACTCGTCACCGCCCCATCCCGGTGTTCGTCGGTGCCGCCGCTGCTTTCCTGGTGCAGAGCCTGGTAGCGGTGATCGCCGGCTCGATCTTCGCCTTACTTCCTCGCGAACCCGTGCGCATCGGCGCCGGCATTCTCTTTCTCGTAATGGCCGGGCTGCTGGTCCGGCAAAACCTCAAGCAGGCCGAGGCCCAGGAGGCGATCGAGGTCGAGCGCGAGGAAAGCCAGTACCGGCGTCCATTCCTGACGGCGTTCATGGTGGTCTTCGTCGCCGAGTGGGGCGACCTTTCGCAACTAGCGACCGCGGCCTTGCAGGCTCGCTATCGCGAACCCTTGATCGTCTTTACGGCGGCGACGCTGGCCCTCTGGACGGTGTCGGCGATCGCGGTCATCCTCGGGAACCGCCTCGGCGCCTGGATCCCGGAGCGCCCCCTCCAGTTCGCGGCCGCCGGCGTGATGGTGCTGGTCGCGATCGCCTTGATCACAGGCCTGCTCGGTTAGGCCGCATTCGACAGATCGATCGCGTCGGGGAGCGCGCGTTGCGGGATGGTGAAGCTGAAGGTGCTTCCCTGGCCGGGCGTGCTCTTGACGGAGATTCGGCCACCGTGCATTTCGACCAGCTGGCGGCAGATCGCGAGGCCCAGACCGGTGCCCTGGTACTTGCCGCTGATGCCGCTCTTTCCCTGCGTAAAGCTTTCGAAGATCCGCTCCGTGTCTTCAACCGGAACGCCGATCCCCGTGTCGCGGACGCTCACCCGCAGCTCCGCCCCCTGGCGCTCGGCGGTGACCCGCACGCTGCCAGTCTCTGTGAACTTGATGGCGTTGCCGAGCAAGTTCAGCAGCACCTGCTTGAGCTTCGGACCGTCGGCGAAGACGCGTCCCACCTCGGCGGAGACGCTGGCACTCAGGTCGAGCTTCTTGGTCTTGGCCAGCGAGCTGACGCTTTCGACGCACTCCAAAATCAGGGGCTCGACCTCGACCTCGCCACGGTGCAGCTGCGCCTTGCCCGCTTCCAGCTTGGAGATGTCGAGCAGGTCGTTGATCAGCGCCAGCAGGTGTTGCCCATTCTGGGTGATGATGTCGACGTCCTGACGCTGGTCTCCGCTCAGGACTCCGCCGTCACCCTCGAGCAGCAGCTGCGAGAAGCCCAGGATCGAGTTGAGGGGCGTGCGCAGCTCGTGGCTCATGTTGGCGAGGAACTCGGCCTTGTGCTGGTTGGCGCGCTGCAGCTCGACGTTGAGCGCGGTGAGCCGCGCGGTTTGTTCGGTGGCGAGATGAAACAGGTGCGCTTCCTGGATCGCCGTGGCCGCATGCTGCGCGAACAGCGTGAGCAGCTCGATCGTGTTGCGGTCGAGCGGGCGTCGGTGATAGACGGCAAGCACGCCCAGCAACTGGTCACCCACGACCAGCGGAAAGCCCGCAAACGCCTGGATGCCTTCCTCGGTCATCCAGGGGTTGAGGCCAACATGCCGGTGGTTGGCCGGGTCGTTGGTCACGATCGGCACGCGGAGTTCGGCTACCTGGCCAATCTCGCTCATCCCGCGCTCGACCCGTCCGGGAACTGGCGGCGGGTTGCCGGTGATGTGGTGGCTGGCTCGCCGCCACAAGGCGCCATCGCTCGCTTCCAGCAGCCAGACCTGCGCTGCCGCGAACCCGAGGTTGCCGGTGAGCGAGCTGGCCACGACATCGAGCAATTCGGGCTCGAATAGCTTCTGGTTCATCTGGTCGATCGATTGGTTGAGCAGCTCGAGCCGCCGCGCGCGCTTCTCGCTCTCGTCGAAGAGCCGGACATTGCGAAGCGCCACCGCCAGCTGCTGCGAGAGGACCTCGAGCGCCTCCTCCTCCCACCGCGTCAGGCGTCGCTGATCATCGTGGGTCTGGAGGTGCAACACGCCAAAGACCTTGCCTTCCAGCAGCACCGGCGAGCCGAAGGCACGGGCATAGCCGGCCGCGTTGAGGGTTGCCAGATCAAAGAGTGGAGGCTCAGCCAGCATGACGAAGCGCTTCTCGCGCACCACGCGGCCGACGATGCCGTCGGCCACCGAGATGGCGTCGCCTTCGACCGCCCCGGTGAGCCGGACTGCGGCGCGCAAGGTGAACACGCTGCGATCCTCGTCGAGGAGGACGATGGCGCCTGAGTCCATCTGGAGCAGCTCCATGCCGCAGCGGATCACGGTGTTGAGCATTCGCGACACGTCGAGCTGTCCGACCAGCTCGCCGAGCACATTGCGCAATTGTTCGGTTTGATCGAGCCGCCGCCGGGTGCCCCGGATCTCGGTGTTCATCGCGCGAACCGCCGCACCGAGCCCGGTGATGACCGCGACCGTCGGGATGGCGCGGAGCACCGAGTCGCGGACCGAGATGGCGAAACCGAGGTCGCTCGTCTGGAAGAGAATGACCCCGCTCGTAAAGAACAGGCTGGTTCCGATACCGCCCCACAGCTCGAACCGGAAGACCGCTTCGGCGGCCACCAGCGCGTAGAGCAGGTAGGGAAGGCTCGAGGACGGGCTGACGAAGAGCAGGATCCAGGCGCTGATGACGGCGTGGTCGAGGACCAGTAGGAGGACTGCCATCGGCCGGGAGAAACGCAGCGCCGCCTGCCTGCGGATCGCGAGCAGCGCGATGCCGTTGTAGGCGGCCATCAGGCCGGCGAGGATGATGGTAATCGGCACCGACGCCGACGGCAACCAGAGCAGCAGGCCGAATGGAATCGCGAGCGCCGCGAACCGGAGGCGGACGAGCAGGCGGTCGAGGGCAGTCATACCGGCCCTCCGGTCCTAGGCGGCCTGGCTGGTCTGGAGGTTGTTGATCATCTCGAGGAAGCGGTCTTTGCCAAAGTCCCCTTTCTGGATGATCGACTGGATGTTCCCCTGGAGGCGCTCGCGGTCCTCGCTCGTGATGTTTTTGGCCGTATAGATAAGGATGGGGATCTGGCTGGCGGCCGCGTCCTCTTTCAATTTGGAGACGACCTCGAAGCCGTCGACGTCCGGCATCATCAGGTCGAGGATGATGAGGTCCGGCTTCTTCTTGAGCGCCATCTCGACGCCGGCCTTGCCACCGTCGGCGACCATCACCTCGATGTTGAAGGGCTTCAGCATCGCCTTGACCAGGCGGATGTTCTGCGGGTCGTCGTCCACGATCAGGACCGATGACGGCGTCTTCTTGCCACGCTTGCCATCGGCGAGCAGGTCGAACTTCACCATCATCTGCAGCAGCTGCTGACGGTCGATCGGCTTGGTCAGGAAATCGGCCTGACCGATGTCGAACGCGAGCGACTCCTTGTTGACCTTTGAGGTCAGCACGATCGGGATGTCCTTGGTTTTCGACTCTCGCCGCAGGTCATAGACGAGGCCGCTCCCACCGTTGGGCGGCAGCTGAGTGTCGATCAGCACGGCCAGGGGCTGCAATTGGACCGCCTTGCGCAGGGCTTCCTGGGCGCTGGCGGCAATCACCACTTCATAACCGGCGTGGCTCAGGAAGGGCTCGATCCGCTCTTTCACCGCGGGATCGTTGTCGGCGACCAGGATCACGGGCGGCTTGGTGCCGGTCCCGACCGGGGGCACCATCTGCATCGGACGCTCCTGGATGCCGGCTTCCTGCTTAGCGAACTCGATCAGCTCCCGGATGTGTTCGACGAGTCGCTTGCCGCTCTCGTTGATGTGGGCGACGAACTCGCGCCGCTCTTCGGGGGTCGTCTTGTTGGCCTTCTCGTCGAGCAGGATCTCGCTGAATCCGAGGATCGCGTTGAGCGGCGAATTCAGGTCGTGACTCTGATCGTAGATGACGCGGAACTTGGCCTCGAAGTCGCGCTTCGCCTGAGACAGGGCCGGCGCCGTGTCCTTGTGTTTGCCGCTGGCGGCCAGGTCGTTGCGGAGGCTGTCCAGCTGCGCCTGCATGGCGCGTTTCTCCGCCTCGTAGCGGGCCAGGACCTGGCTGGTGGGCGGTCCGCTGCCGGCCGCCTTGCGGGCTTCCTCAAGCTGGGCCTTGAGGGAAGCCTTCTCCCGTTTCCAGGCTTCGTCCAGCTCCTTGGCTTCCGACGCCCGCTGGCTGTGCATCTCGTTGGTCTGCGACATCATGTCGGAGAGTTGCGCTTGCACCCGCTCCAGGTCGACCTTGAGCTGGTTCTTCTCCGAGGTGAGTCGCTGCTCGCGCGCCGTCCACTCCTCCGTCTTGCGGCTGGTCTCACCGGCCAAGTCGGCGTGGAGCGCCTTCAGCTTTTCGGCGTCCTGCAGCACGGCGGCCAGCTTGCTGGTCGCGTCGCCGACCTGCTTCTTGAGCGCCGACTTCTCCTCGGCAACCGACGCCTCGCGTAGCTGCCAGTCTTTTTCCAACGCCTTCACCTTGCTCAGTAGCGCCGAGCGCTCGTCGCTGACCCGCTGGAACTCGGCCTCGGCCTTGTCGAGGTCAGCGCCCTTCTTGCGGGCCTCCTCGAGCTGGCCCTGCAGCAGCCGGCGGTCGGCCTTGAAAGTCGCCTCGGCTTCCTGCCCACCCTGCTCCAGCCGCGCCACGTCGGCGATCAGCCGCTGCCGGTCCGCCTGCCACTTGTCCCGGGCCAGCTTGAGCGGCTCGAGCTCGGCCTGGACCGCTTTCAACTGCTGTTGCAGATGCGCCGTGAGCTCGGTCAAACGGACTTTGTCCTGGGTGAGCTCCGCGCGCGCCTTCTGCCAATCCTGCTCCAGCTGCGCCTGCTTGGCGACCGCGGCGTCGCGGTCTTTCAGCAAGCTTTCGCGGTCCATCGCCCACTGCAGCTGGGCCGACTGCAGGCTGTCAAGGTCGTCCTGCGCGGACTTGAGATCGGCGCGCATCTTCTTCTGGTCGGTCTCGAACTTCTGCGTGATCTGCATGCGCTCTTGCTCCAGCTGTCGCAGCTGGTTGCGGCGCTCCTCATCGCGCGCCTTGGCGCGAGCCACGTCATCTTTGAGCCGGCCGAGCTCGACCTGGGCACGGTCGTGGCTCTGCTGGAGGTCCTGGTGTCCCTGCTTGAGGCCCTCGTGTAGCTCGAGAAGCCCCTGGCGGTCGATCGCCCATTGGAGCTGGGAATTCTGCAGCTCGTCGGTCTCCTGCTGCTTGGCGGCCAGCTGACGCCTGACCATCGCCAGTTCCTTTTCCTTCTCCTCGAGCTGGGTGCCGATGTCTTCTTGCAACGCCTGGAGGTGCGCGATGAACTCCTGGTTTTGCTGGAGGATATCGGCGAACGACCTGGCCTTGGAAGGCTCGGGACTCATCAGGCCGCCTTCCGACCGTGCTGGAGGTAGCGCTCGACGGCCGAATGCATGGCGTTGAGGTGGGCATCCAGGGCGCCGAGCTGATCGACGCGCTCTTGCTCGAGCTGGCGAAGTTCCTCCTGGCGCTCCGCCTCCCGTTCCTTCGAGCGGCGCAGTTCTTCCTGCAGACGCGCGATCTCGCCCTTCGCCTGGTCGATGGCGACCTTCAGCTTCTCGAGCTCCTTCTTGCGGGCCTCGTCCTCGTCACTCAACCCCTGAAGGCTGCGCACCAGCTCCTGGTTGAGCTGGAGGATCTCCGGGTACGAGCGGCTGGATTTCGGTGCTTGCTCGGGCATCAGGCTGATTTCAACCGTCCTTGCTCCAAGTAACGCGCCACCTCGCCCGGCAACCCCGCGGGGTCAACCGGCTTGGGGATGTAGCCGTCGCAGCCGGCAGCCAGGATCCGTTCCCGGTCACCGGCCATGGCATGCGCCGTGAGCGCGACCACGATCACGCCGGCCAGCCGCGGGTCCGAGCGGATCTTGCGGGTGACCGCCAGGCCGTCTTCGCTCGGAAGCTGGATATCCATCAGGACGATATCCGGAAGTTCCCGGGCCATCTCCGCCAGGCACTCGGCGCCGCTGCCCGCTTTGCGCACGGTAAATCCCTTCTTTTCCAGGAGGAACTGGGCCAATCTGAGATTGACCGGGTTATCTTCGACGATCAAGACCTTGCCGCCGGTCACGCCCTGTCCTCCTTCGCCTCTGAACGATGTCCAGGCCCTTGATGGCGCGCAATACGGCATCGGGCTCTACGAGGCCGGTAGGTATAACGCCGCTCCACGCCGTCGCTGGCACCCTCGGTGAAACTTCTCCCAGGGCGACCAAGGCGGGTTGCCCGGGGAGCCCGCGCAAGCCCAAAACCCATTCCGGCTCGGGGGGGGCAAGCACGACCACGTCGGGCGCCGCAGCCCGGGCTTTTTCGAGGGCCTCCTGCAGCCCGGGCGCCCGGAAAACCTCGAAACCTTCCTCGACCAGGGCCGCCGCCAGCGGCGCCAGCGCCCGCCGCTCGCGATGGACCAACAGGACCCGGACCCGGTCTCGGCGCCGCTTGATTCCCTGCCCGACGCGCCGGAGCTCATCCTGCATCGTCTTGGTCGCCCAGGGCTTGGCGACGTAGCCGACCACGCCGAATTCGGTCATCAGCTGCTGGTTCTTGGTCACCGAGCACACCAGCACCGGGACATCGGCGGTGGCGGCGCGGCCCCGAAGCTCCTGGAGCACCTGCCAGCCGTCCTTGACCGGCAGGACGGTCTCCATCACGACCAGGTCGGGCAGGATCTCCATCGCCTTGCGTACCGCCTCGTTGCCGTCGAAGGCGTGCGCCACGCGAAAGCCCACCCCCTGGATCTCGGCGGTCAAACGCTGACTGCTGGCCGGGTCATCTTCGACCACCAGCACCAGGGGCAACTCCATCGATTCGGCCGTTGGCGCGGCCTCTTCACCAGAGGGCTCGTTGGCCGGCCCGAGCCGTGGGTCGCGCGGGATGGTGAAGGTAAAGGTCGATCCTTTGCCAAAGTGGCTCTCCGCCCAGATTCGGCCGCCATGCATTTCGACAAAGCGCCGGCAGAGCGCGAGTCCGAGGCCCGTGCCCTGGTAGCGGCGGGTATAGGAGCCGTCGATCTGCTCGAACTCGCGAAAGAGCTTGGGCAGGTCCTCTTCCTTCATCCCGATCCCGGTGTCGTGCACGGCAACCGTCAGCTGGTCGGGTGAATCCTTGAGGGTGACGGTGATCTGGCCGGGTGGCGGGGTGAACTTGACGGCGTTCGACAGCAAGTTGTACAGGACCTGCTTGAACTTGCTGCGGTCCGCCTTGATGATGCCCACCTCGTCGAGGCCGATAGTCATCAGCCGCAGCCCTTGCTGGCGGGCCATCGGCTCCAGGATCGAGGTGACTTCCTGCAGGGCTTCCGCCACCGGCATCTCTTCGGGCTTCAGTTCCATCTTCCCAGCCTCGATCTTGGCCAGGTCGAGGATGTCGTTGATCAGTCCGAGCAGGTGCTGGCCGCTGCTGTGGATGTTGCGAAGAAACTCGGTCCGCTCGCCGCCCGTGAGGTTCATCGTCACGTCGAGGAGGATCTCGCTGAAGCCGAGGACGGCGTTGAGCGGGGTGCGCAGTTCGTGCGACATGTTGGCGAGGAACTCGGACTTGTAGCGGTTCGATTGCTCCAGCTGGCGGTTGATCTGCAGGATCTCCTCGTCGGCGCGCCGCAGCGCGGCGTGCTGTCGCATCAGATAGCGGTTCGAATCCTTGAGCCGCGCCACCAGGCTCTGCCGCTCGGCGCGCAGCCGCTGCTTCTCGAGGTTGCGCTCCAGCAGCGCGCGCAGGCGCTGCAGGTCGATCGGTTTGGCGATGTAATCGTCGGCGCCCCCGCGCAGGGCCTCGGCGGCGACCTGTTCCGATCCGTAGGCCGTCATCATCACCACCACCGATTCCGGATAGTCGCGCAGCATCTGGGGAAGGAGGGCCAGCCCGCTCTCCTCCGGCATCTGCACGTCGAGGAAGATCAGCGCCGGCCGGCGTGAGTCGAGCTGCCGGCGGGCCTGGGTGGCGTTGGGCGCCGTCACCACCTCGAAGCCTTGCCTGACGACGGCCTTGGTCAGGAAGGCGCGGTTGTCGGGATCGTCGTCGATCGCGAGCAGGATGGGACGCTCCTCGAGCTCCGGTTCGGCGCCGAGCATGGTGCGCACCGCCTGCACCAGGTCCTGGCCCGCCCCCAGTTCGCGACCGGATCCGGTTGACAGTGGGCTGAGGTCGCTGAGGAAGCGGTCGGCGCCGGCGGCGAGGGCGCGCTGGCCTTCGTCAGCGTCGACGTGTACGCCGGCCGTGAGCAGGACGGGAATATTCGTCGTCGCCGGGTTGCTCTTCAAGATTTCGCACACCCGAAGGCCGTCGATGCGGCGCAGCAGCAGGTTGAGGATGATGGCGTCCGGCAGCTCCTCGCGCGCGCGGTCGAGCGCCTCCAGGCCGTCCTGCGCCGAGAGCACCGTGAAGCCTTCGTGCTGCAGTCGCTCAACGCTGCTTCGCAGCCGTTCGGGATCGTCGTCCGCGATCAGAATCCGGCGCGGTGTGCCCTGCTCGCTCATGCGACTCTCCCCAGGGGCCCCTGCAGCAACGTCGCGGGTGGAGGCGGCGCCAGCATGGGAAGCCGCGGGATCAAGAAGCGGAAGATACTGCCTCGTCCGGGGGCGCTTTGCACCCAGATCTGGCCGCCCTGCAACTCGACCAACCGCTTGGAGAGCGCCAGGCCGAGCCCCACGCCCTCGTAGCCGCGTGACGTCGAGCCATCCACCTGACGGAACTCCTCGAAAAGGCGCTGCTGATCCTCCGGCTTGATGCCGATCCCGGTGTCACGGACCTCGACGATGGTGCCGGGCGCCCCCTCGGAGGCGCTGATCACCACCGTCCCGTGATGCGGTGTGAATTTGATCGCGTTGTTGACCAGGTTGTGGACGATGTGGCGAAGACTGCGGGGATCGAAGACGACCTGCATCGCTCGGTCCACCTGGGAGGTGACGGTGAGCTCCTTCTGGTTGGCGGCGGAGGCATTTTCCGAAAGGGCGGCGTCAACGGCTTCCGCCAACAAGCAGGGCGCGGGGTGGAGCTCGAGCCGTCCGGCCTGGATATGCGTGAGCTCCAGGATGTCGTTGATCAACTTCAGCAACCGGCGGCCACTGGTGTGGATGGTCCCGGCGAACTCTTCCCGCTCCGCCTCGGAGAGTTCCGGCGTGGTTCGGATGATTTCCGAGAACCCGATGATCGCGTTGAGGGGCGTGCGCAGCTCGTGCGACATGTTGGTCAGGAACTCCGACTTCATGCGGTCCGCTTCCTGCAATTCGAGGTTGGCGCGTTGCAACATCTCGATGGTCTGCCGCTCCCGCTGGAACCGGCGCGCGTTATCAAGCGCGACCGCCGCCTGGTTGGCGAGGATCTGCAGCACCTGCATCAGCGTGGCGTCGAAGGGGCGGACATCCAGGAAATAGACCGATACTGTGCCCACGAACTCTCGCTCGAGGAACATCGGGAGCCCGAGGGCCGCCCGCCAGCCAGACTGCTGGGCGAACGGATCGAGCGGGAACCGACCGTCGAGCTGGATGTCCTCCGAGAAGACCGGCCGCTGCTCGATCACGACCTGGGTGACGAGCCCGGGGGCGGCCTGCGTCGCGGCATTCCCCTGGAGTCGTGGCTTGGCTCCCTCCCCCACCTCGATCGCCTGCTGCGCCGGATTGCCAGACTGGGTCAAGGTGATGAGACAGGAGGCGGCGCCTGAAACGCTCACTACCGCACGGGCGACACCCTGCAGCAGGGCCGTCGGTCCCACCGTGGTCGCCGTCAGTGCCTGCGAGACCTGCCGCAGCATCTCCATGGAGGCGTCCAGCCGCAGCGCCTGCTGGCGCGTTTGCTCGAACAGGAAGGTGTTTTCGAGCGAAACCGCGACCTCGGCCCCGAGCGAGGCGGCGAGCTTGACGTCATAGTTGCCGCTGAACTCGCCATTACGCTTGTTGGCGAGCATCAGGACGCCGAGCGGCCGGCCACCGGACCCAAGCGGCACAAGAAGAAGGTCGTGGTAGCCGAAGGTCTGCGGCAGCAGCTGGCCGGCCTCGATGTCGTGCAGGCAGTCAGCGATGATGACCGGCTGCTGGGTGACAAAGACCCGACCGATCAGGGTGGAGGCATTGGCGCTGAAGCGGAGCTGGTTGAGACGCATCTGATTGAAGAGCCGGCTCTCCCGCATCCCGGACGGCGGCGCGGGCGCGATCAGCGCCTCGAGGCCGTCCTGGTAAAGGAAGAAGCCGCACATCTCCACATCGAGCAGCTCGGCCAGCTTCAAGGTCAGCGTGCCGAGGTCTTCGCCGAGTTTGGTGAGGTTGGAGACGGCGGTCGCCGTCTCGAAGAAGTGGCTGACCTCCTGGAGGTTCTGGTCGGCTCGCCGGGCCAGCTCGAGGTTGAGCTGGAGCAGCTTGAAGTACTTGGAAGACCAGAAGCCGGTCAGTACCATGACCGGCAAGAAGAGCACCGCCAGGAAGTAGGTGACCGGCGAGGGCGCCCACCAGCGCGCGACATAGATGAGGAAGAGTTCGGTCAGGGCGCCCAATACCACCCAGAGACGCCAGTTGAAGCGAGTCCGGAAGGTGGACGTCGAGTGCTGTTTCGTCACGAAGGCTCTTTCGGATTTGACGCGGATCGAGGGCATTGCTTCGCACTACGATGTCGCCCCCCGCAGCGTGGGCGCCCGGTTTCACAAGGCTTTACCCAACCGTCACGCCTTCGTGGGGAATCGGATCCCGTTCTGGCCTTTGATACCCTCTAGGCGTGCAGCGCGAGACCGCGTTCAACGTCTCGGCGATCAAGGACACGGTCCTTCGGTCGATCAAGCTCAATCAGCAGGCGTACAACAACCGCGACGCCGACGTGCTGCGCGAGGTCTACCTGGAGCCGATGCTCTCCCAGGTCGCGCATGACCTCTCGGGCGACTTCGAGTCCTTCCCCGCCGCCCGGCTCGACATCACCTGCGAGGTGCTCGACGTTTCCTACACGGCCTACCTGCAAATCGGCAAGGTCGAGCTCTCCGCCTACGGCCTGGAGGCCAGCCCTCAGAACGTCAATGTGACGACCAAGGAAGAGTGGATCTACCGGCTGGTCCCGGATGCGGAAAAGGGCGTCGGCCTGGGACGGCGGACCACCCATCGCTTCCTCGGCTATTACCACTACACGCTGGTCGACATCGATGGACGTTGGTGGATCACCGACGTCCAATCCGCGTCCGAGATCTGGCTTCCCTAGTTAGCCGATAGGGCTTTCTTCGGCGCCGGACGCACGTCGAGTTCTCGTACGAGGTCGGCGACCCGGGCCTCGATGTCGTCGCGCACAAGCCGCACCTGCTCGATCGGTAAGTCTGCGGGGTCTAAGAGATCCCAATCGATATATTGCTTTCCCGGGATGTAGGGGCACTCGTCGCCGCATCCCATGGTGACCACGAGGTCGGCCCACTGGGCGAGATCGTCGGTGAGCATCTGGGGCCGGTTGCCCGAAAGGTCGATGCCCAGTTCGCGCAGCGCCTCGGCGACGACGGGATGCACATGCTCCGCCGGACGGGTGCCCGCCGAGCGAGACTCGTGCCGGCCCTGCGCCGCAAGCTGGAAGAGCGCGTCGCTCATCTGCGACCGGCCGGCGTTCTGTTTGCAGACGAAGAGGACCCTGGACATCGCCCTTAGACCAGGACGTCGAGGAGCGCGCGCGTCCTCGGCTCGAGGTGATTGGACAGCCGGTAGTAGGCCCAGATCCCCACTTTGGTGACCTCGACCAATCCAGCATCGCGCAACTTGCCCATGTGATGCGATATCGTCGGCTGGCTCAGGTCGAAGGCAGCGGTGAAGTCACAGATGCAAACCGGCTGCGCTGAGCGCTTGAGCGCCCCCACCATCTGCAGGCGCGTGGGGTCGGCGAGCGCCTTCAAGACATCGACGGAGGCATCGAGCTTGGCGACCGACAGCGGGATCGATGGCGGGCAGCACACGCCTTTGATCCGTTCCGGTACGGCGGCTTTCACGGTCGCAGTCTAGCAGTTCCATTGACAACTGTCTATGGGTTTGCTAGCATCCCATCGACAGATATCAATCGCTCGCGGGAGGGTTTCATGGACACGATTCGGGAGTCCGTCCGAGCCAAGTACGCGGAAACCGCGATCAGGCTACGTGATGGCGGAAGCTGCTGCGACTCGAGTTGTTGCGGCGGATCGGATGCCATCAGCGGCCCCATCGGCGAAGAGGAATACTCGAAAGCCGAAGTCGCCGAGCTTAAGCTCTCTCTGGGCGCCAGCCTCGGCTGCGGCAACCCGACGGCGCTTGCCCAGTTGCATGCCGGTGAGATCGTGCTCGATCTCGGCAGCGGAGCCGGCCTCGACGTGCTGCTTTCGGCGCGACGGGTTTCGCCTGGCGGCCACGCCTACGGCGTCGACATGACGGACGAGATGCTGTCGCTGGCGAACGAGAACAAGGCTCGCGCGGGCGTCGAGAACGCGACCTTCCTCAAGGGAGCGATCGAGGCGATTCCCCTCGCCGATGCGGCGGTCGACGTCGTCATCTCCAACTGCGTCATCAACCTCGCCGCCGACAAGACGGCGGTGCTGAAAGAGGCCTTCCGCGTGCTCAAGCCAGGCGGACGCTTCGCCGTCTCGGACATGGTCGAGGTGGAGCCGCTGCCGGCGCAGGTCAAGTCGGCGATGGACGCCTGGGCCGGGTGCGTGGCCGGTACCATCCCGGTCGACGAGTATCGCGCCGCGGTGGTCGAGGCCGGCTTTACCGCGGTCGAGATCGAGATCACCAACAGCTACGATCCCGGTGAGGCCGGCTTGCCGCAGGGGTCAGGGAAAATCGCCAGCGCTTTCATTCGCGCATCGAAGCCCTGATAAGAAAACAAAAAGGCCCGGACTCAAAGCTCGGGCCTTTCGGATTCTGGGTTAGTAAGTCTTAGGCGACGCGCACCCGTGAGGCCCGTGGCCCCTTGGGAGCGGATGCTTCGACGTCGAAGCTGACCTTTTGCCCCTCTTGCAACCCCTCGAACGAGCCCTCGACAGACGACCGGTGGAAGAAGTACTCCTTGCCGTCCTCGCCGCTCAAGAATCCGAAACCGCGATCCATCACCAGTCGCTTGATCGTTCCGTTCTGCGCCACGTCTGCCGCCAGCTCCTTCGCAAAGATATCCCCGATCCACTTGCGTTTTCCGGGCGTGCCATGACCGGGCTGACAGCGCCCGAGATCAAGCATATCATGGGTGGTATTGCGACGGCCAAAAACGGCGGCCGGGTAGCCGGCTGAAGGAGGCGCGGATCCCGATGCGGAGCACAATGCCCGACTTCCCTCTGACGCTGCAGCATTTCCTCTGGCGTTCGACCACCCTCTTCCCCACCAAGGAGATCGTGACCCGGCGGGAGGTGGGCCGCCACCGTTACACCTATGCCGACTTCGGCCGGCGCGTGGCGCAGCTGGCCCACGCGCTGAAGGAGCTCGGCGTCGGACCAGGGGATCGGGTCGGCACCCTGGCCTGGAACAACTACCGGCACCTCGAGCTGTACTTCGCGGCGCCCTGCGCCGGTGCGGTGTTGCACACGTTAAACCCACGCCTGTTCCCCGAACACCTGGAGTTCGTGATCAACGACGCCGACGACAAGGTGATCTTCGTCGACGCCTCCCTGGTCCCGGCACTCCAACGTATTGCAAAGAGCCTCAAGGGCGTCAAGCACTTCGTCGTCATGACGGATGGCCCCTCCCCGAACGGCGAGCTCACGCCCCTCGCCTCCTACGAGGAGCTGATCGCCAATCGCGAAACCGCCTATCCATGGCCGGACCTGGACGAGCGGGACGCGGCGGCGATGTGCTACACCTCCGGCACCACCGCCAAACCGAAGGGCATCATTTACAGTCACCGCTCCTCGGTCCTGCACACCTTTGGTATCGCCATCGGCGGGGGCATTGGCCTGGCGGAGTCGGACAGCATCCTCCCCGTCGTCCCCATGTTCCATGCCAATGCGTGGGGTCTCGCGTACGGGGCGGCGATGCTGGGCGCCAAGCTCGTATTTCCCGACCGCTTTTTGGACCCGGTGAGCCTGATCGACCTCTTCCGAGAGGAAGGCGTCACCTTCACGGCCGGCGTTCCCAGTGTCTGGATCGCGTTGTTGCAGCACCTGGACAAAACCGCAACCAACCTGGATGGGTTGCGGATGTTCGTTGGCGGCTCGGCGTTATCAGCCGGACTCTACGACGGCCTCACCAAGCACGGCATCGATACCAACCAGGGATGGGGGATGACCGAGACCTCGCCGGTGGCGGCCGTCGCCAGCATGAAGAGCTATACCCCGGAAAGCGACCGCAAGCCGGTACGGCTAAAGGCGGGATTCCCCATCGCCGGCATCGAGCTGCGGCTGGCCAACGTCGATACTGGCGCGCCCGTCCCGTGGGATGGCAAGAGCGTCGGTGAGATCCAGGTGCGCGGTCCCTGGGTGACCGCGAGTTACTACCGCGGCGTCGACGCCGAACGCTTTACGGCGGACGGCTGGCTGCGCACGGGGGACGTCGCCAATGTCGATGCGGAGGGCTACATCCAGATCGTCGACCGGACCAAGGACCTGGTTAAGTCCGGCGGCGAATGGATCTCGTCCGTGGAGCTGGAGTCAGCCATCATGGGCCATCCGAAAGTCCTGGAGGCGGCGGTGATCGGGGTGCCACACCCGAAGTGGCAGGAACGGCCGGTGGCCTACGTGGTCGCCAAGCCGGAGTTCAAAGGCGCGGTCACCCAGGCGGAGATCATCGAGTTCCTCACGCCCCTGGTCGCCAAGTGGTGGCTGCCGGACGAGGTTCGCTTTGTCGATGAGATCCCCAAGACCAGCGTGGGCAAATTCGATAAGAAGGTGATCCGCGAACAGGCGCTCAAAGCACCCGCGGTCGCGCACCCTTCCGAGTAAGACGAAACGGTGACGGGCGCGGCACAGTGCTGCGCCCACCCCGCAAAAAGCGTGGATCGCTAATGCGGCCTTAATACTGTCGAGCTAGAACGGAGGCAAGAAGGATGTGACTCAGCAATGGATGCCTCCGAGCAATTCGAGGCGCTCGTCCCAAAGCCGCTGGATGCGGACGGGGTTGAGCGGCGGCGCGAGCTCGAGGATATCCATGAAGAGCTGCTCCTGAGCATCCTGGCGCTCGAGGCAGAGTGGCAGCTGGACAATCGGATCGCCTTCTCCCTGCGCCAGCGCAACGCCGCCTGAGGCGTTAGCGCCGGCCCGAACCACGGAGCATGTTGACCGCCTGCGCCAACCGGCGCTCCTGAGTGTCCGCCTTCTTTGCCCCCGTGACCCAGTCGACGAACTCTTTCTTGCGCGTATAGGAGAGCTTGTCGAACGCCGCGGCGGCCTTGGTATCGGCTTCCAGCGCCGCCCGCAGCGCGTCGGGCAGGTCCACCGTTCGCAGCTCGGAGTCATATTCCAGGCCGACCGTGAGCGCCTCACCGGCCGCCACCCCGGCCGCCTCCCGGACCTCGCGCCGCACCCCGAGATAGGACTTGCCCCCGTAGACCGCGATCGTGGTTCGGTAGGTGTAGGCCTTGATCGTTACCTTGACCGGCGCGCGCTTGCGCTGGCCGAGCGTCGTCAGCACCCCGGACGGGACGCGGATGAAGCAGGCGCCCTGGTCGGACTCGAGGCGGCCTTCAAAGCGGAGCTCGGGCATGCCGGCTCATTTTCAGGCAATTTCGGCGGAAATACGCACGTTTTCGTCCACGCCCCCGTTTGCACCGAACGACAGGGCCCTGGGCCCGCAGGATTACAACACGGAGGACACGATGCCGAAAACGCAAAAATGGACCGCGTCGACGTTCGTCAGCCTGGTGCACGAGAACCTCACCGAGAAGGGCCACAAGGTCAAGAAGTCGGACCTCAACTGGGCCGTCAAGGACGCCTTTCAGGCGGCCATTACGGCCGGCGCGCGCGGCATGCGCGTGCGTTTCCCCGAGATCGGCGCCCTGGCAGCGCG
>Ga0209471_1000680_pt1 | contig 21857 bp, 22 predicted proteins | sample GraSoiAngelo_128_FD_185885 | JGI IMG/M metagenome (GOLD analysis project Ga0209471, IMG submission 185885) | Grasslands soil microbial communities from the Angelo Coastal Reserve, California, USA - 14_0927_12_20cm (SPAdes) (version 2) | ecosystem: Environmental > Terrestrial > Soil > Grasslands ...
GATGAAGCGGTCGAGACGGCCCAGATTGCGCCGACGGTGCTCGAGGCGCTCGGGCTCCCGGCGCAGGAGCTCAAGGGTGTGAAGCTCGAGCACACGCAGGCCCTGCCGGGCGCCGGCGAGGATTAGCTTAGAGCTCCACGTTCAGCCGCTTAAGCCCGCACCGTGCGGATCGGAACCGCGCGGCGCGGGTGCGGCGCGCTCAGCCTCAGCGGGGAAGTGCGCTGATCTGATCGTCGCACTTGTGCTGGCGCCGCTCCTCTTCGGTACAGGCGATGGCATACCAGCCGGCCGGATGGGCCGCGGCGGTGGTCGGCCAGAGGTAGGTCGCGGGCGGCATTGTCGGAACGGGCCTGGGCCCGGGCCCGGGCCCGGGTCTGGGCTTGGGTCTCGGCGGCAGCGGCCTCATGGCGGTCCGGGCCGCGGACCGTGGCTGACTGGCGCTCTGGATGTGACTTGCCGATGTGGCATCAGCCCGGGATGCGCCCGAGTGGGCGCCGCCGCTGCCCCGGCCGCCCCCGCCCCCTCCGCCGTGGGAGCCGCCCGCAACCGCAATCGAGGACACCAGGATCAGGATTGCACCGACGGCATTCCTCATGAGCCACCCCTCGAGTGCGCGAGCTCAACGCCGAGGGGAACTTACTCCTGCCGGCTGCTGTATTCCATAAACGCGAGACCGGAGGGCTGAGCACTCCCTTAAGGCTCCCATAAGCCGGTTTCCCTATGATATGCCTCAAGACCACAGCTTTGACGGACGGAGCTAGGTAATGAACCTGTTCGAGCTCATCAGGAAGCCGCTCGTTGCGGCAATTCTCGGCGCGGCCACCATCGCCGTGCCGGTCAGCGCGCTCTACGCGGTCGCAGAGAGCCGCGCGGTCGCGACCGCCGCCGCCGCGGCGCCCGCCGCCGCAGCCACGGGCGCGAGCCCGGTCACGCCGGCGCCCGGCTCGCCCACTCCCACCGTGACGCTCCCGGACTTCAGCGCCATGGTGCAGAAGTACGGCCCGGCGGTGGTCAACATCAGCGTCGTCAGCAAGGTGCCGACGTCCTTCAACTCGCAGGGGGACGAGAACCCCGACGAGAACGAGGGTCCGAGCGAGAACGATCCCTTCGGTCCCAACAGCCCGTTCGCGCCTTTCTTTCGCGGCATGCCGCCGTTCGGCTTCCAGATGCCTGCGCCGCAGCCGATACGCGGTGAGGGATCCGGGTTCATCATCCGTCCCGACGGCGTCATCATGACCAACGCGCACGTCGTGAACGGGGCGAGCGAGGTGACCGTGCGCCTCACCGACCGGCGCGAATACACCGCCAAGGTCGTCGGCGTCGATCCCAAGTCCGACATCGCGATCCTGAAGATCTCCGCCAAGGACCTGCCGACGGTGAGGCTGGGCGAATCGCGCTCGCTCAGGGTCGGTGAGTGGGTGCTCGCGATCGGCGCGCCGTTCGGCTTCGAGAACAGCGCCACCGCGGGCATCGTCAGCGCCAAGGGCCGCACGCTCGGCGGAGGCTACGTGCCCTTCATCCAGACCGACGTGCCGATCAACCCCGGCAACTCCGGCGGCCCGCTGTTCAACATGCGCGGCGAGGTCGTCGGCATCAACTCGCAGATCTACAGCCGCAGCGGCGGCTACATGGGCGTGTCCTTCTCCATCCCGATCGATGTGGCGATGCAGGTCGGCGAGCAGCTGCAGACCACCGGTCACGCGACGCGCGGCAAGCTCGGCGTGCTGATCCAGCCGGTCACGCAGGGCCTCGCCGATTCCTTCGGACTGCCGCAGCCCGCAGGGGCGCTCGTGTCGAGCGTCGAGAAGGGCGGACCGGCCGAGAAGGCCGGAGTCGAGGCGGGCGACGTGATCCTCAAGCTCAACGGCCGGACGATCCAGGACTCGAGCGAGCTACCGGTGCAGATCGCGAGCCTCGCGCCGGGCACGGCGGTGAATGTCGAGGTCTGGCGCAATCACGCTCCGCGCGAGTTGAGCGTGAAGCTCGGCATGATGGAGGAGAAGGGGACCACCGCCCGGAACGGCTCGCACAAGGAGAGCGGAAAGCTCGGTCTCGCGGTCCGTCCGCTCACCCCGGATGAGGAGAAAAACGGCAACGTGAAGGGCGGACTCCTGGTCGAGCGCGTCACCGGTCCCGCCGCCGAGGCGGGCATCCAGCCGGGCGACGTGGTGATCGCCGCGAACGGCTCCAACGTAACGAGCGCCGAGCAGCTCAAGAGCGCGGTGGAGAAATCGAAGGGGCACATCGCGCTCCTGATCCAGCGCGGGGAGACGCGGATATTCGTGCCGGTGAGGGTGGGTTAGACAGTATCGATGCGGGCTCGCCGGTAGCGCGTCAGCTCTTCCGGCGAGCTCGCACCTTTCTCGGCGACCAGCTTCTCGAGCGCCGCCAGCCAGTGACGGTAATAGGTGTCGCCGAGGTCGGGATCGCCTGAAGTCTGCGCCGCGCGGATCTCGGCCGCGAGCGCCTCCGCCCACTCGGGCCAGGTGAAGAGACCTCGCTCATGGAGAGCGAGCGTCATCGCAAAGGCCTGCGCCTCCCACGGCTCGCGGAAGATCGGCCCGCTCTCGTCTCGCGGCTCACCCGGCGGCGCGGGAAGCGGCTCCTTCACGGCGCAATCTCCAGATACGGCTCCCAGGCATCGATCGATACACCGAGGCCCGGTGCGCAATCGTCCCCCCAGAGCTCGCGCCCGCTGAAGACGACCGTGTAGAGCCATTGCGGCTGCTCGCCGCGTCCGTGCGCGTGCGTGTCCGCGAACACGTGCACGCCGCGGACGTGCTCGACGCGACCGATTTTCCCGCGCGCGTAACCCGGCAGGCGTGTGTGGTGGTCGAACCGGGAAGCGCGCGTGCGCACCCGCTCGCCGGCCGCAAAGCGCGGCGGTGCCGCCGCCGGCCGCTCCGTGGGCGCACCTCTCGCCAGCAGGGCGGGCACGTCGGCGGCCCGCAGCACGCGGTCGAGCGGGGGCGCCGGGTGGAGCATCCGGCCTGCGTCCAGCTCGTCTGCGGCGATGAGGCCGCGCTCGGCGAGCAGCTTCTCGAGCCCTTTGATCCAGAGCTCGTAATAACTCAGCGCCGAATAGTCCGGCAGCGTCTCGCGGGCGCTGCGGCTCATGTCGAGATTCCAGGCACCGGTCGCGCCCATCGCCAGCGTCAGCGCGAGCGCCTGCCGTTCCCAGGGAGCATGAAAGAGCTCACCCTCCGGCTCCGGAACGACCCGGCCATGGCCCTCCTCGCCGCCGAGGTCCGCGTGGGATCGATAGCTCATGGAGGTTTTGCGAGCCCGGTGCCGATCATCGAGTCCCGCGTCACGCAAGCCGCCAGCTGCTCCTCGCTCAAAGTGTCGGTTCCAGGCGGGCGCTGCGGAATCACGAGGTAGCGCACCTCCGCCGTGGAATCCCAGACGCGGATCTCGGTGGATTCGGGGAGGCGGATGCCGAAATCAGCGAGCACTCCGCGCGGGTCCTTCACCGCACGGGCGCGGTAGGGCGCGCTCTTGTACCAGGTGGGAGGCAGCCCCAGCACCGGCCAGGGGTAACAGCTGCACAGCGTGCAGACGACCAGGTTGTGGCGGGACGCGGTGTTCTCGAGGGCAACCAGGTGCTCGCCCTGCCGGCCCGCGTAGCCGAGCGAAGCGATGGCAGCGGTGGCGTCCCGAAGCAGCCAGTTGCGAAACTCCGCATCGACCCACGCCCGCGCGACCACCCGCGCGCCATTGCGCGGCCCGGTCTTCCTCTCATAGGTGTCGATCAGGACATCGAGCGCCGCAGGATCGATGTATCCCTTCTCCGCCAGGACCGTCCGCAGCGCCTGGACCCGCCGCTCCATCTCGCCGGGCCCGCCGTCTTCCGTTTGGCCGTGGCGAGCGTGGGGCGGAGGCGCGTCGGAAGCCATGCCGCAAGTCCCCTAGGCGGCCGATCCGTTCGTGACCATCGCCGCCATCAGCTCGCTCACCGGCAAGGCGTCGAGCTGCTTCGGCTTCGCGAACAGCGCCTTGATGCGCTCGGCCTGCTTGGCGCCGAAGTGCGCCTCCACGGACGCTTCGAACTTCCTCACCAGCACCGGCATGCCCTCGGCGCGGCGCTTGCGATGCCCGATGGGGAAATCCACCTGCACGCGCTCGGTGTGGCTGCCGTCGCGGAAGAACACCTGCACGGCGTTGCCGATGTAGCGCTTGTCGGGCGCGTAGTATTCCTCGGTGAACACTCGATTCTCGCGCACCTGCATGCTCGCCCGCAGCTCATCGATGCGCGGATCGGCGGCCACGGCGTCCTCGTAGTCCGCGGCCGTCAAGCGCCCGAAGATGAGCGGCACCGCGACCATGTACTGGATGCAGTGATCGCGATCGGCGGGATTGGCGAGCGGCCCCACCTTGTCGATGATGCGCACGCCGGGCTCCTGGGTCTCGATCACGATGCGCTCGATGTCGGCGAGCCGGTCCAACACCCTCGGGTGGAGAGTCATCGCCGCCTCGACCGCGGTCTGCGCGTGAAACTCCGCCGGGTAGGAGATCTTGAACAGCACGTTCTCCATGACGTAGCTGCCGAAGGGCTGCGGGAGCGAAAAGGGCTTGCCCCGGAAGAGCACGTCGTAGAAGCCCCAGGTCTTCGCCGAGAGCGCCGACGGATAGCCCATCTCGCCTGCGAGCGCCATGAGCGCATGACGCACCGCGCGGCTCGTGGCATCCCCTGCCGCCCAGCTCTTGCGGGAGCCCGTGTTCGGGGCATGGCGATAGGTGCGCAGTGCCCCGCCGTCGATCCAGGCGTTCGAGAGCGCGCTCACCACTTGCTCGAGGCTGCCGCCGAGCAGGCTCGTCACCACGGCGGTCGAGGCGACGCGCACGAGCACGACATGGTCGAGCCCGACGCGATTGAAGCTGTTCTCGAGCGCCAGCACCCCCTGGATCTCGTGCGCCTTGATCATGGCGGTGAGCACCTCGCGCACGCGCAGCGGGGTCTTGCCCGACATGATGGCGTTCCTCGCCAGGTAATCCGCCACCGCGAGAATGGCGCCGAGATTGTCGGAAGGATGACCCCACTCGGCCGCGAGCCAGGTGTCGTTGAAGTCGAGCCAGCGGATCATCGCGCCGATGTTGAAGGCCGCCTGCACCGGCTCGAGCTCGAACGAGGTGCCGGGAATGCGCGCGCCGCCCGGCATGACCGCTCCCGGCACGAGGGGACCGAGGAGTTTGCGGCACGCCGGGTATTTCAGCGCCTGAAAGCCGCAGGCGAGCGTGTCCATGAGGCAGTAGCGCGCGGTCTCGTACGCCGTCTCGCTGCGCACGGTGAAATTGCGCGCGTAGTCGGCGATCGCCGTCAGCACCGCGTCGGGCGCCGGGCGCTCGGCGGATCTCACATCGTGGGCCGACATCCGCTCAGCGCCGCTCCGCGATGGGGACGAACTTGAGATCCTCGGAACCGGTGTAGTTGGCCGACGGACGGATGAGCTTGCCGTCCTCGCGCTGCTCGATGACGTGCGCCGACCAGCCGGTGGTGCGGGCGATCACGAACAGCGGCGTGAACATCTCGGTCGGCACGCCCATCATGTGATAGGCCACGGCCGAGAACCAGTCGAGATTCGGGAATAGCCCCTTCGCCCCTTTCATTACCGTCTCGATCCGCTCGGCTATATCGAACATCCGCATGTCGCCCGCTTCCTTCGAGAGCCGCCGCGCCACTTCCCGGATCACCTGATTGCGCGGATCGGCGAGCGTGTACACCGGGTGCCCGAAGCCGACGATGATCTCGTGGCTCGCGACGCGCTCGCGGATGTCCCGATCCGCTTCCTCCGGCGTGTGGTAGCGCCGCTGGATCTGCATCGCGGCTTCGTTCGCGCCGCCGTGCTTGGGCCCCCGCAGCGCGCCGATCGCCCCGGTGATGCACGAGTAGAGGTCCGAGCCCGTGCCGGCGATGACGCGCGCCGTGAAGGTCGAGGCGGCGAGCTCGTGCTCGGCGTAGAGGATGAGCGAGGTGTGCATCGCGCGCACCCAGAACGGCGGCGGTGGCCGACGGTGCAGCAGGTGCAGGAAATGCCCGCCGATCGAGTCGTCGTCGGTCTCGAGCTCGATGCGCTGGCCGTCGCGGCTGAAGTGATACCAGTACGCGAGCATCGGGCCGAGCGAGGCGATGAGGCGGTCGGCGATGTCGCGCGCCCCGGGGGCGGAATGCTCGTCGGGCTCGGGCAGAGTACAGCCGAGCGCCGACACCCCGGTGCGCAGCACGTCCATCGGGTGACTCGAGGCGGGCAGCTCCTCGAGGACGCTGCGCACCGGCGCCGGGAGGCCGCGCAGCGACCTGAGCTTGACCTTGTAAGCGGCGAGCGCGGCGCGGGTGGGCAGCCGCTCGTGGATCAGGAGATAGGCGATCTCCTCGAACTCGCAGACTTCCGCGATCTCGAGGATGTCGTAGCCGCGGTAGTGGAGATCGTTGCCGGTCCGTCCCACGGTGCAGATCGCGGTGTTGGCCGCGACGACGCCCGAGAGGGCGACGGATTTCTTGGGCTTGGGGGCGCTGCTCTCGTTCATGGCGGCTCATCTCCCTGCGGGCTTCCTTTTCCGAACAGCTCGTCGAGCTTCCTCTCGTACGCATGATAGCCGAGCACCTCATAGAGCTCGGCGCGGGTCTGCATGTAGGGGACCACGCTCTTCTGCGTGCCGGTACGGCGGATCGCCTCATACACGACGACCTGGGCCTTGGCGGCGGCGCGGAACGCGGACAGGGGGTAGAGCACGAGGCGCACCCCGGCGCTGCCGAGCTCCTCGGTGGTGAAGAGCGGGGTAGTCCCGAACTCGGTGATGTTGGCGAGCACCGGCACGCGCAGCCGCGCGGCGAATTCCCGGAACTCCTCGAGCGTCCGGAGCGCTTCCGCGAAGATCATGTCGGCGCCCGCCTCGACGTAGGCCGCCGCGCGCTCGAGCGCCGCGGCCTGGCCCTCGACGGCTTGCGCGTCGGTGCGCGCCATGATCACGAAGCCGGGGTCGGTGCGCGCATCGACCGCGGCCTTCAGGCGATCGACCATTTCCGCGGCCGGGACCAGGGCCTTGCCGGGCCGGTGGCCGCAGCGCTTGGCGGACACCTGGTCTTCCAGATGCATGCCGGCGGCGCCCGAGCGGATGAGATCGGCGCAGGTGCGGGCGATGTTGAAGGCGGCGCCGAAGCCCGTGTCGGCATCGACCAGGAGCGGGAGCGCGGTGGCGGCGCAGATGCGCCGCACGTCCTCGCACACGTCGTTACGCGAGGTGATGCCTAAGTCCGGGAGACCAAAGGAGGCGTTGGCGACTCCGGCACCGGAGAGGTAGAGGGCGCGAAAGCCGGCCCGTTCCGCAAGCAGCGCCGCGTAGGCGTTCACGGTCCCGACCACCTGCAGGGGGCGCTCCGCCTCCACCGCGGCGCGCAGCCGAGCGCCGGCGCTCACTGAAGTTCCCGACATGGCGCTTGCTCCCGAAAGAGCCGCGCTATTGTATGCGCACCACGGTGCGCCCGGTGATCTTGCCTTCGAGGTAGGCGGGAAAAGCGCCCGGAAGCTCATCGAAATCAATGGTGCGCGTGACGATGCGCGCAAGGTGACGGGGCCGGAGGTCCGTGGCGATGCGCTGCCACACCGCGAGCCGCCACTCGCGGCGCGTCGCCGAGGAGTTGATGCCCAGCAGCGCCACCCCGCGCAGGATGAAGGGCATCACGGTGGTCTTGAGCTCCGCCCCGCCGGTGAGGCCGATGCTCGCGATGTTGCCCCAGAAGTCCACGGTCCGGGTGAGCCACGTGAGGACATCGCCCCCCACGTTGTCGATGGCCCCGCCGAAGCGGGCGGTCTCGAGCGGCCGGGAGCCGAGGTCGATCTCCTGCCGGGTGAGGACCTCCGCTGCGCCGAGCTCCTTGAGATAGCCCGCCGCAGCCGCCTTGCCGCTCACCGCCACGACGCGATAGCCGCGCGTGGCGAGCATATCGACCGCCAGGCTCCCGACGCCTCCCGAGGCGCCGGTGACCGCGATCGGGCCGCCCTCCGGGGACTGGCCGTTCTGCTCCATGCGATGGATGGCGAGCGCCGCCGTGAAGCCCGCGGTGCCGAGCGCCATGGCGGTCGGCGCATCGAGCCCGGCGGGCATCGGGATCACCCAGTCACCGGGCACCCGCGCGAACTGTGCGTACCCCCCGTCGTGGGTCTCGGAGAGCCCGCAGCCGGTCACGAGTACCGCTTCTCCCGGCCGGTAGCGCCCATCCTTCGAGCTCTCGACGACTCCCGCGAGGTCGATCCCGCCGACGAGCGGATAGCGGCGCAGGATCTTGCCCGCTCCGGTCGCGGCGAGTGCGTCCTTGTAGTTGATGTCGGAGTGGGTGACGCGGATCACGACCTCGCCGGGGGCGAGGTCGTCCAGGGTGAGCTTCTCGAAGCGGGCGGCGATCTTCCCGCCCTCGGAGTGGATGCGGAAGGCCTTGAACGCGTCCATGGCGGGAGTATGGCTCATGTTCCCAACCTGGGTGAATGGTGCCAGGCCGAGCCCGGATCAACTGCGCCGCGGCCTTGAGCGTGCTCAGTGCGGCCGTCGGCTGAGCCGCTCGAGCCACACCATGAGGCCCTGGGTGTTGAGCGTGAGATCGTTCTCGAGGACCGCCTCGATCTCGGCATCGCTCAAAGGCGAGCCGTGCCGGTGCACGAGGTCGAGCCAGAGGGAGCGCATCTCGGCGCGAATCCCGGCGGCCGGGTCGGCGTCGTGCGCGTGCGCCTGCGCGATGCGGGCGAGCTCGCGCACCTGCATCTTGAGGAGCTCGCCGAGGCGCGCGACGCCGGTCACGCGGCTGAAGTGCATGAGGTACATCGACTCCGGGCGGTAGCACAGCATCCGGTCGATCGAGGCGATGTGCTGATCGGGATCGAACTGCGAGGGGGGCGTCGTCGGGGTGATGAAAGCGCCGCGCTCGGTATCGAGCGCGCGGTACGAGATGCCGAAGGTGTCGCCGCTGAAGATGCTCCGGTGCGCCTCATCCACGACGGCGTAGTGGTGCAGGGCGTGTCCGGGCACGTGAATGAGCTCGAGCGTGCGGTCGCCGAGCCTCACGCGCTCGCCGTCCTCGACCGCCCGCACGCGCTCGGCGGGGATCGGCACGAGTGTGCCGTAGAGCTCGTCCAGGCGCTCGCCGTAGACGGCGCGGGAGCCGGCCATGAGCTTCGCCGGGTCGATCATGTGCGGCGCGCCGCGCGGATGCAGCAGCGCCCGCGCGTTGGGGAGCTCCTGCATGAGGCGCCCCGCGCCGCCGGCGTGATCGAGATGCACGTGCGTCAGCAGCAGGTAGTCGACGGCTTCCCGCGCAATGCCGAGCTGCGCGAGCCCGGCGAGCAGATACGGGACGGACGAGTTGGTCCCCACATCGACGAAGGCCGCGCGTCCCGAGTCGACGATGATGTGCGCGGCGGCGTGCCCCGGATACAGGTACTCGCAGTCGACGGCGCTGATGCCGTGCGGATGTCGATAGAGTCGCACTTTCAAGGGAATGTTGACCGGCGCGAGCGGTTCGCGGGTATACACATCGTACCCTGTAGGCTAGCTTTAGGACGCATGACCCACCCTGGCTCGTTCCCCGCGGCGCGGATCGTCTGTGCCGTGGCAGGGTTCGCCGTGCTGGCTGGACCCGCGTCGCTCGCTCCGCGGGCCGCGGCCGCCGCCGATGCGGCCGCCGCGGCGGCACCGCCCCCGCTCGCGCCCCCGCAGCACCGCGAGCGCGGCAGTCTCGTCTTCGAGAACATCCCCGTCCCCGACGCGGCGCTCGCGGCGCGCGCGGCGCGCTACGAGCAGTCGCGCGAGGCGTCCTTTCTCGACTGGCTCGCCGACGGCAGCATGCTGATCGGGACGCGCTTCGCCGACACCGACCAGCTGCACCGCGTGGCCATTCCGCTCGGCATGCGCGAGCAGCTCACGTTCTACGAGGACCCGGTCGAATGGGCGCGCGCTCCGCCGCGCGGCGGCGGCTTCGCGTTCCTGAAGGATCAGGGGGGCGATGAGAACGCGGAGGTCTTCTATCAGCCGCCCACCGGGGCCGCGCGTCCGCTCACCCAGGGCAGCTTCATTCACGGCAGCCCCGTCTGGGCCCACGACGGCCGCCGCGTGGCTTTCTACGGCAACGATCGCGACTCCTTGAGCTACGACGTGTACGTCGCGGACGTGACGAGCGCAGCGGCGCCAACTCTCCTGGTGGGCGGCCGCGAGGACACCTGGTATCCGCTCGACTGGTCGCCGGATGACACGAAGCTCCTCGTGTGGAAGTACGTCTCGATCACCGAGAGCTATCTCTACCTCGTGGACGCGGCGACGGGGGCGCTGACGCCGCTCGATGATCCCGCGCATCCGCGCAAGGCGGGCATCCGCATGGCGAAATTCGCGCCCGACGGCCGCGGCGTGTACGTGGTGACGGACGAGGATGGCGAGTTCGGCCAGCTCAAGCTCAAGGACCTCGTCACTCATTCGAGCCGCAACGTCACACCCGACACGCTGTGGGATGTCGAGGACTTCGATGTCAGCGACGACGGGCGCTACATCGCCTACGTGGTGAATGACGACGGCCGCAGCCGCCTCACCGTGCTCGACACGCTCGGCAGGCTCGAGCTCGCGCCGGCGGGGCTTCCCGAGGGGCGGATCGGGAACCTGCGCTTCGACCGCACTGGGCGCAGGCTCGCGATGTCGGCTGAGTCGCCCGTGGCGCCGCGCGATGCCTATGTCTACGACATCGAGCACGGCCGGCTCGAGCGCTGGACCCGGAGCGAGGCGGGTCCGATCGATGTCGGCACGTTCGTGACGCCGCAGCTCGTCCACTATCCGACCTGGGACCGGGTCGGCCGCCACGCGCGCATGCTCTCGGCGTACGTCTACCGGCCGCGCACCGCGGGGCCTCACCCGGTGGTGATCCTCATCCACGGGGGGCCCGAGTCGCAGTACCGCCCGGGCTGGGATCCGCTCCTGCAGTTCATGGTCAACGAGCTCGGCTATGCCGTGGTCGCACCGAACGTGCGCGGCTCCTCGGGTTACGGCAAGAGCTTCCTGGCGCTCGATAACGGCCCACTCCGCGAGGACGCGGTGCGCGACGTCGGGTCGCTCCTCGTGTGGATCGGCTTGCAGCCGCAGCTCGACCGCGACCGGGTGGTGGCGATGGGGGCGTCCTACGGCGGCTACCTGGCGCTCGCCACGCTCATCACCTACGGCGAGCGGCTGCGCGGCGGCATCGATTTCATGGGCATCAGCAACTTCGTCAGCTTCCTGCGCAACACCTCGGGTTACCGGCGGGATCTGCGCCGCACCGAATACGGGGACGAGCGCGACAACAGCACGCGGGTGTTCCTCGATCGCATCTCCCCGCTGACGAACGCCGGCCGGATCAGAAAGCCCCTGCTGGTGGCGGCGGGCGCGAACGATCCGCGGGTCCCGGTCTCCGAGTCCGAGCAGCTGGTGTGGCGCGTGCGTGCAGCCGGCGGCGAGGTGTGGTACCTCCTCGCAAAGGACGAGGGACACGGCTTCAGGAAGAAGGCCAACCGCGACGCCTACCTCGAGACGGTCGCGACTTTCCTGCAGAGGCTTCGTTAGCTTAGGTCCCCAAATCAAGCGTCTTGATGGACGGCCGTCACCTGCCGTTCGTGTAATGCTTGATTTCGTGGGGTGCTTTAGCCACCCCTCAATTGGCCGAGAGGGCCTGCGGCTCGGCCGGAGCATCCTGCCGGAACGACACCGTCACCGATAATCCCTTTCCCGAAGCTCCGCCGGCGAGGGTGAGCGTAGCTCCGTGGGCGTCGGCGATGCTCTTGACGATCGAGAGCCCGAGCCCGCTGCCCGGGGGCGTGGCCCCGGCGCGGCGATGGAAGCGATCGAATACCCGCTCGCGCTCCTCGGGAGGAATGCCGGGGCCGTCGTCGCTCACCGTGAGACGGGCCGCGCGGGCGCCACCCGCCTCCTCCTCCTCCACCGACACGTCGACCCGGCCGCCGGCTCCCGTGTAGCGCACGGCGTTGTCCACGAGGTTGCGCAGGAGCGTGCGCAGATCGTCCGCGTCGCCGCGCACGCTCAGAGCTTGCGCGCTCGAGACGCCGAGGTCGATGCGCCCGGCATCCGCGAGCGGCACGAGCTCGGCGACGACCTCGCGCGCGAGCTCATCGAGCCGCACGGGCATGCGCTGCGTTACCGCCCGCGGCTCCTGGCGGGCGAGCGAGAGCAGCTGCTCGACGAGTCGGATGGCGCGCTGCACGCCGGCGGAGAGCCTCTCCGTGGCCGCGGCGCGCTCGGCTTCGCTGCTCGCCCGCGCCAGCATGCCCATCTGAAGATGCAGCGCCGTGAGGGGCGTGCGCAGCTCGTGTGCGGCATCCGCCATGAACGCCCGCTCGCGCTCGAGCGCCGCGCGCAGCCGCGCGAGGAGGTCGTTCAGCGCGGTGGCGAGCGGGCGCACCTCGTCGGGGAGCGGGGCGTCGGGGAGCGGCTCGAGGGCGTTGACGCGGCGCGCCTTGACCAGCGCGGTGAGCCGCTGCAGGGGCTCGAGCGCGCGCCCGACCGCGAGCCAGATCAGCAGCGCCAGCGCGGGAAGCAGCAGCGCGAAGGGCTTGAGCGTCTCGAGCGCGAGCTCGACGGCGCGCTGCCGGCGCACGCTCATCGGCTGCGCCACCTGGATGACCTTGGTGAGCGACTGCACGCCGAACACCCGCCAGGCACCCCCGCTGGTGGTGACGGTGGCGAAGCCGAGTGTGATGACGCGGGGCAGCACCGCGTGCGGGCGCGACTGATACATCCGCACGCCATCGAGCGACCAGACCTGGACCACGAAGTCGTAGGCGGCATCGGCGCGCGGAATCTGCGGCGCGAGCAGATACTCCACGGGCTCATCGCGCAGGATGAGCGCGGTCTGCCTCAGGTGATAGTCGAAGAACGCGTCGGCCTCGACGAGGGCGTTGCGATAGACGACCCAGCCGCCGGCGGCGCCGACGAACACGACGCCCGCCATGAGCCAGGCGAGAAGCCGCGCCCGGAGCGAGGTCACGGCGCGGGCCTCACCCGGTAGCCCACCCCGCGAACGGTGAGGATGAACTGCGCCCCGAGCTTCCTGCGAAGCCCGTGGATGTGCACCTCGACCGCATTGCTCTCGACTTCCTCGCCCCAGCCGTAGAGACGTTCCTCGATCTGCGCGCGCGACAGGATCACTCCCGGCCGCTCGAGCAGGAGCTGCAGCAGCGCGAACTCCCGCGGCGAGAGGGAGACCTCGACGCCGTCCCGCGTCACGCGATGCGAGGCGGGATCCAGCACCACGCCCAGGTGCTCGATGCGCGGCGCCGAGCGACCGGCCCTGCGCCGCAGGAGCGCCCGGATGCGCGCCGCGAGCTCGTCGAGATCAAAGGGCTTGATGAGGTAGTCGTCCGCTCCGGCGTCGAGCCCCTGAACCCGATCGGCGATCGCGTCGCGCGCCGTGATGATGAGGAAGGGGAGCGCGAGCCCGCGCTCGCGCTCCGAGCGCAGGAGCTCGAGTCCGTCGGCCCCCGGCAGCGCGAGATCGAGCAGCACGAGCTCGAAGGGCTCGGTGCGCAGCACCCGCGCGGCAGCCTCCGCGTCGTGCACCCAGTCGACGACGAAGCCCTCGCGCTTCAGGCCCGCGCGGATGGCCTCGCCGATCATCACGTCGTCTTCCACCAGCAGCAGCCGCACCTGCGAAGTATGATCAATCGCGCGGATGAGCGTGCAAGGAGCCTTGGGTTGAGTGCCGTGGAGCTGAGCACCGCCGAGCGCCTGGTCGAGGATGCGGCCAGCCTCGGGGTTCGCCTGACCGGTGCCGACGCGGGTCGGCTGCTCGCGCTCCTCGAGGAGCTCGCCCGCTGGAACCGCCGCTACAACCTCACAGGCGTCCGCACGCTCGGCGCCATGGTGACTCATCACCTTCTCGACAGCCTCGCCATCCACCCCGACCTCGAGGGAACGCGCATCGCGGACGTCGGCACCGGCGCGGGATTTCCGGGGCTGCCGCTCGCGGTCGCAAATCCCGCGCGGCATTTCACTCTCATCGACTCGACCGCCAAGAAGATCCGCTTCGTGTCGCATGCGGCGGAAACGCTCGGGCTCGCGAACGTGACGGCGCTTCAGGCGCGAGTCGAGACGATGCACCCTGCCGAGGCCTTCGACACGGTCGTCGCGCGCGCGATCGCACCGCTGCCGAAGCTCCTCGCGCAGGTGCGGGGGCTCGTCGCCGCGCACAGCCGCCTTCTCGCCATGAAGGGCCGCTGGCCCGAGAAGGAGCTCGAGGCGCTCCCCGCGTCCTGGCGCCTCGTCGGCTCGCGCGAGCTCACCGTGCCCCGTCTCGGGGAGGCGCGCTGCGTGCTCGTGCTCGCGCTCGCGGTGGACTGAAAGGCCGCCGCCCGTGAATCCGCTCCTCGCAACCTGGCCGCTGCTCCTCGGCATGGGCATCCTCATGCTCGGGGCGGGATTTCAGGCCACGATCCTCGGGCTCCGCGCCACGCTCGAGGGATTCCCGACGCCCGTAACCGGGCTCGTGATGTCCTGCTACTACGTGGGCTACCTTCTCGGCACGCAGATTGCGCCGCGGGCGCTGCAGCGGGTCGGGCACGTGCGGGCCTTCGCGGCTCTCGCGGCGCTCGCCTCCGTCGCGAGCCTGGTGCATGCCTCCTGGGTGCATCCGCTCCCCTGGGCGCTGATGCGCCTCGTCTCCGGGTTGTGCTTCGCCGGGATCTATGTGGTCGCCGAGAGCTGGCTCAATCACCGCGCGAGCCGCGCGAACCGCGGGCGCCTGCTCGCCATCTACATGCTGGTGCTGTACGTCGGGCTCGGGTCGGCGCAGTTTCTGCTGGTGCTCACGAGCCCGGAGTCGTCGGCCCCCTTCATGCTGATCTCGGCGCTGATCTCGCTCGCGATGGTGCCGATCGTCGCCTCCGCGCAGCAGACGCCCGAGCCCGCCGTGCCGCACCGGGTGCGCTATCGGGACCTGTACCGCAACTCCCCGCTCGGGGTGGTGGCGGTCGCGGCCTCGGGCCTGATCTCCTCCATCATCTTCTCGATGGGCCCGGTGTATGCGCGCCTCTCCGGCAACGGCCCGCGCGGGGTGGCGGCCTTCATGGCGGTGAGCATTCTCGCCGCGGTCCTCACCCAGTACCCGGTCGGACGGCTCTCCGATCGCGTCGATCGGCGCACCGTGATCGCGAGCGCCTGCACGCTCGCGACGCTGGTGGCGGCGAGCATCGTCTTCTTCGGCCCTTTGCCCCGCGGGCTCTTCCTCGCGCTCACCGCACTCTTCAGCGGCTCGGCGCTGACGCTCTATTCGCTCTCGGTCTCGCACGTCAACGACAAGCTCGAGCCGGCGCAGATGGTGGACGCGAGCAGCGCGCTCCTCATGATGAACGGCATGGCGGCCGCCGCGGGCCCGGTGCTCGCGGGGAGCCTGATACACGCCTTCGGGCCGCGGGCCTACTTCGCGACCCTCGGCACACTGACCGGCGCTCTGACGGTCTACGACCTGTGGCGCAAGAGCCGGCGCGCTGCGGTGCCGCGCGAGCTCAAGGGTCCGTTCATCAACACGCAGCAGATCGTCACTTGCGCTGGGCTCGATTCACCCCCGGCCCGGCGTGCCGATGCGCCGACCGGGCCCGAGGTCGCGCCAACCGGCCTCGATGCCGCACGGGCCGGAGCGGTGAGGGCAAAAGAGGCGATCTAAGGCGCCAGCGGCAGCGCGGTCGTCTCCTTGATCACGGCGAGCGCGATCGAGGAGTTCACCGACTGCACGCCGGGAAATCGCGACAGGTGATCGAGGAAGAACGCCTCGTAGGCCTTGATGTCGCGACACACGATGCGCAGCAGAAAATCCGTCTCACCCATCAGCGTGTAGCACTCGAGGATCTCGGGATGCTCGCGCACGGCCCGCTCGAAGCGCAGCAGCGCATCACGGCCGTGGCCTGCGAGCTTGACGTGCGAGAACACCATCACCGAGAGCCCGAGCTTCTCTCGATCGAGCAGCGCCACGCGCTTCCTGATGACGCCGAGCTGCTCGAGGCGGCTCACGCGGCGCCAGCACGTCGAGGCCGTCATGCTCAAGCGCTCGGCCACTTCAGCCGCCGACAGAGACCCATGCTCCTGGATGAGAGCCAGCATCCGGAGGTCGACTCGGTCTAGATCTGGATGCAACGTCCGTCTCGTAATACGGGCTAAAGGTGCAAGATATATTTCACCAATGGTCCTAAAGAAGCAACCTTCTCGAAAAATCGTGCAAAGGCCGGCGCGTAGCCTTTCCCTCGATGTCGGTGTGCGCAGATCCGTCCGGGGAGCTCTTGCAGTGATGGAAATCTCCAGCATGCGCGAATTCGACGCCCACGAGCTCGTCGTGTTCGGGGACGTCGGCGCGAAGGGGCTGCGCGCGGTCATCGCCATTCATTCGACCGCGCGCGGTCCCGCTGCCGGCGGCTGCCGCATGTGGCCGTACGCGACGCTTGCTGCGGCGGTGTCGGACGTGCTGTGCCTCTCGCGCGGCATGAGCTACAAGAATGCGATCGCGGGGCTGCCCTTCGGCGGGGGCAAGGCGGTCATCATCGGCGATCCGCGCAGGCAGAAGACGCCTGAGACGTTCGAGGCCTTCGGCCGATTCGTCGACTCACTCGGCGGGCGCTACGTGACCGCCGAGGACGTCGGCACGACCACGGCCGACATGACGAGTGTCGCGCGCGCGACGCGCTTCGTGGCCGGACTCGGGCGCGCACCGGGCGAGGCGGGCGGCGATCCCGCGCCGAAGACCGCGCTCGGCGTGCATCTCGGCATCAAGGCCGCCGCACGGTTCAAGCTCGGCCGCGCCGACCTCGAGGGACTCACCGTCGCCATCCAGGGACTCGGGGGCGTCGGCTCCCATCTCGCCCGGTTGCTGGCCGGCGAAGGCGCGCGGCTCAGGGTCGCCGACGTGCGAGCGGACGCGGTGCAACGCGTGTGCGATGAGCTCGGAGCGCGCGCCGTGGCGGCCGCCGACGTGCTCGCCGAGGACGTCGACGTGCTCGCTCCCTGTGCGCTCGGCGCGGTGCTCGATGCCCGGTCGATCCCACGCCTGCGCGCCCGCATCGTCGCGGGCGCTGCGAACAATCAGCTCGCGCACGGACAGGACGGCCAGTCGCTCCTCGCGGCGGGGATCCTCTACGCGCCCGACTACGTGATCAACGCCGGCGGGATGATCAGCGCCTCGCGCGAGTATCAGGGCGGCGCTACCGAGGCGCAGGTGCTGGACGATATCGGGCAGATCCCGCTGCGGCTCACCGAGATCTTCGAGCGCGCGCGGCACGAGAACCGCACGACCAACTCGGTCGCGGACCAGATGGCGCGCGAGCGGCTCGGACGGCGCCGGGAGAAGATGGTGGCCTGAGACCCCCGATTTCCCGGGCTCAATGCCCCGGTGGGGCCGGCTTTCGGGCCTTCCGGGGCCGCCGGAGGTCGCGCCGAAGCGGCGCACCCAGCGCCGAGCCGGCGGTGAAGTACACTGTCGGCCCATGAAACGGGTCATCGCCATCGCGAACCAGAAGGGCGGCGTCGGCAAGACCACCACTGCGGTCAATCTCGCGGCATCGCTCGCCGCCACCCAGCGCCGGGTACTCCTCGTCGACCTGGATCCCCAGGGCAACGCCACCATGGGCAGCGGGATCGACAAGGCGCAGCTCACGCGCGGCGCCTGTGAGGTGCTGCTCGGCGAGGCGGACCTCGCCTCGGCGCTGGTGCAGGTCTCCGAGGGCGGCTTCACGCTGCTGCCGGCGAACCAGGATCTCACCGCCGCCGAGGTGCGCCTCCTCACACTCCCTATCGGCCGGGAGATCAGGCTGCGGCAGGCGCTCCAGCCGAAGCGCGAGGCCTTCGACGTCATCCTCATCGACTGTCCGCCGGCGCTCAACATGCTCACCGTGAACGCCCTCGTCGCCGCCGACAGCGTGCTGATCCCGATGCAGTGCGAGTATTACTCGCTCGAGGGACTCTCGGCGCTGCTCGACACCGTCGACCAGATCCGCGAGGCCGCCAATCCCGAGCTCTCGATCGAGGGAGTGCTGCGCACCATGTTCGACCCCCGCAACAACCTCGCGAACGAGGTGAGCGCGCAGCTGGTCACGCACTTCGGCGAAAAAGTGTTCCGCACCATCATCCCGCGCAACATCCGGCTCGCCGAGGCGCCATCCTTCGGCCGGCCGGCGCTCTTTCACGACAAGGAATCCCGCGGCGCGCTCGCGTATCTGGCGCTCGCCGGCGAGATGATCCGGCGCGAGGACGAGGCCTTCGCCGCCCGGGCGCACGAAGCGGTGGCGCAGGACAGCGCATTCGCGGCCGCGGTCGCGGGCGACGGTTCCGGGGAGGAGGGCGAGGGCGAGGGAGAGGCAGAGGAAGGACAGGGCCCCGCCGGTGAGCCACACCAGGCCCACGCGACCGGCGAGGACAGATCACGATGATTCACCGAAAACCGACGCTGGGACGTGGACTCGCGGACCTGCTCGGCGCCCGCGCCGCGCCGCACGTCGCCGCAGCTCCCGCGCCCGCAGGCGAGCAGCTCGCGAAGCTCCCGCTCGATGTGCTGCAGCGCGGCCGCTACCAGCCGCGCGTGGACATGCGGAACGAGACGCTCGCCGAGCTCGCCGACTCCATCAAGTCGCAGGGCGTGGTGCAGCCCATCGTGGTGCGCGTCCTCGGCGCCTCAGACGGGGGCGAGCCGCGACGCTACGAGATCATCGCCGGCGAGCGGCGCTGGCGCGCCGCTCAGATGGCCGGACTCACGGAGATCCCGGCGGTCATCCGCCACATCCCGGATGAGGCTGCGATCGCCGTCGCCCTCATCGAGAACATCCAGCGCGAGGACCTCAATCCGCTCGAGGAGGCGCGCGCACTCACCCGCCTCATCACCGAGTTCGGGCTGACGCACCAGCAGGCCGCGGATGCCATCGGCCGCTCGCGCGCCGGCGTCACCAACATGCTGCGCCTGCTCGAGCTCACGCCCGAGGTCTGCGAGCTGCTCGAGAAGCGCAGCATCGAGATGGGCCACGCGCGCGCAGTGCTTGCGCTCACCCAGCGCCGCCAGCAGACCGAGGTGGCGCTGCTCGTGGCGAAGAAGGGTCTCTCGGTGCGCGAGACCGAGGCGCTGGTGCGGCGTCTCCAGGCGCCAAGCGCGGCGGGCTCGAGCGCGCCCGCATCGGGACGCGATGCGAACGTCGAGCGGCTCGAGCAGGAGCTCGCCGAGAAGCTCGGCGCCCGCGTCGCCATCCAGCAGGGGAGCGGGGGCAAGGGCAAGCTCGTCGTGAGCTACAACAGCCTGGACGAGCTCGACGGGATTCTCGCGCACATCCGCTAGGACGCGTGTACGCGTGCCATCACGCGGTCGCAATTCTCCGCGGTTATTCCGGCATTATCACGGCAAGCAGCACGCCGCGCAGCCGCTCGTGCTGTGGACTCACGCGCGCACGCTCTCTATAATCCCGCGGCTTTTTTGACCCCTTGCGCTTCGATCCGGAAGCCAAGGCGGCGGCTCTATCGAGCCCCTCGGACGGGACCTATATTAAGGTGTTGGCGATCGATCTGCCCCATGCGCGGCGGCTGGCGTTCGGCGTCGTGCTGGGTCAGGCGGTCGTGAGCGTGACGGCGGCGCTGTGCGCGGGGGGCTTCGCCGGTGCGCGCGCCGGGCTGTCGGCACTTCTCGGTGGAGGGATTGCCACCGCGGGGAGCCTGGCGATGGCGGGCCTGGTGTTCGGTAGGGGCGCGGGCGCCAGTGCGCAGCGGGCGCTCGACGCGCTCTACGTCGGCGAGGCGGTGAAGCTCGCGGTCGTGATCGTGCTGTTCGTGGTGGTGCTAAAGGTGATGCGAGTGGCGCCGATGCCGATGCTCGCGACCTTTGCCGCGACGTATCTGGTGTATTGGATTGCACTCATTGCGACATTGCCCGCTTCGGCAAGCGGGCAGCGTGGTGCGTAGGTGACGGCTTTGATCTGGTAGCAAGCATGGCAGCAGCAGAAAGCGCGTCTGGCGGCGCGAACGAATACATCCGGCATCACCTCACGTTTCTGTCCAACAGAGATCCTAAGGGGATCGTGGACTTTTCGGTCATCAATCTCGATAGCGTTTTCTTCTCGGTCGCGCTCGCGCTGTTGTTCGGCGGCCTCTTTTACTTTGCGGCGCGTAAGGCGACCACGGGGCAGCCAGGCAAGTTTCAGAATTTCGTGGAGCTGCTCGTCGAAACGATCAACAAGCAAGTCACGGACACGTTTCATGGCACGAGCGCGCTCATCGCACCGCTCGCACTCACTATCTTCTGCTGGGTGTTCTTGTTTAATGCCATGGACATCCTGCCGGTCGATCTCCTGCCATGGCTGGCGCGCGCTGTAGGCGTCGAGCACCTGAAAGTGGTGCCGAGCACGGATCTCAATGTCACCTTCGCTCTGTCGCTGACGGTGTTCGTGCTCATCATCTTCTACAGCATCAGGATGAAGGGACTGGGGGGCTTCGTCGGCGAGCTCACACTGCAGCCATTTACCAGCTCCAATAAGCTCGTGAAGGCGCTGTTGGTGCTGCCGAACCTGATCCTTGAAATCGTGCCGCTGCTCGCACGTCCCATTTCACTCTCGCTCCGTCTCTACGGCAACCTGTTTGCCGGCGAGATGATTTTCCTGCTGCTCGCGATATTGTCGCTGCGCGGCATGGAGCAGCTGTCGCACTTCACCGGCTGGCTGTTTGTTGTCCTGCAGTTCGGGCTGGCTTTCGTATGGGCGGTGTTCCATCTGCTTGTGATTACGCTACAAGCCTTCATATTCATGGTGTTGACGGTTGTCTATCTCGCGATGGCGCATGAGCACCACTGACGGCGGCTTTTTTCGCTCTTTGCTATTACGTAACCGGTTTCGTTAGGAGAGTTGAATGGAAAACATTGCACATGTCCAGGCCATGACCGTACTTGCCGTCGGCATCATCTTCGGAATGGGCGCGCTGGGCACCGCGATCGGCTTCGGCTTGCTCGGCGGTCGTTTTCTGGAGGGCGCGGCGCGTCAGCCGGAACTGGCCCCGATGCTGCAGGTGAAGATGTTCATCGTCGCGGCGCTTGTCGACGCGGTCGCGATGATCGGCATTGGTTTTGCGCTGTTCTTTACCTTCGCAAATCCGTTCACAAGCGGGCTGACGCACTAAGGGTCAAGGCGCGCACCGGCGCGTCAGTCAGGAGACGATCGTGAACATCAATCTCACGCTCTTCGTGCAGATGCTCGTGTTCATCGCGCTCATCTGGTTCACGATGAAGTTCGTCTGGCCGATGATCCTCAACCCGATGGAGGAGCGCTCACGCAAGATCGCGAACGGGCTCGCAGCCGCCGAGAAGGGCGAGCGGGAGCTCGTCGAGGCGCGCGGCAAAGCGGAGGCCATTATCCGCGAGGCGCGCGAGCGCGCCGGCCACATCATCGACCAGGCGCAGCACGCTGCCCGCGATCTGGTGGAGCAGGCCAAGGGCGCGGCGAGCAGTGAAGGCGCGCGCATTCTCGCAGCGGCGCAGCAGCAGATCGAGCTCGACACCACGCGCGCCCGCGAGGCGCTGAGGCGTGAGGTGGCCGGCATCGCGGTGCGCGCCGCCTCCAAGCTCCTGGCGCGCGAGATCGACGCCCGCGCGCACGCCGATCTCCTCGACAAGCTCACGGCGCAGATCTGACGCACGCACCATGGCTGACCGGCTCACCATCGCCCGACCCTACGCCCGCGCGGCCTTCGCCGAGGCACGCGGCCACGAGCGTCTCGAACCCTGGTCCGAGACGCTGCGAGTGGCGGCCGAGGTAGTCCGGGACCCGCGCGTCCGCAGGCTCCTGGGAAATCCGCGCGTGACGCCCGAGCAGCTCGCGCAGCTGGTGAGCGGC
>Ga0209471_1000683_pt1 | contig 21779 bp, 16 predicted proteins | sample GraSoiAngelo_128_FD_185885 | JGI IMG/M metagenome (GOLD analysis project Ga0209471, IMG submission 185885) | Grasslands soil microbial communities from the Angelo Coastal Reserve, California, USA - 14_0927_12_20cm (SPAdes) (version 2) | ecosystem: Environmental > Terrestrial > Soil > Grasslands ...
GCGCCGTCGGCCCGAGCAAACCGTTCGAAGAGTGCCGCGCGGGCCGACGCGGGAACGCCCGGGCCTTCGTCGCGCACCTCGATGGCCCAACCTCCCGTTGTGGGCGCGCCGCTAAGCCGCACCGCGGTTCCCGGCAGGGTGTGGCGCGTGGCGTTGTCGAGGAGGTTATCCATCACGCGGCGCAGCAGATCGGGGTCGGCCGCGACGCTGCCGGAATCGGGCGCCTCGATGTCGAGCCGGACGTGGCGCTGATCGGCCATCGGCCGCCAGCGCGCCGCGGTCTCGTGCAGGAAATCGGCGACGTCGAGATTGGTGGCGGCCGGCTGGAGCGCGCCGGCGTCGGCCCGCGCCAGCATCAGGAGCTGGTCGACCATCCTCGCCATGTGCTCGACCTCGGCTTCGAGATCACGCAGGACCTGTTCGTATTCGGCCGGGGTGCGGGCGCGCGCCAGCGTGCCCTCCAGCTCACTGCGCATCAGCGCCAGCGGGCTGCGCAGCTCGTGCGAGGCGTCGGCCGTGAAGCGGCGAAGGCTCTCGAAGCTTGCCTCCAGCCGCGCCAGCATGTCGTTGAAGGTCTCGACCAGCTCACCGAGCTCATCCGGAGGAACCTTGACCTCGACGCGGCGATGGAGCTCGTGCTGACTCAGCGAGCGGGCGGTCGAGGCGATGCGACGGACCGGTTCGAGGATGTTGCCGGCGAGACGGTGCGCGAGCAGCGTGCCCGCCAGGACAAACAGCAGCGATAGCACGGCGAGAAAGAGGATGGTCTGGGTGAGGGCGGCCTGCAGCTCGCTGATGGAGCGGCTGACGATCAGGATGGCGGCGGATCCCTGCGTGGTCGCCAAGGGCTGGGCATAGACGAGACGGGCCACGCCACGGCTGTCGCGGACATTGAACGGTGGCGCGGCGCTCGTTTGCTGGCGCGCGTTCGCGGCGATCGTCTGCAGCGTGGACGCCGAGAGGGCCTGCCCCGCGGTCTGCTTGACCGAGCCGTCCGGCGCCACGATCGCCGCCTCCACCGCCACCCCCTGCTGGGTCTCGGTTGGCAGATCGCCGGCGCCGAACTGCACGGTCCCATTGATGTCGTCGATCCCGCCGGCGATGACGCCGGCCTGCGAGATGAGGACGTCGGCGGCGGCGCTGGTCTCGGCCCGGGAGAGCGCGATGTAGAGCGCGGTGTCCGCCACGATGATCGCCACCGCCAGCACCGCCGCGAAGGCGAGCGTCAGGCGAATGCGCGTTCCGGCGAAGAGACGTCTCACGCCCGCGGCTCGAGCCGGTACCCCGCGCCGCGAATCGTGACGAAAGGGTCCTGGGCGCCGGCCTCGGTGAGCTTGCGCCGCAACCGCCCCATGTAGACCTCGACCAGATTGTGGCCGCCGTCGAAGTCGTAGTCCCAGACGTGCTCGATGATCTGGGTCCTCGAGAGGAGGCGGCCGGGATGGTGCATGAAGAAGTCGAGGATGGCGAATTCCTTGGCGGTCAGCTCGACGTTGCGGCCCGAGACCTTGAGGGTGTGCGCCGCCGTGTCGAGCACGATGCTGCCGACGGTGAGGACTGACGTCCGGTCGGGCAGGTGTCGCCGGGCGAGCGCCCGGATGCGCGCCAGGAGCTCGCGCATCGCAAACGGCTTGACCATGTAGTCGTCGGCGCCGGCCTCCAACCCGCTCACCCGGTCATCAACGGCATCGCGGGCGGTCAACATCAGGATCGGCGTGCTCACCTTCTGCTGGCGCAAGTGCCGGCTGACCGCCAATCCATCTGCGCCTGGCAGCATGACGTCCATGATCAGGACATCGTATGGCGCACTCAAGGCAGCCGCGATCCCGTCATCGCCGTCGTGGGCGAGGTCGACGGCCAGCCCCGACTCGCCCAGCCCGCGCTGAATGCTGGCCGCCAGACGGCGGTCGTCCTCGATCAACAGCACTCTCATGAATGGAGTATCGGAGCCGCGCCTAAAGAAAGTCTAAAGAGGCCCGCCAAGGGGGGAGGGAGTGGCCCTGGTTCGGCGGAGCAGGATGACGAGGTAGACGCCGAAGGCGATCACCACGACCGCGGGCAGGATGACGTAACCCTCGCGGTGCAGATTGAGCAGATGACTGATGCGCCCGCCGAAGACGGCGCCCAACGTCAGGAAGAAGCCGGCCCAGACGGCGGTCGAGATGGCGACGCTCGCGACAAAGACGGGATAGCGCACCCGAAAGATCCCGGCCGCGACCGTCAGGGGTACTCGAAGCCCCGGAATGTGCCGCCCGAGCACGAGCGTCCAGACGCCCCACCGTGCAAACCAGCGCTCGGCCTGGTCGATGCGCGCGGGCGTCAGGTGCAGCAGCCTCGCGAGCCGGTGCTCGACGATGGACCGGCCCCAGCGCCGCGAGATGAAATAGAGGTTGCTGGCGCCCAGCACGACGACGGCGATCAGCCCAAGCCAGGCCGCCAGCAAGCTCAGCAGGCTTGGCGCACTGTGATGGCCGACGTACATGACGAAGACGTCGCCCGGCATCGGCATGGGCAGGCCGGACTCCTCCAGGTAGAGGAGGCCGAAGGCGGCGGCCAGCCCGAAGCGTCGCAGGAGAAGGCCAACGACGTGCGCGCCGTCGCCTACGGCTTCGGGGAGGTCTCCCTCGAGGATCGCGAACGCGGTGAGCGCGAGGACCGTGCCGAGCAACAGGCCGACCGTCCAGCGGCGGCGCATTTGTCCTTAAGTCTGCCGATGGTTCCTGAACAGCCTCTAAAGACGGCCGATCCTTATATTGGGAATTGGGATTGGGATCGATGGTCGACGGGTGGGTGCAGCCCGCCTACTGGCTGAGTCGGCTCGTGTTCTCACGTGGGCTGGCTGTCATTTACCTGATCGCGTTCCTGGCGGCGCTCAACCAGTTCCGGCCACTGTTGGGCGAACGCGGGCTGCAGCCGGCGCCGCGTTTTTTGGCTCGGGTGCCGTTTCGACTCAGCCCGAGCCTGTTTTACCTGCGTTATTCGGATCGGCTGCTGGCGTTGGTGGCCTGGCTCGGGGTCTTGCTGTCAGCCGGGATCGTGGTCGGACTGGCCGACAGGTTGCCGCTGATCCTATGGATAGTGCTCTGGCTGGTGCTGTGGGGGCTGTACCTGTCCATCGTCAACATCGGCCAGACGTTCTACGCCTTCGGTTGGGAGTCGCTGCTGCTCGAAGCGGGGTTCTTCGCCGTCTTCCTGGGGCCGGCGTGGATGGCGCCGCCGGTGGTCGTGATCTGGATGATTCGCTGGCTGCTGTTTCGGGTCGAGTTCGGTGCCGGACTGATCAAAATTCGCGGCGATCCATGCTGGCGCGACCTCACCTGCCTCGACTACCACCACGAGACCCAGCCGATGCCGAACCCGCTGAGCCGGTTCTTCCACCACCTGCCGCGTCGCTGGCATCGGGTCGAAGTCCTCGGGAATCACTTTGCGCAGCTGGTCGCGCCGATCGGGCTCGCGTTTCCGCAACCGATCTCGGACGTCGCCGGGCTCGTCATCGTCCTGACGCAGGGGTGGCTGGTCCTGAGCGGAAACTTCGCCTGGCTGAATGCGCTGACCATCCTGTGTGCCGTGGCCGCGTTCAACAATGCCGCCTTGGGCGCGGTGTTTCCGTTTGTGCAGGTGCCCGCGCTCAGCGCGCCGCCCGCCTGGTACAACGTTGTGCTGGTTGTCTTGACGGTGGCGGTGCTGGTGCTGAGCTACGCGCCGGCGCGCAACCTGCTCTCGCGCCGGCAGCTCATGAATTTCAGCTTCAATCCGGTCCACCTGGTCAACGCCTACGGCGCCTTCGGGTCGATCACCCGCGTGCGCTACGAGATCGTGGTCGAAGGCACGAGCGGCACCGACCTGACGGCGCCGGTGGAGTGGGCCGAGTACGAATTCAAGGGGAAGCCGGGCAATCCTCGACGCATCCCGCCACAGGTCGCCCCCTACCACCTGCGGCTCGACTGGTTGATGTGGTTTGCCGCGATGGCCACGCCGCAGGAGCATCCGTGGTTCATCGCCTTCCTGGTCAAGCTGCTCCAAAACGACCGCGCCACGTTGAAGCTGCTGCGGAGCAATCCATTCCCGCACGCGCCGCCGGCCTTTGTGCGCGCCCGTTTGTACCGGTACCGCTTCAGCACGGGGCGCGAGCGTCGTGAGACGGGCAACTGGTGGATGCGCGAGCTGGTCTCGGATTACATGCCGCCGGTGCGCATCGCGCGACCAGATGAAGAACCCGATAATGAAGGGCAAAGGAGAGGGAAATAGGGGCCGCTGCACGCCATGCCCAAACGGGCAGGAGCGGGTGCCCCCCAACGTGCGCCTTTGAGCGTTGACGGCTGACGCTCGCTGGAGTTGCATGAGTCGTTGCACCTCCACGCCCAGTGTTTCGCAGGCTCCGAACGGAGGTAACGATGGCACAAACGCACGAGACTGGGCCCCGGCAAGAACCCCACAGTCGTCGCGCGGCTTCACGGCGCCAGAAGGCGTCGCAGACCAGCGGGGCCGAAGCCCTCATGCAAGGCCGCGGAGAGGCAATGAGTCCCACCGCCATGCTGCACCTGCAAACCGCAGCCGGCAACGCGGCAGTGAGTGCGGCATTGGACAAGCAGATGGCCGGTCAAGTTCCCGTTCCCGTCGTGCAGCGGCAGGGCGGGGCAGTCGCGGAACACGCTGCACCGGGTCAGGGGGCAAAGATCCGCGGCCCCAGCGTGACGAGCCTATTCAAGGAGGAGGCACCCGAACTACTGCCGTTCGTACCGCCAGACCAGATTGAGAGAATGCAGAAGCGCTTCGACGCGCGTGCGCACAATGCGGACATATCGAGACGCCTCAAAGAGGCCAATGCCCAGGAGCGGGCCGAGTCCTACTCCATTGGGAGTCACAACCAGTCGTACTCGCCGCACGCCGAAGCCTGGGCTCGAAAAACTGATCACCTGCGGTCGCAGTTCGTGGATGAGCCGGAAGGGCCTGACGAACTCCAGGTGCTCACCGCGGGGGTCCTTGATCCGGCAATTCTCGAGGCGCCGGCGGAGGACGCAGAAGCGGAGACAGCCTTCCGCAGCTCGGTGTACAACGAGCTGGTCCGGACGCCGTTGACCACCGTATACATCGATACGAGCTTTCTGAGTGCCCTGGAGCGGAGCAAGCAACACGATGAGGGCCCCTATACCAAGCTCGACATTTTCTTGAAATGTGGGCGGATCAAGCTGCCTCACACAAACGGGAAAGTCACGTTTGCGGATCTCACCTCGAAGGGCGGCAGCCCGTTCGCGAAGCGGTACGTAGAGGAGGTCGCGAACCGCCCGGAGATGGTCGAGCTCAGAAAGGCGACGTATGAGCTCGAAGAGGCGGTCGACAACGGGAAAGGCGCGCACGAGGCCTTGATCGAGGCAGGTCAGGCGCACCCGTGGGTAAAGGGTGTCGCCGAGTGGCTTGGCGGTCCCAGCCCCGCGGACTATCTGGCGCTGATGCGCGACATCAGGAAGCACCCTGAGAAAGGAACCTACGAGGACCGGAGCGGAGAACTGGAAGCACCTGAGCCGCCGCTCGAAATATGGTCCGAGCCAAAGCAACAGCTCAACCATGTGATTGAACTGCTTGGTCACCACCAGGTTAAGTCCGCCTTGATCACCCTGATGGTTGCTCAGAAAATGGTGCAGGTGACCCTTGACCGCTTCGAGCGTTACCACAAAAGGGTGATGAAAGGAGCGGGCACTGGTCTCGCCATCCTGAAGATAGCCAAGGCCGCGGGAAAGGCCGCGGCAACATGGCTGACGGGACCCGGCGCGGCTAGCCTCGGGTTGGAGCTCGGTCTGACCGCCAAGGCGGTGGCAGCTGGCGCTTACTCATTTGCGCAGGGTGCCGGCGGCAACGTGGGTGCCTACTTCTTTGCGCCAGCTGAGATGAAAGACTGGAGCAAAATCGGCAAAGAGGCTGGGATAGACGCGGCCATGGATCTCCTGGGAGGAACGTTGGAGGAGAAATTCAAGGCGACCCTGGAGGCAAGGTTCGCGCACCACCTGGAAGGCTATCCGCCGGAAATTGCAAAGCGCGCGATCGAAGCCGCTTCGAAGGCAACCGCTGCTGTTTATAAGGCGCCCGCGGAGGCGGTGCTGAAACATATCGCCGTGGGCGGAAAGTTGCCGGCGAGCACCGACGAATTGGCCGATCTGATCCTCGACGAGGCGCTGAAGGAGGGCACGTTTGGCCTCGGAACGCTTGCTGAAAAACTTGGAAAGTCAAAGAAAAAAGGTCAGGGGGAAGGCGGCGAGTAGCTAGACTGGCCTCGTGCGCGAAACGGAACTGATCCGGTCGCTGCGCTCGGTTCGGCTATTTTCGCAGCGCGAGATTCCGGATGATGTCTTGCTCGACATTCTCGACGCCGGCCGGTGGACCGGATCGGCCAAGAACTCGCAACCGTGGGACTTGATCGTGGTGAAGCAGCGGGAGAGTCTGGCCGCTCTTGCCCAATGCGGGCGTTATGCGGGGCACCTCGCCACCGCCACGCTCGCGATCGCGCTCATCATGCGTGGGGAAGACGCCCCGACCCTGATGGACGAAGGACGGCTGATGCAGAACCTGATGCTGGGGGCCTGGGCCCACGGCGTGGGGTCCTGTATCGCATCGATCTACCCCGCGGAGAACGAGCAACGCGCCCGCGAGCTGCTGGGCATCCCACAGGACCGCCACCTGCGGACGATGCTCTCGATGGGATATCCGGAAGGTCCGCAGGCGTTGCGCCTGCCGGAGAACGCCCCGATCCCACGCGGGCGCCGGCCGATGGCGGATCTGGTCAGCTGGGAGCGATTCGGAACAAACAGGTAGCGGGGGCGAGGCGCGCGTCGCCTCGCCCCTGGAGCGATGCGTGCTTAGCCGCAGCTCTTGCCCGTGGTGAGACTCGAGCCACTGGTCTGTCGCATGAAGATCGGCAGGCTGGTGGCGCGCGGACCACCGGTGATCGGGTCGGCCACCGTGGTATCGCCGCTCGCGATCACCACGCACCCAAGGCTGTCGACGCTGTTGGTGAAGTAATCACCCAGCCGGCGGTCCTGGCCGCTGGCCACGCAGGTGGTGCCGCTGTCGCAGATGCCACCCTGGTGAATGAATCGTCCCGACGCGTTGGTGACCGTGATCCGTCGGTTGGTCGCGCTCAAGGCGTTATTGATGTGGGCCTCGTAGATATAGGTCTTCACATCGGGGACGGTCTGACCGTTATAGATGTCGCAGTCGGGATCCACCATCTTGTCCATCTGGTACCAGACGACGGACACATTGCCGCCGGACCCGGCCACACTCCATGGCCAGAGCACGCGCGCGTTGCCCTGCGAGGCGAGGCTCACCGGCGCCATGAAGCTCCATTGACCCGGGCCGACGTGCTTGCCGGCGACGAACATGATGCGGTTCGGCAGCGGGGTCGGGCCGCCGCCGGTGTTGGGGATGGTGTTGCTGCAACCGCCGGTGCCATTGGGATCGCGTTCGTTGGTGTCCCAGGCGAAGTAGATGTTCTCGGCGCTGTCCATCGAGATCAGCTCCGGCACGCCGAAGGGTGAGTAGACGGTGGTGGGGTAGACGATCTCGCGTGGTTGCCAGGTCTCGCCGCCGCCGTTAAAGGCGGCGCGGGCGTGCGGCAGCCAGCTGATGCCGACGCCGATGCTGCCGTCGGCATGCACAAATTGCGCCGGCTCGATCAGGCTTCCGTCAAACGGGTCGTAGACGAGCTTGCCGAAGCCCGAATAACTCTCGCCATTGACGGTGCCGTTGTCGATGATGCCGGTGGCGCTGCAGCTGTCGCCGTAATCGCCGCTGCGGAAGAGTTCGTGGCCGTTTTCCAAGGTGTCGGTGGTCATGTAGACCTCGCCCGCGATGCCGCCGCCGGCCAACCAGGGGCGATCGCCGTTGTGGCACTGGGTCGTGCCGTGTGGCCAGGTCTTGCCGCCGTCCTGGGATGAGAAGAGGGCGTCGTTGACCAGGTCGATGCCGGTGTTGTAGATCGACCCGGACGCGTCCTGTGTCAGGTCGGGGTCGCTGAACCCGGTGTAGGGCAGCGCTTCATCGCGGAGTTGCCAGGTCTTTCCACGGTCGTCGGAGGTCCAGATCCAGACGTGGTTCTTGTAGCAATTGGCGGTCGTCAGTCCGGGACAGAGGAACTGCTGGATCGACGCCGGCCCGCCCGATCGATCGATGTGGGTCGTGCCCTCGTGCGAGGTGTAGACGAGGTTGCCGAATTTGTTGCTATGAATGATCACCGGCTCGAACCGTGTCGACGAACCTGGGGGCCGAAAAGCCCACCGAGCTGGCCGCCGAAGTCGGCGACGTCGTCACCGCGCTCCCCACCGCCAAACCGGTGAGTCCCAGAATCGCGAGCCTGCTGATTCGCCGTAGCCCATGGTCCCATGCGCGGTCGAGACGGATCATCTGCTAATCGCCTCCCACCCAGCCGGTGGTCCCCACCAGCCCGGCTGGCTACTTACGGATCGGATTGAGACAGATACATCTCATCACAATCGACCATCAGCGCGCTCAGCTATTCAGGAGGGCGAGGTTACCCGTTCGCGGCGAAGCCAGCGGACCAGCTCGGCGACGACTTCGTAGCGCCCGAACGAGGGCATCAGGTAGACACCCTGCACCAGGTCTTTGGTGTCGTGGAGCAGCTCGCGCGACTGCGCGAGACCTTCCGCGATGCCGTTCTCGCCGGCCAGGCGCATGCGCTCGCGGAGTTGCGCCGGGATAACGATGCCGGGGACTTCGTTGTGCATGAATTCGGCATGCCGGGAGGACTGCAGTGGAAGCACGCCGAGGAGGAACGGGATCGGCAGCGGACCGGTCCGCTCGAAGAATTTTTCAAGCGTTTGCCGGTCGTAGAGTGGCTGGGACATGGCGAGGTGGGCGCCGGCCTCGATCTTCTGCCGGAAGCGGTCGATCTCATGGTCCAGGTCCTCGGCCGATGGGTTCACGGCGCACGCGATCGTGAAGTTGGCCGGCTTGCCGATCGAGGTCCCGAGCCAGTCGTAGCCCTCGTTGAGCCGCTGCAGGATTTTGATCAAGCCGATGGAGTCGACGTCCCAGACGCCGGTCGCCGACGGGTAGTCGCCAATCCGCGGGGGGTCGCCGGTCAGCGCGATGATGTTGCGAATGCCGAGCGCGTGCGCGCCGATCAGCTCCGCCTGCAAGGCCATCAGGTTCTTGTCGCGCGAGGTGAAGTGGATCAGGGTGTCGGTGCCGACCTGCTGCTGGATCATGACGGCGAGCGAGAGCGCGCTCATCCGAACGCGCGCCATCGGGCTGTCGCCGATGTTGACGGCGTCGGCGCCGGCGTCCTTGACGAGCTGCGCGCCGGCGATGCACTTCGCCGGATTCAGACCACGAGGCGGATCGATCTCCACGCTGACGACGAAGGCGTGGTCATTCAGGCGCTGCGCGAACGAGGTCGGCGGGAGTTGCTCGGCCGGATTGAGGTCGATGGCGATCGCGGTCGAGGGCGCGGGCATCGTGATGCGGGTCGGGCTCGCGGCTGGCTTGAGCGCCGCCCGCATCGCGGCGATGTGCGCCGGCGTGGTGCCGCAACAGCCCCCGATGTAGGCCACGCCGAGGTCGGCCGCCTGGCGAGCAAAGGTCGCGAAGTACTCGGGCGTCGCGAAATAGAAGAAGCGGCCTTCGACCCGCGCGGGAAGTCCGGCGTTGGGCTGGCCCGAGAGGGGGAGGCGCGTTTGCTGGTGCATCTGCTCGAGAACCTGCAGCGCCACTTGCGGGCCAACGCCACAGTTGACACCGATGACGTCGACCCCGGCGCGCTCGAGCGCCTGCACCACCTGGCTGGGCTCCTCCGCGCTGAGGGTGAGGCCATCTTCGGCGAAGGTCATCTGGGCGACGATCGGGAGGTCGGTGGTTTTCCTGGCGGCGCTGACCGCCGCGAGGATTTCCGGCAGGTTGGTGAAGGTCTCGAGCACGAGGAGATCCGCCCCGCCCTCGAGCAGGGCCGCGATCTGTTCCTCGAAGGCGGCGGCGGCCTGGGCCACGGTGATCCGGCCGATCGGCCCGAGCTGCTGGCCGATGGGGCCGACCGAGCCGGCGATGAAGACCGGTTCACCGGCGATCTCACGGGCCTCGCGAGCGAGCTTGACGGCCCGGAAGTTGATGTCCCGCACCCGCTTGTCGAGCCCGTGGCGGGCCAGCTTGATCCGGTTGGCGCCGAAGGTGTTGGTCTCGATCAGTTCAGCGCCGGCCGAAATGTACGCTCGGTGAATTTCCTCGACGATTTTGGGCTCGGTGAGGTTGAGCTCGTCGAAGGAGCGCTCGAAGCTCACGCCCCGGGCGTGGAGCTGGGTTCCCATGGCGCCGTCGCCCAGGAGGGGGCCGCGCGCAAGCCGTTCCAGGAACGGATGAAGGGGTGTCATGGGGCTTTTCGACGTCTGGGCCACGGAGCGCAATAGTAAGGTAGGCGGCCCGAAATTGTCTCCTCCCCCTCTGGGGAAGGGCAGGGTGGGGGCCGCCTGGCGGGTGCAAGAGGGTCGGCCACCCGGAGTTGCTCCTGTGCGGCATGGCTGACGTGACTTCGCCCGGTGCAACCAAGCACGTAGTGGTTATGGGCGCCGGCCCCGCCGGGTTGTCGGCCGCCTACGAGCTGACGCGGCACCGCACCCCGGTGACGGTGGTGGAGAAGGATCCGCGGCAGGTCGGGGGCATCGCCCGCACGCTCGAGTTCATGGGCTGCCGGTTCGACGTGGGCCCCCATCGGTTTTTCTCCAAGAGCGCTGAGATCGAAGCGCTCTGGACCGAGGTGTTGGGCGCGGAGATGCGGTCGGTGGCGCGGCTGACGCGGATCATGTATCGGGGGAAGTTCTTCGACTATCCGATCAAGGCCTCGAACGCCTTGCTCAACCTGGGGCCGTTTGAGGCGGCACGGTGCCTTTTGAGCTACGCGGAGGCGCGGCTGCACCCGGTCGTCGAGCCGAAGTCGTTCGAAGACTGGGTGTCGAATCAGTTCGGGCATCGCCTGTTCGAGATTTTTTTCAAGACCTACACCGAAAAAGTGTGGGGCATTCCCACGAGCGAGCTGTCGGCCGACTGGGCGGGGCAGCGGATTCGTGGGCTCAACCTGGTCGAAGTGATCCGGAATGCGGTACTGCCCGCGGCGCTGCGGGGCGGCGAGCGCGCCATCGTGAAAACCCTGGTCGACGCCTTCCGCTATCCGCGAACGGGCGCCGGGCAGATGTGGGAGGCGGTAGCGTTGCGCCTGGCGGCCGCGGGCCATCCGGTCCGCTTAGGGGAGGATGTGGTCGCCGTCCGCCATGCGAATGGTCGCGTGATTTCGGTCGTGGTGAAAGACCGCAACGGGGCGACGCTGGATGTGTTGGGGTCGGAGTTCATCAGCACTCTGCCGATCCGTGAGTTGATCGCGAAGCTGCAGCCGGCCGCGCCCTCGATGGTACGTGCGGCGGCGGACGCGCTCGGATACCGCGACTTCATCACGGTCAATGTGGTGGTGGATCGGGCTCATGTCTTCCCGGATCAGTGGATCTATGTGCACGACCCGGGCGTGAAGGTGGGGCGGATCGGGAACTTCAAGAATTTCAGTCCCGCGATGGTCGACGACAGTGGCCTGACGGGGTTGGGCATGGAGTATTTCTGCTTCGAGCAAGACGGGATGTGGAGCTGGCCCGATGCGGACCTGCTGGATTTAGGGCGGCGCGAGCTGGTCGCGTTGGGGATCGTGCGGCCGGAGGAGGTCAAGGCGGGAATGGTGTACCGCCAGCCGAAGGCATATCCTGTTTACGATGGCGCCTACCTCGGACACCTCGCGGTCGTGCGCGAATGGTTGCGCCGCGCCCTGCCGAACCTGTGGCTGGTGGGGCGCAACGGGATGCACCACTACAACAATCAGGACCACTCCATGATGACGGGGATGCTGGTGGCGCGGAATATCGCGCTGGGCGCGAACTACGATCCCTGGCTGGTCAATACCGACGCCGAATATCACGAAGAGGAACGGGCGGGGGAAGGGGCCGGCGGCGAGGGCGAGGCCGGGCGGCAGGTGCCGCAGCGGATCGCAAGCTGAGCGGAAGTCGACCGATATACTGGTTCGCGCCTGGCAGTCCGGAGTAGCTCAACGGTAGAGCAGCACGCTGTTAACGTGACGGTTCCCGGTTCGAATCCGGGCTCCGGAGCCAACCCTCGCTAGCTCGGGCTTAGCCTCCAGAGATACACTCCGCCATCGTGCGTGGGGGGCGTTCCCATCACGGCCGTCAGGAACGGGAGCATCCGATCCTCGCCCGCCATCGGGCCCAGCACCACGGCCTGCACCTGCCGGCGTCGTAGCTCCGACAGCGCCGCGGCGCGGTACGCGGTGGACACCTCCGGTGCCCGCACTCCCTGCTGCATCGCCATCAGGTCGTGGCCCAGCATCGTGGGCGCTGGATCCAGGGCCGGGCCGGGTCGGTTGGCGTAGCCCTCCGGCATCTTGAAGCGCAGGTCCGCGCTCAGCTGCCAGAGCATCGCTCGCGACTCGAATTCGTGCGCGTAGGGGACAACCAGTGCGACGCTGCCGGTCGGAAGGCTTAAGCCCGCGCCGGCGGCGAAGAAGGCCGGCACGTTGGTCGGGGATGTCGCAAACGGCAGCCGCGGGAGCAGCGTCAACAGCGCCACGGCCGCGATCGCACCCACCGCCATTGTCCGCCGGGGCGACGCGAAGTCCCAGCGATCGACCAGCACCGACAGCAGCAGGCCGGCAAAAAGGAACACATAGAGCATCAGGCGGCTGGGCACGACATTGTGCAGCAGCGGCACGGTCGCTAGCCCGGCCCAGACGAGCCCGAAGACCACGGGCGTCAGCCGTCCGACCCGCGTGCGGCCCACCGCCAGGAATGCCACCGCCAGCAGCCCCGCCGGGATGCCGGTGGTCACGCCGCCGAGGTGGAACGTGACTCCGAGCGAGAGGGCGCCGGCCAGCAGCGCCAGCATCGACGCCACCTGAACGACCGGAGCTCGCCACCAGCGCACCACGGCGAGCACCAGGAGGATCAGCAATGGCAGACCAACAAATACCCCGGCCTCATACTGGCTGCCGCTCAACCGGTCGGTGACGGCGGTGAGCGCGGCGGGCGCGACCGCCTGCAAAGAGGTCGGCAGCATCAGGCCGGCGAGGTCGGTGACAAAAACATTCGACGCTGCCAGCGTGCCGTGGACCGCCTGCGGGCCGAAGAACTGGGTCCACAACGGCCAGACGGCGACCAGCGTGAGCATGCTGGCCGCAACCCCAACAACCTTGAAGACGTACGCCGCCCTCATGCGGACCTGGTCCGGACGCAAGCCAACCAGAAGGGCGATCGCCATGGCGGCCAGCAGCACTTGCGTGAGCAGCATCTCCTCGGAGATCAGCAACTGGACGGCGGCCAGTGCGCCGACCATGGCGCCCAGGCGCCAGGGTGATCGCGTCTGTCGCAGCACGGTCTCTTCGAATGCGATCAGCAGCAGCGGGCAGATGAAGACAACCCCAACATGCGGATGCCCGAGTGATTGGGCCAGCATGTAGGGCGAGAAGCCAAACAGCAGCCCACCGAGGGCGGCCGCCCAGGGATGCGAAACATGGCGGCGGAACGCCAGGAACGCGCACCAGGCGGCGAGCGCCACCGACGCCGTCATCAGCAGGTTGTAGGCGAAGACCGCCCCCAGCGTGAGCGTTACGGGAGCCAGCAGCAGGCCGAGCAAGGGCACCGAGGTCTGCCACATCAGGTTGATCCCGTCGGGGAAATCGATGTAGTTGGTGAAGAGCGGGTTGAGCCCGTGGCTGAGCGCAAACGGGACCCAGCGCAGGTACCAGATAAAGACCGGCGGGTCGGGACCGTCGCCGATCACATGTGAGAAGGGCTGGGTCCAGGTGGCGACAAACAATCCCAGGGCGAGCACCCCGTACATGGCGAGCATTGCTCCGGGCGCGGTGAGATGGATCGGCCAGGCGCGCGGTCGCGCCGGCTTTGACGCGCGCCAGTCCGGGTGAAGATAGGGCGCTGGAAGGCTCATAGTTTGCGGGTCACCGCGTTGGGGAAGGACTTCATTAGGTCCGACGTTTTTCTGCTATAACGCCGATGGGCGGCTGAACCGCCGGATCCAACATTGGAGGTTTAGATGGGTATCTTCGGCCAGGAAGTCCGGCGCGAGTTCATCGCACGGCCGGATTCAGCCAAGGGCCAGATTCTGTTCAAGTGGCCCGATACGAACATCCGCAAACTGACCCAGCTGACCGTCGAGCAGGACGAGTTGGCGGTTTTTTTCCGCGACGGCCGCATCCAGGGCACGATTCAGCCGGGCCGGGTAACGCTCGACTCATCTGAGATTCCCTTCCTCGGCATCCTGGTGGACGCCGCTAGTGGCGGCAACCTTTTCCGGACCGAGCTCTATTTCATCTCGACGCGCGAGTTCCCCAACCTGCCTTTCGGCGGAGCGATCGACAACGTGGTCGACCCGCAGACTAATTTCGGCGTCGGGCTGCGCGTGTTTGGCGAGTACTCGCTGAAGGTGGTCGAGCCGCAATCCTTGATCGTCAACCTGGTCGGGACGCAGAACCTATCGACCAATGACGAGATCACCGACTGGATGCGCGAGCAATTACTGAAGACCCTGCGTACCGATGTCGTCGCCCATGTCGTCAGCAACGGCTGGCCGCTGCTCGGCATCGCGGCGCACACCGATGAGATCGAATCGGAAACGATCGCGCAGGTGCAGCGCAACATCAACAGCTACGGCCTGCAGATCGTCCGGCTCGGTAATTTCACGATCACGCTCAAGCCCGAGGACGAAGACAAGCTGAAGACCTTCCTCAAGGATGTTCAGTACACCAAGCTTGCCGGCGGTTTCCAGCAGTACGCGGCCGGCGCGGCGATGATCGGCGCCGGGCAGGGGCTCGCGCAGGGCCCGGGCCAGGGTGGCGGGGTGAACCCGGCATTTCTCGGCGTCGGCCTCGGCGTGGGCGGTCAGGTCGCCGGTCAACTCGGGCAGACGCTCGCCGCCGGTGGCCAGATCCAGGTTCGCTGTCCCAACTGTCACGCGCTGAACGCGGAGAACGCCAAGTTCTGCAGCAGCTGCGGCCAGGCGCTCTCGCCGGCCCCGGCGCCGGCCGGCGCCACGGTCGCCTGCCTCAAGTGCGGGACCCAGAATTCGGCGACCGCGAAATTCTGCACCAACTGCGGCCAAACACTCACCGGCGGAGGCACACCGGCACCAGCCCAGTGAGGCTCACTCGGCGTCTTCTTCTGGCGGCGGGGCTGGCGCTGTCGGTCATCCTGACGAGCCCGATGCTGGCGTTGGCCCGGGCCGGAGGCGGTCAGGGCTTTGGCGGTGGTGGCGGCGGCTTCGGCGGCGGCGGCTCCTTCGGTGGAGGCGGCGGCTTCGGCGGCGGCGGCCTACTCCTGCCCTTTCTATTCTTTGGCGGCGGCGGCGGCGGGTTCTTCTTCTTTCTCTTCATCCTCTTCGCCCTCTGGCAGGTCTACCGCCGGATGAGCGTTGGCAATCCGATGCAGGCGTCGAACTATGGCCCGGCCTATGCGCCGATGGCGCAGATGCGCTCGACGCTGACCGAAGACCTGGCCGCCCTGCAGGCCAAGGACCCGAACTTCAACCAGCAGATGTTCCTCGACCGGGCCCAGGCCGCCTTCTTCGCGCTGCAGAAGGCCTGGATGGATCGCAACCTCGAACCTGCCCGCGTCTATATGTCCGACGGTATCTACCACCGGTGGAAGACCCAGATCGATGCCATGATCGCGGCGCACAAGAAGAACATGCTCGACAACCTGGTCATTGGCGGAGTCCAGATCGTGAAAGTACAGACCGATCCCAACTTCGATACGGTGACGGTCCGCATCGACGCCAGCGCCGCCGACTACGAGGTCGACGATACGACCGCCAACAAAGTCATCTATGGCTCGCGCCAGAACCAGAACTTCACGGAGTATTGGACCTTCATTCGAAGCGGGTCGGTTCGGACCAAGGCCGGCGAAGGGGCCGAGGTGACCCAATGTCCCAACTGCGGCGCGCCGTTGTCGATCAACGAGTCCGGCGTCTGCAGCTACTGCAAAGCAACGGTCACCAGCGGACAATTCGGCTGGGTCCTCGACAACATCACGCAAGCATCGGAGTGGCAAGGATGAGCGACCAGGACAATCCGCCCACACAAGGACGTACGCCCGACCCGGCGCCACCGCTGCCACCAGGCGCCGGATCGCCCCTACAACCTGGACCGCCCATGTCGGTCGACGCGCCGATCAATGACTCGATCATCAACCGCTATGCGCTGGTGGTGGGCGTGGTCGTCGTGGTCCTGATCCTGATCGTGGTGATTGTGGTCCTGGCTGCAGTCTTCGGCCGCCGCTGAAAGGTAAGCGTCTACATATACACAGATATGTAGTATAATCAGCCTGTGGCTGCGCCGGACGAGCCAGGTCTGCTGGCGGCGCTGCTCGGGCAGCGCGCTGACCTCGTCGGGGTGAAGGCCTTGCTGGCCGAGGGCGGCATCGTCGAGCGTCAGCCGGGTGATCTGCGGGAAGCGGCGCGACGGCACGGGTTTCGGCCGGCACAGGTCCGCCGGCTTCTAATGGTCCGCGAGCTGGCCAGACGCTGGCACATCCCGGCCGACAGCGCCGCCCCCGCGGTCACCTCACCCAGGGAAGCCTTGCTGCAATTCCAGGACCTCCGGAGCAGCCCGAAGGAGTGCTTCTCCGTGCTGTATCTGAATACGCGCAACCAGCCGGTCGGCTGCGAGAAGGTGGCCGTTGGCGGGCTCAATGTCGCGGCCCTCCAGCCGCGCGAGGTCTTTGGGCCGGCGCTGACCCTGGGCGCTGCTGCGGTCATCCTGGCGCACAACCATCCCTCCGGCGATCCCACCCCCAGTCCCGAGGACCTGGCGGTGACCCGGCACCTCCTCGAGGCGGGCCGGTTACTCGGTGTGGAAGTCCTGGATCACCTGGTGGTATCGGCGGAGCGCTTCCGCAGTCTACGGGAGGCCGGTGCCCTGTAGCGCCGCCTGCTGCCGGAGGGAAACGACCCGAACTCCGGCACGCCTCAACTAGTACATAAAATGATAGTCGCGCTAACACCTACGGAACTCGCAGCGCGATCAAATTCCGATCAAATTCAGAGAACGCCGCCCAAAGAGACCTCGGCGGTGAGAGAATAGACCCGCTCGCCTGCCGGCGGGCGCGGCCCTAACGGGGCAGGAAAACCGACCACTGAGCGATGGTCGGTTTTCTGTTTTCAGCGCCTCTTTCCTTCCCTCTGGGGATGGCAGGGTGGGGGCGCCCTTAGACCCGATCGATCCGCGTCAGCAACCACCCGAACTTGCCGCTGATCACCGCCGCGTCGCAGAAGGAGCAGATGCTGGTGATGTCGACGTTGACCGATGCGCCACAGTTCGGGCAGGTTTGCGAGGTGATGGTCCCCGGCTGACCGGTGGTCATCGTCGATGGACGCTGAAAGATCCAGTCTTCGGTCCAGTCCCAGCGATTCGTGTCGCCACTGATGACCCGAGCGCCAGCGTTGAGGTCGTAGTCGGCTGAGTTGGCATTGAGACGAACGGTCACCGTGTCGAAGCCGCTGTTCGAAAGTGCGCCGGCCACGACGGTGCTGGTGAGGCTCAGCCCGTCGAGCGCGTTGCGCCAGCCCTTGCTGTGATAGGCGCGGATCTGCGCCTTCTGCTGCTCCCAGAGCAGGGAGGCCATCACGCCCTGACTCAACGCTGGCTTCAGGGCGGTCCAGGCTTCGAGCACGGCGAAGAAGAGCCGCTGCACCTGGGCCAGGAAGACGTTCTCGTCAAACGCGGGGTCATGCCGATGGATGGCCACGATTCCGGAGAGCTTGCCGTCGACCCCATCGGCATCGATGTTCGGTGCCCATGATCCCGACATCACCTGGCCGTACCACTCGCGACTGGGACGGTGCAGCGGGCCGTTCTCCGACGTGAGGTAGCCCTGGCTGGCGCTCGCCTCGCCCTGGGCCAGCCAGTCCGTCATGTCTCTGAAGCGATCGACCAGGCCGATAGCCATGCGACGGCCCCGCCAGCCCGGTTCTTTCCCTAGCTGGTCCTGAAGATCTCGGTGATCTGCCCGGTGCCGTAATCGCCCACCAGCAGGCCGCCGTCCGGCGCGACGGTGATGGCCAGCGGATGGGAGAACCCTCTGGCAAAATCGCTGACCTGGCCACGCTCGCTCGCACCAGACCCCGTGAGGATGACGCGCAACACAACCCGGCCGATGGGCCCGCCGGCATTGGCGCCCCACTCGGTGACGAACGCGTTGTCGGCATAATCGGCGCCAAACTCACCGCCCTCGTAGATGACGATGCCGTCTGCGGAGCTGTGTGGGGTGAAGACCGCAACCGGTGGGGCGACGCCGCCGCAATTGCCGTGAAGGCTGCCATCGGGAAACGCCGGCCAGCAACGCGGCCAGCCCGCGTCTTCACCATCGACCACCCGCAGCAGGTGATCGGCAGGCTGAGCCCCGAGGTTGTCCTGGCCATTGATCATGACGTAGGCATCCCCCGTGCTGGCACGTAGGGCGAGTCCAAAGGGATTTCGGGTGCCGCGCACCGCAATCCCGGCAAAGGTCCAGTCGGCATGGAAGCGCAGCACCGTGGCGCTACGCGGGTTGGGCTCGTTGCACACGTCGCAGGTCGAGCCCACTCCCAGCAGGACGTCGCCATTCGGCATCGGCAGAATCGCGTCATTCTGGTGACGGCCGGTCGGGAGGCCGCCGACGACAACGCGGCCTCCGGTCAATCCGCCGTTACTGAGCTGGTAGCTGCGGACGCTACCCCGTACGGAAACGATGAGCTCGTTACCTCGCCAGGCGAGTCCAAGCGCAATCGGAAGCCCCGAGACCAGCGTCTGAGGCGCGGCGCCCGGGGTGCCCACCACCTCGATGGTCCCGCCTTGCGTCGCCACATACAGCCGGCCGTCGGGTCCAAACGCCATGGCAGCGGTGGCACCCGCGCCTCGCGCGTAGACATAGGCCGACATGCCAGCCACCGGGGAGATCCCGCCGGCCGCGGGCAGATTGGGCGGAGGGGGAAGCGGGGTTGGTGTCGGCACTGGGGTTGGGGTAGGCTTCGCCGTCGGGCTATGGCGGGGCGTTGGTCCTGACGTGGCCGTTGGCTGGCCGCAGCCGACAAGCGCCAGTGCGAGCAGGGTAGTCAGGGTCCGCCGAATCACGACAATGGCGGAATGCGGAGCACGATCTTGCCGAACTGGCCCTGGCCCTCCATCAGCGTCTGCGCCTGCGATGCCTGCTCCAGCGGGAAGACCCGGTCGACGATCGGACGGAGGGTTTTCGCGGCCAGCAGCCGGTTCAGCTGTTCCCAGTCGTGGCGCGTGCCCATGGTCGATCCGTAGATCGTCACCTGCTTGACGAAGAGCCGCCGAAGGTCCTCATCCGGCTTCGGTCCGCTGGTCGCGCCACAGATCAGCAACCGACCGCCTTTGGCCAGCGCCCGGATGCTCCGGTCCCAGGTCGCCGCCCCGACGTTATCGATGATCACGTCGATGCCGCGTTTCTCGGTGATGCGCCAGACCTCCTTCGAAAAATCGGTCTCCTGGTGATTGATGAGGACGTCGGCGCCCAGCGCCTGCGCGCGCTTCAGCTTCTCGGCGCTGCCCGAGGTGACGAAGACTTTGGCCCCCACCTGCTTGGCAATCTGCAAGGCGGCCAACGCGACGCCGCCGCCAATGCCCAGGATGAGTACGCTCTCGCCTGGTATCACGCGCGCCTTGGTCATGAGCATTCGCCAGGCCGTCAGGAAAACCAGCGGAAAGGCGGCCGCCTCCTCGAAGCTGAGCTCACCGGGGATCGGTCGCAGGTTGATCTCGGGCATGACGACCGCCTGGGCAAAGGTGCCGTCTCGATGTTCGCCCAGGATCTCCCAGCGGTCGCAGAGGCTGTGCTCGCCGCGGGCGCAGAAGTCGCAGATCCCGTCGCTGAGCCCGGGGTCGAAGAACACCCGGGTGCCCACCGAATAGTGCGCCGCGCCCGGCCCGTTGGCCAGCACCACCCCGGCGCCGTCGGCGCCGCCGATGTGAGGGAGAGCGACGCCAGGAGTTTGGCCGGTCCGAACGAACAGGTCGAGGTGGTTGAGCGCCGCCGCCCGCAGGCCGATCAGGACCTCCCCAGGCCCCGGCGCCGGCGTCGGCACCTCTTCGTAGCGCAGGACCTCCGGCCCTCCGTGCTGGTGGAAGCGGATCGCCTTCACGTCGCGTCATGCTACTGCTCGCCCGCTTCCGGACGCCACGGCTCGGTTGATAGCGCTGAAAGAAAGTCACGGAGCGTCACGTTGCAGTCTCGAAAGCCCACAACAGCAGTAGCCGTTGTGTCAAAAAACATGACTTATAATGTGGCCCACGTGACCGCCGACCCCGAGATTCAATTGCTAAACCGGCTCGGGGGTCTCTTCACCGGTTCCCTGTCGCTCAACGACAACATCGACGCGATGTTGCGGGCGACCTCCCAGATGGTGCAGTTCGAGGCGGCCACCGTCTTCCTGCTCAACGAGGGCAGCCGCGAGCTAACCGCCACCGCCACCTACCCGCACCGCGACATGGTGCCGCACATCGCCCGCTTCGTCCTCGGCGAGGGCATCCTCGGCTACGCCGTCGAACAGCTCGAAACGCTCAACATTGCCGACGCCACCCTCGACCCGCGATTCAAGATCCTTGACCAGAGCCGCTCGCCGCGCTCGCTCATGGTTCAGCCGCTGGCGACGACCCAGCGGGTCGTGGGCGCGATGACCCTTTCGCGGCAACGGGTCGACCCGTTCACCGAGCTCGACGCCGCCATCCTCAAGGTCATCACCAACCAGGCCGCGATCGCGATCGAGAACGGGCGGCTTTACGAGCAGCTCCAGGCTCGCCTCGGGGACCTCGAGACCGCCAACGCCCAGATCGCAGAGGTCAGCCGGCTCAAGTCGGAGTTCCTGGCCAACATGTCCCACGAATTGCGCACCCCACTCAACGCCATCCTGGGGTTCTCGGAGCTCCTCCGCGACGACCTGGCCGGCAAGATCACCGAGAAGCAGCGCCGGGATTGTCTCGACAACATCTACAACAGCGGCCGCCACCTGCTCTCGCTGATCAACGACGTCCTCGACCTGACCAAGGTCGAGGCGGGCCGGATGGACCTCGTCTACGAGGAGTTCGGGGTCGACTCCGCCGTCCGCGAGGTGCTCAACGTCGTGCGCTCACTGGCGATGAAGAAGGACATCGAGATTGTTTCGAGCGTCGAGCCGCTTGATGCGCTTTTGATTGCGGACAAGAACAAGTTCAAGCAGGTTCTGTACAACCTCCTCTCAAATGCCATCAAGTTCACCCCCCCAACCGGGAAGGTCGGCCTGCGGGCTGTCGTCCAGGCGGAGGTCCTGCGGATCACCGTCCAGGACAGCGGCATCGGCATCCCCAAGGAACTCCAGCACAAGATCTTCGGCGCCTTCTACCAGGTGCAGAGTTCCAGCAACCGGGAGTATCCCGGCACCGGGCTGGGGCTGGCGCTGACTAAGAAGCTGGTCGAGCTGCACGGCGGCTCCATCGCGTTCGACAGCGAGGCCGACAAGGGGACCATCTTCACCGTCGACTTCCCGCTTCGGCCCGGGCCGAGCAAGCGGAACCGGGTGCTGGTGGTCGAGGACAACCCCTCCAACCTGGACCTCGCCCGGATGGTCCTGGAAGGCAACGGCTTCAGCGTGGACACCGCCTCCAACGGCCAGGAGGGCCTAGAGAAAGCTCGCCACCTCCGACCCGACCTAATACTGATGGATATGCAGCTTCCCGG
>Ga0209471_1000686_pt1 | contig 21715 bp, 15 predicted proteins | sample GraSoiAngelo_128_FD_185885 | JGI IMG/M metagenome (GOLD analysis project Ga0209471, IMG submission 185885) | Grasslands soil microbial communities from the Angelo Coastal Reserve, California, USA - 14_0927_12_20cm (SPAdes) (version 2) | ecosystem: Environmental > Terrestrial > Soil > Grasslands ...
CATCCTGCGAGACAAGGTCTGCTACCGAGACCTTGGACCCGACTACTTCGATCGCCTGAACCCCGAGGGGCTGCGCCGGCGCTTAACCAAACGCCTTGAAGGTCTGGGCTTCAAAGTGACCTTGGAGTCTTTAGCGCAAGTCGCCTAGAAGCGATTTTCTGAGGAAGTCGCCTAGAAGCGATTTTCTGAGGAATAATCGGCGCCATTCCGATTCTGCATAACCTGCTAACCGCGGACGCCGAGCTTCGTCCAATTCTCCTGTGGTATTCCCACATGCATTATGCTACTTTGCTGTGGCCATCACACAGGAGGGTGCATGTCCCCATCGAAACTCGATCTGCTGCAGGGCACTTTGGACCTGATGGTCCTGCAAACCCTTACCGCGATGGGCCCGCTGCACGGTTACGGCATCGCCCGTCGCATCGAGCAGGTTAGCGGCGACGCCGTCCTGCTCAATCAAGGCACCATCTATGCCTCTCTGGTTCGTTTGCAGCAGCGCGGATGGATTTCCGCCGAATGGGGCACCTCCACCAACAACCGCAAAGCCAAGTTTTATTCCATTACCAAGCGAGGCCGAAAGCAGCTTTCCGAAGACACCGCTTACTGGCAGCGGCTTTCCGACGTCGTGGGCCGCGTGCTCGCTCTTCCCGAAGGGAGCTCCGAAAAATGACATACCGGCTCCGCGAATTGCTTCATCGCTTGCGTTCTTTCTTCCGCCGCGCCGAACAAGATCGCGATCTTGATACGGAACTGTCCTCTCACCTGGAATTCGCAACCGAAGAGAATGTCCAGCGCGGGCTCTCTCCCGACGAAGCTCGCCGCCAAGCGCTCGTTCGCTTCGGCGGCGCACCACAGGCAAAAGAAAACCACCGCGAAGCGCGCGGCCTGCCTTTTCTTGAAACTTTGCTCCAGGATCTCCGTTTCGCCTTACGGATGCTGCACCGCAGCCCGGGCTTTTCTCTTTTGGCGATCTTCTGCCTGACACTGGGTATCGGCGCCAATGCCGCAGTTTTTAGCTGGATGGAAGGCCTTCTCTTCCGCCCCTACCCGCTGGTCGCAAATCAGGAAAGGCTAGTGGCCCTTACCGGGACCACTCAGGCCGACCGTACCGGGCTTTCCTGGCCCGATTTCCTCGATCTTCAAAGGAACTGCAAACTGTTTGACGCGTTTTTTGTAAGCAAGATTACCGGCACCACGCTCAGCCTTGGCGACCGCGCGCAAGTTGTGACGGGAAGCATCGTCTCGTCGAATTATTTCCCGGCGCTGGGGATTCATCCGATTCTTGGGCGCACCTTTGAGGCCGAGGAAGACGTGGGTCACAGCGCCCATCCCGTGACGGTCATCAGCTATCAATTATGGAAGGACTACTTCGGCGGCGATCCGCAAATCATCGGCAAGACGCAGCGAATGGACGGCATAATCCACACCATTATTGGCGTGGCCCCCGAAGGCTTTTACGGAACCTTCGTCGGCTGGGCCATGAAGTTCTGGGTACCTGCCTCCATGGAAGACACGTTCGAGGCGGGCGGGTACAAACTCGAAGATCGCGGTGAGCGCTGGATTGAAGCCTATGGGCGGTTGAAGCCCGGAGTCACTCTCGAGCAAGCACAGCAGGAAGTTTCCGCCTTGGCGAAGCGCTTGGAAATGGATTTTCCGGAAACCAACCGCGGTCGCGGCGTCAAGCTCTGGCCTTTATGGCAAACGCCATTCAATAACGCGGGAAACCTGCTTCCCACGCTCGAAACCATGCTCGTTGTCGTGGTTTTTGTGCTCTTGATTGCTTGCGCCAACGTCGGCAACCTTTTGCTTGTCCGATCTTTCGCGCGAAGGCATGAAATCACCGTCCGCGTCGCGGTGGGCGCCGGGCGGAGACGTCTGCTGCAGCAACTTCTCATTGAAGGCCTGGTCCTTTCCGCGCTGGCCGCGATCGGAGGACTGCTCATCGCGCGTTGGTGCAGCCATTTGCTCGTGTTGCTTTTGCCGGTGAGGAACGGAAACGCCATGCATTTGCCCGGCGAAATGGACTGGCGCGTGATGGCACTGAGCGCCGCCGTTTGTCTTGTTGCAACGCTGCTGTTCACGCTGGTTCCGGCGATTCAAACCAGAAAAATCGATTTAGCGGGCACACTGCGATCCGAAATGGCAGGTGTGGCCCGCGGCCACAAAAAGTCATTGGTTCGCTCAGGACTGGTCGTGGTACAGGTGTCCCTATGCTTTATGTTGCTCGTTGAGGCAGGCCTGCTCCTGCAGAGCCTACAAAAAATTCGATCGGACAGCCCCGGCTTTTCGACCGGCGGCGTATTAGTCACCGCAGTGAATTTGGCCGCGTCGGGGTACGATGTGCAGCGCGCGAAGAGTTTTCATGACGAACTCATCGACCGCGTCCAAGCGCTTCCCGGCGTGGAATCAGCTGCGCTGGCACGCATGACGCCCCTAGGATACGGTACTTTTTCTTCGGCCCCTATTGTAATGGACGGATACCAACCTCCGCCGGATGAGCAACCCTCCGTCGATTACAACCAGGTTGGCCCCGGCTATTTCGCTACCATCGGAATTCCGCTGGTGTCCGGACGTGAATTCACTCGCTCCGACAACGAAACGGGTGCGCCCGTCGCCATCGTCAACGAAACCATGGCCGGGCGCTATTGGACCGGCAAAAATCCCCTCGGCGAGCGCCTTCAGGCCAAAGGCAAGTGGATGCAAATCGTTGGCGTCGCGAAAACCTCGAAATACTACAGCATGCGGGAGCTGCCCAAACCTTTTTTTTACGTTCCTCTGCGCCAGAATTTTTCCGTCGGCGCGGCGTTGACCATTCGAACCAAACTGCGTCCCGAGATCATGGCCGCCGCCCTGTCTCGCGCACTGAAGGCCATAGACGCAAACCTGGGCCTTTATGAATTGATCTCGCTTCAAGAGCAACTGGATCGTTCTACGTCTGCTCAAAAGGTTGCCGTCACTTTGACCGGGACCCTCGGCGGACTGGCTTTGGTACTCGCATCCATCGGCCTTTATGGCGTCATGTCCTACTCGGTGTCGCAGAGCACACGGGAGTTGGGGCTGCGCATGGCTCTCGGCGCGCGCACGTCCGAACTATTCCGGCTGGTGATCTCCCGCGGCCTGGTGCTGACCTTTGGTGGCATTTTTCTAGGCGCGGCACTCGCCGCGGGTCTGACGCGCTTGCTCGGGTATCTGCTGTACAAAGTCAGCCCGCGCGATCCGCTGGCCTTCGGCTATGCATTTCTGGTCTTGACCATCGTTTCCTTGGTCGCGTCTTTCTTACCGGCTTGGCGCGCCACGCGCGTCGATCCCATTGTTGCTCTCCGCTATGAATAGGTCATGGCTCTTTCGAGCCACATGAGGCGGAGGTTGTGGACATGATTTTCTTCAACTGCGCAGACTCAATAGCGTCATTCCGAGCGGAGCAGGTGGACTTCTTCTTTCGCGCTCGCTGCTGCGAACGCGTCGGCCTGCGGAGTCGAGGAATCTCTCTTAAGACTTTCCTGGGAAAATTTCCGGTATCTGCAACCCTCCGAAGAACCTAATCCAGGAGGTAGCCCCAAATGATCGCCTCGCTTAGACGAATGCTCCATCGCCTGCGCTCCTTCTTCCGCCGCGCGCAGCTCGACCGCGACCTCGATGCCGAAATCTCTACTCACCTGCAACTCGCCATCGAAGAGAATCTTCAGCGCGGCCTCTCTTATGACGAAGCTCGCCGCCGGGCTCTTCTCCGCTTCGGCGGCCCGCAACAAACCAAAGAACAACACCGCGAAGCCCGCGCTCTTCCCTTCCTCGATACGCTGCTCCAGGATCTTCGCTTCGCCTTTCGCATGTTGCGCAAATCCCCCGGGTTCACCGCCGTCGCCGTCCTTACCCTCGCCCTCGGCATCGGCGCCAACACCTCGATATTCTCCGTGGTTTATGCGGTCTTGCTGAAAGCCTTGCCGTACCCCCGGCCGGACCGCCTCGTCATGGTCTATGAAAATGTCAGCCTGCCGAGCTATCAGAATTCCCGCAACGAGGTCACTCCCGGAAATTTCTCCGACTGGTCGAGCCAGAACACTGTCTTTGAAAACATGGCCGCCTACCGCAACCGGAGCTTCAATCTTAGCGGAACCGGCAAGCCCCTGCGCGTCGAAGGCGAATTGGTCTCCGCAAATTTTTTCACCACCTTGCAAGTCGTTCCGACACTCGGCCGCGGTTTTTCCAAAACGGAGGACTCCCCTGGTGCTTCTCACGTCGTCGTAATGAGCGATGGCTTATGGAAGAGCCGCTTCGGTTCCGATCCGCAAATCCTGGGCCAAAAACTTCTCCTCGACGGCGAAGGCTACGCGGTCATCGGCATTGCGCCTCCGGGATTCCACTTCCCCGATTTAGACGATCAACTATGGGTTCCCCTCGCTCTCAGTCCCGCTGAGCGGGAAAATCGCGGCAGCCACAATCTCGAAGTGTTTGCCCGCTTGAAACCGGACGTGACTCTTCAGCAGGCGCAAGCAAAAATGTCTGTGATCGCTAAACATCTCACTGAGCTTTATCCCAATTCGAAAGCCGGCCAGACCGTCCGTCTCGTGCCTCTTCAGGAAGACCTCGCTGGCCCTGTCCGGCACACCATTTTCGTTCTCTGGGGCGCGGTGGGCTTGGTTCTGCTGATTGTTTGCGCCAACCTCGCGAATCTGCTCCTCGCGCGTGCATCAGCGCGTCACCGCGAAATCGCGGTTCGCTTGGCGCTGGGTGCCGGCCGTCCCAGAGTTGTCCGCCAGCTTCTTACGGAAAGCACTCTTTTGGCGCTCTTCGGATGCGCCTTGGGTCTGCTCCTGGCTCATTGGGGCGTAAGCGCCCTGAAGGTCTCGGCCGCTTCGCACCTTCCACGCGCCGACGAGTTCAGCTTCGACGTGTCCGTACTCCTTTTCAGTATTGGCATGGCCATCTTTGCGGGACTCCTTGCCGGTCTCGCGCCTGCGCTTCAGTCTGGCCGCGGAAACCTCCAGGACACATTGAAAGCGGGCACTCGTGAATCCGCGGGGGAACCGCGGCTGCGCATCGGCAATCTTCTGGTCATCGTCGAAACTGCCCTCGGCGTTGTCGTCGTGATCGGCGCCGGTCTTCTGCTCCGAAGTTTTCTGCGCATCCAGCAAGCCCCACTCGGCTTTCAACCGCAAGGGATTCTCACGTTTCGCGTAATTCCTCGAGGTCAAAAATATTCGGAATTGTCTCGCCGCGCTTCCTTCTACCAACAAACCATTGAACGAATGAACGCTCTTCCCGGTGTAAATTCCGCCGCGGCAATCACTTTTATCCCGCTGACGTTTGTTCGTGGCAGCAAAGGCTTCACCATCGAGGGCCGCCCGCCCATTGCGCCGGGGCAAATCCCTATGGCCGGTTATGACGTACTAACCCCGGGATACTTTGCGACCATGCGAATTCCTTTGCACGAAGGAAGAGACTTTTTGTGGAGCGACACGCCCGAAACGCAACCCGTCATTATTATCAACGAAGCGATGGCCAAAACTTACTGGCCTAACGAAGATCCTCTCGGCAAGCGCATCCGCCAGGGCGCCTCCGGGGATCATCAACTCCCCTGGCTGACCATCGCAGGAGTGGTCGGTGACGTGCGCGAATTCGATCCTCTAACCCCGCCCCGCCCAACCATGTATTTCCCAATCGCGCAATTCCCCGACCCGGCGGGAATTTTGCGCGATTGGGTTGTCCGCGCAGCAGGAGATCCTCTTGCCATCGCTTCGTCCGTTCGCCGTGCCATCTGGGACGTGGACGAGGATTTGGCCATTACAAGAGTTCGCTCTATGGAAGAAGTGCGTTCCCTTTCCATCGCGTCCCAAAGATTGAACCTCCTGCTTTTCGCGCTCTTCGCCGCTTTCGCGCTGGTTCTCGCGATGGTCGGCATCTATGGCGTGATGGCTTACAGCGTTTTGCAGCGCACTCGGGAGATTGGCATCCGCATCGCGCTCGGCGCACGGAGCTACGACGTGCTGCGCCTCGTTCTGACGCAGGGCCTTCGTCTCGCCGCGCTAGGTTTGCTCGTAGGTATCGCCGCAGCCTTCGCGCTAACGCGTTTAATGACCAGCATGATTTATGGCATCAGCTCCACCGACGCGGCAACGTTTTTCGCCGTGGCGCTGTTGCTCGCTTCCGTGGCGCTGGCAGCATGCTACATCCCCGCGCGCCGCGCCATGCGCGTGGACCCCATGATCGCGCTCCGTTACGAATGACGCAGAAGTTGTGGACATGATTTCTTTCCGTTGCGCGAAAACTCTTCAACGTGCCATTCCGAGCGTAGCAGCACAACTTTTCTTCCCGATTACGCCGAGCAGCCGGCTGCGAAGTCGAGGAACCTCTCTTAATATTCAATGACAGAATGAGAAAGCCCCGGTTCAAGATGCCCTGCCGGCTCGCTCAAATTCCTCTCACCACCGCGAGCGCAATTCATTTTTCGCAACTCCGCGAATTTATAGGAAAATGCCAGACATGTCCTTCCTCGATCTGCTCCTGGGCAAGCCGCTTGCATCCGACGAAGCGCGCGCTGAGTGCATCGGCGTTGCCGCCGGCATCCCTATCTTCGGTTTAGACGCCCTCAGCTCCGCGGCTTACGGTCCCGAAGCCGCTCTCACGCTGCTGATCCCTCTTGGCGCGGCGGGAATCGCTTACATGGTTCCCATCAGCGCGAGCATCATCATCCTCCTGGCCATCGTTTATTTCTCTTACCGGCAAACGATCCAGGCCTATCCCGGCGGCGGCGGCTCCTACACCGTCGCGCGACAGAACCTCGGCGTCACCGCGGGCCTTCTGGCTGCAGCGGCGCTCATGATTGATTACGTGTTGACGGTCGCGGTTGGGATTTCCGCTGGTGTCGGCGCGCTTGTCTCGGCGGCACCGAGCCTGCAATCCCACACCCTGTCCATCTGCCTCGGAATCCTGGTGCTCATCACCCTGATCAATCTCCGCGGCATACGCGATGCCGGGCTGGTCTTCATGGCCCCAACTTATTTGTTCGCAGGAACGTTGCTCGCTGCCATCCTCATGGGCTTGTTCAAGACGTTTCTTTCGGGCGGTCATCCTATGCCGGCTGAGCCGCTTCCCCCAATTTCGCGGGCGGCAGCGCTTCCCAGCACTTGGAGCATCCTCCAGGCATTTGCGAGCGGCTGCACCGCGATGACCGGGGTCGAGGCCGTAAGCAACGGTGTGAAAGCGTTCCGCGAACCCGTCGTTGCGGCCGCCCGGCGCACGCTCACGATCATCATTGCTCTTTTGATGGTGCTCCTCGCAGGAATCGCCTATCTCGTCCGCGCGTATGGCATTCAAGCTACCGCCCCCGGGCGGCCCGGCTATCAAAGTGTTCTTTCGCTTCTGCTTGCCGCGGTGGCCGGTAAAGGCCTCTTCTATTACGTGGCGATGGCTTCCATCCTGATTGTTCTTGCGCTCTCGGCCAACACCGCCTTTGCGGACTTCCCTCGCCTTTGCCGGGCCATCGCTCAAAACAACTATCTCCCGCATTCGTTAGCCACTCGCGGACGCAGGCTCGTCTATACGCAAGGCATCCTGGTTCTCGCGGTTGTCGCAGGACTGCTGCTCATCGTGTTTGGCGGCATAACCGATCGCTTGATTCCCCTTTACGCCGTGGGAGCGTTTCTCGCTTTCACGCTTTCGCAGGCCGGAATGGTTGGCCACTGGCGCCGCGTCGGCGGCAAAGGCGCAACGGAAAGCATGCTGGTCAATGGTTTAGGCGCGTTAGCCACCGGAATCACCGTGATTGTCGTTCTCGTGGCAAAATTTGTCGAAGGCGCTTGGATCACGGTGCTGCTGATTCCCGCATTACTCATCGCCATGGGCCTTGTGCGCCGCCACTATCACGCCGTTTTCCTGGAAGTTCGCAGCCCAACGCCACTCGAGATGGACGATGTGGCGCCACCGCTCGTGATTTTGCCGGTTCAGGGCTGGAATCGCATTGTCAAGAAAGCCCTGCGCTTCGCTCTTAAAATCTCGCCACACATCCGTGCCGTCCATGTCGACTGCGGCGGGGGCTCAGAGATCTTTCGCGACGAATGGCGCCGTTTCGTCGAGCAGCCCGCATTGGCGGCCGACTTGGCTGCTCCGGAGTTGGTCGTTTTGCCGTCCCCTTACCGGTTGATCCTCGGCCCGATTGTAGACTACGTCCTCGAGGTCGAGCGCGCGAATCCGAATCAGCAGATTGCGGTTCTGATTCCCGAACTTGTCGAACGCCATTGGTACCACCACTTGTTTCACAATAAACGCGCTTCCGTCTTAAAGGCGCTCCTCTTGCTTCGCGGCAACCAGCACATCATCGTCATCAACGTACCCTGGTACCTCGACACGTGAAGCTCGCCGCCGTCCTGGGGCACTTCGAGCCAGCTTCGCGTCTTCAATGCGATTCAAACGTCACGATTAAGCCGATGGCCAACAATTGTTGCGTGGGCACCAACGCCACAACGCCTCGTGCCATGACCGCACCGCGATAGAAACCGCCTCCCGGTCCGCGCGAATCGTCCACCCGGTACTCTAGGCGCGCAATTGTGTGGGTCTTCCAATACGGCAAACGGCACTCCAAAGTGGTTGTAAAGGCTTTGATCGTCTGCTTCGACCCAGTCCACCGTCCATCGCGGTCCCAAGCGAATTCCGGCCGCAAGGTGGCGCTCCATCGCCCTGCGATCGCTCGATGAAACGGCAACTGCGCGGACATCCACAGCGCGCGCGGAGTTCCGGGGAGATTCACTTTCTCCGTGCCAATCTGGTATTCGAACGCCGTCGTAAAGCGTCCCTTCTTCCATTCCGCAATGGTGTCCGAAAAAAAGCGCCAAAATTCCAAAGCGGTTTCCGACTGCTGCGCGCCGTGCAGCACCGTCTCTTTGATATTCAAGTGGTCGCTCGCGCTGTAAATCAGTTGGCCGCCAAAACTGGGAACGTTGTTTGGATGCGCGAGATGAAAATAATCATTGATCACAAACCCCGTCGCCGTAAGTTTCTTCGTAAATGGATAGCTCGCATTGATTCCAAACATCAAATATGGCGTGTAATCCGCCCCCCAAGGACGCGTGTATTCAAAGTCGTCCTTGGCGTAGAGCGAGTCGTACCCAATCAAGCTGCTGAAGAGCCCTGCCTGCACCGTTAGGCCGCTGCCCAGGGGTGCAAGATACGAAACATTGGCCGCGCCAAAATGCCTCAACACATCCGCGCCGCTTACGTTTGGCGCGGTCGCGGAAAATCCGAAATTTGCGGAATCTTTGCCGGCTTGCACCGCAAGTTCTGTTCCCCAGCGCGAATTCTCCGCGGCTTCCTTCTTGAAGCCGGCGCCAGCCATGTTCAGATCTAACTCATCCACCTTAAATGTCGTGCCGCGGTCGCGAAACAAATGGTTCGCAGGATGATTGAAGTCCAACAAATATCCGAAATCCATGAAGCCGCTATATTTCCACAAGGAATTCGCCGGCTCGCCCGGCGTTGGGCCCTGGCTGTCGGCAGGAGCTTGACTAGCCTGCACAGCATTATTGGCGGTTGCTTTCTCATCGGCGAAGAGGCGCTCAGCGAACACGCTGCCGCAAAGAGCGGCAGCAAGGAAGGAGCACAACATTCTCTTTTTGTGGAGGAACGCGCCCACTTCTTTTGTCCCGTCCTGGGCAACCAAGCTTCGTCTCGTCCGGATCGCGTCTTGTAGCAGCCGCACAAGGCTTGTCGGTGCCTGGGAATACTAAGCGGCGCGGCGTAAGAAATTCGTAAGCACGCAGTAAGTTTCTGATGGGTGTCGAAATGATAGCGGCGCGTCATTGTGCGGCGCTTCTTAGCGGGGAGCCAGAGTGCGCTGCGAAATCTCCACGGCCACTTTGCGCATTTCTTCGTGGATGAGGCCGTTGGTGGCAAGAATGACCGGAGCGCCGAGCTGGTACGGATGGCCTTCGAGGTCGCTAACTTTGCCTCCCGCTTCTTCGATGAGCAGCACGCCTGCAGCAACGTCCCATTTGTTGAGGCCAAATTCCCAGAAGCCGTCGAAGCGCCCGGAAGCCACGCAAGCCAGGTCGAGGGCCGCGGAGCCGTCGCGGCGCACGCCATGCGACCGCTGGGTGAATTCGCCGTAGTACTGCAGGTTTGGGCTGAGCTTGCGGTTGCGCGTGGGAAAACCAGTGCAAAGCAGGCTGGTGCCAAGCGTGGCCACTTTGGAAACGGCGATTTTTTTGCCGTTGAACGCAGCGCCTTCGCCGCGCCCGGCGGTGTACAGCTCGTTGTAGTAAGGATTGAAGACCACAGCGGCGAGCAACGCGTCGCGCTGCGCCAAAGCGATGGAAACGCAGAAGCAGGGGTAGTGGTGAGCGAAGTTCGTGGTTCCGTCGAGCGGATCGACGTGCCAGCGAAATTCGGAAATGGTGTCCTGGCCTGTGCCCTCTTCGGCGGTAATGGCATGGCCGGGAAAATATTCGTTGATGCGGGAGACAATGAATTGCTCGGAGCGCTTGTCGGCCTGGGTGACGATGTCGACTTCGTCGCCTTTGTAGCGAATGTCCAGCGGCCGGGAAAATTCCTCCATGAGAATCTTCCCGGCTTCTTGCGCGATCTTGACCGCGGGTTGCAGATAGTCTTTGGACATGAGAAGGATTTTAGAAGACTCAGTGGCGACTGACGAGTGGCGAATGCCAGATTAGGAGGGTGTACACCTGGGTGTACACCCCGGCAGTTTTCCTGGGAGTTAGGAGTTAGCGTATACGGAACTTGGAGGAGTGCGGAATAACGGGCATGGCGAGTTGGGCAAACCTGGGGAAAGATAGCATGTATGTACCATAAACTTAACTATTAAGGAGTAAAATCTAAATGGAGGCCTGAACGGCATCAGGGAAGACTTAAGTGGCGAAGATTCGTATGACTCAAGATTGCAAGAACAACAGACTTTGGTCGCTGAGGGCTCTACCCTAAGCGCCCATTTCCTGGCATGTCCCATGTATTCCGCGCGGACGTATAATGCGAGACCTCGGAGGATGCCATGTTTACCGCCACTGCCAACCTGATACTTCCCAGCACAACGACGGGGTCCTTTCCACGGCCAAGGTGGTATGACGTGAGCATGTGGGGACGCCCGCTCGACACCTGCATGCTTGACGTGCGCTTTCGTGAGAAGTTCCAGGACGCGATGGCGGTGATGGTGAGCGATCAGGAGCGCGCCGGGCTCGATATCCTGACACATGGCGACCTTCACGTGGATGAGGACATGGCAGGACGTGCCTGGCATCACTACCCGCTGCAACGCTGGGCGGGCTTTGAAGGCGATTACTTGCAGCCTCAAGAGACAACCGCGCCGTGGCTGCACTATCCGCCGGGCACGTTGCTGAACGAGATTTACACCGGCTGGCGGTGGCCGCACGTGGTGGACAAGATTGAACACCGGCCGCTGGATTACGCCAAGGTGTGGCGCATCGCACAGGGGAAGACGCGGAAGCCGGTAAAGTTTGGGACTTGCTGCTCGCAGGTGATGGCGCTGTTCCTGGACATCCACACGCCGAAATATAAAGACAAGCGCCAAGTAATCTGGGACATGGCCGAAGCCATGAACAAAGAACTGCTGGCGCTGCGCGAGACCGGCTGCCGCTGCATTCAAATCGAAGAACCGACGTTTCATTTCATGGCCAATACCTACGGAAAAGATCATGAGGAAGTGAAGTTCATGATTGACGCGTTCAACCGCGAAGTGCAAGGCCTGGACGACGTCGAGCTGTGGATTCACACTTGCTGGGGCAATCCCAACATGCAACGCGTGATGGAAGACACAAGCTACGCCAACTCGATCGAGATTTACCTGGAGCGGTGCCGCGGCGACGTGTGGACGCTGGAGATGAAGGACCGCAGTCAGAAAGATATCGAGCTGTTCGCGCCGTTCAAGAACGATCTCAAGAAAAAGATTGCCATCGGGGCCGTGAGCCATCGCGCGTTGCAATCCGACCGGCCGGAAGATGTGGCCGCGGAGATTCGCAAGGCGCTGAAGTACATTCCGGCCGAACGGCTGGTGGTTTCAAGCGATTGCGGATTCGGGCGCCAGGGCTGTAACCGCGAAATTGCCTTCTACAAGGCGAGCGCCATCGCGCAGGGGTGCAACATCGTGCGGCGCGAACTGGGGCTGGCAACGACTTACGTGCCTGCGGGCGATCCCGTGCTGCAAATTGATGTCGTTCCCGGGCGCGACGTCAAGACCACCGCGCGAGGGGCCGCCTAAGGCGGCATCAGGCTGCCGCAATCCATGGGAGGCCGCCCGGAGTGGCTCGTTCCCTGCCCACTTCGTCTGCGGAATCCACTCAGGAACAGGTCAGATCTGGAGACGCTGCCAGATTCGGGGTTTCATCTACAAGTAGGAAATGCAGCTGGCGGTGCGATCAGCGATTGGGGAAAGCCGGTGGAGAATTCAGCGCCAGTTGCTGACCGAAGCATTGGCGCTTTCTCTGGCAGGCGCACTGGGTGGCATCTTGCTGGCTTACCGGTTGCTTGCAGCGCCACTGACCTGGCTACCTGAATATGCGCATCCAATCAGGTTCGCGGCGCGCAACCGGAGGCGTCCGAGGCAGGCGCGAGCACGGCATGCTTATCACTGGACAGATTGCACTCACGATGCTACTGCTAACGTCTGCCGCGGCGGCGATCAACGGGTTCCTGCGCATTGCGCACACAAACCTTGGCTATGATCCGCAGAACGTGATGTCGGTCGGTATTCCGGTACACCAGAACGCGCACGTCAGTTGGGAGGATCGCGCAAACTATTTTGAGCAACTCCGTGAGCACATCGCTGCACTACCAGAAGTGGTTTCGGCTGGCATCTCCACCAATGCCACTCCTCCCTGGAACGGCTGGATCAAGGAATTCGAGATCTTCGGACAGCCCACAGCACAACAGCAGCAAGCTCGCTTGAATTTTGTCGACTCGAACTATTTCTCGCTGTTGCACATCCCGCTTCTCACGGGCCGGCTGTGGGAACACGCAGAATTGATGCGGGGTGCCCGGTTGTGCGTGGTCAACCAGACTCTGGCGCGGCAATATTGGCCTCAGGGCAATGCCCTAGGCAAACAGCCGCGCTTTCCTGATTTGAAGGCGGAACCGCCGTACGCACAGGCCATACCGGAGAGCAACAACTGGCTGCAAGTCATCGGCGTAGTTGCGGATGCGCGAGACGATGGTTTGCGCAATCCTGTCAAGGCCGCGGTTTTTGTGTCGTTTTCTTTTCTTATGTATGTGCATACGCAGATTTTGGTGCGCGCTTGCCGACTACTCTGGGACGAACGGCACGCATGAAAAGCGGGTGACCGTCGTCAGCGAGGTCGAGTTCGACCGATGTGCCGGTTTGGTCTTGCCGGTCGCTGAGGCGCAAAGTGAGAGGGCCAACTTCGCTGCATTCCGCCATTGTCGACTTCCGGGCCGGTCATTCTTCTCAGCGGGATGGGGCCTTTCCTGAGAACCAAGCGGCCGTGGCCGTTTTCGAGGCGTCGGTGACCTGGACGAACGTAACCAGGCCGGAGCCCATGCGCGCTTCCCAGCGAAAGCCGGTGTGCACGCGTCCACAAATTCCTCGGCGGTGAATGGACTCCATTTGGCGGCTGGATCGGAACGGATTTCACCATGCTGTGTTGTTTTTATGCCAAGCACGCCGCGCACGGTGTTTTCGCCGGCAGAAAAACAGTAAGCTTTGAGCCGTTCCAAGAGGCCGGTTGAGGGGAAGCTCATGAAGAAAGATAGCTCTGCGAAGGATTCGTCCACTGGGCGCACGGTAAGTTCGACACGCCACCATGACGAGGGACCCCTTGGATCCAGAGCCCCTATTGAACCTGCAGCTTGATGGCAACGGAGTGGAGCAGACTTCCGCTCTTCCCAATAATGGTCAATGGGTACAGTCCAGGCTGCGCGTTTTCGTCTATCCGTAAGGTGAGCGCAAACTCGCCCGAAACAGTGATCACAGCAGGATCAATATCCGCGGACGTTTCTGAGGGCAGACCGCTCACACTGACATCTACTGTCCCCGTGAAGCCCTGCAATGGCACAACGTTGAAGGTGAAAGTCCTATTCTGACCGCGCTCAATTTCGGCATTCCGATGATCGGATTCAGCAAGATAGAAATCGGCTCCGAGCGCGGCGTTGGCGGCAAGTGCTTGCACCAAGTCCAACCGGCCGTTGCCCATGTTGGGGCCTATAGGCACGGCATGAGCCACGGCAGCGGCGGCCTGGGACTGGTTCGTGCTGGGCCGCTGATCTAGCAACAAGTCAACCGCCCCAGCAACAAAAGGCGCGCTAAAGGAGGTTCCCCACGCGGCCCCATAGGTGCCGAAGGGGTAAGTGCTAATGACGCCTTCGCCGGGGGCCGCTACCCACACAATGGCATTGCCAAAGTTCGAGAAAGTGGATCGCTGATCCAGGTTGTTCGTTGATGCTACTCCCATCACATCGTTTTGCAGCGCCGCCGGATATACAATCTCCATTTTTCCGTCATTGCCAACTGAGGCAGTGCAAATAACATTTTGCTCCCTGGCGAAATCGAGAGCTTTGGACAGCTCGGAGGAATTAGTCGCTAGGTCGAAGCTCATGTTGATAACCTTGGCTTGGTTCCGCACCGCAAAATAAATGGCGCTCAAGATATCAGAGAGGAATCCCGTCCCATCTGCACGGAAGGCCTTTAGCGGGAGGAGCTTGGCTTGGGGGGCAACCAGATGGATGATGCCCATCACCATCGTCCCATGACCAAATGCCACATATTGCGAATTTCCACCCAGAAGGGCCGCCGTCGATTGGTCCAGCACTGCCGCCGTGGATTGATTTACAATCACTACGGGGCATGCTGTGCACGGCGGCGGCGGCGAAAATCCATCTTGAAGATCTCTGGTTTCCCAGCCTCCCGGCTGATTCCGAGTAAAGTCCCAGCCTGGCAGCAAAACGCCTTGCAGCGCCGGATGATTGGGATCCACTCCTGTGCCAATGTCGGCTACAATGTCGGTCCCTGCTACGTGAAACGTGCTCTGTGCTTCAGATACTTGCACAATTGCTGCTGGGGGCTGATTCACATAGCCATGCCACACCGAAGCGCCGAAGTAGTCTACGGGATCAGAGTCTGTGAGCCCTTGAGGTATCGCGGTCGCCTGATTCAATCCCGTGGCCAACGCCACCGCTTGATCTAACTCGGCGCTGGTTACTCCAGATGTGTCGAGCAATCCATCCAGAAGTACTGCTGGGTCGATCTCCCCGGGAGCCGTGACAAGAAACACTTGGTCCTGCGCATCATCTACGCTGCTAACCACCGTGCAATTCAGCCTCTCGCAGGCTTCCTTAAGCTCATCATGGCCCGCCGTGTCGCGTACAATGAATCGGTAATGGCCCCGGGACCAGGAGCTGATGGGCCACCACGCGGACAGGAGCAGGACGGATAAGAGCGCTTTGAGCCTCATGGATTACGGCCTCTTTCTCTATCTTTCAAACTGGGTCTTTCTGAATCTCGGCGTCCCAGAGTTGTCCCCGAACAAATTCCTAGTTGCTTTCTCGGAAGGCGTCACTGGAATCGGGTAACTCGACCGATACCCAGTGGTTTTTCCTAACTCCTATTTCCAGCCTCAGGTGGGGATGAGGATCAAAGTCCAGGCAGAACTCACCGAGTTCATTCGTTGTTGTCGCCTCCATCGGCTCCAACTTGCTTTGAAGCACTACGGGGGAACAGGGGAGTAGGGATCCTGACTTAACCTCGTGCAAAATCTGGCCAACAAGCTTGATGCGGTTCGAATCTCTGTGCGGCTCGAGCCAAAGATCGACCATTACATCACCGCATTCGTAAAGCAGCCTATGATCCACGAGCGGCGCAGAGCGAACTCCCGCGGGCGAGGGCTGGAGGGAACTGTCAAAAACAAGCCGAGCACTGTCAAGGGCCTGCCGAGGGACGATATTCCTGTGGAGCAGCAAATCCAGGCAGGGCAGAAGCTCTTGGAAAATGAGATCGACGGGAACCTTAGGAAGATAATAGGCGTCGAGTACCGGTAGTTGTGAATCTTCTTCTTCACGTGTAAGAACCACGGCGCGCCCTGGTAATCTCAGGAAGACTTTGTGCAGGGCCAGCAGGATTTCGGCCTGCGAAGAGACCAGCACTTGCACATCAACGACGGCGGCATCGGGCTTCTCTTTCTCGAGTAATACAAGCGCCTTTTTGAGGCTTGAACCAATGAGGCACTGATATCCCATAGTCGTCAGCAAGACGCGCACATTGTCCAGCACTAGCCGGTGCGCCCCAATCATCAGGACTTTGGGCTGAGTTCGCGTAACTTCTGCACCCATCTTGCGGGCAACGACCTTTCGAGATTACAAACACTGCGACTTATGACACAAAGGGCTTCGCAGTTATATCCGGAAAAACCTGCAATCACAAAAGGGCCAACACCTGACAAGAAATCGCATCCACGCGCATTATTCAAAAAAGAAGACTGTCTCGTAGGGGAGAAAGGCGCGGACGCCCGACCGGGGAAATCCCCTCGGCCTTCAAAAAACAGATGCTAGCGGAGGGCGGCCTCAACCTTACTCCGAGGAGCAAGGGCCGGAACCGACGTGGAGGACCTTCGAAACAGGCGTTTTGGGACATGCGTTTGAGTCCCGGCGGCCAGGTGCTCCGGCAAAGCAAAAGCGTAAAGAATGTCCTGCACGGGGATGATGAGGTATTGACGACCGTCGATCCGGTAGGTCATAGGCGAGGCGACCAGATGACCGCCCATGTTGAGGTGCCAGAGAGTTTTACCCGTGGCGGGATCCACGGCGAGAAGATTGCCGGAATTGTCCGCGGTGAAAAGCAGATGCCCAGCAGTAGTCAGGATTCCGGCGATGGTTCCGCCGTCGCCGAGCTCGTGATTCCACACGACTTTGCCGGTGCGGTAGTCAAGCGCACGTAAGGTGGAATTGGCCCACAAGTTGCGATCCCGGCCTCCCCAGCCCTCGGCTTTCCCGGTAGCAGTAAGGTAAAAGATGCTGAAAATACGGCGGGCATTGACGTAGAAAAGACCGGTCTGGGGATCAAAGCTCGGAGCCATCCAATTGGTGCCGCCGTCGGAGCTGGGCTCAACGAGCGCGCCGTCCGGGCTCGGAGCGGCGTCGGGCTTGGGGATGGGGCGGCCGCGCGGGTCCACGCCGGAAGCCCACGTTTGATCGATAAACGGAGCGGTCACAAGATGCTGGCCATTCGTTCGGTCGAGGACAAAGAAGAATGAATTGCGGCTGGCTTGCGCGAGCAATTTGCGCGGCTTGCCGTTGAAGTTAGCGTCAAAGAGAACGGGAGTCTCGACGGCGTCCCAGTCGTGGACGTCGTGGGGCGAAGGTTGAAAGAACCAGACGAGCTTCCCTGTGTCTGGATTCAGAGCCACGATAGAGCATGTGTAAAGATTGTCGCCGGGGCGGCCTTCGCCCGCGAGCACGGGATTGGGATTGCCGGTGCCCCAATAAAGAAGATTCAGCTCGGGATCGTAGGTTCCGGTCATCCACGTCATTCCGCCGCCATGAAGGATGGCGTCGCTATCTTTCGGCCAAGTTTCCGAGCCCGGCTGGCCGGGATCAGGCTCGGTGTACCAGCGCCATTGAATGGCTCCGGTTTCGGGATCGAGAGATTCGAGGAAGCCGCGAACGTCAGTGACGTCGCCAGAAACGCCGACGATGACGTGATCGCGGACCACTAGCGGGGCCATCGTCGCGAAGTAGCCGAGCTTGGGATCGGCGAGTTCGACGATCCAGCGTACGGTACCATCTTGGGCATCGAGGCTGACCATGTGGGCGTCGGGCGTAGTGAAGTACAGCCAATTTTTATACATGCCTAAGCCGCGATGGCCGATGTGGTCGCCTTCGGATGGTCGGTTGTAGTGCCAGATCTGGCGGCCGAAGCGCGCATCGACGGCCCAAACGTTGTCCGGTGTGGTGAAGTAGAGAATGCCGCCGACTTCGAGAGGAGTGGATTTGATTGGGGCGATGTGCACAGGAAAAGCCCAGGCCAGGGTGAGCGAGGCGATGTTGGTGGAATTGATTTGATCGAGAGTGCTGAAGCGACGGCCGGAATAGTCACCGTTGTAGGTGGGCCAGGTGTCGGTGGCGGGCTTGAGCAGGGCGGCGGGATCGAGGCCTTGCGCGGCGGCGAACGGCGTGAGTAAACGCAAAGCGAGGAGCAACAGCAAGACCGTAAATCGTGTCCTGAGCGCCACGAATGACGGTCGCAAATTGCAGCGATGCGAAAAACAGATCCTTCGGTTCGCCCGGGATGACAATCGCCGCCCATCATTCGATTGGGCAATCAGTCCAGGTTGTCCCGCACTACTTTCGAAGCGGCCACAGCAATCGCGCGAGCGTCCCGTTATTCGAGAAAAGTGAGAAAGCATTCCGGCTCCTCTAACTTGCGTTTGTGTTTCCTATTTCAGGCTCTGAAGATAGGCAAAAAGATCGTGGACTTCCGCCTGGGTGAGCTTATCGAGCAGCTCGCGGTGCGCGGCAAGCGGATCCTGTAATTCGACCTTTACGCGATCGCGCGGAAAGGAACGATACCAGCCAGAGGCGTTGCGCAAGCCGACCACGAAATCGTCGGCATGAACGAGCGGTCCCTTGAATTGCTCGCCCGAGGGAAGCGTTACGACCGCGGTGGTGTGGGGGCCCTCTTTGCGGTGGCCGGGGTAAAGCATGCGCGCTTCGAGTTCGATGGGCGAATATTTGGCGGAGATTCCAGCGAGATCGCCTGTGGGCGAATGGCAATCCTTGCAGCCACCCATTGCGTAGAAATAAGTCTTGCCGGCTTCGGGATTGCCGGTAAGGAGTTTCTCGACGGGATACGATTTTGGAACGCTGGAGGATTCCAGGGCTTCGGCGGCGCGCGCGTGCAAAAACCAGGCGATGTCGGTCACCTGTTCATCGGTCATTGCTGGAAGAGGCGGCATGCCTTTGTCTGGGCGGCCGCGACGAATGATGTCGCCGATCAAGTCGCCCTTGACATCATGAGCAACGAGCGGCGAACGAATGAGGTCCGGGCCGCGACCGCCGGTGGCGTCAGGGCCATGGCAGAATCCGCAGGATTGCTCGAACTGTTTGCGGCCGCGCTCGAGAGCTGCATTTTGTGCCGCGGCATCTTGCGCCGGAGCTTGAGAGCGTGCTGAAGAGTTGCAAAGACTAAGAAGAATCAGCGTCAGCAAAAAGGCTGAAACTTTGCCTAATCGTCGGCTGCATTCGCGCACATGCGTGAGCATCGTTGCTACCTCGCGCGAGATATTCTACAAACGCGCTGTAATTCCGCAAATCCCTAACCGCGCTGCGACGCAGGCGGCGGTCAAGCAAGGACATCGTTCCCTGGACATTAACCAAACGAGGGAGCGATGTTCTGCCTCTTTCAAGATTGGCGGCGTGAGTTGCGGACAAGATAACCAGCCAATATGCGGGGTCCACATGTTGTTCCAAAACGTAAAACGCAAAATAATAGAAACCGCAGAAAGTCCACGCCGCGAGGAGCAGAAGTGCAGCCACGCGGGGCGTAGGGTGTTCAAGATACAGCAAAATCGCGGAAATAAAGCCCCCGAACAGGAAAAGAAGCCCTTTGGCTTTGATCCAAGCTGGATTGGCCAAGTCTTTCATGATTAAAGGCAACGCAACACAGCGAAGCATTGTAACAGCAAGCCATCAGGGTTTTCCTGCGTGTTCTATCAGGACATGACCTGATTGTTTTTACTGCTCCTCCCGTCATCATCCCCCTGTGCCCGGAGGCTGATGAGAGAAATGTGTGTGAGGAGCGTTCCGGGCGCATCATTCCGCTTTACGGGTTGCTTTAGGGGTACCCGCCTTCGGCTGCGGAAAATAAGAACCGCAGGCAAGATTTCTTTTTTGGTTCTTTCCGTGCTGTTATTTTGGGCGTCCCAAGCTACGGCGCAAAGCGCTCCGCCCAATCCACCAGCACAGGCTGCGGGGAATTCCACGCAAAGTCCTTCGCAAAACCAGACCTTGCCGACTCCTGAGAGTGCTCCACAGGGCCCCGAGGCAGATCCAACGCCGCTGGCCCCTGAGACAGCCCCGGCGTTTGTTTTGCCCGTTCTAAAGACTCCGCCTGCCGCGCCCTTCACCCGTGTCCCCTTGCCCGCAGCAAGGACTCCTGCTCTCGAAGCGCGAGTGGGGTACGCGACCCTGGCGCGCGTTTCTGGTCCAAACAACCAGATTTTGCTCAGAGGCATAAGCTCGAGCGTAACGAAGCAATACTCGGAAGGCTTCGGCGGGACGCTTGAAGTGAGCTACTTACGGGCATCCAATGTCTTCGGCACAGGAGAGTCGAACAGCGTATTCACCTATCTCATCGGCCCGGTTTTTTATCCCTACAGGAGAAATAGCTTTGTGACTTCGCTGCATGCTCTAGGCGGCGGCGCCAGGGTTTCTGGCGTGGTGGCGCTACTCCCTAACAACACGGGCTACATCAAGGGAGCGCTCGACGACAAAGCCTGGGCGCTTGGCGGAGGACTGGAAAAATGGTTCTTCTCGGATTCGCTGGCGCTGCGGGTGGATATCGACGCGCTGCACACTTCTTTCTACAACAATTCGGTGAAGGTTCACGGGGAATACGATCTGCGGGCGATTTGGGGAGTGATCTATTATTTTGGCGGACGAACAAAACTTACCAAGGAACGTAACCTCGCCGGCCGGCAAATCGAATGATGAAGGGTAGGCGCCAGGCCGAGGAAGAGCCTCATTCCTGCAAGAAGTCGGAAGCGGTTTGTTGGAATTCGGGCCAGCGGGGACCGAGGACGGGACCGTGACCGGCGTTGGGGACGATCCAGAGGCGGGAGTTCGGAATGGCTTTGGCCATTTCGAACGAGAGTTCGACGGGATAGAGAGGGTCGCGGTCGCCTTGAACGATGAAGGTTCGGGCCTGAATCGTCGAGAGAAGAGGAGGCGTGAAGTTTAAGTCGTCGTAGCTGGTGGCGAAGGATTTCGTGCTGGCAAGGATGGCTTTGATCTGTGAGTGGCCGCCAGCGTGGCGACGGCGCAGGATTTCCCATTGTTGCTCGGGAAGAGTGTCGGAGTACTGATTCATGATGACGCGCGCTTCCGCGGGGAAATAAGGGGTGGCGCTAACCAGGACCATGGCGGTGATGCGACGGGCCTGCTTGGTGGCCATGTGCAGCAAGACGTTGCCACCAGCGCTGATGCCGACTCCCTTACAGGTGCGGATGCCGAGGTTATCGAGCAGAGCAAACAGGTCGATGGCGGCGTCATCGTGGCGGAAATGTTTCGAGAGAATGCCGGAGCGGCCGTGGCCGCGCAGGTCAGGCAAGATGAACTGAAATTTCATCCCCCATTGTTCTAAAGAAGGAACCCAATCCTGGCTGGAACCGGAAAAGCCGTGCAGCAACAAGAGCGGCTCGCCGGTTCGGTGGACTTCAAAGTATAGTTCCTGGCCGTTGAGCGTTTCGACGCGACCGGGCGGACGTGTAGGCGTCATCGTCATGTCTCCTTTTAGATTTTTTTGTAGTGCAAAAAAAAATCGCCCGCGCTTAACGCACGGGCGATTCGACATCTGTATCAAGTTTAGCACGGAAAAGAGAAAGTTCAACGGGTAATTGGGGATAACTGCACTTCAGACAGTGGGGAGGGGCCGAAACCCCGTGCGAGCTGAAAGAGAGGATGAAGATAACCGTGGTGAGTGGATTGGAGTGAGGACGTAAAAGTTGTTCGGGGTGTGGTGGTGTGTGACCTA
>Ga0209471_1000687_pt1 | contig 21704 bp, 14 predicted proteins | sample GraSoiAngelo_128_FD_185885 | JGI IMG/M metagenome (GOLD analysis project Ga0209471, IMG submission 185885) | Grasslands soil microbial communities from the Angelo Coastal Reserve, California, USA - 14_0927_12_20cm (SPAdes) (version 2) | ecosystem: Environmental > Terrestrial > Soil > Grasslands ...
CTCGGGGAAGTCGACGCTGGTCAATCTGCTGCTGCGCTTCTACGATCCCGACGAAGGCTCGGTGACGGTCGGCGGACGCGACATCCGCACGGTCGATCCGGCCTGGCTGCGATCGCAGATCGCGACGGTCCAGCAGGACCCGGTGCTGTTCTCCCGATCGATTGCCGAGAACATCGCGTACGGCGTCGACGCGGCGACCGTCGCGGACATCGAGGACGCGGCCGCCCTGGCGTGCGTCGACGAGTACATTCACCGGCTGCCGGCCGGGTACGAGACGCGCATCGGCGATCGCGGCGTTCAGCTGTCGGGCGGGCAGCGGCAGCGGCTGGCGATTGCGCGCGCCATCCTCCGGCGCCCGAAGATTCTGATTCTCGACGAAGCGACGAGCGCGCTCGACGCCGAGCTCGAATCGATCGTGCAGGAAGCGCTGCGATCGATCGACTATCGTCCGACGACGCTCATCATCGCGCATCGGCTGTCGACCGTCGCGACGGTCGATCGCGTTGTCGTGATCGATCACGGCCGCATCGTCGACAGCGGCACGCACGACGGGCTGATGCAGACGTCCGCGTTCTATCGCCAGTTGATCCAGAGCCAGCTCGTCGTGCAATGACCGATTGGTACCGGTCGCAGCAGAGTGCGTTTCGGCGGCGCGAAAAAGCGTCGCTCAGTCGGAGCATTCGCAATTGGCTGCGCGGCTGGCTGCCCGAACCCGACGTGCGCGGCAAAATGATGGTGCTGCATGCGCGCCAGGGTTTTCCGAAGCTGTCGGCGTGGGCCGGGATGTTCTCGGAGTTTCACTCGGTGCTCGGCGCGCTCGCGTACGCCGAGGCACACGGCGCCGCCGGCGTCCGCGTCGATTTTCGGAGCCCGCTGTATCTCGATCCGCAGCGCGGTCCGAACTGGTGGACCTACTTCTTCGATTCCGACGAGATGCGCACGCGCCCGAGCGCTGGTGCGCGAGACGAGGTCCACCTGAAGAGACGAATCGCGAGGTACGGCCGGCACGGCGGTTTCTGCGACGACGTCAACGGTACGACGCCGTATCTGTACCCGATGACGTACGGGATCGATCGCGAGGAGTTGTCCCGGCTTCTCACGACGCACGTTCGGGTCCGATCGGAGATTCTCGACGAGGTCTCGCAATGGATCGCTTCGTCGCTCGAGCCCGACGCGTACGTCGTGGGCGTGCATTACCGCGGCACCGACTCGACGCACGGAGTGACGGGATGGCTCGCCGATTACCGGGTGTCACGCGTGCCGTACGAGACGTATGCGATGGAAGTGCGATCGGCGCTCGATGCCGCAGGGTCACGAACGTACCAGCTGCTCGTCGCGACCGACGAATCGGACTTCGTCGAGTTCATGCGCCGCGAGTTCCCCGATCGCGTCGTCTCGGTCGAGCGCGCGCCGCGCGCGCGAGCCGGCGGCCGTGCCGTTCATTTCGATCGGACCCTGGCCGCGTCGAACTACGAGAAAGGGAAGTCGGCGCTGGTGGACTGTCTGCTGCTGGCGGCGACGAATTATCTCGTGAAGGGACGGTCGAACCTCTCCGACGCGTCACTCGCGTTCAACCCGCGGCTGCCGTATTCGTTCTGCGTGCGCTGAGCGCGTGCAGGAGGCCGCGGCCGCCAACGATGCCGAGCGCCGCCGCACCGGCCGCCGTGGTCACGCCGTAGGAGATGGCGCGTTCGACGACGGTAATCGCGACGGCCGTCTCGGCGGTGGCGCCGCACAACATCAGCCCGGCGACGAGGCTGCCGTCGATCGCGCCAATGCTGCCGACGGTCGGCACGAAGCCGCCCGCGATGCCCATGACGGTGACGGCGGCCGACTGCTGGATCGACAGCGGCAGCCCGAATGCGGCCGCGACGACGATCTGACGCGCGATCGTCTCGATCTGCGCCAGCGTGGCGTAAACGGTTGCCGTCGCGAGCGGACTCCATCCGATTCGCACGTGCCGCGTCCGACTCAGCAGCTCCTCACCGCGTGCGCGCAGCGCACGTCGTGCAAACCACAGGCACACGCCGCAAAGCGCCGACGCGAGGAGCGCGACGAAGGACATCGCCGGCGATCGCGATGCGAGCGTCAGCGCGAACGGCGTCGACAGGACGAGAACCGCCGCAAGCGGTGGAACTTCGGCAAGACGCACGTACGCGAACGACGCCGCGGCCTGCGGCAGCGGCACGCCTTCGGCGCGAATCAGCGCGACGCGGATCGCATCGCCGCCGAGGCCGGTGGTCGGCGTCGCGTTCCTCACGAAGATTCCCGCCAGGTTGATCAGGATCGTCCGCGCGAGCGTCACACGGCCGCCGAGCGCCGCGATCACGACGCGCCACCGTTCGCCGGTGATCGCCAGACCAACGGCGTGCAGGACCAACGCGAGGCCGACGAGGGGCAGCCTGGCGTCGGCGAGCGCGGCGACGAGGCCGCGGAGGAAATGGACCACGAAGGTCGATTCTATACGCGTTGATACAATGACGAGGTCTTGCGCCGCCATCCCCTCGTCGACGTCGGTCTGCTGCTGATCACGTTTCGGCTGGCGGGCCTCGCCGGGCGCTATCTCCTGCAGCCCGCCGGATCGCTTGCCGCCCGGCTCGCGCTGTTTCTTCCGGCTGCCGCCTCGCACGCCGCCGCGCTGCTGATCGTCGTCGCGGCGTGTCTCGCGGTCGCGGCCGCGATGCCGCGCTACGCCTACGCCGTCACGATTGCCGCGTGCGCCGGCTTCGCGATCCTGATGGTCGCGGGGCAGGCCGACCTCACCGTGTCGGCGATCACCGGCGCACCGCTGACGCCGACGGTCTTCCGGACGTATCGCGGCCTGCACGTCGTCAGGTCGAAGGAGTTCCTCGAGCCGCTGCGCGCGAACCTCGGCGTCACCCTCGGCGGCACCGGAGCATTCTTCGCCGCCATCGCGTGGATGGCGGTGCTGGTGAGGCGGGGCGACGGTTGGGGCCGACCAACGTGTCGGCCACTGCGGTTGATTGTCGTCGCCGTTTCGTTGATCGCCGCCGACGCCCTCGTCCCGTGGCCGGTTCCGCCGCCGCCGATCGAAGTCGCGTTCGCTCGCGAGTACCTGCACCTCGACGAGGTGCATTTGCGCGGATCGGAAGCCGGCGCGATTGCGGATCTGCGAAGACTGACGGGTTTGCCGCCTTCGGCTCAGTGGGTCGGCGACCCGTATCCGCTCGTCTATCAACCTGCGCGCACGCCGATGGCTGCCGCCCGCCGCGCCAATCCTCCCGACATCGTCGTCGTGATGGTGGAGAGCCTGCGCGCGCAAGAGCTCTCGTTCGTCACCGGCGCGGACGAATCGGTGACGCCGAACCTTGATGCGCTCGCCATCCGCAGCGTCGTATTTCCCCGCTACATCTCCAACGCATTTCCGAGCGCGCCGTCCGTGCTGTCGTTTCATTGCTCGGCGTGGCCGCATCGGAGCAAGGAGATCATCACGGACTTCGCGGCGCGTTCGTTCGATTGTCTGCCGGCGCGGCTCGCGGACCTCGGCTACCAGACGATCTACGTCGGCGCCGATCCGCATTTCGACAACCAGGACCGTTGGCTGTCGCGGTGGTACGCGAAGGCCGTCGACCTCATTGCGGAGGGGGCGCCGGGAACCGATCGTCAAATCGTGTCGCGCGCGATGGACGAGATTCGCCGTCACGAGATGGCGGAACCGAATCGGCCGCTGTTCGCATTCGTGTCGACCTACAGCACGCACTATCCGTTCACGCTGCCCGACGATGCGGGCGAGCAACCGGTGAACAGGGAAGGAAACCTGCGGGCGCAGTATCGCCAGACGCTTCGGTACACCGATCGTGAACTGGGCCGTCTCCTCGAATTCGTGCGTCAGCGTCGGCGGCGCACGTCCGTCATCGTCGCCGGCGATCACGGCTTCTACGTCGATCTGAAACACAGTTCCGGGCTGCCGGAGAACGACAACGTGTGGACGGCGGCGCTGATTGCCGGTCCCGAGGATCTCGTCGGAGCGCCGCGGCGCGTCGCCGCGGCCGCGAGCCACGTCGACATGATGCCGACCGTGCTCGCGATGGTCGGCGACGATCGGCCGACGGCGTCGCTCGGAAGCGACCTCCTCGGTCCGCCGCGCACCGGCGCGCGAACCGCGCTCGCGATCCGAGCCGGCGGCGTCCGCCTCGATCACGACGGTCAATCGGCAATCGTGGACGCGCGCACGCCGAACGTCCTGTCGACTCGCCTCGCGTTCCCGATACCGACTCCGACCGCGACTCTGACACCGACTCCGACCCTGACACCGAGGCAGTTGCTCGACTGGGTCGACGACTGGTCGTATCTGGTCGAACAGAACCGCGTCTGGAGCGATCGATTGCTCGGCGCGACGCCCGCGTCATCGACGAGACGATAGGTTCGACCGACCTTCACCTCACGGTGCGCAGCGGCGACCGTCGGTCCGCAGGATCGCCGCGTAGTTCTCGATCAGGTTCGCCGAGTGAACCTGCCATCGCCGGGTGAGCGGGACGAGCGCGACCACCACGTCGGCGCGACGCTTCGATACATCGTTGCGCTCGTCGGGATCGGTGGCCAGATCGAACAGCTCGCTCGCGCCCGTATCGTTCCAGTGCACGAGCTTCCACGAGCCGGCGCGAATGCCGACCTGCGAGAGTGGCGGACGCGTCGCCAGGATCACCGCGCGGCCGCCCGCATCGTGCGTCAAATCGCGGCCTTTCATCGTCATCGGACGGTCGACGCCGACCAGTCCGAGCAACGTCGGTGCGATGTCGATGTGGCCTGTCGGCAGCGTGACCGCACCGGAGACGGAGTCGAGCTGCGGGCCGATCAACACGAACGGCACGCGAACCGATCCTTCGTAGATCGACGCGTCGCGGATGCGTCCCATCGGCGGACGTCCGGATCCCGGACCGTGGTCGGACACGATCGCGACGAGCGTCGACTCGAGCAGCCGCTGGCGCCGCAGGCCGTCGACCAGATCGCGCAGGCGATCGTCGACGAACCGCAGCGTCGCGAGCTCGGCGACGTGCTCCGTCTCGCTGTCGAGCCAGCGTCCGGACGGCGAGCCGGGAAATTCGAACGGATGATGCCCGGCCGCCATGTTGTAAACCGCGAAAAACGGATGGTCAGGACGTTCGCGCCGCTCGCGCGCCGTCCAGTCGAGCACGGCCGACAATGTGACGCGTTCGTCGATGCCCCAGGCGTTGTGCCACGCCGTCTCGTGTCCCGGCAGATCGTTGCGGTCCAGCATCACATCGAGACGGCGGTGCTTCAGAAACCTGATCTGCCGATCGAACGCGAAGTCGGCGGACGTGAACAGCGCCGTGTCGTAGCCGGCCGCTTTCAAGGCTTCCGACACGCTCACGCAGGGAATCGCCGGATTCACCTCGGTGATGGGCGGATAGTCCGGATCAGGCAGCTCCGAGCACCAGATGTCGAACGCCGCCTTCATCGTCTGCGGCCAGTGGGCGTAGTGCGCGGCGAAGAGGACCGCCCCGCGCGAGCGCTCTAGACCATCGAGGAACGGCATCGGCGGCGGCGCCGATGCGAGCAGCCGCGCGCCGATTGATTCCAGAATCACGAGCACGACATTGGTGCGCTTCGCCGTGGCGGCGATCAGCGGATCGGTTCCTTCGACCGGAACCGGCGACGTCAGATCGAGGCAGAACGGATCGGCCGGCGCCGCTTCGCGCGCGTGCAGCACGCGCAGCGGACCTTTCAAGTACGAACCGAGGAGCATCGTCAGCGGGCTGCGCTCGAGCCCGAACGTGTGGACCGCGAGCACGCCGTTCGCGAGGCCCGGAACCGCGCCGAGGCTGAGAAGAACGAGCACGCCGAGCGACCATACGAAGGGCCGGCCAACGGCGCGAACGCGCGATCGCTGCCATGCGAGGAGAAGCGGCGGCGCCAGGAGCGCGACGGCCGCCTGGGCGAAAAATGACGGCGTGAAGTACGGCGCCACCGAATCGGCGAGGAGCCGTCGAGCGCCGCCGGGCGACGGATCGGCGTAGAAGAACCACAAATCGATCGCCGACTTGTCGAGGGGCGCGCCCACGATGACGGCGATGTGATAGCTGACGATCAGAAAGAGACCGTACGCACTCTGCACGGCGAGCGACCACGCGAGCGCCGCCCGCGGACGCCGGCTCGCCAGCGGGCCCGCGATCGCGTACGCGACGCCGGCGACGATCGCCGATGACAGCACGTCCCAGCCGAGACAGAGCACGAGCCGCGGATACCAGGCGAGTGCCGACGTGATGCCTTCGGCGCCCGAGGCGGCATACGAGAACAGCGCCAGCTTGAACGCGAGCGTCGCGGCGAGCGCCGTCAGGTAATTGACGATGAACATGCGCTGCTCGTCAGATGGTAGTAGATCGCTTCGAGGCGGCGCGCGATGACGCTCCAGTCGAACTGCGCCGCGAACGCGACGCCGCTGGCGCCAAGCGTGTCGCGTCCGCGCGGGTCGGCCATGAGCGCGGTGATTTCTCGCGCGAGCGCCGCGGCGTCGGCCGGCGCCACGAATCGCGCGACGCCCGCGTCTCCGACCAGTTCGGCATATCCGTCGATGCGCGACGCCACGACCGCACGGCCGGCCGCCATCGCTTCGAGGAGCACGATGCCGAAGCTCTCGCCGCCCGTGGCCGGCGCACACACGACGTCGGCGGCGCGATAGTACGCGGCGAGATGATGATCGGCCACGCGACCGGTGAACTGCGCATCGACGTTCGCGCGCCGCGCGTGCGCGATGGACCTGACGCGATCGGGTCCGTCGCCGACGACGACGAGACGAACCTTGGGGAGGCGGTGCTGCACGATGGCCATCGCGTCGATCAGGTGGTCGAGTCCCTTTCGCGGTTCGATGCGTCCGACGTACAAGACGTGCCGCCGATCGTCGTCCATGTCGAGCGGACGCGCCGACGGCAGGCGGAAGCGCGCGAAGTCGATGCCGTTGGGAAGGATCGTGTAGTCGCCGGGAAAATAGCGCGCGATGGTGCGTCGCGCCGCGGGCGCGACGGCGAGGCGCGTCGCCAGGCGGCGCATCAGCGGCGCGAGGAGCGGACGGTACAACGGGTAGAAGCGATGGCCGCCCTCGCGGTGGGCGTGGAACGTCGCCACGATCGGCACGCGCGCCCGCAGCACGGCGCACCACGGCACGATTGGCATCAGCGGTTCGTGGACGTGCAGCACGTCGAACCGCTCGCGTTCGAGCAGCCGGCCGACGCGCCTCCACGCGCGCGGATCGAGGCCGACGCCGGTCTCGGTGCCGTCGATGACGAAGCCGACCGGCGCGGCGACCGCATGCTCGCCTTCGTCGGGAGTCGACGAAGCGGCGCCGAACACGCACACGCGGTGGCCAAGATGCCGCAGCGCGCGCGCCTGCGCGCGGATGTGCGAGTTGACACCTCCGGCGAGGCTGAGGTCGTACGGCGCGCAGATGCCGATGCGCAATCGACTTGATCGTACTATAGCGGCGTGGCCCGGCTGCGGACCTCCCGCCTGCCATTCCTGATCCTCGCGGCGCTCGGCGTTGTCTACGGCGACATCGGGACCAGCCCCCTCTATGCGCTGCGCGAATGTTTCACCGGACCCCACGCGATCGACGTGTCGCGCGCGAACGTGCTCGGCGTGCTGTCGCTCATCGCGTGGTCGCTCGTCATCGTCGTATCGGTAAAGTACCTGCTGTTCGTCATGCGCGCCGACAACGCGGGCGAGGGCGGCATCCTCGCGCTCGTCGCGCTCGTGAGGGCGCGCGCCGGACGCGCGGGACGCGTCGGTCTCATCGCGTTCGGGTTGTTCGGCGCCGCGCTGCTGTACGGCGACGGCATGATCACGCCGGCCATCTCGGTGCTCAGCGCCGTCGAAGGGCTGAGCATCGCGACGCACAGGTTCGAGCCCTACGTCGTCCCGATTACGGTCGTCATCCTGATCGTGCTCTTCGTCGTCCAGAGCCGCGGCACGAGCGGCATCGGGACGATCTTCGGGCCGATCATGATCGGCTGGTTCGTCGTGCTCGCTCTGCTCGGCTTTCCGGCGATCGCTCGCAATCCGATCGTGCTGACGGCGCTGAGTCCGTCGTACGGCATGCGCTTCTTCGCGACGCACGGCCCTGCTGCCGTGCTCACCCTCGGTGCGGTCGTCCTCGTCATCACCGGCGCCGAAGCGCTGTACGCCGACATGGGCCATTTCGGCCGCCGGCCGATCCGCATCGCGTGGTTCACGTTCGTGCTGCCGTCGCTGCTCGCGCGTGAACGCCTTCTACCATCTGGCGCCGTCGTGGGCCCTGTATCCGCTCGTCGTGGTGTCGACGATGGCGACCGTCATCGCCTCGCAGGCGATCATCTCCGGGGCGTTCTCGCTCACGCAGCAGGCGGTGCAGCTCGGATACGCGCCGCGATTCGACATCCGCCACACGTCGGCGCAGGAGAAGGGACAGGTGTACGTCCCGGAGATCAACTGGCTGCTGATGCTGGCGACGCTCGGCCTGGTGTTCGGGTTCAAGTCGTCGACGAACCTGGCGTCCGCGTACGGAATGGCCGTCACGGCGACGATGGTGATTACGACGATTCTGGCCTACGTCGTGACGCGCGAGTTGTGGCGCTGGGGCTTCTGGCGCGCCGTCCTCATCACGGGCGCGTTCCTCGTCATCGATTTGGCGTTCTTCAGCGCCAACCTGCTGAAGATCGAGCACGGTGGATGGTTCCCGCTGCTCGTCGCCGGCGCCGTGTATCTGGTCATGTCGACGTGGAACGAGGGGCGGAAGCTCGTGCTGCGGCGGCTCGATGCCGAGGAGGTGCCCCTCAGCAGCTTCTTCGAGAAGCTGGCGGCGCACCCGCCGATCCGCGTGCCGGGCACCGCCGTGTTCATGACGGCGCGTCCGGAAGGCGCGCCGCCCATTCTCGTGCACCACCTCAAACACAACAAGGCGCTGCACGCGCAGGTCGTCCTGCTGACGGTGACGACGCTCGACACGCCGACGCGCGGAGACGCGGCCGCGATCGAAGTGCAGCCGCTGCCGCACGGCTTCTATCGGGTGATCGCGCGCTACGGGTTCATGGACACGCCCGACGTCCCCGCATCGCTGGTCGAGGCGCACCGCAACGGCCTCGAGTGGCGCGACGAGGACATGACCTACTACCTCGCCCACCTCACGCTGTTCGCGAACGATCGGATCGGGATGTCGGTGTGGCGCGACAAGCTCTTCATCTTCCTGTCGCGCAACGCGCGCCGCGCCACCAATTTCTTTCGCCTGCCGCCCGATCGCGTCATCGAAATCGGGATTCAGTTGGAGCTTTGACCGCGATCTCACGCTCCAACGTGCTGGCCGGCGCTTCGCGCTCCAAGGTGCTCGGGGTCTGACGCTGCAACGCCCATCGGAAAGAGTTATGGGTGCGGCATGCCGTCAACTTCGTCGGTGCGCATCGGCGATCGGAACTCGACGCGTGTCTCCGAGCCGTCCGCCGATCGGATGAGCAGACCGCGTTCGGCGCCGGCGTCGGTTTCGTCGATGGCAATCGAGACGGTGCTCGCGATCTCGTGCGTCAGGTGATCGTCGACGCGATTGCCCGCCATGATGGCGATGCGATCGCTCTGCGGCGCGTCGCAGCTGACGCCGATCAACGGCAGATCGCGCGCCTGCGTGTGCGTCGTGCCGTCCGCGCCCGAGACGTCGACGCGCACGATCCACCCTTCGTGCTGCCGGCTGAACGTGTCGAGCTCGTCGCACCATCGATCCTTCGGGATGTCTCGTGTGCTCATCGTGATCTCCTGTCCGGCTTCGTGATCTGCCGGTCCGGCTGAAGCCGAACGCTACGTTCGCAGGTGGCGTTCGAACCAGCGGGCCGCGAGATCGGCGACGCGTTCGAGCGCGCCGGGCTCCTCGAACAAATGGGTGGCGCGCGGGACGATCTCCAGCCGCGTCTCGCTCCGCATCTGCCGCATCGCCTGCTCGTTGAGCTCGATCACCGGTTGATCGGCGCCGCCGACAATGAGGAGCGTCGGCGCCGTGACGCGAGGCAACGCCGGCCCGGCCAGATCCGGCCGGCCGCCGCGCGAAACGATCGCGCTGAACGCTTCTGGCCGCTCGGCGGCGGCCACGAGCGCGGCGCCCCCGCCGGTGCTGGCGCCGAAGAGCCCGATCGCCAGCTCGCGCAGCGCAGGCGCGTCTGCCGTCCATTCCGCGATGGCGATCAGCCGCTCGGCGAGCAAACCGATGTCGAACCGCAGCCGCGCGGTACGGTCGTCGACGATTTCCTCCTCCGGCGTCAGCAGATCGATCAGCAGCGTCGCGAGGCTGTGCTGATCGAGCACGTCGGCGACGTACCGGTTGCGCGGGCTCAGACGGCTGCTGCCGCTGCCGTGCGCGAAGATGACGAGTCCGATCGGCTTCGCGGGAACGGCGAGATCGCCATTGAGCGACCGCGGGCCGATGGCGATGCGGACCGGTTGCGGCGTGCGTCGAACGGCGGCAGTGGTCATGATTAGAGGCCTGTCGGGAATGTCTCCGCGGCTTCGCCGGCCTCCCAGCCGACGGTCCGTTCGAGCGGCTCGAGCGCCGTCGTCTCATCGAAGTGGATGACGAAATCGAACTGGCTTGCGATGTCGGCGGCGAAGTAATGGCTGATGCGCTCCGTGCGCGGCAGATAGATGACTCCGATCGCGCGTTCGAGGCGCTGGTCGGCGAGCGCACCCGCCAGCGCGATGTCGTCGCGCAGCGGCAGCAGGAATCGATCGAGACCGCTGTCGTGGAACAGCCGCTCGTAGCTGCCGGACATCGAGGGGCGCACGGTCTTCCGCTCGGCCGGGTGATCCCAGTCCGACGCCGCCGTCACCGTACCGGCGTGCGTCGTCTGACCGATCAGCACGGCGTCGGCGCCGAATCGTTCGCGTACGAGTTGGCCGACGTTCAGCTCGCCGCGCCGTCCCATCTCGGTCGCGCGAGCGTCGCCGAGATGCGAGTTGTGCGCCCAGACGACGATCCGCGCGGTCCCGTTCGACGACAGAAACCGCAGCAGTTCGCCGATCGTGTCGGTCATGTGGCGATCGCGCAGATTCCATGATTCATCGCGTCCGCGGAACATCGACCGGTAGTACTGCTCGGCGTTCGTCACGAGGCGGGCGTTCTGCTCGGCGTAGAAGAAATCGTCGCGCGCGACGCGGCCATCGCGCGACGCGTAGGCCGCGCGCTGACGCTGCATCTCGACGAGCTGCGCGATCACTTCGCGCTCGCACGTCGGCGTCAGCCCGATGTGCGCCGCGTAACCGTACGACTGAAGCTCCTCGCTGAACTGGTCGAAGCAGGCATATCGCTGGCGCGCGCGCATCGCCGCATCGGGATCGACTTTACCCAGATAGTTCAGCACCGCTGCCATCGACGCACGCAGGCTGTAGAGATCGATTCCGTAGAATCCGACGCGGCGCTCCACCGGCTGCGTGTCGTTGTGCGCCCGCAGCCAGCCGACGAAATCGACGACGTCGGTGTTGCGCCACATCCAGGTGGGGAAGCGTTCGAAGTCGGCGAGCGCGGCGACGGCATCGGCGTCACCCGACGCGCCACGAACGTATTGGTTCACGCGGTAGGCATCGGGCCAGTCGGCCTCGACCGCGACCGCCGCGAATCCTCTTTCCGAGATGAGGCGTTCGGTGATGAACGCGCGCTCGCGATAGAACTCGTGCGTGCCGTGCGATCCCTCGCCGATCAGCACGAGACGCGCATCCCCAACCGCGTTCAGCAGCGCGTCGTAATCGTGTGCATCGCCCGTCAGCGCCTGCGCGTGCCCTCGGATGATCTGCAGCACAGTAGGGCCGGAGCTTCCCCCGCCCACACCGCTTGCTCCCCCGGCACTGTCTGCTGCGCCTGCTCCGCCGGCGGCGGCACCGAGCGATCGCCGCTCGGATGGAGCCAGCTCGGCGTCGGGCCGGGCAAGCTCGTGCCGTGAAGCTGTCGACGCGCGGCGAAGAAGGTCGATTACTTCTTCATCTGACGTCTGATCGAATCGCTCGTACCACAGACCGACTGCCTGAAACTGATCCGGCGTGTCGAGGCAGATGACATCGTCGGCGAGCGCGTGAAGGCGATGACACGTTTCCGGCGCCCCGACAGGTGACGCGACCACGACGCGCGCCGGCTGATATTGCTTCACTGCCGCGATGGCCGCTTCCATCGTGGAACCGGTCGCCAGGCCGTCGATCGCCGCGGTACAGACGTTCGCGACGCTCCAATTCGAGCCGTTCGCGCACGGCCACCTGCTCGACCGCCGCGCGCGGGATTCCTAACTCGTCGATGAGATCCTCGCTGAGGACGCGCACGCCGCCGCTGGCGATGGCGCCCATCGCAAGCTCCGGATGGCCCGGAACGCCGAGTTTACGGACGAGAAAGACATCGAGCGGGGCTTTCAGCGCGCGCGCGACTTCGAACGCCACCGGCACGCCGCCACGCGGCAGCGCAAGAACGACGACATCATGGCGGTTGGCGAAAGACGTCAGCCGACTGGCGAGCTTCCAGCCCGCGTCGGCACGGTCATGAAAGCGCATGGGAGAACTCCGCTCTCAGTAGCGTCCGGCTTTAGCCGGACGAAAGCAACCAGTATGCCCGAATCAATTTCTTACTGCGTGGGGCCCGCCTTTATTTATCGCGGCGGGGACCCCACCCCCGCCGCTGTCGCTCGGCGCATACGCGCCTCGCAACGGCTCAAGGCTGTCACGCGGAGACGCCCTCGCGCCGTAGCGCTCGGGCGTATCCAGAACATAACGTCGCCGGGCCGCGAGCAGAACGTCGCGGAGCCGCTATCCATATAGAATGGCGCAGCACGGGGGTGCACGATGAGCTCATGGCGTCGTCTGTTGGTGTGTGTCTTTGCCGCGACGGTTCTGGTAGCGCCGATTGGCGGCCAGACTTCCGCGACCGAGCTTGGCACGATTCATTTTCCTTCGTCGGCGAAACCCGCCGCGCAGGCGCCGTTTCTCACGGGCGTCAAGGGACTCTTCAACTTCGAATTCGATATCGCGGCTGAAACGTTTCAGCAGGCTCAGAAAGCGGATCCCGACTTCGCCCTCGCGTATTGGGGCGAGGCGATGAGCTTCAATCATCCGCTCTGGGCCGAGCAGGATCTCGCGGCGGCGCGCCGCGCGATGGAGAAGCTCGCGCCGACGGCCGCGGCCCGGTCGGCGAAAGCGCCGGCGGGCAAGGAACGCATGCTCGTCGAAGCGCTCGAGTCGCTGTACGGCGCCGGCGACAAGCTCACGCGCGACATCGCGTACGCCGAGGCGATGAAACGGATCCACGAGAAATATGCCGACGACGACGAGATCGCGACGTTCTACGCGCTGGCGCTGCTCGGCACCGCCCGCCCCGGCGAGAAGAGCACGCGGACGGCGATGCAGGCGGCGGCGATCGCGGAAGGCGTCTTCCAGCGAAATCCAAAGCATCCGGGCGCGGCTCACTTCATCATTCATTCGTTCGACGATCCGGATCACGCCATCCTCGCGCTGCCGGCAGCGCGCGCCTACTCGAAGATCGCCCCCTCGGCGGCGCATGCGCTGCACATGCCGTCGCACATCTTCGTCCAGCTCGGGATGTGGGACGACGTGATTGCGTCGAACATCGTGGCTTACAAGGCCGCCGTCGATCTCGCCGATCGGAAGAACCTGCCGCGCGGCCGCGAGGATTTCCACACGCTGTCGTGGCTGCAGTACGCGTATCTGCAGGAGGGCAAGCTGGCGGACGCCGCGAAGGCGCTCGACACCGCGAAGGCCGTGGCCGACAAGGACACGAACCCGCGCGTGCGCGACGGCTACGCGTCGATGAAGGCGCGCCAGGTGATCGAGTCGCAGCAATGGGAGAAGCTCGCGCTGCCAGGCGGAACGGTGCGCGACGGCGGTGCGCCGGGGTACGACGGCAGCGCGGCCTACGTGCTGGCGGCCGGTCTGAGCGCGGCGCATCTCGGCGACGAAGCGACGGTGCGCCTTGCGCTCGATCGGTTGAAGGCGATGCGGACGCAGGCCGAAGCGGGATCGAACGCGTACCGCGCGAAGCCGTTCGCGATCATGGAGAAGGATGTCGCGGCAGCGCTCGCGATCGTTCAGAAGAACGCGGCCGAAGCCGACAAGATGCTGAAGGACGCCACGGCGATCGAGGCGACGCTCGACGCGCCGTCGGGACCGACCGAGCCGATCAAGCCGTCGTTCGAGCTGTATGGTGAGTTCCTCCTCGATCAGGGTCGCACGAAGGAGGCCGCGGCGCAGTTCGAGCAGTCGCTCGCGCGAACGCCCAATCGCCGGTTGTCGGTCCAGGGGCTGCAGCGCGCGACGCCGAAGGCGTCGACGAACGCGGGACAGTGACGCTCGCGGGGCAGGACGCGACGTTCTGTTCTAGATACGGGCGAGCGCGGCGCCCGCGGCTCGAGCGAGCGCGAAGGCGCGAGCGAGGCGAGCCGGGGTGGGGCCCCGCGCGTGTAATGAGGTTGCGCATGAAAAAAATCTGCTTCGCAGTCGCAATCGCAGTGATCGGCGCCGTCGCGCTTCACGGTCAGGAGACACGGTCGTCGACGCTGCTGACGACCGAGCACTACCTCGATTGGGAGCGCGTCAGCGACGCGCAGATCGCTCCGGACGCCTCACGTGTCGCCTACACCCGCCAGCACGTGAACAAGCTGGAAGACAAGTGGGAATCCGAGACTTGGCTGGTCCAAGCCGATGGTTCGCAGAACCGGTTCCTCGTGAAGGGATCGAACGCGAAGTGGTCGCCGGACGGCAAGCGGCTGATGTATCTCGCCGACGGCGAGCCGAAGGGTCAGCAGATATTCGTCCGGTGGGTCGACGCGAACGGGCCGGCGACGCAGATCACGCACGTCGCCGAAACGCCGCGCAATGCGAGCTGGTCGTCCGACGGCAAGGCGATCGCCTTCTCGATGTTCGTCGCCGAGAAGGAAAGGTGGAACATCTCGATGCCGGAGGAACCGAAGGGCGCCAAGTGGACGCCGGCGCCGCGCATCGTCGACACGCTGCACTTCCGGCAGGATCGCATCGGATTCCTCGAAGATGGCTTCACGCACCTGTTCGTGGTGCCGGCCGACGGCGGAACGCCGAGGGCGCTGACGAGCGGCAAATGGAACGTCGGCGCCGGCGAGCTGCGCGGCGGCGCGTCGATCGACTGGACGCCCGACAGCAGGTCGATCGTGTTCGACGCCGTTCGCGGCGCCGACAGCGATCTGAAGTATCAGGTGTCGTCGCTGTACGTTGTCGACGTCGCGAGCGCATCGATTCGCGATCTCGTGACGAAGGCGGGCAACTGGGGCGATCCCGCGGTGTCGCCGGACGGCAAGCTCGTGGCCTTCACCGGTTACGAGCCGACCGGCCGCACGCACACGGTGAGCGACCTGTTCGTCGTCAACATCGACGGCAGCGGCATGCGAAAGATCAGCGGCGACTACGACCGCAATCCGGTCGACCTGCAGTGGGCGCCCGACGGCAGCGGCGTCTATTTCGGCGCCGAGGATCGTGGGTCGCGCAACGAGCAGTTCGGATCGCTGAACGGAATGGTGAAGGCGGTCACGACCGGGACGCACATGCTGCGCCTCGATTCGCTGTCGCGCGATCTGGTCGCCGCGGGAACGGTCGCCGACTTCGACCATCCCGAAGATATCGTTCGCGTCAATCTCCGTCAGCCCTCGCAGGTCGCGAAGCTGACCGACGTCAACGGCGACGTGCTGCAGGGAAAGCAGCTCGCGAAGATCGAAGAAGTCTGGTACACGTCGACCGGCAACACGAAGGTACAGGGATGGATCGTCAAGCCGCCGTCGTTCGATCCCTCGAAGAAGTACCCGCTGATTCTCGAGATTCACGGCGGTCCGTTCTCGATGTACAACGTCGCGTTCAACTGGATGTTCCAGAACTTCGCCGCGAACAACTTCGTGGTGCTGTATACGAATCCCCGCGGCAGCACCGGATACGGCAGCGCGTTCGCCAACGGCATCGATCACGACTATCCCGGTCCCGACTACGACGACCTGATGGCAGGCGTCGACGCCGTCGTCGCCAGGGGCTATACCGACACCGCGCGCATGTACGTGTCCGGCTGCAGCGGCGGCGGCGTGCTTTCGAGCTGGGTGATCGGCCACACCGATCGTTTCGCCGCGGCCGCGGTGCGTTGCCCGGTGATCGATTGGATCAGCATGGCCGGCCACACCGATATCCCGCTCTTCACCTACAGCTTTTTCAAGAAGCCGTTCTGGGAGGATCCGTCGGATTGGCTCGCGCATTCCTCGGTGATGACCGTCGGGAAAGTGACCACGCCGACGCTGCTGATGACGGGCGTGCTCGATCGCCGCACGCCGATGCCGCAGACCGAGGAGTACTACGCCGCGCTGAAGGTGAAAGGCGTGCCGGCGAGGCTGCTGCAGTTCAACGAGGAGTACCACGGCACCGGATCGAAGCCGTCGAACTACATCCGCACGCAGCTGTACATGATGAGCTGGTTCAAGCAGTGGACGCGGCAGGGCGGCCGTCCGACGACCACGACGACATCGTCGCAGCCGTGATGAACGCTCGAGGAACGCTCGCCTGAGAGGCTCGCGCTACCTTGTCGCAGTGGCAGTGTAGCGCGACGCTTTTAGCCGAGCGTGCCGTTCAGCCGAGCGAGGCCTGAGGCGAGCCCACCACAAAATCCCATGCGAAAAACTCCGATCACACTAGCCGCGATGCTCGTCGCGGGCATCGCTCTGCAGGCGCAAGCGCCGCCTTCGGTCACCGTCATCCGCGCCGGACGGCTGCTCGATCCCGACGCCGGCCGCATCCTCACGAATCAGATCATCGTCGTCGAGGGAACGCGGATTCGCGACGTCGGACCGAACGCCGCGATTCCCGCCGGCGCGCAGGTCGTCGATCTGTCGAACCTGACGGTGATGCCGGGCCTCGTCGACGCGCACAACCATCTCGCGCTTACCTACAAGCCGGAGCCCGAGAGCAACATCTACTACTACACGTACGTCGCCGAGTCGACGGCGCTTCGCGCCATCCAGGCGGCGTCCAACGGCATCCAGATGCTCGCGTCGGGCTTCACGATCGTCCGCGACATGGGGAACAACGGCAACTACGCCGACACGGCGCTGCGTCAGGCGATCGAGCAGGGATGGATTCCGGGTCCGACGATCGTCAATTCAGGAATCATCATCGGCGGCATGGGCGGCCAGTTCTTCCCGACGCCCGAGATGGCGAAGGATCACAGCATCGTCTATCCCGAGTACCTGGACGCGGACACGCCCGACGAGATCGTCAAGGCGGTGCGCCAGAACGTGCTCTTCGGCGCGCGCGTGATCAAGATCTGCGTCGACTGCAAACCGTACGGCTACACGGCCGACGAGATTCGACTGGTCATCCGCGAGGCCGCGAAGGTCGGCATGAAGGTCGAAGGTCACGTACAGACCGTGAACGGCGCGAGGAACGCGATCGAAGCAGGTATCTGGTCGATTGCGCACTCGACGGGACTCAACGACGAGATGCACAAGCTGATGGCGCAGAAAAGCATCTGGCGCGCCGGGACCGATACACCCGACAATCTCGCCGGACATCCCGTATCGCCGCAGGCGTATCAGCGAACGGTTGCGAGTCTGAAGAACGCGTACGAGAACAAGGTGCCGCTGACGTTCTCGACCGACGCCGACTACTACGTCGCCGGGAAGACGCGCGGCGAAGTGTGCCTCGAGTTCCTGAAGACGTGGAAGGACGCGGGCATCCCGAACGCCGACATCCTTCGCGCGATCACGACCAACGGCTACAAGGTGTCGGAGACGGAGAAGACGCGCGGTCCGATCAAAGCGGGCTTCGCCGCCGACCTGATCGCCGTGCCCGGCAACCCGCTCGAGGACGTGGACGCGCTCCGGCGCGTTCAGTTCGTGATGAAGGACGGTGAAGTCTTCAAGCGGGACGGCGTCATGACGCCGGCGGCGTTCTTCCACGGCGGGCCCGTAAACGGATGGAGAATCCGTTAGCGCGAAGGCCAGAAACTCGAAGCTTGGCGAGCGACCCTTTCCTGGAATTGAACGACGCGACGGTCGTCCTCGGAGATACCCGCGTGCTCGAATCGCTGCGGCTCACGGTGCGGGACGGCGAGCACACGGCGGTGCTGGGGCCGAATGGCGCCGGGAAGTCGACACTGATGAAGCTGCTGGCGCTCGAAATCTACCCGGCGGCCCGCGACGACGGAACGCCGGTCCGCATTTTCGGGCGCGATCGCTGGGACGTCTTCGAGCTTCGGTCGCAGATGGGCATCGTCTCCGCAGACGTGCACGATCGGTTCGTGCACGGCAACTCGAACGGCGCGATCACGGGACGCGACGCGGTCGTGTCCGGATTCTTTGCGACCCAGGGCGTGTTCGGCCATCAGGCGGTGACTGACCGAATGCGCGGCGCGGCGGCCGACGCGCTCGATCGGATGGGCGTCGCGCACCTCGCGGAGACGCCGCTCGATCGCATGTCGACGGGCGAAGCGCGGCGCGTGCTGATCGCGCGCGCGCTCGTGCACAACCCGAAGGCGCTCGTCCTCGACGAGCCGACGCGGGGGCTCGACGTCGTGTCACGCTATCGGTTCATGGAGCGCGTGCGGCAGGTGGCGCGCGACGGTACGACGCTGCTGCTGGTCACGCATTACGCCGACGAGATCATTCCGGAGATTGGACGCGTGATCCTGCTCGATCGCGGCCGCATCGCGGCCGACGGCGCGAAGCCCGCGGTGTTGACCGCGCCGCTTCTGAGCCGCGTCTTCGGCGGGCCGCTGACCGTGAGCGAAGACGGCGGGTACTATCATTTTCTCGTTTCGCGTGGGGCGCCACCCCCACGCGCTGACGCGCTCGCGCCGTAGCGCTCGCGCGTATCCAGAACAGAACGTCGCAGATCGCTTCCTCCGTTCCCATGCGCTGACGCGCTCGACCTTCGGCGTTGCTCACGTCGACCCTGAGCCTGTCAAAGGGTCGCGCCGGACCCGCTCGCGCATGCTATCCTTTTGCGCATCACGACAGCGTGCGCTGTCGTCACTCGAGAACCCGGCACAGCGACCGGAGGCCCTATGCTTCGCATCGTCACGTCCTCGTCTGCGGCGGCGCGGCTGAACGCCGCCCGCACCTTTGTCGCCGGACGCCCTTCCGCCTCTGAGCTCGTCATCGTCGGTGCATCGCGCGGCGCCGCGGACGATTTCGCACGCGCGATCGCGCGCCGCGCCGGCGCAACCTTCGGCCTCACCCGATTCAGCCTGACGGAGCTGGCCGCGAAGGCGGCGGCCACCAGGATCGAAGGCGCGCGCCGGGCCCGCGGCACCGACGCCGGCGCCGAAGCGATTGCCGCGCGCGCGGTCTTCGAGGCGATCGGCGCCGCCGAGCTCGCGTACTTCGCGCCGGTCGCGACGCTACCGGGATTTCCGAAGGCTCTCGCACGTACGTTGCACGAGCTGCGGCTCGCCGGCATCAGTCCTTCGTCCCTGGTTCTCGGTTCTCGGTCCGTCCACGCGGTGGACGAAGGACCAAGGACGGACCCAGGACCAGGAACGAACGACCAAGGGCTCACAGACATCGCCACCCTCCTGACGCGCTTCGAAGCGCAGCTCGCGGCGGCCTCGGTCGCCGATCGCGCCGCTTTGCTCCAACTCGCGGCCGATGCCTGCCGGTCCGGTGACGTGCGCTGGGCGCGGCTGCCGATCCTGCTGCTCGACGTCCCGCTCGATTCGCGCGCCGAGCAGGAGTTCGTCGCCGCGCTGGTCCACCAGTCGTCTGACGCGCTCGCGACGGTGCCCGACGGCGATCGGTTCGCGCTCGACGCGCTGGCCGCCCTCGGGGGAACCGTCGACACGCTCGCGGATGACGCGGAAGCTGGATCGGATTTGATCAACCTGCGACGGTTCGTGTTCAAGGCCGAACGGCCGGCGGAACGCGAGCGCGCCGGCGACGTCGCGCTGTTTTCGGCGCCGGGCGAAGGACGCGAATCGGTCGAAATCGTGCGGCGGATTCTCGACGAGGCGGCGCGGGGCGTGCCCTTCGACGAGATGGCGGTTTTTCTGCGAACGCCGAAACAGTACCTCGGGCTCCTCGAGCATGCGTGCGCGCGCGGCGATGTGCCGGCGTACTTCGATCGCGGTACCCGGCGCCCCGACCCCGCGGGCCGCGCCTTCATCGCGTTGCTGTCGTGCGTGGTCGACGGCCTGTCGGCGAAGCGATTCGACGAATATCTCTCTCTCGGACAGGTCCCACAGGTAGGGGAGGAGCCTGCTCGGCCCGACGACACGCCAATCGTTCTGCCCGCCGACACGCCGATCGATTCCGACGATGACGCCGTCGTCGCCGGCACGCTGCGATCGCCGTGGAAGTGGGAAGAGCTGATCGTGGAGTCGGCGGTGGTCGGCGGCCAGGCGCGCTGGCGGCGGCGCCTGGATGGGTTGGCCGCCGACTACGGATTCCGCATCGAGGAACTTCAACGCGACGAGCCCGATTCGCCGCGCATCGCGCGATATCGGCGCGATCTGCGCAATCTCGTCCACCTGAAAGACTTCGCGCTGCCGATCGTCGACGAGCTGGCTGCATGGCCCGCGCGCGCGACGTGGGGCGAATGGCTCGATCGATTCGCCGCGCTCGCCGCGCGCGCGCTCCGGCGGCCGGCTCGCGTACTCCAGCTGCTCGCGGACCTGCGGCCGATGGCGGACGTCGGTCCCGTGACGCTCGAGGAGGCGCGCGACGTGCTGCACGATCGGCTCGCGACGCTCGATTGGGATCCGCCCGATCGGCGCTACGGCCGCGTATTCATCGGCACGCCGCACCAGGCGCGAGGGCGGACGTTCCGCGTGGTGTTCGTTCCCGGCCTGGCCGAGCGCGTCGTCCCGCAGCGTCCGCGTGAAGACCCGCTGCTGCTCGACGATCGTCGCGCCGCGATTGATTCCGCGCTGGTCCGCCAGACCCAGCGGGGCGACGCCGAGCGGCTGCTCCTGAAGATCGCGATCGGCGCGGCGACCGAGCGCGCGTACTTGTCGTACCCGCGCCTCGACGTCGCCGAAACGCGCGCGCGCGTGCCGTCGTTCTACGCGCTCGACGTCGTGCGCGCCATCACGGGGCGCGTGCCCGACTACCGTGCGCTCGAAGCCGACGCCGCGGCGGTAGGGGGCGCGAGCCTCGCGTGGCCGGCGCCGAAACAGGCCGAGCGCGCGATCGACGACCTCGAGCACGACCTGGCGACGTTGCGGCGGCTGCTCGATACCGTCGACCGCGACGCGGTGAAAGGGCGCGCCCACTACATGCTCGGTCTGAACGCCGCGCTGCGGCGATCGGTCATCAGCCGCTGGTCGCGCGACAAGCGGGCCTGGTCGTCGAGCGACGGGTTGACGAAGGCGGCGCCCGGCATTCAGCCGGCGATCGACACCAACCGCCTGCGTCAGCGTCCCTACTCGCTGTCCGCGCTTCAACGCTTCTCCACGTGTCCGTATCAGTTCCTGCTGGCGACGATCTATCGCCTGGAGCCGTGGGACGAGCCCGAGCCGCTGATGCGCATGGATCCGCTGACACGCGGCAGCCTGTTCCACGCGGCTCAGGCGGAGTTCTATCGCGTGATGGACGCTGCCGGCGCGCTGCCGGTCACACGCGATCGGCTGGGCCAGGCGTTCACCACGCTCGACGCCATCGTGTGCCGCGTCGCCGCCGAGTACGCCGAACGGCTCGCGCCGGCGATCGATCGCGTGTGGAACGACG
>Ga0209471_1000689_pt1 | contig 21649 bp, 17 predicted proteins | sample GraSoiAngelo_128_FD_185885 | JGI IMG/M metagenome (GOLD analysis project Ga0209471, IMG submission 185885) | Grasslands soil microbial communities from the Angelo Coastal Reserve, California, USA - 14_0927_12_20cm (SPAdes) (version 2) | ecosystem: Environmental > Terrestrial > Soil > Grasslands ...
CCCGGGGACAACATCAAGATGACGATCGAGCTGATCAGCCCGATCGCCATGGAGGATGGGCTGCGTTTTGCGATCCGCGAGGGCGGCAAGACCGTCGGCGCAGGCGTCGTGACCAAGATCCTGAAGTGATGCTGCAGCGAAATGGGTGCGCCGCCTGTGCGCAGTGGTGATGTCCGATGAAATTGCCGCAGGCAATTTCATCCCGTTTGAGAGTAGGCCAGTAGCTCAATTGGCAGAGCGGCGGTCTCCAAAACCGCAGGTTGGGGGTTCGATTCCCTCCTGGCCTGCCAGCGGTTGATATGACAGACGAAATCAAGGTTCCGGACGCCGGCACGGCGGACAAGGCGAAGCTCACCGTCGCGATCCTGGTCGTGATCGCCGGCGTCGCGGGTTATTACGTGCTCGCCGGCCGGCCCGCCTGGCTGCGCTGGACGCCCGTGGCGGGGAGCCTCGCGCTCGCGGCGCTGGTGCTGGCGTTCTCGCGCTACGGCCGCGAGTTTCGCCAGTTCGTGGAGCTGGCGCGCGTCGAGTTGCGCAAGATCGTCTGGCCGAACCGCCAGGAGACCGGCATGACGACGCTGGTGGTGTTCATCTTCGTGGTCGTGGCGGGAATATTCTTCTGGTTGCTGGACCTCGGGCTCGCCTGGGCCACGAAGCTGATAACCGGGCAGGGGAGCTGATGGCGCTCAGGTGGTACGTGGTGCACGCCTATTCGAACTTCGAGCACCGGGTGGCGGAGTCGCTCAAGGAGCGCATCCAGCGCGCCGGGCTCGAGGGGCGCTTTGGCGAGATCCTGGTGCCGACCGAAGAGGTCGTCGAGATGCGCGACGGCCAGAAGCGCAAGAGCGAGCGCAAGTTCTATCCCGGCTACGTGCTGGTGCAGATGGAGATGGACGAGGAGACCTGGCACCTGGTGCGCGATGTCCCCAAGGTGCTCGGCTTCATCGGCGGTACGCCGGAGAAGCCCGCGGCCATCACCGACAAGGAGGCCAACCAGATCCTGCGCCGCGTCGAAGAGGGTGTGGACAAGCCGCGGCCGAAGGTGCTGTTCGAGCCGGGAGAGGTGGTGCGCGTGGTCGATGGTCCCTTCAACGACTTTAACGGTCTTGTGGAAAGTGTGAACTATGAGAAAAACCGCCTGCACGTGGCGGTGCAGATTCTCGGGCGCTCCACGCCGGTGGAGCTGGATTTCTCGCAGGTCGAGAAGGCCTGAGCGATTTAGAGGTTAGAGGAATTCATGGCCAAGAAAGTACAGGGTTACATCAAGCTGCAGGTGCCGGCAGGCTCCGCCAACCCCTCGCCCCCGATCGGGCCGGCGCTGGGCCAGCAGGGCGTGAACATCATGGAGTTCTGCAAGCAGTTCAACGCGCAGACCCAGAAGATGGAGAAGGGCCTGCCGATCCCGGTGGTCATCACCGTGTACTCGGATCGCAGCTTCACCTTCGTGATGAAGACGCCGCCCGCGGCGGTGCTCATCAGGAAGGCCATAGGTATTGAAAAAGGCAGCGGCACCCCCAACACCGCCAAGGTGGGCAAGATCTCCCGCAAGCAGCTGGAAGAGATTGCCAAAATGAAGCAGCCCGACCTCACCGCCGCCGATCTGGACGCCGCGGTGCGCACCATTGCCGGCAGCGCGCGCAGCATGGGCGTCGACGTGGAAGGAGTCTGAGCATGGCCACCGCGAAGCGCGTCAAGGCCTGGAAGGCGAAGCTCACTCCGGGCAAGCAATATCCGGTGGAGGAGGCGCTGAAGCTGGTGAAGGAATTCGCCACCGGCAAATTCGCCGAAACCGTGGATGCGGCCGTGAACCTCGGCATCGACGCCAGCAAGTCCGATCAGCAGGTGCGCGGCTCGACCGTGATGCCGCACGGCACCGGCAAGACGGTGCGCGTGGCGGTGTTCACGTCCGGCAAGAACCAGGAGCTGGCCAAGGCCGCCGGCGCGGACATCGTCGGGCTGGAGGATCTGGCGGCCAAGGTGAAGGCCGGCGAGATCAACTTCGATCGCGTGATCGCCAGCCCCGATGCCATGCGCGTGGTCGGCCAGCTCGGCCAGATCCTGGGTCCGCGCGGCCTGATGCCGAATCCGAAGGTCGGCACGGTGACCCCGGACGTCGCGACCGCGGTGAAGAACGCCAAGTCCGGGCAGGTGACCTACCGTGTCGACAAGGCCGGCATCATCCACTGCACCATCGGCAAGGCGACCTTCGAGGTGAGCGCGCTGAAGGAAAACCTTCATGCGCTGATAGCGGACCTGCACAAGGCGAAGCCCGCCCACTCGAAGGGCCAGTATTTGAAGCGCATCACGCTGTCCTCGACCATGGGGCCAGGCGTGATGGTGGACCAGGCGACACTGAGTTAGGCGCACGGCGATAGGCTGGCGCGCTGACGGCGCCGGCCAGCATCGAAGACCGCAGGCGAGGGAAGGGTTGCGGACCGAAGGGCCGCTGCCCGCGGCCCTCTTAATGGACCGCCTGCGCAGATGGTGAACCGCTTTTTTCGCATCGAGGATGCTCCTCGGGGCGTGGAGGTCACCGTCGACAAGGGGAAGTGCGCGTATGGATGCGCGGCTTCGCAAGTGATCTTCGCAGCGAGAGGAGAGATGAGTGGCACTCAACCTGAAAGACAAGCAGGCGCTGGTAGCGGAAGTGGCCGAAGTTGCGGCGCGAGCCCAGTCGGTCGTGGCTGCCCAGTACCGCGGGCTCACGGTCGGACAGATGACCGAGCTGCGTGCCAAGGCGCGCCGCCAGGGCGTGTACATGCGTGTGGTCAAGAACACGCTGGCACGCAAGGCGCTCGCCGGCACGTCGTTCGAATCGGTGGGACCGAAGCTCAAGGGGCCTCTGGTGCTCGCTTTCTCGAAGGACGATCCGGGCGCGGCCGCGCGCGTGGTGAAGGACTTCGCCAAGGCGAACGAGAAGCTGGTGGCGACGCTGGTGTCTCTGGGCGGGCAGGTGCTGTCTGCCGCGGAGCTCGAGCGGGTGGCGAGCCTGCCGACCCGCGAACAGGCGTTGTCGATGCTGCTCGGCGTGCTGAAGGCGCCGATAGTCAAGCTCGTGCGCACGCTCGCGGAGCCGCCCGCCAAGCTCGCCCGCACCCTGGCCGCGATACGCGACCAGAAGCAGGCGGCGGGCGCTTGACTGTTTTTGGAGACCCTTTAGGAGACTGAAATGGCTGTCAACAAAGACGAAATCCTCGATGCAATCTCCAGGATGACGCTCATGGAAGTCGTCGAACTGATCTCCGACATGGAGAAAAAGTTCGGCGTCACCGCCGCAGCCCCGGTGGCAGTGGCGGCAAGCGCGGGCGGCGCCGCGGCGGCGGCCGCTCCGGCCGAGGAGCAGACCGAATTCACCGTCACCCTGAAGGAGTATCCGGCGGACAAGAAGGTGACCGTGATCAAAGTGATCCGCGAGCTCACGGGACTTGGCCTCAAGGAGGCCAAGGACCTGGTCGAGGGCGCACCCTCGACGGTCAAGGAAGGCGTTTCCAAGGCCGATTCCGAAACGATGAAGAAGAAACTCGAGGACGCCGGCGCGAAGGTGGAGGTCAAGTAAGACCTCCATGCGCCGCTCCCCTCTTCCGTCCCCGGCCGGCGCGGTTGCCACCGTGCTTGAGGCCATGGGCGGCGCGGGGTTGTTGTTGTTCGATGTGACGATGCCCGAGATTTTCTTCAGACCGAGGCCCGCAGGCTGCGGGCTGCGGCCGAACCCGAGGTGACCACTCGATGGCTTACTCCTTCACCGAGAAAAAGCGCATCCGCAAGAACTTTGGCAAGCAGGCGAGCATTCTCGATACGCCCTACCTGCTGGCCATTCAGCTCGACTCGTATCGCAAGTTCCTCCAGGTCGACAAGCCCGAGGACAACCGCGAGCGGATCGGACTGCACGCCGCGTTCAAGAGCGTGTTCCCGATCTCGAGCTATTCCGGAAACGCCTCTCTCGAGTACGTGAGCTACCGGCTCGGTGAGCCGGTGTTCGACGTCAAGGAGTGCCAGCTGCGCGGCCTCACCTACGCAGCCCCGTTGCGCGTCAAGGTGCGGCTCATCGTGCTGGACAAGGAAGCCGCCGGCGCCAAGAAGCCGGTCAAGGACGTGCGCGAGCAGGAGGTGTACCTGGGCGAGCTGCCGCTCATGACCGACAACGGCACGTTCGTGGTCAACGGCACCGAGCGCGTCATCGTGTCGCAGCTGCATCGCTCGCCCGGGGTGTTCTTCGATCATGACCGCGGCAAGACGCATTCTTCCGGGAAGCTGCTGTTCTCGGCGCGCATCATTCCCTATCGCGGCTCCTGGCTCGACTTCGAGTTCGACCCCAAGGACTGCGTATTCGCGCGCATCGACCGCCGCCGCAAGCTCCCGGTCACCATCATCCTGCGCGCGCTCGGCATGAATGAGAGCGAGATCCTCGCGACCTTCTTCGATACCAACACCTTCTACGTCAGTCGCGACGAAGTGGCCCTGCAGCTCGTGCCGCAGCGCCTGCGCGGGGAGACCGCGACCTTCGAGATCCGCATCGGCGAGCAGGTGATCGTCGAGGAAGGCCGCCGCATCACCGCGCGCCACGTGCGCCAGCTGGAAGAGGCCAAGGTCACGCGGCTGCGGGTGCCGCGCGAGTACGTTTACGGCAAGGTGCTCGCCCACGACGTGGTCAACACCGGCACCGGCGAGATTCTCGCCAAGGCGAACGAGGTGTTGACCGCGGCCTCGGTCGAGAAGCTCATCGAGGCGGGTATCGCGCAGGTCAACACCCTGTACGTCAACGACCTCGATCGCGGTGCTTACATCTCCGACACGCTGCGCATCGATCCCACCAAGACGCGCCTCGAGGCGCTGGTGGAGATCTATCGCATGATGCGTCCCGGCGAGCCGCCCACCAAGGACGCCGCCGAGAACCTGTTCGGGAACCTGTTCTTCAATCCCGAGCGCTACGACCTCTCGGGCGTCGGCCGCATGAAGTTCAACCGCCGTGTCGGGCGCAAGGAGATCCTGGGTCCCGGCATTCTCTACGATTACAAATACGGCAGCGGCCGCACCGATGAGCTGTCCAAGCGCCTGGTGGGACAGTACAAGGAGATGTCGGACATCATCGACGTGCTGAAAGTGCTGATCGACATCCGCAACGGCAACGGTCAGGTGGACGACATCGATCACCTGGGCAACCGTCGGGTGCGCAGCGTCGGCGAGATGGCCGAGAACGCCTTTCGCGTGGGCCTGGTGCGCGTCGAGCGCGCCGTCAAGGAGCGCCTGACGATCGCCGAGACCGAGCCGCTGATGCCGCAGGAGATGATCAACGCCAAGCCGGTGGCGGCGGCGGTCAAGGAGTTCTTCGGCTCCTCACAGCTGTCGCAGTTCATGGACCAGAACAACCCGCTGTCGGAGGTGACCCACAAGCGGCGCGTGTCGGCGCTGGGTCCCGGGGGACTCACGCGCGAGCGCGCCGGATTCGAGGTGCGCGACGTGCACCCGACCCACTACGGCCGCGTGTGCCCGATCGAGACCCCGGAAGGTCCGAACATCGGCCTGATCAACTCGCTGTCGGTGTACGCGCGCACCAACCAGTACGGCTTCCTCGAGACGCCGTACCGGCGCGTGGACAACGGCCGCGTCACCGACCGCATCGATTACCTGTCGGCGATCGAGGAGGGCGAGTTCGCGATCGCACAGGCGAATGCGGTGCTGGGGCCCAAGGGCGAGCTCACCGATGTGCTGGTCTCGTGCCGCTTCCAGAACGAGTTCACGCTCATGCCGCGCGACCGCATCAACTACATGGACGTGAGCCCGAAACAGATCGTCTCGGTGGCCGCCTCCCTCATCCCGTTCCTGGAGCACGACGACGCCAACCGCGCGCTCATGGGTTCGAACATGCAGCGCCAGGCGGTGCCGACGCTGCGTTCCGAGACCCCGCTGGTGGGTACCGGCATGGAGCGCCCGGTCGCGATCGACTCGGGCGTCACGGTGGTCAACCGGCGCGGCGGCACCGTCGACTCGGTCGATGCCTCGCGCATCGTGGTGCGGGTGAACGACGAGGAGACCACCGCCGGCGAGCCGGGCGTGGACATCTACAACCTCACCAAGTACACGCGCTCGAACCAGAACACCTGCATCAACCAGCGTCCGCTGGTGAACGCCGGCGATGTGATCGCGCGCGGCGACGTGCTGGCGGACGGGCCGTCGACGCACCTGGGGGAGCTGGCGCTGGGCCAGAACCTGCTGGTCGCGTTCATGCCCTGGAACGGCTACAACTTCGAGGACTCGATCCTGATTTCCGAGCGGGTGGTGGAGGAAGACCGCTTCACCACCATCCATATCGAAGAGCTCACCTGTGTCGCGCGCGACACCAAGCTGGGCCCGGAGGAGATCACCGCCGACATCCCCAACGTGGGGGATGCGGCGCTCGCCAAGCTCGATGAGGCGGGTATCGCCTTCATCGGCGCGGAGGTGAAGGCCGGTGACATCCTGGTCGGCAAGGTGACCCCCAAGGGCGAGACGCAGCTGACACCGGAAGAGAAGCTGCTGCGCGCGATCTTCGGCGAGAAGGCCTCCGATGTGAAGGACACGGGGCTGCGCGTGCCGCCCGGCATGGACGGCACCGTGATCGACGTGCGCGTGTTCACGCGCGACGGGGTGGACAAGGATTCGCGCGCCCTGTCGATAGAGAAGGCCGAGATCGAGCGGGTGCGCAAGGACTTCGCCGACCAGCAGCGCATCCTCGAGGATGACCTGTTCCAGCGCGTGCGCGACACGCTGGTGGGTCAAAGCGCCGCGGGCGGGCCGAAGAAGCTGCGCAGCGGCACCCGCATCGCCGGCGAGTACCTCGATGAGGTGCCGCGCGAGGAGTGGTTCGAGATCCGCCTCGAGAGCGAGGAGGCCAACACGCAGCTCGAGCAGGCCTCGGAGCGCCTCAAGCTGCAGCGCAAGGCGTTCGAGAAGCGCCTCGATGACAAGAAGGCCAAGATCACCGCCGGCGATGACCTCGCTCCCGGCGTGCTCAAGATGGTCAAGGTGTATCTCGCGGTGAAGCGTCGCGTGCAGCCGGGCGACAAGATGGCCGGCCGCCACGGCAACAAGGGCGTGATCTCCACCATCGTGCCGGTCGAGGACATGCCCTACCTCGAGGACGGCACGCCGGTCGATGTGGTGCTGAATCCGCTCGGCGTCCCCTCGCGCATGAACGTCGGCCAGGTGCTGGAGACGCACCTTGGCTGGGCGGCGAAGGGCGTGGGCCTGAAGATCGGCCGCATGCTGGAGGCGCAGGCGGGGGCTGCCGAGCTGCGCTCGTTCGTGAAGCAGATCTACAACGAGACCGGCGGTCAGCGCGAGGACATCGACAGCATGAACGACGCGGACCTCATGCAGCTCGCCAGAAACCTCACCAACGGCGTGCCGATGGCGACGCCGGTGTTCGACGGCGCCAGCGAGGCGGAGATCAAGCGCATGTTGCAGCTCGCCGAGCTGCCGCTCAACGGCCAGACCTACCTGTACGACGGCCGCACCGGCGAGCGCTTCGAGCGCCAGGTGACGGTCGGTTACATGTACATGCTGAAGCTGAACCACCTGGTCGACGACAAGATGCACGCGCGCTCGACCGGGCCTTACAGCCTGGTCACGCAGCAGCCGCTCGGCGGCAAGGCCCAGTTCGGCGGCCAGCGCTTCGGGGAGATGGAAGTCTGGGCGCTCGAGGCTTACGGGGCGGCGTATACCCTGCAGGAGATGCTGACCGTGAAGTCGGATGACGTGAACGGGCGCACCAAGATGTACAAGAACATCGTCGACGGCAACCACCAGATGGATGCGGGCATGCCGGAGTCCTTCAACGTCCTGGTGAAGGAGATCCGCTCGCTCGGCATCAACATGGAACTGGAGCAGGACTAACTCATGAAAGATCTACTGAAACTGTTCAGGCAGCACGCGCCGGTCGAGCATTTCGATTCGATCAAGATCGGGCTGGCGTCGCCGGAGATGATCCGCGCATGGTCGTACGGCGAGGTGAAGAAGCCCGAGACCATCAACTACCGCACCTTCAAGCCCGAGCGCGACGGCCTGTTCTGCGCCAAGATCTTCGGGCCGGTAAAGGACTACGAGTGCCTGTGCGGCAAGTACAAACGCCTCAAGCACCGCGGCGTGGTGTGCGAGAAATGCGGCGTCGAGGTGACTCAGTCGAAAGTGCGCCGCGAGCGCATGGGTCACATCGAGCTCGCCAGCCCCACCGCGCACATCTGGTTCCTGAAGTCGCTCCCCTCGCGTATCGGACTGATGCTCGACATGACCCTGCGCGAGATCGAGCGGGTGCTGTACTTCGAGGCCTTCGTGGTCATCGATCCGGGTATGACCCCGATGCAGCGCGGCCAGCTGCTGACCGACGAGATGTACCTCGAGGCGATCGAGGAGCACGGCGATGAGTTCGACGCCCGCATGGGCGCGGAAGCCGTGTACGAGCTGCTGCGTACCATCGACCTGGCGGCCGAGATCGTCAAGGTGCGCGAGGAGATGGCCGGCACCTCGTCGGAGACCAAGCTCAAGCGCCTGTCGAAGCGCCTGAAGCTGATCGAGTCGTTCGTCGAGTCGGGCAACAAGCCCGAGTGGATGGTCATGACGGTGCTGCCGGTGCTGCCGCCGGACCTGCGGCCGCTGGTGCCGCTCGATGGCGGGCGCTTCGCCACTTCGGACCTGAACGACCTGTACCGCCGAGTCATCAACCGCAACAACCGCCTGCGCCGGCTCCTGGAGCTGAACGCGCCCGACATCATCGTGCGCAACGAAAAGCGCATGCTGCAGGAGGCGGTGGACGCGCTGCTCGACAACGGCCGTCGCGGCCGCGCCATCACCGGCACCAACAAGCGCCCGCTCAAGTCGCTCGCCGACATGATCAAGGGCAAGCAGGGGCGCTTCCGCCAGAACCTGCTCGGTAAGCGCGTCGACTACTCGGGGCGCTCGGTCATCGTGGTCGGCCCGCTGCTGCGCCTGCACCAGTGCGGCCTGCCGAAGAAGATGGCGCTCGAGCTCTTCAAGCCGTTCATCTTCCAGAAGCTGCAGCTGCGCGGCGAGGCCTCGACCATCAAGGCCGCCAAGCGCCTGGTGGAGCGCGAGGGAGCGGAGGTGTGGGACATCCTCGAAGAGGTGATCCGCGAGCATCCGGTGCTGCTGAACCGCGCCCCGACACTGCATCGGCTCGGCATCCAGGCGTTCGAGCCGCTGCTGGTCGAGGGCAAGGCGATCCAGCTGCACCCGCTGGTGTGCGGCGCCTTCAACGCCGATTTCGACGGCGACCAGATGGCGGTGCACGTACCGCTGTCACTGGAAGCGCAGCTGGAGGCGCGCGCGCTCATGATGTCGTCGAACAACATCCTCTCGCCCGCCAACGGCGATCCGATCATCGTGCCCTCCCAGGACGTGGTGCTCGGCCTGTACTACATGACGCGCGAGCGCATCGGCGCGCGCGGCGAGGGTATGGTGTTCGGCGACGTGCAGGAAGTGCATCGTGCCTACGAGAGCCGCGGCGTGGAGCTGCAGGCGAAAGTGCGCGTACGCCTGCGCGAGCACCTGCGCACCGCGGGCGCGCAGCTCACCGAGCGGGTGCGCATCGCCGACACCACGGTGGGCCGGGCGCTGCTGTTCGAGATCCTCCCCCGTGGCCTGTCCTTCGATCTCATCAATCAGGACATGACCAAGAAGGCGATCTCCGCGACCATCAACGCGTGCTACCGCGCCCTGGGCCTCAAGGAAACGGTGGTGTTCGCCGACCAGCTCATGTACACCGGCTTCCACTACGCGACGCGCGCCGGAATCTCCTTCGGGATCGACGACATCGTCATTCCGGAGCAGAAGACCCGCATCGTCACCTCGGCCGACAACGAGGTGAAGGAAATCCAGGACCAGTACGCCTCCGGCCTGGTCACCAACGGCGAGCGCTACAACAAGGTGGTCGACATCTGGTCGCGCGCCAATGACCAGGTGGCGAAGGCCATGATGGAAAAGCTGGGCTCCGAGGAGGCCACCGACCTCAAGGGTGTGCACCACAAGCAGAAATCCTTCAACTCGATCTTCATGATGGCCGACTCGGGCGCGCGCGGCTCCGCGGCGCAGATTCGCCAGCTTGCCGGCATGCGCGGCCTGATGGCCAAGCCCGACGGCTCGATCATCGAGACGCCGATCACGGCGAACTTCCGCGAGGGCCTGAACGTACTGCAGTACTTCATCTCCACGCACGGCGCCCGCAAGGGACTCGCCGACACGGCGCTGAAGACCGCGAACTCCGGCTACCTCACCCGCCGCCTGGTGGACGTGGCGCAGGACCTCGTGGTCACCGAGGTCGATTGCGGCACCTCCAACGGACTTGCGATGAGCCCGCTGGTCGAAGGCGGCGACGTCGTGGAGGCCCTCGGCGAGCGCGTGCTCGGCCGGGTGATGGCGGAAGACATCGTCAGGCCGGGTCACAAGGAAGTGCTGATCCAGAACGGCGCGCTGCTGGATGAAAAGCTGGTGCGCCTGCTCGAGACCGAGGGCGTGGACCAGATCAAGGTGCGCTCCCCGATCACCTGCGAGACGCGTTACGGCGTGTGCTCGCACTGCTACGGGCGGGACCTGGCGCGCGGCCGGCCGATCTCCATCGGCGAGGCCGTGGGCGTCATCGCCGCGCAGTCGATCGGCGAACCCGGCACCCAGCTCACCATGCGTACCTTCCACATCGGCGGCGCCGCATCAAGAGCGGCCGCAGCCAGCAGCGTCGAGGTACGCAACAAGGGCGTGGTGCGCTTCCATCACATCAAGACGGTGCAGCACGAGAAGGGGCACCTGGTGGCGGTGTCGCGCTCGGGCGAGATCGGCGTGGTCGATGACTTCGGCCGCGAGCGCGAACGCTACAAGATCCCCTACGGCGCCATGATCAGCGTCAAGGAAGGCGCGACCGTGCCCGCCGGCCAGGTGGTCGCGACCTGGGATCCGCACACCCACCCGGTGGTCACCGAGGTTGCGGGCCTGGTGAAGTTCCAGGACTTTGTCGATGGCCTCACGGTCACCTCGCAGCTCGACGAGGTCACCGGCCTGTCCAGCACGGTGGTGCTCGATACCAAGCAGCGCGGCGGCAAGGAAGTGCGCGCCACCATCAAGCTGCTGAGCGGCAAAGGCAAGGAAGTGACCTTCGCCAACACCGAGATCCCGGCGGTCTATACGCTGCCTCCGGGCGCGCTCGTCAGTCTCGAGGACGGCGCGCGCGTTTCGGTGGGTGACGTCATTGCGCGCATCCCGCAGGAGTCTTCCAAGACCCGCGACATCACCGGCGGCTTGCCGCGCGTGGCCGACCTGTTCGAGGCGCGAAAACCGAAGGACCAGGCGATCCTCGCGGAGAAATCCGGCACGGTGAGCTTCGGCAAGGAGACCAAGGGCAAGCGGCGCCTGATCATCACCTCGGACGACGGCGAGAAGTACGAGGAGCTGATTCCGAAGTGGCGCCAGCTCAACGTCTTCGAGGGCGAGACCGTGGAGCGCGGCGAAGTCATCGCCGACGGCGAGCCGAACCCGCATGACATCCTGCGCCTGCAGGGTGTCGAGGCACTCGCCAACTACCTGGTGCGCGAGATCCAGGACGTCTACCGCCTGCAGGGCGTGAAGATCAACGACAAGCACATCGAGGTGATCATCCGCCAGATGCTGCGCAAGACCGAAGTGCAGGAGGCCGGCGAGACGGCGCTGCTGCGCGGCGAGCAGCTCGACCGCTCGCGCGCGCTGGACATCAACGATCGCGCGCACCACGACGGCAAGAAGGCGGCCCGTCTGCAACCGGTGCTGCTCGGCATCACCAAGGCCTCACTCGCGACCGAGTCGTTCATCTCCGCGGCCTCCTTCCAGGAGACCACCCGCGTGCTGACCGAAGCCGCGGTGCGGGGCCTCAAGGACGACCTGCGCGGCCTCAAGGAGAACGTCATCGTCGGCCGGCTCATCCCCGCCGGTACGGGCTTCGCCGCCCACGCCTCGCGCCGCCGCAAGATGGAGGGCACCGAGCGGCGCAGCTTCATGGACGTGGGCGGGGGACTCCCGGATGCCGAGGAGGCGAGCGTCGGCGAAGAGTCGGAGAGCGCCGCGGGCTAACTGAAAACCAGGCGATGGGGCACCGGCGGGCACGCCGCAGAGCGCCGCCCGGTAGCCGCCGATTGCCCGAGGTGCCGACGATGCCGGTCTCGAACGAGCAGATCAGTGAGGTGCGCGCCTTCAATCGCGATTACACCCGCCGCATCGGCGTGCTGTCGGAAGGCCTCCTCGACAGTCCCTACTCTCTGACCGAAGTGCGGGTGATGTACGAGATCGCGCATCGCCCGGGCGTCGTGGCTGCCCAGCTGGCGGGCGAGCTGGGGCTCGACCGCGGGTATCTCAGCCGCATCCTCAGGGGCTTTGAGGCGAAGGGACTGCTTGCACGCGCCACCTCGGCCGCCGACGCACGGCGCCGGCACCTGCGGCTCACCCCTGCCGGCCGGCGGGTGTTCGCGCCCCTCGAGCGCCGTTCGCAGCGGCAGGTTCGCTCGATGCTGTCGGGCCTCGACGGCTCGCGTCGGGCGGCGCTGCTGGAGGCGATGAGCGTCATCCGCGGCGCATTCAGTGCTCCCGCCGGACAGGCGCAGGTGTCGCTGCGCACGCACCGCCCCGGGGACATGGGCTGGGTGGTCGAGCGCCACGGCGCGCTGTATTTCCGGGAATATGGCTGGAACGAGGAGTTCGAGGCACTGGTGGCGGGGATCACTGCCGATTTCATCCGCAAGCTCGACCCGGCGCGCGAGCGCTGCTGGATCGCACAGAGTGCGGCGGGCCGCCGTCTGGGGTGCATTTTCCTGGTGGCGGGCGAGAGCGGCACCGCGAAACTGCGCCTGCTGCTGGTGGAGCCCGAGGCGCGCGGCCTCGGGCTGGGGCGGATGCTGGTCAGCGAGTGTGTGCGTTTCGCGCGCGCGGCGGGCTATGAGCGCATCGTCCTGTGGACACAGGAGAACCTCGCGGCGGCCCGCCATCTGTACGAGCAGGCGGGATTCACGCGAACGGCCAGGGAACCGCACCGCAGCTTCGGCAAGGACCTCGTCGGGGAGACCTGGCAGCTCGAGCTGACAGGTCGCCGCGCTGCGGCGCGCCACGCCGCCGGCGGCCGTTCCCACGCGACGTGAGGCCTGGTGAGCGCGGCGAAGCGATAGTGAGGGCTCTGGCGCCCTGTTACAGTGCGCGGGCACTGCAAGGAGGGCGACTGACATGGTCCGTGCAACGATCCTCGCCAGCGGCTCCGCGCTCGCCGCGGCCCTGGTCGTCAGCGTCGTCTACGCGGGACACGGATCTGCCCGAGGGCGGGCGACCCCGCCCTACATCACCCGGGCGGTCGGCGACGGTGCGCGGCCGGAGGCGGACACCAAGCGCGACGCGGATCGCCATCCGGCTCTGACTCTCGCGTTTGCGGGCGTAAAACCCGGCGACCAGGTGGCCGAGCTGATTCCGGGATCGGGTTATTTCACGCGCCTGTTGAGCGCCGTGGTCGGCCCCAAGGGCAAGGTCTACGCGGTGGCGCCGCCGCGCCGCCCCGATGCGCCGGCCGATCAACCCGATCCGGCGGCTCGCCTGCAGCCGATCACGTCCGACAGCCACTACGGCAACGTGACGGTGAGCGTGCAGAAGGTCGCGCAGCTCGAGCTGTCGCGCGGCCTCGACCTCGTGTGGACATCCCAGAACTATCACGACTTTCACAACGTGCCCGGCATCCACGTCGCCGACATCGACAAAGCGGTGTTCAGGGCCCTGAAGCCGGGCGGGGTGTACCTGGTGCTCGATCATGCCGCGCAGGCCGGCTCGGGCTTCCGCGACACCTCGACGCTGCATCGCATCGATCCGGAGGCGGTGAAGAAGGAAGTCATGTCCGCAGGCTTCAGGTTCGAAGCCAAGAGCGACATCCTGAGCAACCAGGACGATCCGCACACCGCGAAGGTGTTCGATCCGGGCATCCGCGGCCACACCGATCAGTTCATCTTCAAATTCCGCAAGCCTAGGACGTGAGGAGCTCGAGGGTGAGGGGATCCTCCTCACCGGCAAAGTACTTCCCCAGGGCCTCACGGAACACCTGCGCGCCTCCTGCATCGCCTGCACTGACGGTGCCGGCCCCATGGCCCGCGTCCACTGCCGCGCGCTCGAAGAGCGTCATGCACGAGCGGAATTTCAGGTGATCGGGGTAGCCGAAGATCTCCTCGATCGTACGACCCTCGATGCCGTTCACCAGCCGCGTGCACTCGCGCAGGCGCTCGCCCAGGACCTCGTGGGCCAGGTAGGCGCGCGCTTCCTCGAGCGAGGCGATGGCATAGTGGCGTGCCGTCGGGCTCGATCCAAGTCCCTGAAGCTGCGGAAAGATGAACCACATCCAGTGCCTCTCCTTACGACCGGCCGTCAGCTCGGCACGGACCCGGGTGAAAACCCGCTCCTGCGCGTCGATGTAACGCCTGAGATTGTGCGGATCGTTCATGGGGTGAGCTATTCTAAGACCGCGCGACGAGAACGACCGCGCGCCGCCAAGACCGGTGGGGTATGCCGAGCTTTGGACCTGACCTCATCCGCCACCTCCCAGGGGTTGCGGCTCCGGCCCTGCGCGGGCTCATCCTGACGCTGGGCATCGGCGCGGTGGCCGCGGGTGCCTGCTTCGCCGCCACGATTACCCCGGAGCTGCAAAAGCACGTGCGGCGGGGCACCTTCGAGGTGGTCATCAAGAAGCCCGAGAAGGACGCGCTCACGTATGAGAAGCCGCTGCCACTTGACCTGATCCCGTTCGTCGAGCGGAACGATGCCTACTGGCCGGTCGGCACGGCGTTCGCCATCGCGCCCAATACCTTCGTGACCGCGGCGCATGTCATGCTCGTGAGCGTCGGCAGTCAGTTCGGCCTGCCGGCCATCCGTGACGGCGAGGGCAAGGTCTACAGCGTCGACCGGGTCCTGAAGTTCGCGACCCACGAGGACTTCGTGGTGTTCACCGTCAGCGGCGCCCCGGCGGTGGCCGCGTTCGAGACGAGCACGACACCGGCGCTCGACAGCCCGGTGTTCGCAGTGGGTAACGCGCTGGGGGAGGGGGTGGTGGTGCGCGACGGACTGCTGACCTCCGTCACTCCGGAGGCCCAGGACGGCAAGTGGAAATGGCTGCGCTTTTCCGCGGCCGCATCACCGGGCAACAGCGGTGGGCCGCTGCTCGATAGCGAGGGACGCGTCCTGGGCGTGGTCGCCGCCAAGTCTCCCAACGAGAACCTCAACTATGCGCTGCCCATAGAGAGCGTGCTCAACGGCTCCGACAAGGCTGCGCTCTTCGACTCGCGCTCCTCGTTCGGCATTCCCCATCTGCTGCAGGGTACGGTGGTGGCGGACTTCAAGGACAGTTTCGGCCTGCCGCTGCCGTATCCGCAGTTCGCGAGCGCGGTGCGCGCGGCGCTATTGAAGAACATGAAGGACCAGCTGGCCAAACTGGCCGCCTCCGAAAGCGCGCGACTGCTGCCGCACGGCGGCGCGAAGCTCCTTGCCACCTTGTACGGCTCCTTCGATCCGACGCTGGTCACCCAGGGGGACGATGGCACCTGGGACGCGCACAGCTGCACTGCGGACGAGGAGACGCAGCTGGCGGACGACGGTCGCGTCTGGCACTGCAAGGATGAATCGGTGGCGACTCTCTTCAGCCTGCAGTACCCCGCCTCGATGCCCGACAAACAGCGCTATCGCGATTCCAGGGAGTTCATGGACCTGTTGCTGAAGGGAGTGAAGGTTCCGCGCATGGTCGGTACGCAGGCCGTGCGCATCACCTCCTTCGGTCCGGCGCAGCAGGAAGAGTTGTTGCGCGATCACTTCGGGCGGGTGTGGCAGCTGCGCGCCTGGTCCCTCGGCTTCGCCGACGCCTACATCGTCACGCTTGCGCTGCCGACCCCGGACGGCTACGTGGGTATGCAGACGATCGCGCCGAGCTTTCTGCTCGACCCGATAAAGGAGACGCTCGGTTTCGTGGCCGACTATCTCTACCTGTCCTACAGCGGCTCGCTGACGCAGTGGCGCGCTTTTCTCGACCGCCGTGAGCTGCGGCCGGCGGTGTTCGATCGTTTCAAGTTGCAATACGAACCCGACAAGCGTGTGCGGCTTGAGTCACCGCGCGTGCAGCTGGACAGCGCGGGGCTGATGTCGCTCGGGGCACGCAGCTCGCTGGATCTGCAGATGACCTACATGCTGGATCACGGCAGGCTCATCTGGGACGTCGGCGGCATCACGCTGCGGCAGGATCGCGACAAGGGAACTTTCGTGGCCGCATACCGGCAGGCCAATCCGGCCGAAGACGCCGGCCGGGGGCCGCGTGAACGCTGGGAGCACATGACGAAGCATAACGGCGATTTCAGCGGAACCGCGCAGCACGACAACGAGTTCAAGAACTTCTGGGTCCGCACCGTCGCTGGCGGAGTCGGTCCGTCGGCCAGCGCCTCCGATCCTGGATCGCGGGCGCTCTATGAAGTGGTCTACAACACCGACAACGCCATTCTGCCGAGGCAGTTCGATGACATCCAGTCGAAGCTCGCGCAGGATCTGAAGATCACGGAGTAGCTCGCCTTGTCGATCGCTCAGGCTCGGCCGGGCGCCCGCTTGCAGGCCGGACTGCTGTTCGCCCTCGCGTGTCCCGCAGTGCACGCCGCGACTTACTCCCTGCCGCCGCCTCCGAGGTTTGACACCGTGCCACAGTTGGATGAGGCGCTCGACCAGCTGCGCAAAATGAGTTGGGCCCTGTATTCCGACGCACTCGCGCAACCGGATAGCCGCGGGCGCACGATTGCCCAGGACGTCAATCAGTGGCTCCTGAGTCCGGATCATGAGGAGCGGCTCGCGGCGCTGCGCGCCCGCGCGCAGAGTCAGTCAGCGGCCGCAGACTCCGCCGCCCTGCAGGCGACCCTCGGTGAGGCGGCGACGCGTGTGCAGCAGGAGAGATGTTTCGCCGCAGTACTGGCGGGATACTGGCGCTACCGGGAGCTGCTTGCCCGCCACGAGGCGCGGCTGCAGGCGCTCAAGGAACGCCTGCCGCAGGACGAGCCCGCGGCCCGGCAGCGCCGGATCGCCCCGCTTGTCATGCGGTGGGCGGGTGCCCTGACGGCTGCGATGAGCGCCGATTCACTCAGCGCCGAGGAAGTCGCGGTTGAGGAGCTGACCCGCACGACCGAGCAGCTGTTCAGCGCCTACAATGAGGAACGCGGCGAACTGGCGAGCTCGCTGAGCACTCAGGAGCGTGCGCAGGGCAAGGCTCCGCTGACGCAAACGCGGCAGACACCGTGTCAGGAGCCGCACCCGCAGACCTCCGGCTCCCCGAAACCCAGGCTCGCCGTGAACAACCGCGCACTCGAGGAGGTCTACCCGGCCAGCAGCAAGCACGCATTGTTCGAGGGGCGCACAGTGATTGACGCCTCGGTGTCCGCCAACGGATGCGCGGAGCAGGCCGCGGTGTATCAATCCTCGGGCGTGGAAGAGCTCGACGATGCCGCTCTGCGATGGACGCTGCAGGCGCACTTCCTGCCGGGGGAACGCGACCATCAAGCGGTCACCGGCGTGGTGCGCTTCGCGGTGAAGTTCGTGCTAAGCGCGCCGCTGAGCTACCAGGGCTGGAGTCCGTAGCGCCGGCAGCCGGCTCGTCATGCGGGCGCGCCAAATGCCGCCGGTCAGGCATCTTGGGCCCTGATCGGGCGGATTATGCGCGCGCAGGAACGCCACGGAGGCTTCGAGCATCCGCAGCCGCATGCCGCTCGCGCCGGGGCGGACCGTCAGCGCTGTTTGCGCAACACCATCGCGAAGCGGTCGGTTTTGCCGACCATCGGCCCCTTGTAGGTGATCTGATCGCGCGGATCGTCGGGCCGGCGCAGCACATCGCTCTTTGCGACGAAGGTGAAGCCGCGCTTCTCGAAGTCGCGCCGCGCGTATTCCTCGTCGATGCGGTGGATCCGGCCGGCATCGGTCGACCCGGCGCCGAGCGCCGCCACGCCGAGCAGGGCCGGGATGAGGATACGGCGAGCGGCAAGGCTTGCGGCGGACGGTGAGCCGGGCATGGTGGTCTCCTTGAAGGCTGTTCGTGCGGCGTCTGCCCGCACGGGGGTAGCCGGCGGCGAGTATGAGCGCGGTTTCGGCCGCTGCCAGCAGCTGCCGCCCGACGCCGCGTGAACCGCGCTTCTGGCAGGACGAAGAATTCGTCGACCTCAGCCATCCGACCCTGGTGCTCGACGCTCAGCACCAGCATCCGACCGGCGAGCGCGGGTGTGCCGGCCCGCGTGTGCCGGCCGCAACAGGGGGCGGTTGACACCCCGAGCCCCCATACCTAGAATCGCCGGCCTTTGTCGGGCCGGCCTTATCTACACGCCAGCACCGAAAACAGCGACTTACGAGTACCGGGCCGCCTCACACAGGCGGCCCGGTGTTCTTCGCAGGTCGCTTATCGCGCGGGTGGCTCCCGCAGCTGAGATCTTGGAGACGGGATAACGATGGCGACGACGGGTCAGCTCATCCGGCAACCGCGCCGGACGAGAGCGGAAAAAACCAAGGTGCCGGCGCTCGGCGCGTCCCCTCAGAAACGCGGGGTGTGCACGCGCGTGTATACCACGACACCGAAGAAGCCCAATTCCGCGCTGCGCAAGGTGTGCCGCGTGCGCCTCACCAACGGCTACGAAGTCACCAGCTACATCGGCGGCGAGGGCCACAATCTGCAGGAGCACTCGGTAGTACTCATCCGTGGCGGCCGCGTGAAGGATCTGCCCGGGGTGCGCTATCACACCGTGCGCGGCACGCTGGATTGTGCCGGCGTCGGCGAGCGCAAGCAGGGGCGGTCCAAGTACGGCGCCAAGCGCCCAAAGAAATGAAATAAGGGGTAGATCGCATGTCCCGTCGAGCTCAAGCTCCGGTCCGCTCCATCCTCCCGGACCCGAAGTTCAACAACGAGATGCTTGCCAAGTTCATGAACGTCGTCATGAAGAACGGCAAGAAGTCCGCCGCCGAACGTATCATCTACGGAGCGCTCGAGCGCATCGCCGAGAAGACCGGCAAGCAGGGCGGCGAGGCCATCGAGGTGCTCTCCACGGCACTCGACAACGTGAAGCCGGTGGTCGAAGTGAAGTCGCGCCGCGTCGGTGGCGCCACGTACCAGGTTCCGGTTGAAGTGCGGGCCACCCGCCGCCAGACACTGGCGATGCGCTGGGTCATCGAGGCTGCCCGTGGCCGCAGCGAAAAATCCATGGCGTTTCGCCTGGCGCACGAGCTGATGGAAGCGTCCGAGAATCGCGGCGCGGCCGTCAGGAAGCGCGAAGACACGCACCGCATGGCGGAGGCCAACAAGGCCTTCGCGCACTACCGCTGGTAAGAGCGTAGAGGACCTGAGCCGTGGCACGCGCGACGCCCATCGAGCGCTATCGGAACATCGGCATCTCCGCGCACATCGACGCGGGGAAGACGACCACGACCGAGCGCATCCTGTTTTACACCGGCGTCTCGCACAAGATCGGTGAGGTCCACGACGGCGCGGCCGTCATGGACTACATGGAGCAGGAACAGGAGCGCGGCATCACGATTACCGCCGCCGCCACCACCTGCTTCTGGAAGGGGATGGACAACAGCTTCCCCGAGCACCGCATCAACATCCTCGACACGCCCGGGCACGTCGACTTCACCATCGAGGTGGAGCGCAGCTTGCGGGTGCTCGATTCCGCCGTGGCGCTGTTCTGCGCCGTGTCCGGCGTGCAGCCGCAGTCGGAGACGGTGTGGCGGCAGATGAACAAGTACGGCGTGCCGCGCATTGCCTTCGTCAACAAGATGGACCGAGCGGGCGCCGACTTCTTCCGCTGCCTGGATCAGATCAGGACGCGCCTGCGGGCCAACCCCCTGGCGATCCAGATTCCGATCGGGGCCGAGGACGGCTTCGAGGGCGTCGTCGATCTCATCCGCATGAAGGCCATCTACTGGGACATGGAGACCCAGGGGATGAAGTTCGAGTACCGCGACATCCCGGCGAGTCTCAGGGACGAGGCGCTGAAGCACCGCGCCAAGATGATCGAGGTGGCGGCCGAAGCCAACGACACCCTCATGCACAAGTACCTCGAGGGCGAGCAACTGTCCGACCAGGAGATCCGGGCGGGCCTGCGCGAGCGTTCCATCAGGAACGAGATCGTGCTGTGCATGTGCGGCACCGCATTCAAGAACAAGGGCGTGCAGGCGTTGCTCGATGCGGTCATCGAGTTCATGCCCTCGCCGATCGAAATGCCGGACGTCAAGGGCATCAACGACGACGGCGAGCCGGCGACGCGCAAGGCGAGCGACGCGGAGCCGTTCTCCGCGCTCGCCTTCAAGATCCTCAATGACCCGTTCGTCGGCAACCTGACGTTCTTCCGCGTCTACTCCGGGATTCTCAATTCGGGCGACACGGTGTACGTGCCCTCCAAGGGCAAGAAAGAGCGCATCGGGCGCCTGCTGCAGATGCATGCCAGCGAGCGCACCGAGATCAAGGAAGTGCGCGCCGGCGACATCGCCGCCGCGGTGGGACTGAAGGACGTCATCACCGGCGACACGCTGTGCGACCTCGACAAGATCATCACGCTCGAGAAAATGGAGTTCCCCGCGCCGGTCATCTCGGTGGCGGTGGAGCCGAAGACCAAGGCCGACCAGGAAAAGATGGGCCTGGCGCTGCAGCGCCTCGCCAAGGAAGACCCCTCGTTCCGTGTGCATACCGACCAGGAGTCCGGACAGACGATCATCTCCGGCATGGGCGAGCTGCACCTGGAGATCATCGTCGATCGCATGAAGCGCGAGTTCAAGGTCGAGGCGAACGTCGGCAAGCCGCAGGTCGCCTACCGCGAGACCATCCGCGGCAAGGTCGAGAGCGAGGGCAAGTTCATACGCCAGTCGGGCGGGCGCGGGCAGTATGGCCACGTGTGGCTGAAGTTGGAGCCCAACGAGCAGGGCAAGGGGTACGAGTTCATCAACGGCGTCGTCGGCGGCAGCGTGCCGCGCGAGTACGTGCCGGCGGTGGACAAGGGCATCAAGGAAGCCGTCGAGACCGGCGTCATCGCAGGGTACCCGGTGGTGGATGTGAAGGTGACGCTGTTCGACGGCTCGTACCACGACGTCGACTCGAACGAGATGGCGTTCAAGATCGCAGGCTCGATCGGCTTCAAGGAAGGCTTCAGGCGCGCCAGACCCGTGCTGCTCGAGCCGATCATGAAGGTCGAAGTGGTGACCCCGGAGGAATACTCGGGCGATGTGATCGGCGATCTGAACCGCCGGCGCGGACAGATCACTGGCATGGACGAGACGCCCGCGGGCAAGGCGATCACCGCCGACGTGCCGCTGTCGGAGATGTTCGGCTACGCGACCACCGTGCGCTCCATGAGCCAGGGGCGCGCCACCTTCACCATGGAATTCGCGAAATACGTGGAAGTGCCGCCGAACATTGCGGACGGAATCATCAAGAAATGACCGGCCATACGGGAACCCGGTAACACCGCCAGAACGCCAGGGTCGAGGAAAACGCCATGTCCAAAGAGAAATTCGAGCGCAACAAGCCGCACGTAAACGTGGGGACGATTGGTCACGTGGACCATGGGAAGACGACCTTGACGGCGGCGCTGACGAAGGTGATGGCCGAGACCTACGGTGG
>Ga0209471_1000692_pt1 | contig 21599 bp, 26 predicted proteins | sample GraSoiAngelo_128_FD_185885 | JGI IMG/M metagenome (GOLD analysis project Ga0209471, IMG submission 185885) | Grasslands soil microbial communities from the Angelo Coastal Reserve, California, USA - 14_0927_12_20cm (SPAdes) (version 2) | ecosystem: Environmental > Terrestrial > Soil > Grasslands ...
GAGAACTAGATCCGAGCAATCGGTCCGACTGCCGTGATCGCCCAGTCGAACGCCGCGCGGCTTCGGCGTCAGCGCAATGTCGTCCTGGCGTCGCTGCTGGTGCTTGCCGGCGCATGCTGGCTCGTCCTGTTTCGTCAGGCGGGCGTGACCCAGGGGATGGGACTCACCATGGGGCTGACCCTACCCATCTTCCTGCTTGCCTGGGTTGCGATGATGATCGCCATGATGTTCCCCACGGCGGCGCCGATGATCGTGATGTTTGCGACCGTCGCGGCGGGGAAACAGCAGCGCGCGCAGCCCTTCGTTCCGACCTGGGTGTTTGTGAGTGCCTACCTTACGGTGTGGGTCGGTTTCGGTGTGGTGGCATACGCCGCGGCCGCCGTCCTCAGCGCCCTGGCGATGCAGTCAACCTGGCTGATGGGCAACGCGGCGAGGCTCGGGGGCGCCATTCTCCTGGTCGGAGGCGTCTACCAGCTGTCCCCACTCAAGAGCCTCTGCCTGACGAAGTGCCGGACCCCCCTGAGCTTTCTTCTCACGTCGTGGCGAGATGGGTACGGCGGCGCCTACGTCATGGGGCTGAAGCACGGCGCCTACTGCCTGGGATGCTGCTGGCTGCTCTTCGCCATCCTCTTCCCGCTCGGCGTGATGAACATCGCAGCCATGGTTGGGCTGACGCTACTCATCTTTGCGGAGAAATCGCTCGCATCGGGCTCGACGATCGCGAACATTGCCGGGGTCGCGCTCGTCGCCTACGGCACCTTCGTGCTCGCGACCGCGCACGGTCTCCCCGGAATGACGACGTAGGCCGAGTCTCGAGGAGACCTGACGGTGACAACGTCCGTCTATATCGAGACCGGTAGCAAGCGAACCTTCGCCGCTGCGCTCGACTGGCCCGGCTGGTGCCGATCGGGGAAGGACGAGGCTACGGCGCTCGCATCGCTGACTGCGTACGGCGCGCGCTATGCGCCGGTTGCCAAGAAGGCGCATATCGCGTTCGAGCCGCGAACGGCCGCTGCCTTACGCGTGGTGGAGCATCTTGCTGGCACGGCCACCACAGATTTCGGAGCCCCGGACGCGGTGGCAAAGCGCGACACCACGCCCCTGGCGGCGCCGGAGGCTAAACGGATTGCGGCGCTACTCAAAGCGGCGTGGCTCACGTTCGACGACGTGATAGCGAGCGCACCGGCGGAACTGCGCAAGGGTCCGCGCGGAGGCGGCCGTGATCGTGACGACATCGCCGATCACGTGCTCGGTGCGGAGGGTGCCTACGTGCGAAAGCTGGGGCTCCGCCTCAGGCCACCGACCCGAGACGACCGTCGGGGCATCGCCGACTTCCGGGCCGCGATTCTCGAGGTGCTCGGCAAGCCGTCGAATGGAAAAGCGCCGGTCGAGAAGGGTTGGCCGCAGCGCTATGCCGCGCGCCGCATCGCCTGGCACGCGCTGGATCACGCCTGGGAAATCCAGGACCGCAGCGCGCCCACGGGATAATCGCGTGGCGTTCGAGTCCCTGGACTTCGTCTACCAGCCGAGCCGCGACATCGTGCGGGACGTGGCCTATTTCACGGACGTCCTCGGTGGTCGCCTTCACTTTGCCGTGGCGGGGATGGGGGCGCGGGTCGCCGCTATCGAGCTGGCGCCGCCGCCACCGATGGTCCTGCTCGCCGACCATGTCGACGGAGACACGCCGATCCTCGTCTACCGCGTGGCGAACCTCCGGAAGGCGCTGGCGGACTTGAAGCGGCGTGGCTGGAGCGAAGCGTCGACATTCGAAATTCCACATGGGCCGATCTGCTCCTTCCGCGCGCCCGGAGGGCATCGGATCGCGGTCTATCAACTCACGCGGCCGGGTGCCGCGGCGAGCTTCGAGGGCCGCCGCGACTTCTGATGAGTCAGTGGGGTGGCGTCGCCGGCAAGCGTGTCGTGCTGACCGGAGCGACCAACGGCATCGGGCTCGCGGCGGCCGTCGAGCTGGCCCGGCGCGGCGCCCACCTGACGCTGGTGGCGCGCAACGAGGCGAGGGCGGCGGAGACCGTCCGCCGGATCAACGCGGTTACGACTGGCGGCGCCCCTGACGTGATGCTCGCGGAGTTGGCATCACAGTCGTCCATTCGACACCTGGCCGGCGATCTGCTGGCGAAATATCCGCGCATCCAGGTGCTCGTGAACAATGCCGGCGCGATTTATGCCCGCCGCCGCATGACCGCCGACGGCGTCGAGCTGACCTGGGCGGTCAACCACCTGGCTCCATTCCTGCTGACGGCGCTGCTACTCGACCGGCTGAAGGCGAGCCATCCGGCACGGATCGTAACGACCTCATCCGGTGCGCATCAAGGCGCCCGAATCCCGTTCGATGATCTCAATGCGGAGCGGTCCTGGGGCGGCGCCGGTTTCACCCGCTACGGCGAAACCAAGCTGGCCAACATCCTGTTCACGGCGGAACTCGCGCGCGGTCTCGAGGGCACGGGCGTGACGGCCAACGCGTTCCATCCCGGGTTGGTCGCGACCGGGTTCAACCGCAACAACGGTGTCCTGATGCGCATTGGCATGGCAATCACCAGGCCGTTCGCCCGCAGTCCGCAGAAAGGTGCGGAGACGCTAATCTGGCTGGTCGACGCCGAGGAGGCGGGTGAACTCAACGGCGCGTATGTCTTCGATAGCCGCCCGGTCTCGCCATCGCCGGCGGCCCTGAATATCGAAACGGGCCGCCAGCTCTGGCGGGTTAGCGCGGAACAGACACGCGGCTCGGCATAAGCCGCCCCCGGCGTGGAAAGGGCGGCGTGACTATGAGCGCCGGCCGGTCTTGCCGCCTCTCATCAGCTCGCGCCAGCCACGAACCTTGATCTCGACCCCGTACTTGCGGGCGGCCGCCCGGATGCGGCGCCAGGCGGCCTCGCGCTCGCTGTCGCTGACGCCCTCGACCTGATCGAAGCGGGCGACGGCGTTGCGGACGTGACGGGCGTCGTTGAGCGGCTCTTTGCGCTCCTTCGGAAAGGCGAACGTCTGGGCCGGCATGCGATTCTGCTGCCTGGTGCTGAGCCCGGTCGATCGCCGTTTGACTTGAGCGCCACGAGCCCGGGAGCTCTGCGCGCCCCGGGCGCGCTTGATGTTCCGGCGCGCCGCTGTCTTCTGCTTCCGGGTGGCCATGTCGTGCCTCCTGTGCCCTGGGATCAACCCGATACTGTGACTATCAGTTTATCGTAGGTTGCTATTAGGAGGCTTTGAGTTCCGGCTCGCCGTGCCCGGCATTGGCCCGCCCCCGGTTCCAGTACGCCTTCGCCGAGATGTCCTCGGGCGACCAGCCGCGCGACAAGAGGGTGGCCTTGAGGGCCGTCACCAGCGCCACCTCCCCGGCTAGGTAGGCATGGCCGCGGCCCGGCGGTAGCGAAGCGCCGGCCAGGACGGCCGCGAGACCGGTATCACGGTTCGGTGCCGGCTCCTCGTAATGCCAGGTGATCTGCTGCGCGCGATCGCCCCCCACCGCCTGGCGCTCTTCCGGGCCGTCGACCTGAAGGAACGCGACCGCCGTCACATCCTCGGAAAGCGCCTCCAGCATCGCCAGCGCGCCCGGGACCGCGGTGGCATCACCGGCAAAGAGGTACAAGGCGGCATCGCGGAGGAGGGTGATCTTGCCCCGTGGCCCGACCACCTCGATCGCATCACCCGGGCGCGCAGCCTGCGCCCATCGCATCCCGGGACCATCGCCATGCAACACAAAGTCGAGGTCGAGGCGGCGCTGGTCAGGGTCATAGTGACGGATGGTGTACCGCCGGCGAACCGGTGGGGCATCCACCCGCCGGAAGGTCAGGGCCATGTCCTGGCCCACGAGATAGTCGAAGCGGTCCAGGTCGGGGCTGGTGAGCTGGACCCGGCGCATCCGCGGCGTCAGGTCCTGCACCTCCGCGACGTCCAGATGCCATGTTCTCGGCTCAGCCAGCATGATTCAGCTCTGTCTTAACAGACCGCGGGCCACCTGCATTGACAGGGGTGGGTAGGTAGCTCCCCGCCCAGTTCGCAATCTTCGCCTAGGCGATCCCGTCTGATCTATGCGGGAAGCACGTATGAACCTCCGGCCGGTCCGCTTGCCGCTCTTCGTTCGTATCGCCGCTGGCTACGGGCTGATTCTGCTTGTGATGCTCGCCATCGCCGCGCTTACCCTCGTCCGCCTGCGTGAGGGCGCCACCGTCGCGGACCGCCTCGGCCGGGAAGATGCGCCCGCCTTGCAGGCGATCGACGATCTCAAAGTGCAGATCGGCAACGAGCAGATTGCAGTAAACCGCTTCCTGCTATCGAGCGAAGTGACCCCGCGGGGGCGCGAAGACTTCCTGGCACCCTACTTTCGGGCCCATGACGTCACCTTCGGCGATCTGGCTGTGCTTGATGAATTGGAAGGGGACACCGGCAGCAAGGAGCTGACCACGACACTGACCGAGCTCCGGAACCAGATTCAGATTGTCGAGGCAGAGTCCGACAAGGCGATCGCCGCGATTCGTGACGGGGCGTCAATCGAGGTCGCCAACTCCACGGACTTCGCCCAGGCCGATGCGGTGCGTTCGCTCGCGGCCGGGATTGGTGACGAGGTTGCGCTGTCGATTCGAGTGTCAGCGGCGGACGCGCAGCGATCGGCGTCCGAGTCGACTCGGCTCGTTGTCATCGCCTCTGTTCTTGGGATAGGTCTTTCGCTGCTGGTGGCGGCACTCGTCACCCTGAGCATCTCGGCCCCATTGAGACGGCTTACGGCCACCGCCGATCGCATCGCGGCCGGCGAGATGGTCGAGCCGGCGCCGTCGCATCGTCGCGATGAGATCGGCAGCCTTACCCGGGCCGTCACCAAGATGGTGCAGACGCTCAATCAACAGGCTGGCGAGCTCAAGCGCTCCAACGGGGATCTCGAGCAGTTTGCGTACGTAGCGTCGCATGACTTGCAGGAGCCCCTCCGGATGGTCAGTGGCTTCACCGGCCTCCTCAAGCGCCGCTACGCCGGCAAGCTGGACGCCGATGCGGACGAGTACATCGAGTTTGCCGTCGGGGGCGCCAACCGAATGCAGGCGCTCATCAACGATCTCCTTTCCTACTCTCGCGTCGGCCGTGAGGAAATTGCCGGCAAACCGGTGGACACCCAGATCGTCCTCGATCAAGCGCTCGCCAATCTCAGCTCGGCGATCGAGGAACGATCAGCCCTCGTATCGAGCGGTGAGCTACCAACGGTCTGGGCCAATCATGGGATGCTGGTTCGCCTCTTTCAGAACCTGATCGGCAACGCCTTGAAGTTCTGTAAGGCGGAGCGGCCGATCGTACGCATCCAGGCGGAAGTTCGGGGAGGAGAGTGGCTCTTCTCCGTCGCTGACAACGGGATCGGCATCGAGGCGCAGTACAAGGACCGGATCTTCATGATCTTTCAGCGATTGCACAAGCAGTCGGAGTATCCAGGCACCGGGATCGGCCTGGCGGTTTGCAAGCGGATCGTCGAGCGGACTGGGGGTCGTATGTGGTTGGAGTCCGAACCGGGCAAGGGCACAACCTTCTTCTTCACATTGCCCGCCACAGGAGGTCAGCAAATCGCAGCATGAGTGATATCCACGAGCTCGTTCAGATTCTCCTCGTCGAAGACAACCCGGGCGACGTGCGATTGACGCAAGAGGCGCTCAAGGAGGCGAAGTTCCGCAACACGGTGCAGGTTGTAGGTGACGGCGTCGAGGCGCTCGCGTACCTACGCCAGCAGGGCAAGTACAGTGCCGCGACCCGGCCGCACATGGTCATGCTGGACCTCAATATGCCTCGAATGGATGGTCGCGAGGTGCTGGAAGCCATCAAGAAGGACCCGGACCTGCGGCGCATTCCGGTCGTGGTGCTGACTTCTTCGGAGGCCGAAACCGACATTGCCAGGGCGTATGAGCTATACGCCAACTGTTACGTCACGAAACCGGTCGACATCGATCATTTTCTCCAGGTCGTCAAATCAATCGAGGAGTTCTGGGTGGAAATCGTCAGGCTGCCATCACATTGAGGTGAGGTGATCGCTCAGCGAACGCGGGTCCTGCTGGTTGAAGACAACCCGGGAGATGCTCGCCTGGTGCGCGAGTCGTTGAACGACGGGCTCCCCGGCCAGTTCACCGTCCAGGTGGCCGAGTCGTTGACCCAGGCCCTGGAGACCCTGCGTACCGCGGCCGATGAGGTGGATGTCGTATTGCTCGATCTTTCCCTGCCGGACAGCCAGGGCCTCGAAACCTACCGTGCCGTCCACGCGATGGCGGCGCCCGTCCCGATCCTGGTGCTATCGGGGCTGAACGATGAATCGATCGCGCTGAAGGCGGTCAATGAGGGCGCGCAGGACTTCCTCCGCAAGGCCCGGGTCGATGGCGAGGTGCTCCCGCGTGCCATCCGCTACGCGATCGAGCGCCACCGCATGCTCGAGCAAGTCCGTCAACTGGCCATCGCCGATGAGCTCACGGGGCTGGTGAACCGACGAGGCTTCATGCTCCTCGCCGAGTATCAGCGCAGCCTGGCGGACCGAAAGGGAACCTCGCTCTGCGTGATCTTCCTCGATATTGACCATTTCAAGCGCACCAACGATCAGTTTGGGCACGACGAAGGCGACAGAGCGCTCAGGGAGCTGGCTGGCATCCTGCTCCGTACCTTTCGACGATCCGATGTGGTCGCGCGCCTGGGTGGTGACGAGTTCATCGTCCTAATGGCCGACATCAACGGCGACGGTTTGCGAACCGTTCTTGACCGTGTGGAAAAAAACGTGAGGGCGTTCAACCAGGAGGCGCGCTTTCCGTGGCATCTCTCGATCAGCCTGGGCGTGGCCAGGTCGGACCCAGCCAAGCCCGCCACGCTGGAGGCCCTGATGGCGGCGGCTGACCAGGCAATGTACAAAGAGAAAGAGCAGTCGAGGCTGGCATCGTGAGGCGGCTAGCGGCGCTGGTCGTCGGGGTAGCGCTCGGTGCCGCCGCCTGCGGTGGCAGCAGTGCAGGCGCGGCACGGACGATGACCGGAACGCTCGCGATTGCGGCCTTTAACCCTTTCTCCGGGCAGTTTGCTGATTTTGGGCCTGAACAGTATGCCGGCTGCTATGCGGCGGTGCAGCTCATCAACCGAGCGGGTGGCGCGCTCGGCCATTCCCTCAACTGCCTCAAGGTTGACAGCCAGGGCGAACCGGCCGCAGGTGAGCTGGCCGCCCGCAAGATGCTGGCCTCGACCCCCAACCTGGTTGCGGTGTTGGGCCCGAGCTCGGGCGAGGCGCTGGTGACGGTTCCATTGATCAATCGGGCTCGCGTTCCGATGTTCCCCGATGCCGGTCAGGGAGCCTTCGACCGGTCCAGCTATCGATACCTCTGGCGCATGATTGCTTCCGACGACGCCGCGGGCTATGCCATGGCGATCTGGGCTCACAAGCAGGGCTACCGCCGGGGCGCCGCCCTATTTGGATCCGACGACCAGGCGACCGTGCCGACGCTGTTGAAGGGATTCGAGCAACTCGGCGGCGGCATTGTCATCAACCAGCCCCTGGGGGAGGGCAAGGCGTCTTATGCCGCCGAAGTCGATGCGGTGCTCCAGGCGAAACCGGACGTCATCTTCACCGAGGTCAACGCCGAGGCCGGTGCGGCCTTTCTCTCCGAGCTCGTCAAGCGGCACGCACCGATCCCGATCGTCGGCACGCAGGTGACGCTGCAACCGGGATGGTTCGAGGCGGTATCGAAGTCAATCGGCCCCGAGGTCCTTGCCAGGTCGTTCGTCGCGCTCGAGCCGTATGCGCCGCCGCAGGGGAGACCCTGGGAGATTTTCAATGACGCCTTACTTGCCAGCGGCTCGGAGGTTCCCAACCCTGGGCAGTGGAGCACCGATCCGTACACGATTTCGGACTATGACTCGGTCACGATCGTGGCGCTCGCGATGGTGGCCGCCGGATCGGCGGACCCGGCCTTTTTCAATCCATACGTGCGGACGGTGACCACACGAGGGATGGATACCGTCGAGGTACACTCCTACGCCGAAGGGTTGACAGGGCTTGCAAGCGGTCACCCGATCCAATACGTCGGACCCTCTGGACCCATTGCCTTCGACAAGTGGCAAAACGCACCCGGCGGCTTCTCGGTCGCGGTCTACGATCCGAGCGGTGCCACAAAGCTGATCGAATCGATCACGGCCAGTGCGATTGGCCAGCTCAGCCGCTAGCTCGGCCGGGCGCTACTTCGTGGGCGGACGCAGCAGGACGATCGCGCTGGCGATCGCCACCGCCCAGACCGGAGCCATCGTGATCAGGAATGGCCGGATCGTATCGCTGTTGGAATGCGAGTTGCGATCAAACGCCATGAAAACCATGACAGTGCCGATCATCAGAAGGACGAAGCCAACAATCAAAGCCGGCCATTTCAGCGATCTCATCCGAGCCTGTTGCCGGCCACCGCAAAGGCGGCCGCGTCACTAGCCGGCAGCGGCGGCGGTTCAAGGTCCTGCATCGGTAGCGCCTTGATGACAGGGTAGCGGAGACTTAGAACGACATGCTCCGCCGAAATCGGACATCGCTTATCGCCGTCAGCATCGTCGCCGTCATCCTGGCGGGGGCCGCCATCGTCGAGGGTGACGTGCCCGAGGACCTCACGCATATCGGCTCGCTGGTTATTGGACTCCTCAACCGGTTTGGCGCGGCTGCCTGTCTGGCCCTGCTCTACGTCGAGGAGAGTGGCATCCCTCTCCCGGTGCCGGGGGATTTCTACGTGGCGTTCATGGGCCGGCTCAACGCCGGCTCCATGCCGCACCTCCTGGTGGCCTGGCTCGCCATCATCACGGTGGTGCTTGCGGGTTCGACCAACCTGTACTGGCTCGCGCGCCGGTGGGGCCCCGCCCTACTCCGCCATCCGGTGGTGGGCCGGCTGCTGCACCTCGACCAACGCCGGATCGAGCGAGCGCGCACCTGGTTCAACCGATGGGGCCCATGGGCCATCATCTTCGGCCGGCATATCCCCGGGTTTCGGATCGCGATCACGGTGATCGCGGCGACCGCGGGCGTTCCCTACCGGGTATTCGCCCCATCCGTCGCCGTGTCCACGGCGATCTGGGCGGCGGTCGGGCTCTGGTTGGGGGCGACCGTCGGCGAGGCGATTGGGAACGTCCTCTTCGACAGAGGCTGGATCTACATCGTCGGCCTGGGGCTTCTCGTCGTCGTCCTGTCGGTCGCGCTGGTGCGTGCCTGGCGGAGTTGGGGCGCACGCCGGGCTCTGGCAGGATGAGGCAATGAGCACCCCGGCGACCGGCCGTCAGCTGATGGTCAGCACGGTCGACTACCACACCGCCGGCGAACCGTTTCGCATCGTCAGCGGGGGCGTGCCGTCCTTGCGTGGCGCCACCATCATGGAGAAGCGTCGCTACGCGCTCGAACACCTCGACCATATCCGGCAGCTGCTGGTCTTCGAGCCACGAGGGCACGCCGACATGTACGGCGGGTTCGTCACCGATCCGCAGGATGACGGCGCCCAGGTCGGCGTGGTCTTCTTCCACAACGCCGGGTATAGCACGGCCTGCGGCCACGGGACGATCGCGCTCGTCACCTGGTTGATCGACGCGGCCATGGTCCCCGCCAGCGGCCCATTGGTCGAGGTGCTGGTCGATGTGCCATCCGGCCGCCTGCGGACGGTGGCGAGCATGTGGGAGGGGCGGGTCAGGTCAGTGCGCTTTCGAAATGTCCCGAGCTTCGTGCTCGTCGAGGGGTTGTCCGTGTCCGTCGCCGGTCGCCGGGTCGAGGTGGCGGTCGCCTACGGCGGGGCCTTTTATGCCATCGTCCCGGCGGACCATTTCGAGTTGCCCCTGGAGCCAGCCTTCGTTCCACGCTTCATCGAGCTGGGCCGTGAGATCAAAGCCGCGATCGAAGCGAAACGCGAGGTCGTCCACCCGCTCGAACCGCAACTGGAAGGCATCTACGGCGTAATGTTTACCGTCGGAAATCGGAACGTGACCGTCTTTGCGGACGGTGAGGTCGATCGATCGCCCTGTGGCAGCGGCACCTCGGCGCGCCTCGCGCTGCTCGACCGCAACGGTGAGCTGGCGCGCGGTGCCACCCTGATGCATGAAAGCGTGATCGGAACTCGCTTCGCGTCGCGCGTGGTCGGCGATGACCGGGTCGGCGATTACGCTGCGGTGATCACCGAGATCGAAGGCAGTGCGCACCTCACTGGTTATCACCAGTTCGTGCTGGCGGCGGATGACCCGATCGGCGCCGGGTTCTTGCTCCGCTAGCGCACCGCGATGATCTTGACCGCGTCGACGATGAACTGAACAGCGATCGCGGCAAGCAGCAGGCCCAAGACCCGGGTCAGCAGTTGAATCACCGAGGGATGAAGCAGCCGGGCGATCCGGTCCGCGAGCATGAGGCCAACCGCCACCACCAGCACCGCGGCGACGATGCCGAGCAACACGCCGATCATTCCGGGCGCATCCTCGTAACGCCTCGTCAGTACCATCACCGCGGCGATCGCGCCGGGACCGGCGAGCAAGGGGGTGGCCAGCGGGACGAGCGCGATGTTCGCGGTATTGGGTTGCGCCATGTCGTCGCCGCGCAGCATCTGCAGGGCGACCAGGAGCAGGAGCAGGCCGCCGGCAATCGTGAGGCTCTCCACCGAAACGTGCAGGTAATCGAGGATGAGCCGGCCGAAGAGCGCAAACACGACCACGACGCCGCCGGCGGCTCCGGCCGCTTCGAGTGCGGCTCGCCGCCGCGCTCCGGGGGTTCGTCCGGCAGTGAGGCTGATGAAGATCGGCGCGCTGCCGAGCGGATCCATGATCACCACCAGCGTGATGAAGGCCTCGGCGAACGCCCGCCAGCTCATGCCGACAGCCTACCCGCGCCCAGGCCTACGATGAAATCGATGGCGAAGAGCGCCGCGAAACGTGCCGAGGACCTGCTCTGGAAAATCGCCGAAAGCGACGAGGTCGAGATCGAAACACGCCGCAGCCCCAAGGCACCGGCGCATCGGGTCACCATCTGGATCGTGCCAACGGAGGATGGGGTTTATGTTCGCTCCTATAAAGGCAAGCGGGGCCGCTGGTACCAGGAAGCGATGGCCAACCCGCTGGTCACCATCCGTCTCGGCCGCCGGAAGGTGACCGCCCGCGCCGAGCCGGAGAAAAATCCGCTGGTCATCCGGGCGGTGAATGCGGCCTATCGCAAGAAATACGGGGAGCGCTGGCCCGACGATACCCAGGCAATGCTCAAGCGTTCGCTTCTCCCGACGACACTGCGCCTGACACCTAACTGAGCCTCAGTAGGGAATCAGTAAGGCCGGGTCCCAACCCTGGCGAGTGGCGCCGGCTTGAAACGTGGACTCGGCAAAATCGAGGATGGCCTGACGCGGATCGCGGCTGCGACGGACGGCCTCGTACGGAAGAATGAATTCGCCAATCGCCGAGTTCCACGCCGCGCCCGCCGGGTTGATTGTTGCCGCCTGGATGCCATCCGGCGCCGGATAGCCGTAGGCAAAAAACGCCGGTTCTGGTACGGCCACATTGCCCGGCCAGAATCCGACGCACACCGCTTCTGCGTCGCCGCCCACGCGGCGAATGATCCCCGCTCCCGCGGGAGGCTCCACGTGGCGACCCGAGTAACGCGTTACCGAAAGATCGAAGGTTCCCCACCAGAACGAGACCGGGCTGGCGCGCCCGGTGAAGCGACCGCGATGCTCGCTGAGGACGAGGTCGATGCGTGCCAGGAGACGCCAGAAGCGGTGCGCCCATTCAGGCTCGTAGGTGGCATGAACCGTGTCCTCCGGAAACGGAATCGGATCGTCAACCTCCGAGGGCACCGTCGTGATCTCAGGCTTGATGTCCAGCCCGCGGAGCCGGCCGATCAGCTCCTGATAAAAATCGGCGACCGGCCGGGCGCGGAGCGCGACCCGCTCGACGCGACCGTCGTTCAGGGCAATGATGACGTCGTGGTCGATCAGGTCGACGTCGATCGCAAAGCCGGTCCGGCCGCTCCACATCGGTGAGGTGGTCAGACCGCGTGCCGTGAGATAAAGGGGAACGTTGGCCCACTGTGGCTGCCGGCGGGTCAGGGCGAGCCGGATCTTCCCGATGATCTGCAGCTTCATGTGCAGCGTTTCCATCGTCGGGGCCCATGCCTCGTAGGGAAGCTCGGGCCACTCCGCAAGCTGGGGCGTCACGCTGGTAGTGATCACACGAACTATCGTATCCATATGAGTGGGTGGGATCCCAAGCCGGAGCACGCATTCTCCCACTAGGTCCTGAGCGATGCCCGCGCTTCATGCCCTGAGTCTGTTCGTTCGCTGGGCCCATGTCGCTGGGATGGCAGCGATTCTGGGCGGCGCGCTGCTCATCTGGTGGATGGGGGTGCGACGGAACCGTCCCGACGCTGGTGTGGTCCTCGATGTCGCGGAGCGATATGAGTGGATCTTCTGGGCCGCGATCGGTATGCAGGTGATGACGGGCGTTGGCAACCTCGGAGCCTTCGGTCAGGCCTTGCCCCCGCCGGAATCCGGGTGGGGCACGAAACTGATCGTAAAGCTGGTGGCTGTGCTCGCGCTGGCTCTTCTCTCCGTCCCCAGGACGCTGGCGGTCGTGGCGATGGCCGGCACCAAACGCCCCCGCCCAGGTCTGCTGTCGACGTTCTACGGCGGCACGACGGCGGTGATGGTCGCGATCGCGGGCCTGGCGGTGTGGCTGGCCCATGGCTGAGCGCGCGATACGCGACCGGAACCTCCTCGTGGTCTTCACCCTTGGGACCTTCCATGCCGCGGCGCTAATCGCTGCGCTGGTCGTCATCCTCTACGCGAGTGGCGGGCTGGCGCCCCTGCTGAGCAGCCTCAGCACCATCGCGGGACTCGCGCTCTTCAGCGCGTTGTGGCTGACCACGGTATGGTCCGCCGGCCGCACGCTTCGCGGCGCGTTCACGGTCGCGCCCTGGACGTCGGTGCCGCTTGGCATCATGATCCCGCGCGCCGCCTGGCGCGGCGGCGTCAACGGGGTCGTGTTCCTCGCGTGCGTGGGCGTCATTTTGGCGATCTCGTCGGCGTTCAACGGCGACCTGGGCGTGGTCGGCTTTGGCGCCCTGATCTTCTTGACGGTTGGGGCCGCCTTCGCCTTTGTGATCGGGCTGGTGCTGGGCCTACTGTTCGCTGGCATCGACCTGGCGCTTGTCAGTGCGACGCGTGCGATCCTGGACGAGAAAAAGTCCCGGCCGTAGCGGCCGGGACCTTGGGGAAGGGGGAGAGGGCGAATCGATCAGGCCGCGCGCGCCACGGCGAACGCCGGAGTCAGCTCGGCGCGTGCGCCCCGCATGGCGCCGACGATCCCGCCATAGACCGCTCCGGCATAGACGCCGCAGACCATGAAGACGACGGGCTCCAGGCCGACCATGACGGTGCCCACCAGGGCGAACAGCGTGCCACCGATTCCGCCGCCGAGCGCGGCGCCGCCGATTGCGCCCCGCATCACTCGCTCAAATTCACCTGTCATTGTTGTTGACCTCCCGGAATGGAATTTCTTATCCGATAGAGGCATGATGCGCCCGGGTACCTGTCAGAACCGTGACGGGATTTAGGCTTCTTCGAGACGGAATCCGGAGCCGCGCACCGTGAGGATGCGCACACCGGAATTGACGAGCTTGGCCCGGAGCCGGCTCATCTTGACGTCGATCACATTCGAGCCAAGCGGCTCGGTCTCATCGCGCCAGGCGTGCTCGGCGATCGCCTTGCGATCGACCACCGAGGGAAAGCGTCGCATCAGCAACTCCAGGATGTAGAGCTCGGCCGTAGTCAGGTTCAGCAGCTTCCCGTTGAGTGTGACCTGGCGCCGCGCTGGGTCGAGAGAGAGCCCGCCACGGTTGAGGACCGGGGCACCGACCCCGCGGGGCCGCCGTTGCAGGGCGCGCACGCGGGCAACGAGCTCGCCGAAGTCAAAGGGTTTGACGAGATAGTCATCCGCCCCGGCGTCCAGCCCCTGGATCCGGTCGGGCGCGGTGTCGCGGGCCGTCAACATCAGGATGGCGGTGGGCCGGTCGTTACGCCGCGCCCAGGACGCGACCTCGACGCCTGGCACCCCGGGCATCCGCCAGTCGAGGATCGCGACATCGTACTCATAGAACTTCAACTGCTCGATGGCATCGTCTCCGCGGTCGACCGAGTCGACGAGGTATCCCGCATCCTCCAGTCCCTGCACGAGGACCTCACGCAATCCGCGATCGTCCTCGGCCACCAGGATCCGCATCGCTAAGCGCCCTGCGCCAGGAGGAGCTGGAATTCCATAGTCGCATTGTTCTGCACGGTGACAAACCCGCCAATACTCGGCGGGGTCATCCCGAACTGGCTGAAGGGAAACGTGATCGAGCCGACCAACTCGATCTTCGAACCCGTAAGCCTGGCGTCGATCGGGATGGTGACGCTCTTGGTCACGCCATGGATGGTCAGGTCGCCCGTGGCCGACACGTGTACTGTCTGGCCGCTGGCCGCGTCCGTTGTGAGGGCGATCGGAGCCGTCAGCTTGAAGGTGGCCGTGGGATAGCGGTCGCTCTGGAGTCCCTGCGAGTGGATCCGCTGGTCCCGTCTCGACTGGTCGCTCGTGAGCTTGCTCACGTCAACTGTGAAATCGGCGGCGGTCACGCTATAGCCACTGGCTGACTGGGCGAGGGTCAGCGTCCCGGTGACGGCGGACGTCCGCCCGACGGCGTCGCTCGGGGCTGGAAGGGAAGCGAGCTGCTCGCGCACCCGGTAGCCGGCCTGCGACCCCGAGGTCACGGTCCAGGTTCCGGCGTCGGCCGTCGATGCCGAACCCGAGGCCGACGCCGAAGCCGTTGGCGTCGGTGAGCTGAGCGCCAGTTTCTGCGGCGACGATCCGGCGAAGACGACGAAATAGACGAAGCCAATGCCGGCGGCGCCAAGCAGCAAGCCGCCGCCGAGGATGGCTGCGATCAGGGTACGGCGATTGTTCATGTAAGGAAATGGTGAGGGCGTCGACCTTTCACTTCGATGACAGGCTAGCCCGTCAGCATGAGGCGACCCTAAGAATGGATTAGCGCGCCCCAGTGTGGAAAGGCGCGCGTGCTCAGTAGGCGACGGTCAGGACTGCCGCACCCTCAAAGCGCCCGTGGGCGAGATCGTCGAGGGCCTGATTCGCGTCGGCCAGCCGATAGGGATGCGCCTCCACGCGGATGGGCACCTTGGGCGCGATTTGCAGCAGGTCCTGACCGTCCTGCCGCGTCAGGTTGGCGACCGAGCGGATCTGTCGCTCCTTCCAGAGGAGGCTATACGGAAAAGATGGAATGTCGCTCATGTGAATGCCGGCGCAGACGACCACGCCGCCGGGATCGAGCACGTTGAGCGCGGCCGGAACCAGGGCGCCGACTGGCGCGAAGATCAGGGCGGCATCGAGCGGCTCCGGCGGCGGGGTGAGCGAGTCGCCCGCCCATTCGGCCCCGAGGCTGCGCGCGAACGCCTGCTTTTTTGTATCACCCGGCGAGGTAAAGGCGAAGACGCGACGCCCCTGGAAGCGCGCCAACTGCGCGATGATGTGCGCCGAGTCGCCGAAGCCGTAGAGGCCGACGCGCGACGCATCGCCCGCCAGCCGCAGCGCGCGATAGCCGATCAGCCCGGCGCACAGCAGTGGTGCGGCGTGCGGGTCGTCGTACGACTCGGGCAGGGCAAAGCAAAAGCGCTCGTCGGCGACGCAGTACTCGGCATAGCCGCCATCGATCTGATAGCCGGTAAAGCGTCCGTTCACGCACAGGTTCTCGAGGCCCCGGCGGCAGAAGCGGCAGGTCTCGTCGACGTAGCCCAGCCAGGGGACCCCGATGCGATCGCCCGGCGCAAAACGTTTCGCGCCGGCGCCGACGGCCTCGATCCGGCCAACGATCATGTGTCCGATCACGAGCGGGAGCTTGGGTTCGCTGAGCTCACCGCTGACGATGTGCAAATCGGTACGGCAGACCGCGCAGACGGCGACGCGGATCAGGACCTGACCCTCAGCCGGCATGGGGATGGGCAGCTCCTCGAGGCGAAGGGGTTCTTTCGCCGCGTGGAGCCGCATCGCCCTCATGGTGTCGTCGCTAGGCGGTGACGCCGCTCTTGAGCGTGGCGTTGAGCGTGACGGGCACGGCGGCCAGCGCCTTGGAGACCGGACAGTTCTTCTTCGCCTCTTCGGCAAGGCGTTTGAAGCTGGCGTCGTCGATGCCCGGCACGTTGCCCTCGGTCGCGAGATCGATGCGGGTGATGCCCCAGCCCTGCTCGGTCTTATCGAAGTGGACGCTCGCCCTGGTGCGAATTTCCTGTGGCTTATGACCCGCCTGGGTTAGGCCATTGGCGAACGCCATGGAAAAGCAGCCCGCGTGCGCCGCGCCGATCAGCTCTTCGGGATTCGTGCCGGGGCCGTCTTCCATGCGGCTCTTGAAGGAATACGATCCTTCGAAGGCGCCGCTGCCCAGCCGCATCGTCCCCGATCCGTCTTGCAACGACCGTTGCCACCTGGCTTCCGCTGTCCGTATAGGCATACCGGGTCACCTCACTCAGAAATTGTTTGCCGTCCTGAATTGATGCTAGTCGAGTGCGCTGGCGGCTGCCGCCAGCATCTCGAGCGTGCGCAGCCGGTCTGCTTGCGTCTTACCATGCACGCTGGCCAGCAGCGTCGTCACACCGGCGGCCGCCCAGACCCGAAGGCGCTCGCGAACATAGGAGGGCGGCCCGGCAATGCTGATGGCGTCGACCAGGGCGTCGGGGACCCGTCGGATCGCCTCCAGCTGTTTGCCGCCGAGGTAGAGCTCCTGAAGCGATCGCGCATCGTCGGCGAAGCCGTACTTGCTGACGAGGTCGTTGTAGAAGTTCTTGCTTTTCGAGCCCATGCCGCCGACGTAGAGCGCCACCCATGGCTTCAGCGCCTCGCGGGCGCGGGCGCGGTCATCGTCGATGCTGACCGGCACGTGTGGCGCGATGGCGATGGAATCGACGGAGCGGCCGGCGATCCGCGCGCCGGCCTCGAGCTCCGGGCGAAAGAGATTCATGTGCTCGGGAGAGAAGAGGGTGGGGATCCAGCCGTCGGCAAGCTCACCGGTCAGACGAAGCCCGCCGGGGGTTAGCGTCGCCAGATAGATAGGCACGGTCTCGCGCACGGGATGCGCCAGCAGCTTGAGGCCCTTGTCGAGATGGAAGACCTGGCCATCGAAGAGAAGGCGATCTCGCCGCAGAACCTGTCGGACGATGGCGATCGTTTCACGCATGCGCAGCAGTGGCCGATCGAAGGCCATGCCGTGCCAGCCTGTCACCACCTGGTAGCCACTGGTCCCCAACCCGAGGATGAAGCGGCCGCCGGAGATCAGGTCGAGCGTGGCCGCTGTTTGCGCAAGCAGCGCGGGCGTCCGGCTGAACACATTGACGATGCCGGTGCCAAGTTTGATCCGCTCGGTCCGGGCGGACAGGGCGCCGAGGATCGAAATCGCATCAGTGCCATACGCCTCGGGCATCCAGGCCGACTCGTAGCCGAGGGCTTCGGCGCGTTGAGCGAGCTCCACCGCTTCTGGAAAGGAGAGGCTGCCCTCGTAGGGCAAGTTCAACCCGAGCTTCATCGAGGCATCGTACCGCGACGTGCGCCTAGAGTTAATGCAGCCGCCCCCGCTGTGGAAAGGGCGGCGGATAAGTTTAGGAGGATTACCCTATGGCAGATCGCACCACGACCACCGTCACGGCGGCGCTCGCCGGGACGATCGACATCGGCGGCGACATGCCGGTCAATCGCTTCGGTTTCGGAGCGATGCGTCTCACCGGGCAAGGGATCTGGGGCGAGCCGGCCGATCGGGACGAATGCAAGCGGGTGCTGCGCCGGGCGCTCGAGCTGGGCATCAATTTCATCGACACCGCCGATTCCTACGGACCGGAGGTCAGCGAGCGCCTGATCGCCGAAACCCTCTACCCCTATCCCGAAGAGCTCGTGATCGCGACCAAAGGTGGGCTGCTGCGGCCGGGGCCGGGCCAGTGGGATCCCGACGGTCGCCCCGAGCACCTGCGGGCGGCGTGCGAGGGCAGCTTGAAGCGGCTGCGGGTCGATCAGATCGATCTCTACCAGTTTCATCGCCCCGATCCCAAGGTGCCGTTTGAAGAATCGATCGGCGCGCTGAAGGCCTTGAAGGACGAGGGCAAGATCCGGCACCTCGGCCTCTCCAACGTGACGACCGACCAGGTGGAGCGGGCGCAGAAGATCACGCCGATCATGTCGGTGCAGAATCGCTACAGCGTCTACGAGCGCAGCTCCGAACCGGTGCTCGAGTTCTGCTCGCTCGAGGAGATCGCCTTCCTGCCATGGCGCCCGGTGGAAGGCGGCGAGCTGGCCGCCACCGGCGTGGTGGCGCAGATCGCCCGTCGCAACGGAGCCACCCCGGCGCAGGTCGCGCTCGCCTGGCTGCTGGGGCACTCACCGGTCATGCTGCCGATCCCCGGAACCTCGAAGGTGACGCACCTCGAAGAGAACCTCGGCGCCGTGGGGCTGGGGCTGGCCCCGTCTGAGCTCGCTGAGCTCGACAAGATCGCCAAGGAGGGCTGATCGACGGATAACGACGACCGCGATCGGGACGATGCGCTGGATGAGGCATTGATGGAGACCTTTCCCGCCAGCGATCCGATCGCGGTCTCCGACCCCATCAAGGGCCTGGGCCTCGCCCACCCGCCGCGGCCCCGCTAACGCCACCAGGGCGTCCGCGCCGCCTCGACCGCAAGCCTTACCGGGCGCTCCAGGTCTTCCTCGAGGCGGCCGATGTTTTGCACCCACTCGCCGGCGATCACCACGGCCATGGCGCCGCGCCCTGCCCGATCCTCATTTCGCCAGCGCCGAAGGCAATCGAGTGAGGCGGAACGCAGCGCTTCGCGCGACACCGGTTGCAGGTCGGGCCTGGTGTTGTCGAGCGCCAGCTGGTCGGCCAGCGCGATCAGGTTTTTGAGCATGATGGTCTCCTGCGCGTGCACGGCGCGGGCGCCGTCGGAGCAGCCGCCCGCGCGGTAGCCCATTCGGCCCGCGACCACATCGAGCAACTCGGCGGCGAGCATGGCGTGGTTACCCTCCGAAAGCAGGAAGCCGGCGGTTTGGGGATCGAGGGGTGAGGCGACCCGCTCGTTGAGAAAGGCATCGAAGGCTTCGCCGGCGCGTTCTCGCGCCTGGACGGCGACGCGGCGCGCCGGTTCGAGGCTGGCCGGCGGTTCGAAGTCGAGCACGCGGTCGAAGGCGTCATCAAGGTAATGGCCGGCCGCGCGGTAGAAGCCCGCCATGGCGCGCCCAAACTCCCGGCGCGCGCCGCGGGGCCACAGCAACAGGCCGACGACGATGCTGATGGCGGCGCCGATGGCGACGTCCTCGATGCGGACCAGGCCCACCTGCCAGCCGGCGGGGGAGATGAGGTTGAAGATGATGATCAGGTTGATGGTGAACGCCGCCTGGCTCGCGATGAAGCCGACCGTCGTGGCAGCATAGGCGGCGAGGAAGATGGCGAAGGGGAGCGCCATCCACATGATGGTCGGGTGATTCCCGGCCAGCACCGCGAAGACGCCGCCGATCACGACCCCGATGACATTCCCGGCCAGCGCCTGGAGCGTGGTACGGCCGGTACCAAGCGCGGTCGACCGCAGCACCTGGAGTGTCCCGAGTACGACCCAGAAGGCGTGTGACAGCCCGAGGCTGCGGGCGAGCCAGACCGCCAGTGCCAGGCCGACCGCCACCCGGAGGCTGTGCTGAAGCACGGTCGAGGTGGGGGTGAGGTGCGTGCGAATGGCGCGCATTACGCGCGTGGTCGTGCCGGTGACCCCTTCGAGACGCGGCGCCGACACCGGCAGCACGATCTCTTCTTCCGGGTGGCCGCCGGCCGCGATCAGCGCGTTGCTGCCAAGCGAGATCGCCAGGTAGGAGACGACCCGCAGCGTGTGGTCGACGTCGAGGCCGCCCAGCACCTCGTCCGCCGGACGGCCGGCGCGCAACTCCTGGCTGGCCCACCGATCGAGTGCGGCCCGGTGGCGTTCGCGCGCCTCCTCGACGGCGCGAAGATCCGGGGCCGCGCCGCCGGTCAGCACGTCCGCGCTTGAACGGATGGCCGCGACCGTTGCCGCCACGAGATGATCGGTTTCCTCGATGCCCGGTGGCGCGGCGTTGCGCGCCTGCTCAAACGGGTGGTCCACGATGTCGACGATCCGTTGTACCTCGGTAAGGAGCTGGACGAAGGCGCGGTCACGCCGGGTCGGCCCGGCCGGGCGCTTCGCGGTCGCGCCATATTCCTGTCGCGCCGTAGCCTCTGCCCGACGCGCCGCCTCCAGCAGCGGCGGCAGATCCCGATCGGTGGCGCCGCGGCCGAGTCCCTCGATCAGCTTGGCGACGCTGATGCACGCTTTGGCCGCCGACTTGTGCAACATGACGTGCTCGAAGCGTGGCCATAGCCAGACCGCGGCCAGGGTCGCGAGAACACCGGCGAAGGTCCAACCGGCAATGCGCGCGGGCACCGCGCTCGCCGGGGCCGGGACCGAGATCGAGATCACGAACGCCAGCAGCAAGCCGGTTTGCGCAGCGGCGATGTAGCCGCCGAAGAGGCTGGCGAACGAAATCGCAAAGCCGACCAGCAGCATCATGGCACCGGCGAGGGCAACGTTCTCCGAGACCACGGTGCCGAGAGCGATCAACACCGCCCCCACCAGCGTCGCGCCGAGATAGGCCAGCGCCCGCGGCCGGCGCAGCCCGCCGAAATCCGACATCACCAGCAACGCAAAGCCGCCGAAGACGATGAAGATGACGTTCTGGCTGTCGTGGAGGACCAGCTGTCCAAAGGCGAAGGTGGGAGGGATTACGATGGCGGCGCGCGCGGCGCGTCGCAAGGCCGCCAGGCCCGGATCGCGCGGCGCCTTGAGCGCAGCGGGTCGCCGGCTGGGCGCCGGAGTTTCGACCGGCGCCGTCACGCTTCCGCTTGCCATCTTCTATTCCTACACCACTCGTCGGGGGTTGCACTCACTCGAAAGTACGACGTCCCAACCAGGACCAAACGGGTAGAGTCGAAAGGTGACCGGTCTGTGGGCTGTCCTGATCACGACCTTCCTGGCGTCAGCCGTGGAGGCGATCGAGATGGTGACCATCGTGGTCGGTGTGGGAGCGACTCGCGGTTGGCGCTCAACACTGATCGGCGCCGCGTCTGGATTTGGTGTGCTGGCGGTGGTGGTGGCGATCCTCGGCGCCGCGCTCAGCGTCGTTCCGATCGGTCCGCTTCGCCTCGTGATCGGCGCGTTGCTACTCGTATTTGGCCTGCAGTGGTTCCGCAAGGGCATCATGCGAGTCGCCGCCCGCGGGCTTGCCGGGATAGGCGGCAGCGATCCTCACGGTGAAGTTGAGCAGTGGACGGGCCCCGGCATGGACTGGACCGCCTGGTTTCTCTCCTTCAAAGGAGTCGTTTTGGAGGGACTCGAGGTTGCCATCATCGTGGTCTCCTTCGGCGCCGGTGCGAACCATCTGGGTGCCGCCGTCGTCGGCGGTGCCGGCGCCATCGTCGTCGTCGGGGGCATCGGCTTTGCGCTGCACAACACGGTTCGACGGGTCCCGCGAAGCTTTCTGCAGCTCGTTGTCGGCATCTTGCTGACGACGTTCGG
>Ga0209471_1000693_pt1 | contig 21564 bp, 25 predicted proteins | sample GraSoiAngelo_128_FD_185885 | JGI IMG/M metagenome (GOLD analysis project Ga0209471, IMG submission 185885) | Grasslands soil microbial communities from the Angelo Coastal Reserve, California, USA - 14_0927_12_20cm (SPAdes) (version 2) | ecosystem: Environmental > Terrestrial > Soil > Grasslands ...
CGGCCGCGGCGCTGCTCGAGCTGTCGCGCACGCTGGCCGAGACCTACAAAGGTCGCTGGTTCGCCGGCAACGGGCGCGACGTCTTTCACGTCGCGGCGGTCGGCGTCCTCGCCTCGACTTTTTTTCTCAACGGCCTGCCGCCGGCGCTGGCCTGCTTCGTGTCGGCGACGGTGGCGATCTTTCCGCTGCTCCTGCTCGACTCACTGCCTGCGAGGAGGCCGCCGCGGCTCGCCTTCCTGGTCGCGCTCTTCGCGGTCCTGGCGGCGCCGCCCTTGCTCGAGCCGCGCTCGATCGTCGACGCTTGCAACGCGATAGCGCGCTCTCTCTTTCACTGAAGCAGCTGGTCGAGCTCGCCCGCCTGCTCCAGCGCGTAGAGATCGTCGGACCCGCCGACGTGCCGCTCGCCGATGAAAATCTGCGGGACCGTGCGCCGTCCGGTGCGATGCGTGAGCGCGGCGCGCGCCTGGTCGTCGGCGGAGACGTCGATCTCCTCATAGGAGACCTGCTTCTTCTGCAGCAGGCGCTTGGCGCGCACGCAGTATGGGCAGGTCGGCGTCGTATAGATCTTGACGGGCTTCACCCGACTCAAGCTACCCACTCAGAAGCTGCGCGACTGCGCCCCGTCGACGACGACGCAGGCGCCGGCCACCCAGCTGGCGCGCGGGCTGACGAGAAAGGCGATCACGTCCCCCACCTCCTCCGCACTGCCGAAGCGGCCGAAAGGAATTTCCCGCTGGACGAAGGCGATGGTGTCCGCCGGATCTTTCTGCAGCCGGCGCTCCCACGAGCCCCCCGGATGGAGGATGCTGCCTGGGGCGACGGAGAGAACGCGCACGCCGCGGGGCGCGAGCTCGCGCCCCTGCTCGTGCGCCAGCGCGATGAGGGCCGCCTTGGCCGTGTTGTAGCTGATCGAGCCGCCGCCCTCGCGCCCGAAGATGCTGGCGACGTGGAGGATGACCGCGGGCGCGCGCAGGACCGGGCCGGCGACCACTCCTGGCGCAGGCGTCATCGCACCGGCGACGGAGGGCGCCGTCAAGATCGGATTCGCGGCCGCGAATCCGGCGCGTGCCGCGCTGGCGACAAGGTGCGGCAGCGCATACCGGCTGGCGCGCACGGCTGGCCAGAGGTTCCTCTCGTAGGCGGCTTCCCAGTCCGCGCCGGAGAGGTCGGCGGTGCCGCCCGGCATGCTGCCGCCCACCAGCGTGACGAGGATGTCGAGGCTGCCCAGCTCGTGCGCGGCCGTGTCGATGGCGCGCTCGAGTTGCGCTGGGTCGGTCGCATCCGCGGCCAGGCCGAGAGCGCGGGGCGCGCCCAGCTCCTTGCACTTCGCCGCGCGCGCCTCGACGTCCCCCCGCGTCCGCGCGACGAGGGCCACGCTGCACCCATCGCGCGCCATCGCCAAAGCTGCCGCCCCACCCAGCCCGCGCCCCGCACCGAGGAGCAGCGCCGATTTTCCCGCGAGACCCAGATCCATGGGTGTACTCTAGCCCGAGGGACGAACCATGGACTCTCGCGCCATCGTCGCGGCGCTGCTCTTTGCGGCTGCTGCTCGCGGCGAGGATCGCTTCGGTGCTCGCGGGCAGGTCGTGCCGTTCGGCGGCATCGGGTACTCGCACAGTGCGGGCAACGGCGTCAGCTCCGATTCGGTGTCGCTATCGCCCGGCGCGCTCTGGTTCGTGGACGACGGCTTCGCGCTGGGCCTTTCCGCCTTCTTTGGCTATCGATCCTTGTCGCAGCCGACGACCTTCGGCCAGATCACCACGAGCACGACCAGCTTTGGTGGCACACCGATGGCAGCCGCCACCTTGCCGCTGGCCGAACGGGTGGCGTTCTTTCCACAGGCGGGAGTGAGCTACTCCTGGCAGCGCGGCTCGGGCGGCGGCTTCACGCAGACCAGCCACTCGGTCATCCTGCAGGGCTTTGCGCCCCTGCTCTTCATCCCGGCGTCGCACTTCTTCCTTGGATTCGGTCCGTCCCTCTCCTGGATCGTGGAGGGCGCCGGCTCGGACACCATCGCGGTCGGGCTGGTCTCGCAGATCGGCGGATATTTCTAGAAATGCGAAGGCCCGCCGGTTTCCCAGCGGGCCCTCGCTTTTCCTGAAGCCTGAAGTCCGAGGCCTGAGGCCCGGCTTACATCCCCATCCCGTGCGCGCCTGCGCCGGGGCCGGACTCCTCTTTGTCCTTCGGCTTCTCCGCAACCATCGCCTCGGTGGTGAGCATCAGCGAGGCGACCGAGGCCGAGTTCTGCAGGGCAAAGCGCGAGACCTTGGTGGGGTCGATCACGCCCGCGGCCATGAGGTCTTCGTACTGACCGGTGGCGGCATTGAAGCCGAATCCGCCCTGGCCCTCCTTGACCTTGTTCACCACGATGCTGCCCTCCCAGCCGCCGTTCTGCACGATCCAGCGGATGGGCTCCTCCAACGCCTTGCGGATGATGTCGACGCCGAACTTCTCGCCGGCCTCCACCTTCAAGTTGTCGAGCACTTTGAGAGCGCGCAGGTACGCCACGCCGCCGCCGGGCACGATGCCCTCTTCGACTGCCGCGCGGGTCGCGTGCAGCGCGTCCTCGACGCGGGCCTTCTTCTCCTTCATCTCCGTCTCGGTGGCCGCGCCGACGTGGATGACGGCGACGCCGCCCACCAGCTTGGCCAGGCGCTCCTGCAGCTTCTCGCGGTCGTAGTCCGAGGTGGTCTCCTCGATCTGCGCACGGATCTGCTTCACCCGCGCCTCGATGTCCGCCTTCTTGCCGGCGCCGTCGACGATGGTGGTGTTGTCCTTGTCGATCACCACCCGCTTGGCACGGCCGAGGTCCTTGAGCGTGACCGACTCGAGCTTGATGCCGAGGTCCTCGGCGATCATCCGTCCGCCGGTGAGAGTGGCGATGTCCTCGAGCATGGCCTTGCGGCGATCGCCGAAGCCTGGCGCCTTCACCGCCGCGGCGTTCAGCGTGCCGCGCAGCTTGTTGACCACCAGGGTCGCGAGCGCCTCGCCCTCGACCTCCTCAGCGACGATCAGCAGCGGCTTGCCGCTGCGCGCCACCTGCTCGAGCAAGGGCAAGAGGTCCTTCATCGAGGAGATCTTCTTCTCGTGGATGAGGATGTACGGATCCTCGAGCGCCGCCTCCATCCTCTCCGGATCGGTGACGAAGTACGGCGAGAGGTAGCCGCGATCGAACTGCATGCCCTCGACGGTCTCCAGCGTGGTCTCGAGGCCCTTCGCCTCCTCGACCGTGATCACGCCCTCCTTGCCGACCTTCTGCATCGCCTCGGAGATGATCTTGCCGATGGTGGCGTCGCCGTTAGCCGAGATGGTGCCGACCTGGGCGATCTCCTTCGGATCCTTGGTGGCCTTCGACAGCTTCTTCAGCTCGGCCACCACCGCCTCGACGGCCTTGTCGATGCCGCGCTTGATCTCCATCGGGTTGTTGCCCGCGGCGACCAGCTTGGCGCCTTCGCGGAAGATGGCCTGGGCCAGAACCGTCGCGGTGGTCGTGCCGTCGCCGGCGACGTCGGAGGTCTTGGACGCGACCTCCTTCACCATCTGCGCGCCCATGTTCTCGAACTTGTTCTCCAGCTCGATCTCCTTGGCCACCGTCACGCCGTCCTTGGTGATGGTGGGGGAGCCGAACGACTTCTCGATGACGACGTTCCGGCCCTTGGGGCCGAGCGTCACCTTGACTGCGTCAGCGAGCGTGTTGACGCCCTTGAGGATCGCCTCGCGGGCGCGCACGTCGAAGAGAATTTCCTTGGCCATTGGTGTGGTCTCCTTACTTCTCGATCACGCCGAGGATGTCTTCCTCGCGCATCATGAGGTGTTCCTGCCCGTCGATCTTGATCTCGGTTCCGGCGTACTTCGAGAAGAGCACGCGGTCGCCCGCCTTGATGTCCAAGGGGCGAACTTTGCCGTCCTCGAGGATCTTGCCGTTGCCGACGGCGATCACTTCGCCTTCGATCGGCTTTTCCTTGGCGGTGTCGGGGATGATGATGCCGCCCTTGGTCTTCTCTTCCTCCTGCACGCGCTTGACGATGACGCGGTCCTGCAGAGGCCTGATCTTCATGTGGGTTTTCCTCCTGGGTGGATCTGGCACTCGACACAGGCGAGTGCCAAAGCGGGGGCAATGTAACCGCACCCGCGGGCCTGTCAAGGGGGAAGCAACTTGCGGCGCACACCCGGGACGGTACTATTTTAAGAGAGGAGGTGAATGGTTGGCCGACAGCACGCCGGTCCTTTCTTCACAGTCGATCAAGGATTTCTTCCGCGACCTCCTCCAGCGCGCGATGGAGAACCAGCGCGCCCGCGTCCAGCCATTCACCGAGCTCTACCTCGTGAACCTGCTGCACGAGTATCTCTTGTCGGAGATGCTCTACGTGCAGGCGGACGACGGCTCCTGGCAGCAGCGGCCGCTCGCTCTCTTGCTCAAGGAAGCGCTCGAGGAGAATGGCCCGGCGCGGGTGCAGATGCTGCGCCGGCTGGGGGACACCTCTCTGTTCGTCTCCGGCTTCTTCCCCGATTCGCTCGCTCGGCGCTCGTCGCTGGTCGACGTCGACTACTACATCGCCATGGGCGGCCGCGCCTACGATGCGGTGGCCGCAATTGCCGGCGAGCGCGACCTCTGGGGCGAGCTCTCCTCGCGATTCCGGCTGCTCGTCGACCTGCTCAATGAAGTGAGCGACCGCACGCTGGCCTCGTCGAACACCGGCCTGGTGCGGCTGTATGAGCGTTTCATGAAGACAGGGAGCGAGCGGTTGGCAAACCTGCTCGCCGGCCACGGGGTCCTCGCCAGGCGGAGTTTCCTGCAGTGAGCCGCGCTGCGCTCGCGCAGTTGCAGCAGCTCTTGCAGTCGGTGCACGGCGTCCAGGCGGCGCCGGTGGGGCAGTTCCTGGTCGGCCGCCAGGTGCGCGCGAAGCTCGCGCCGCAGTCGAGCCCGCAGGAGGCGCTGCTCGTGCTCGAGAGCGGCGAGGAGCTGCACGTCGCGCTCTTTCTCGACGAGTCGGTGCTCTCGCACCTGGGCCGGCGCGCGCAGGATCCTTGGACTCATGAGCGGCTGCAGGCGTTCTGCATGGCCGCAGAGGGCGTTTCGCACTTCCTCTATCTTGCCCACCGAGCGCAGCAGGGCGGCTCTGTCTCGCAGCTCGAGCTCGAGGCGCAGGGCGAGTTGGACAAGTATCTGTCGGTGCTGCTCCAGCTCTGGGCAGTGGGACGGCAGAAGGCCTCTCCCGAGCTGCGCCGCCACCTCTTCGAGCGCAGCGCGCTCCGGCCCGGCCTCCAGCCCGCCGAGCGAGATCGCTACCGGCTCGCCTCCTCGCTGGCCGCCGCTTGCGCCAAGGCGCTCGAGACGCGTTTCGTCCTGGGCAGCAGGCTGGAAGCTCTCCTGCGCGAGGTGCGCCGCCTCTACCGGCTGTCCGGCGGGGAGAAATTTTCTGCCTTGGCGAAAGGCGCGGTGGCCTGGGCGGCTTAGTCTCGCAAGCCGGCCGCTCGCTCACTACATTATCGAACGATGATCGAGCGAGTCGCAGTGTGGCCTATTCGATAATTTTCAATACCGACGTCGCGCACGTGCCGCCCGCCGTGCTCGCGGAGCTGCGCAGGTCGCTCGGCGACATCGGCGACAGCATCAGCAGCATTCCGCAGACCAGCGTCTTCTGGGTCTCGATCGACAACAGCCTGTTCGAGCTGACCATCTCGGGCTGGCTTTTTTCCTACCTGATCGATCGCCGCCGCGATGAGCTCGTGGTGGTCAGCGTGCAGAGGGCAGAGCGCAAGACCGGCTGAGCAGCTACTTGCCGCGCGGCGTGGTCGCGGCTGCGGGAAGCTTCTCGTTGTCGTACGCGCCTTCGAGCGCGGCCCGCACCGGCCGATCGAAGCGAACCTTGCCGGTCGCGACCTCGCGCAGCGCGAGCACGGGCGGCTTGTCCTTGGCCTCGATCAGCGGCCGCGCGCCGGCCATCAGCTGGCGGGCCCGCTTGGTGGCGAGCAGCACCAGGGCGAAGCGGTTGTCGACCAGCGGCAGGCAATCTTCGACGGTGACGCGAGCCATCTACTGCTCCTTTGCGGACCGGTTTGAGTAATCGATCAGGGCCGCCGAGTCAATCGAGCTCATTTTGCCGCCTGCGCCGGCGCGGTGCCTCCATCGGGGAGCGAGAGAACGGCCGGCGGCGTCTCGAGCGCGTCGCTCAGCGTCCAGGGCAGGTCGTCCACCGTGCTCTTCTCGATGCGCGCCAGCTTGTTGACGCCGTCGGCGAGCGCGTAGCGCTTGCCTTCTTTCTCCGCGCCGACGCGGACGCGCGCGAGCACCTTGTCCTTCTCGCCCAGGAGCGTGACGCTCCTGGGCTTGTCGAGCCCGTACTTGGCCAGGTCCTTGGGAGCAGGACCCTCGAAGGCGGCCGCGCGCAGTCCGACGACGGAATAGAGCGCGCTGGAGATCTTCCACTTCTTTGCCGCCCCTTTCTCGGGCGCGACGACCGCGAAGCTCTCCTCGGCGACGCCGCCGTCCGGCAGCGTCTCCTTGCTGCGGGTGACCTCGATCTTCCCAGCGGGCCCTTCGAAGACGATCCTGCGGACGGCCTCGCGATCGGCGTGAACCAGCGCCTTGTCTTGAAGGTCGAAGGGCTGCTTGTCGAGGTCCTTGAGGACCTGCGCTTCCACTTCGTAGACGACGGGGCTGTCATCGCGCTTGGCGTACGTCTTCACCCCCGCGCCGCCCTTGACCGGCTGGCCGAACGAGAGCGTCCGCGTCAACGTGTCCTTGCCGCCGGCCGCGCCGACCCCGAGCTTGACGGTCACCTTCGGCTTGTCGAGCCCGTACTCGGAGAGCTTCGCCGCCTTTTCCGCCGCGATGGCAGTCGCCCTGATCTGTTTGATCGAGCTCTGGATGCGATCGGCCGCGGCGCTGTCCGCCTCGGCGCCGGCGTACTTCCACTTGCCGCCTTCCTTCTCCAGCGCGTAGGGCGTCTTGACCCCGCTCACCTCGATGCGCCGCACCTCGGCGGCCTCGTCGAGATGAGCGACCTTCTTCTCGCGCAAGTCGAAGAGCGACTTGTCGTAGCTCGACTTGTGCCAGCCGTCGACGACCCGGATGGTCGAATCGCCCAGCTTGCGGACGTACAGGGAGTTGTCGAAAGTATTGTCGACGCCGACCTGGAGGCCCTGCTCCTTGCCGTCCTCCAGCTTGACGGTCAGCGCCAGCGCCGGCCGTTCCAGGCCATAGCTCTTGGCGTCCTTCTCCTCGCCCAGGTCCTTGCGCTGCTTGAGCGTGCCCAGCTGATCGAGGAGATTGTTCACCGCCTGCTCGTCGCCCTCCGCCTGCAGCGGCTCGGTGATCTTCCAGGCGCCGTCCTTCGACAGCGCCGCCACCAGCTTGCCATCCTTCTCCAGGCGCAGCGTCTTCACCTTCGCTTTGTCGAAGTCGAAGAGCTTCTCGCTCTTCTCCTTCTGCTCGGCCTTCTTCTGCTCGTCCTTGCCCGCCCACAGCGCCGCGCCGACGATGGCTCCTGCCACCGTGACCAGCGCCAGGAGGCCGATGAGGGTCTTGGTCGTCTGCTTCATGGCGTCAGCGGCTCTTGCGCGTCTGCCACACCACCAGGCCCGCGAAGAGCAGCCCGAAGGGGAGCAGATCGAACGCGAACAAGGTCATGGTGTGCTTCTGCTCGGCGGAGAGGAAGAGATGATTCGCCTGCCGCTGCTTGGGCCGGATGGAGATGCGCGATTCCTCCTTGGCCGTCCAGGAGACGGCGTTCAAGGCGAAGTCCTTGTTCCCCGACAGCCGGTAGTAGCCGTTGGCGGCGAAGAGCGAGTTGCCCACCACCACGACGCGCGACTCGTTCTCGCCCGAGCCGTGCGTGAGGGCGACCGCGAGCGGGACGGGGCCCTTCAGGTCCTGGCCGGGATCGAATTTCACCTGGCCGGAGGTGAGCGAGCCGGTCTCGCCCCAGGCGCGCGCCCCGGTCTTGGCCAGCTCGATCACCGTCCAGCCCGAGGGCGGCGCGGGCGCCTTCGAGACGCTGCGAGCGACGGGGAAGATGGTGGCCAGCTGGAAGGGCGAGCTGCGCGGGTTGGTGATGGGATGCTCGGTGTACTGCTGGGCGATGGCGACCTCGGGGTTCTGCGCCTCGGGATCGATGACCTCGTCCTTGCCGACGACCACGCCCCAGGAGGTGAACGCGCTCTCGAGGCCGGTCACGGTGCCGGGATCGACCAGCACCACCAGCTTGCCGCCCTTGTTGTCGACCCACTCCTTGATGAGCCTGGCCTCACCCTCGGTTAGCGACGCCACCGGACCGGCGACGACGAGCGCCTGCGCATCGGCCGGCATCTGCTTGTTCTCGGCGAGGAGGATCTCGTCGGTCTGATAGCCCTCCGACTTGAGGCTGTCGACGAAGCTCTTCAGGCCGCGCTCGGTCGAGTCGCCGACCGCGTGCTCGCCGTGCCCCTTGGCGAAATAAATCTTGCGTGCCGAGCCGCGCGTGACCTCGATGAGCGCATTGGTGAGCGACTCCTCGCTGGTCTCCTTGGCGCGCGCCTCCTTCTTGCCGCTCCGGACGATCACGCGCGGGCCGGTCTGGCTGATGTTCAGCTCCTTCACTTGCGCAGGGTGCTTGAAGGGATCGATGAACTCCACCTGCAGCTTGTCGGTCTCGGCGCGATACTGGCGGAGCCTCTGCTCCAGCTCCCCGTACTCCGCATCGGAGCCGGCGAAGAAGGCCTGGATCTTGACCGGCTCCTTGAGTCCCTTGAGCACGCCCTGGGTCTGGTCGGACAAGGTGAAGATCTTGTCCTTGGTCAGGTCCCAGCTCTTGCCCTTCTTCACCGCGAAGTAGTTCGCGGCGGCGAGCGCGCCGATGAGCACCGCGGCGCTGACGGCGCTGACCGTTCCGTAGAACGCGCCCCGGCCGAGATGCCGCTCGCCGCGGTTGGTGACGAAGTACGCGGCGATGCCCGCGACTCCCAGGACCAATCGGCCCATCACCTGCGCGCTGGCGATGCTGCCGCTGATGAAGAGCCAGTTGAACGCCGCGCTCAGGAGCGCGACCACTCCGAACAGGCCGGCGACCCGGCCCCAGTGCTTCGCTTTCATCTCTCTAGCTCCAGCGGTGGGCCTCGACCGCGCGGTGGGTTGCGAACAGGCCGAGGGTGATGAGGCTCAAGAAGTAGACGATGTCTTTCACGTCGATGGTGCCGCGGCTGAAGGAGTCGAGATGGCTGACGCTCGCCAGGTAGGTGACGAAGTCGCGCACCCAGCCTTCGGCCTCGGTGGCGGACCAACCGATGATCCAGGTCATCAGCAGGATGACGAAGGTGATCAGCGCCGCCACCACCTGCGATTCGGTCAGCGAGCTGATGAAGAGGCCGAGGGCCATGTACGCAGCGCCCATGAGGAAGAGGCCGAGATAGCCGAGCATCACGCTGCGCCACTCGACGCCGTTCGCGTCCTTGGCCACGAGCTGGACGAGGATGGGATAGGTCAGCGTCAGGGCGAGCGCGCTGACCAGGATGGCCAGCGAGGCGAGGTATTTGCCCCAGACGATCTGCCCGGGCGTGACCGGCGTCGTGTAGAGGAGCTCGATGGTCTTCTGCCGCTTCTCCTCGGCGAGAAGGCGCATGGTGAGGAAGGGCACGATGAAGATGAGGATCACGCCCAGGTTGCCGAAGAGGTTCCGGAAGATGGCGTCCTGGAAGTTGAGGCGGTTCATCATCTCCGGCGCGTTGAAGCGCATGTACGCGAGCGAAGCCTGCTCATAGGCGCCCAGCAGCCGGAGGAAGAAGTACGACCCGATGACGACGAAGAGCGTGAACATCACGTACGCGATCGGGGTCGCGAAATAGATGTTCAGCTCTTTCTTGGCGATGGCGATTGCATTGTTCATGGTGACCTAGGCGGAAGTGAGCTTGAGGAAGATCTCCTCGAGCGAAGGAGCGGGGCCGGCATGGCCGTCTGCGGTGACCGCGCCGGCCTGGGCGCGCTGCAGGCCCTGCAAGGTGTCGTCGGCGACCACTTTGCCCTGGGAGATGATGAGGACGCGCTGGCAGGTGGTCACCACCTCGGGGAGGATGTGCGTCGAGAGCACGATGGTGTGCCGGCCGGCGAGCGACTTGATCAGCTCGCGCACTTCGATGATCTGCGCGGGGTCGAGGCCGACGGTGGGCTCGTCGAGGATGAGCACTTCCGGATCGCCCAGCAGCGCCTGGGCCAGGCCGACGCGCTGCCGCTGCCCTTTGGAGAGATTGCCGATCACCCGCTCGATGAACTTGTCGCTGTTGGTCTTCTGCGCGACGCGGTCCACCTCGCCGTTGCGCTGCTTGCGCGGAACGCCCTTGATCTCGGCGACGAAGCGCAGATAGGCGCGCACCGTCATGTCGACGTAGAGGGGCGGCGTCTCGGGGAGGTAGCCGATGCGGCGCTTCACCTCCATCGGATTCTCGAAGACGTCGAAGCCCGCCACCTTGACGGTGCCGCTGTCGGGCGGCAGGGCGCCGGTGATGATGCGCATGGTGGTGGTCTTGCCGGCGCCGTTGGGTCCGAGAAAGCCGAGGATCTCGCCTTTCTCCACCTTGAAGGTCACGTCGGAGACGGCCTTCAGGTCGCGGTAGCTCTTGAGCAGATGAGAGACTTCGATCATCGATTTCCTCGCTTGCGTAGCGGCGTACACAACAGCGCAGGCCGCGGCAGACTTCCCCTGAAAAAGCGGCGGCAATCTAGAGCAAGATCGCCCAGTGTCAAGCAGGCAGGCGCCCGGCGGGTCGGGGTAGACTCGGGCCGTGCCCGTGATCGTGCAGAAGTACGGCGGCTCTTCGGTGGCCGACGTGGAGAAGATCCAGCGCGTGGCCGCCCGCGTGGCGGAGACGCGGGCCCAGGGCAAGCAGGTAGTCGTCGTCGTGAGCGCGATGGGGGACACCACCGACGAGCTGCTGGCGCTGGCCCAGAAGGTTTCGGCCGGCAATCCGCACCGGCGGGAGCTGGACATGCTGCTCACCGCCGGCGAGCGCATTTCCATGGCGCTGCTCGGCCTGGCGCTGCACGCGCGCGGCGTCGAGGCGGTGAGCTTCACCGGCTCGCAGAGCGGCATCATCACCGACGGCGCACACACCAACGCGCGCATCCTGGAGGTGCGGCCGGTGCGCATCTTTCAGGAACTGGAGCGCGGCAAGGTCGTGATCGTCGCCGGCTACCAAGGCGTCTCGCGCGAAAAAGAGATCACCACCTTGGGCCGCGGCGGCAGCGACACCACCGCGGTCGCGCTGGCGGCCGCGCTGGAGGCCGAGGTGTGCGAGATCTGCTCCGACGTCGACGGCGTCTACACCGCCGATCCGCGCCTCGTTTCCTCGACGAGGCGGCTGGCCGAGCTGTCGCACGAGGAGATGCAGCAGCTGGCGCTCGCGGGGGCAAAGGTGCTCAATGCCCAGGCGGTCGAATTCGCCCGCGACCGCGGCATCACCCTCCACGCGCGCAGCACGTTCGCTCCCGGCCCTGGCACGCTGGTGAAGAAGGCGGTTTCGCGGGAGCTGCGCATCAGCGGCATCGCGCTCGACGAAGTCCTTCTGGTGCAGGGGAACGGGCAGCGGCTGCGCGAGGCGCTGCAGGCGCATTCGGCGTGGCCCCGGGAGATGTGGGAGGATCGCGCGCTGGTGTCGACCGAGAACGTCCACGGGCTTGTGGCGCTCCGCAAGGAGCTGGAGACTTTCGCCGCGATCGAGGAGCTGGCGCAGGTTTCAGTGGTGGGGAGCGGAGTGGGTGCCTCCCGCGAGCCGCTCGACCGAGCGTTGCGCTGCGCCGGGGGAAGCAGTCCCAGGGTGTTGGTCTCGCCGCTGCGCATCGCGCTCCTGGTCCCGAGGTCGGAGGCAAAGGCGCTGGTGCGAGCACTCCACGCAGAGTTCGTCGAGAAGAGCTGAGGAGGCGCGATGCCCAAGGCGATGCCCAAAGCTGCTGGTGCCAAAAAGCGCGATGAGAAGGCGGAGCTGGTGACGAAGATCGCCAAGGCGCTCGGCATCCCCGTCTCCGAAGTGCAGATGCGCGCGCTGCGCGAGCTGGCGGCTTCGATCGGAATCGGCAAGCCTCCTGCGCCGAAGTCTGCGCCGCCCCCGCCCGCGCCGCCGCCGCAGGAGAGCAAGCCGAAGGCGGGGCAGGCGCTGCCGCAGCGGCTCTTTCTTGCGCTCGATCAGCGAGGGCTCGACGGGCGCGGGATGCCCCTCGAGGTGATCCATCTGCCCTGCATCATCGGCAGCGGCAGGCAGTGCAACGTCTGGATCAACGCGCCGCGCGTCGAGACCAGGCACCTGCAGATCACCCGCGAGGGCGACGGATGGGTGATCGAGGATCTGAACAGCGAGCATGGGACGTTTCTCGGAGATCAGCGGATCCGGCGGCGGGTGATCAAGAACGGGGATGAGTTCTTGCTCGCGGGGTACCTCAAGCTGAGGACGGAGCTTCGCTGAGAATCTCGCCCAGGTCCTTGGCGGCGATCACATTTGCGTGAGCGGCGCGAGCCTCCTCGGCGACGATTTCGGCGTCGACGCTGGGAGAGAAGTGGGTGAGGACGAGCGCTGCCGCTTCGGCCTCGGCGGCGATCCGCGCTGCTTCCAGGCCCGTCGAATGGCCGCGGGCGCGGGCCAGGTCGGCGCGGCCCTGCTCGTAGGTCGACTCGTGCACGAGCGCATCGACGCCGCGGCCGAGCTCGACGGCGGCAGGACAAGGGACGGTGTCGAGGACATAGGCCATCGAGGCCCCGCGCCGCTTCGGACCGACCAGGCCTTCCGGCCTGACGACGCGGCCGTCGGGCAGCGTGACGGCGCGGCCCGCCTTCAGGTCGGCGAGCAGCGGCCCGCGCGGCACGCCGATCGCGTCGGCAGCGGCGACGTCGAGAGTGCCCGGTCGATCGGGCAGCGCCACCCGATACCCATAGGTCGGCACGCGGTGCGCGAGCGGCCGGCTCTCGATGAGAAAGGGCGAGCCTTCGAGCCGCACCTCGCCTCCTGGACCGCGCTGCTCGACGACGCGCACTTCCATGTCGCCGACGCCGAGCGCTCCCGCCCGCTCCAGCGACTTGAGCAGCGCGGCGATCCCCTCCGGGCCGGCCACGACGAGCGGCCTTTCGCGGCCCTCCAGCCCCAGCGTGCCGAGCAGCCCGGGCAGGCCATTGAAGTGATCGCCGTGCAGGTGAGTGATCAGCACCGCATCGAGCCGCGAGAGCGAGAGTCCGGCGCGCAGCGCCGAAAGCTGTGCTCCCTCGCCGCAGTCGCACAAGACCCAGCCGCCCTCGCTGGCGGCGGCGAGCGCCGAGGCTCCGCGCACCAGCGTGGGGCGGCCCGCCGAGGTGCCGAGCGGAACGATGCGGAGCTTCACGCCCGCTCCAGCACGATGGCGTGATGGCCTTCTCCGCGCAGCTTGCCGCCCTCGAGGCGCGCCTGGCCGGAGTCGAGCAGGATGCGCCAGCGGCCGGAGGGCACGTCCGCAACGAATGCGCTTTGCGAAAAGGAGGCGACGAGCAGGATGTCGCGCCGCCGCAGAAAGAGGATGCGGCCCTCCAACCAGGTCCGCAGCGACGAGCGCGCATCGTCCTGCAGCGAAGGGTGCGCGCGCCGCAGGTCGAGCAGGGCGCGGTGCCAGGCCAGCGCCGCCGGGTCCTTGCGCGAACGATCGAGCTTGCAGCGCAGAAAGGTCTCCGGCGACTGCGGGTCGGGCACTTCGCCCTGCCAGGCAAAGGCCTTGAATTCCTCGCGGCGCCCTCTGCTCACCGCCTCGGCCAGCTTCTGGTCGCCGTGGCTGGTGAAATAGAGGAACGGCTCCTTCGCCGCCCACTCCTCGCCCTGGAAGTAGAGCGGCAAGGCAGGCTGCAGGGCGATGATCGCCGCCGCGACCCGCAGCCCGCCGATGTCGGTCAGCGCCGCCAGCCGCTCGCCGCGCGCGCGATTGCCGATCTGGTCATGGTTCTGCGCGCAGACGACGAAGCGGCGGCCGGGAAGGTGCGCAGCGGGCTTGCCGTGCTTGCGCCCGAAGCTGGGCTTGAACTGGCCCTCATAGAACCAGCCGCGCGAGAGCGCCGCGACCATGGCTTCCATCGGCCTCTGGTAATCCTGGTAGTAGCCCTGCGACTCGCCGGTGAGCGCGACGTGAAGCGCGTGGTGCAGATCGTCGGCCCAGCAGGCGTCGATGCCGTAGCTGTCGACGAGCGCGGGATCGTTGAAGTCGCTCTCGGCGACGACCAGCCCGCCCTCCTCGTGCACCCCCTCGGCGATCTCCTGGAGGATGTGCCGCGTCGATTCATCGACGATGCCGTGCACCGCATCGAGCCGCAGCCCGTCGAACCACGCCGACCAGCGCAGCGCGTTCTCGAGGAAATAGCGGCGTACGGGCGCGAGCGAGAAGTCGATGGCGTCGCCCCACGGCGTCTTGTGGCGCGAGGTGAAGTAGGGGCCAAATTCGCCCAGGTAATTCCCCTCGGGGCCGAGGTGGTTGTAGACGACGTCGAGAAAGGCGGAGAGGCCCGCGCCGTGCGCCGCATCGACCAGCCGCGCGAGCCCGGCAGGTCCGCCATAGTCGGCGTGCGCGGCGAACGGCGCGACGCCGTCGTAGCCCCAGTTGCGCGACCCGGGGAAGGCCGCGACCGGCATCACCTCGACGGCGCTGTATCCAGCCTCGGCCATCTCGGGCATGAATCGCGCGGCGCCGTCGGCCGTGCCCTCCGACGAGAAAGTGCCGAGGTGGATCTCGCAGAAGATCAATTTCTCCAGCGGCACGCCCGCGCGGCCGCTGCGGGGCGCGATCGCCGGGAGATCCACCACCTCGCTCGGCCCATGCACGCCGAGGGGTTGCAGGAGCGAGGCGGGGTCGGGGCGCTCGCGCCCGTCGGGGCAGCGATAGAAGTATCGAGCGCCGGCCCGCACGCCCTCCACGCGCGCCGTGAAATAGCCGTCGCCCTCGGCGCGCAGCGCAGCCGTCGCGCCGCCCTCGATGCTCACCGACAGCGCACGAGCGCGCGGCGCCCAGACGCGAAAGTGCGTCCCGCTCGCATCGGAAACCGCGCCCAGCCAGGGCTTCCAGACCATGTCGGGACGCTAAGGCTTGCGGCGAAGCCTGACCAGATCAGTGCCCTGTCTGCGGCTCGAACTTGAACGGATACGAGACGCGCAGCTTGCCGCCCGAGGCAGGCTTCTGGAATTCCCACTGCCGCACGGCCTTGACAACGCAGAGGAGGAGCTGCGGATCCTGGATGCCGTCCGCCGTCGCGCCGATCACCTTCCCGCTCGGCCCGATGTCGAACCGCGCCACAAGCTTGCCCTGCAGCGTGGGCCGCTCGCGCAACCGGCCGGCGTAGCAGTCCTGGATGGTGGCGCTCTTCTCGCGGATGTGCTCGCCGATGATGCGCCGCTCGTCGCCCACCGGCGCCGGAGGGGGCGGCTCGTTGACCTCCTCCTCGATGATCATCGAAGCCGCCTTCACCTTGGTGGCGCCATCTCCACCTGCTCCTCCCTGGGGCGGCGAGGTCTGGGGCGGGCTGTCGGCCGCGGCAGCGGCGCTGGCGAGAAGCAGGGCGATGAGAGTGAGAGTTCGCACGGGAGTCACTCGAAGGAGAGGGCGCGTTCGAAGTCGCTCGGGTTGGAGGCTGCCGACTTGGCCACATCCAGCGTGATGGTCCCTGCGCGGTACAGCTCTGAGAGGTGCTGATCGAAGCTCTGCGTCCCGTACACGTCGCGGTTCTTCGACAGGTAGTCGGTGATCTCATGCGTGCGCTCGGGGTCGACGATGTATTCCCGGATGGCGTCGGTCGAGACCATGACCTCGGCGGCGACCACGCGCCCCTTGCCCTGCGCCTTGGGGAGCAGCCGCTGGCTGATGGTGCCTTTGAGATTTTCGGCGAGCCGATGCCGCAGCGGCTCCTGCGCATCTGCGGGAAAGGCGTCGCAGAGCCGCCCGATGGTCCTGGCAGCATCGGTCGTGTGCACGGTGGAGAGGACGAGGTGTCCGGTCTCGGCCGCCTTGAGCGCGATCTCGATGGTCTCCGTGTCGCGCATCTCGCCGACCAGGATGACGTCGGGGTCCTGCCGCAGCGCCGCCCGCAGGGCCTGGGCGAAATTGCCGGTGTCGGGTCCGATCTCGCGCTGCGTGATGCGCGAGAGCTTGTCCTCGTGGAGGAACTCGATCGGGTCCTCGATGGTGAGGATGTGCGCCCGCGTCGTCTCGTTGATCTGCCGGACGATGGCCGCCAGCGTCGAAGACTTGCCCGATCCGGTCACGCCGGTCACCAGCACGAGGCCGCGCTCGTACTCGGCCATCGTCTTCACCACCGGCGGCAGGCCGAGGGAGTCCACCGTCGGCACGCCGAAGGGAATGGCGCGCAGAACGAGGGCGAAGTTTCCCTTCTGGCGGAAGATGCTGACGCGGAAGCGGCCCACCTCGTCGACGGCGTAGCTGGTGTCCCAGTCGCGCAGGTCGTGGATGTCGCCCTTCCAGCGCGCGCTCGAGAGGACGAACTGGGTGATGGCCTGCGTGTCGTCGGGCGCCAGCGCCGGCACCTTCACCGGGAGGAGCGATCCGCTGATGCGCAGCGCGGGCGGCGCGCCCGCCTTCAAATGGATGTCGGAGGCGCCGTTCTTCACGGCGGCGGCGAGGAGCTGGTTGAAGGTCCGCTGCTCCATCTACGCTCCCGCCCCAGCCAGCTTCTGGTTGGCCCGGCGCAGCCGCTCGGAGAGCGCCGAGCAGAAGCAGCGGTAGACCTTGATGGCGAGCTTGTCGTTGGAGGCGACCAGCTTTTCGAAATCCTTGCGGGGAATGACCAGGAGCTCGACGTCTCCTTTGGCGACCACGTCGGCGGAAGCGAGGTGGTCGTCGACCAGGCTCATCTCGCCGAACAGCTCTCCCTGCGCGAGCGCGGCCAGCTCCTTCTCCACGCCGCTGACCGGGTCTCGGCGGCGGACGGTGGCGGTGCCCTGCTTGAGGATGTAGAGGGCTTGCCCGAGCGAGTCCTGCTGGAGGAGGACGCTGCCGTCCTTCTTGCGCTCGATCTTGCAGATCTCCGACAGCGCCATGGTCTCGGCGAAGCCGAGCGTGCGGAAGAGAGGCACCCGCTGCAACAGATCGACGCCGGGGGTGACCGGCAGATCGATGCTGATCTCGTCCACTGCGCCTCTCCTGAGCGGGTCCGCGTCGAGCGTAGAGGGATCCAGCGGCCGTGGTCAATTTTGCACCCCGCGCACTTCTGCTGAAAGGTGGTACAGGCGGAATGCGCCGGGCCGCCGCGCGGGTTAGTCTGGCAGGATGCGCCGCGCCCGCTTCTACATTTTCATTCTCGCGCTCACGCTCTTGCCGCAGCTGCTCGCTGCGACCGACCTCGTCCGCTGGCTGGCGCGCGAAGGGCAGCTTGCCCTCGGCCTCTCGGTTCCCGGCGTTCTCCTCCTCTTGAACCTGCCGATGGTGGGCGAGGTGCTTCGCCGCAAGAAGAAGGCGCAGCTGCCGCGTTTTCTCGCGGCGCTGGTGCAGACGCCGTGGACTGCCTTCTGGCTGGGCAGTCTTTTCTATGCGCCGCTGACCGCGGTCTGGACGCTCGTCCATCTCGGTCCGGCGCCGATGCCGGTGCTGCTCGCGCTGGCGCCCTTTGCGCTGGCGCTCTACGGCTGCCTCTTCGGCTCGCGCCTCCTGGCGCGCGAGCGCGTCACCATTCCCGTCGCGGGCCTGCCGCCGGGTTGGCACGGGGCCCGCATCGTGCAGCTCTCCGACCTGCACGCCGGCCGCCACGTGACCGAGCAGCGGCTGCGGCGCATCGCCCGCCGCGCGGCGCGCCTCAAGCCGGATCTCCTGGTGGTCACGGGCGACATCGTGCACAACTCGCCCGCCTTCGCGCGGCAGGCGGCGGAGGCCATCGCCTCCATTCCGAGCCGCTACGGCACCTTCGCATGTCTGGGCAACCACGACTTCTGGGCAGGGCCCGATGCAGTCGACGCCGAGCTGACGCGCGCTGGAATCCAGGTGCTGCGCAACCGGGGCGTGCTGCTCGAGCGCGGCGGAGATGGACTCTGGCTGTGCGGCGTGGACGATCCCTGGCTCGGCCGCTTCGACTTGCGGGCCGCGCTGCGCGGCCGGCCCGAGGGGACCGCGACCGTGCTGCTCTCCCACCAGCCCAACACCTGGCGGCGCGCGCAGGAGCTGGGCGTAGAGCTGCAGCTCTCCGGACACACCCACGGCGGGCAAGTGGCGCTCTTGTGGCTGCACCGGAGCTTGTCCTTCGCGCGGTTGATCACGCCCTTCGTGGCGGGGCTCTATCGGGCGGGCTCGAGCTACCTCTACGTCAACCGCGGCGCCGGCTCGGTGATGCCGATGGTCCGCCTCGGCGCCCGCCCGGAAGTGACGGAGCTGACGCTCGTTCCGCCCGAGTCGGCCGAGGCTGTCGTCGCCGAGGTCACCTCGTAGCGTCGCGCGCGTCGCCGCTTCACGGCGGAAGCTCGAGGATCAGAGGAAAGCATGCGCATTCGCCTTTACCAGCCGACCGGGGCCGAGGAGTTGCTCCTGCGGATGGAGCCGTCGGCGCGCGACGAGCTGGCGCGCGAGGCGCAGCGGCGCGCCTCGGCCCTGGGGCTGATGCGGGGCCCGCAGCCCATTCCGCTGGTGTTCTCTCCTGTCGCTCTTCCGCGCGCTGAGCTCTCCGCGCTCGGCCGCGCGGCGCGCCTCGTCACCAGCGCCCTGGTCAAGGTGGCGCGCGAGGTGATCGAGCGCCGCCCCGAGAAGGGGCGCCGGCTCTTCCAGCACCTGGCTCCGCTCGAGCAGGAGGCGCTGCGCACCCGCTGGCGCGAGGCCGAGGAGCTGCTCCATTCGCGGATCGACTGGTTCGTCGACGCCCAAGGCGCCGTGCGCGCGCTCGAGGTGAACGCCACCATTCCCGCCATGCAGGTCTACTCCGACGCCGCGGCGCGCGGCTGGACGGAGGCGCTGCGGCCCGGCCGCCTCGGAGCGCTGGAGCGCAACCAGAGCAACGCTGCCTGGCTCGTCGATGCCCTGCTCAGCGCCGCCCGGCGCCGGGCGCAGCCGATCAAAGTGCAGCTGCTGCACCGCGAGGGGGATCCGCAGCTGAGCGAGCTCTCCGTGCTCGCCGCGCTCCTGCACGCCCGCGGGATCGAAGCGCGCACCTGCACGCCGGCCGACGTCTCCCTCGACGGCGATCCCCACCGCGTGCTCTACCGCCACCTCTTCGCCCGCTACGTCGAGCCGGAGAGCCCGGTCGGCCGCGCTTTTCTCGACCCCGAAAAGCACGGCATCTGGAACCGCGTCGACGGCTGGCTGGAGACCAAAGGCCTCTTCGCCGAACTGTCGCTGCAGGCCCGGGCAGAATTTCTCTCGCCGGAGGAGCGCGCCGCCGTCGAGGACGTCGTCCCCTGGACGCGGCTCCTCGATGACCTCGACGACCGCGCGCTGGGCGACGGCGACCGTTTCGTCCTGAAGAAGTCGCACGACTACGGCGGCAAGAGCGTCGTCATCGGGCGCGAGGCCGGGCCGAGCGCTTTCCGCGCCGCGCTCGCCAGGGCGCGCCGCGACAAGCCCGCCACCTGGGTCGCGCAGGAGCTCGTCGACGCGCCGGCCACCGAACGCTTCCTCTGCGCGGAGGGGGGCGCGCGCCGTCTGCCGCTGCACCTCGACATCAGCACCTACGCCTCGCTCATCGAGGGCGTCCCCGAGGGCGGCAGCGTCTGCCGCGCGGCGCCGGGCCGGGTGGTCAACATCGTCGGCGGCGGCGGGGTGGCGCCGCTCTTCGCCGAGGACGTGCTCGACCAGCTGCTATAATTTTTCCTTGGCGCGGCGGGAGGCGATCTCCTCGAGAAAGCTGACCGCGAGGAAATGCCGCAAGAAGTCGATGCAGGGATAGTCGGGCGCTTTGCAGTACCGCTCGTGAAACTGGCAGAGCCGGCCGTGGCGGTCGCGGCAGAATTGATCGTACCCTCCCTCGTCGCAGGGATCGTCGATATGGGCGGCGACGCGGGCAGTGCGTTCGGGAGAAAGGAGATCGTCGTTGGCGGCGTCCTGCTGGGCAGTGAGCACCTTTTCCGCCATCGAGATCTCCAACCAGGGATGGGGAGTCTAACAGCATGAGTTCGCAGGTCACGTTCAAGAGCACCGACGAGAAAGCGCCGCAGCCGGGCGAGCAGGTGGCCCCTGCGCCGCGGCTGGCGGAGGCGGCGCGCCCGGCGTACACCCCCAGCCATGGGAGGGCGCCGAGCGAGATGCCCCTGCCGCCGGTAGGGCTCGAGGACCTGGGGCCGGCCGCCGCGATCAGGGTCGTCGGTCCCGACCGCGAGAAGTGGCTGCAGGGGATGCAGAGCAATGATCTGGGCGTTGCGCCGATCGGCGGCGCGGTGGCCGGCGTGTTTCTCAACGGCCGAGGGCGTCTCGTCGCCGACTGTCTGCTCTGGCGGCGCGCAGAGGAAGTCATCGTCACGACCGGCGAGGGACGTTTCGACGCGCTCTACGCGCATCTCGACAAGCTCCTCATCATGGAGGACTGCGAGATGTCGCGCGCCGATGGGCTGCGCCGGCTGCGCTTCTTCCCCGGCGAGGTCGCGCCGGCCGCGGTTCCGCCCCAGGTCGTGGGCAGCTGGCAGCCGCTCGGGCTCGAGCTGCTCTTGCCGGAAGCGGAAGCGCAAAGGCTGCTGGAGATTCTCCCCGATCGGCCACGGCCCGATCAGATCGAGGCGCTGCGCATCGCTCTCGGCGTTCCGGTCTGGGGAGCGGAGCTCGACGAGGAAACCACGCCCATCGAGGCGGGCCTCGATCGCATGCTTTCCTTCTCCAAGGGCTGCTACGTGGGCCAGGAAGTGGTGGCGATGGCGACCTATCGCGGGCGCGTCTCGTGGAACCTGGCGCGGCTGGAAGTCGCCGGCGCTGCGCCGGCCCCCGGCACGCGGCTGGACGCGCGTTCGCCGAAAAGCCGCGTGACCTCTTCCACGCAGGTCGGCGGTGTGGGAGTCTTCCTCGGCTACGTGCGCAAGGAATTGATCGCGCCGGGCTCGCAGGTGCCGCTCGAGGACGGACGTGCTGCGGAAGTCCTCGGCCTGCCCTACGGTTCGCAACCTGGTGCAGGAGTTTGCGCATGAAGATCCTCGCCGCCATCCACGATCTGATGTTCTCCTCCAAGGTCAACGCCGCCGCGAAAGGCCGCGCTGTCTCCTGGCTGCCCAGGGGGAGCAAAGTGGCCGAGCAGGTCGCGCGCGAAAAGCCGGACGTGCTGCTCATCGACCTCGCCGCGCCGCAGCTCGACGCGGTGAATGCGGTGAAGGAGATCAAGTCCGGCGAGGCGAAGGGCACGGTCGTGATCGGTTACGCCGATCACACGCGCGCCGATCTCATCGAAGCCGCGCGCGCGGCCGGCTGCGATGAAGTCATGAGCAAAGGCGAGTTCGCCCGCCGCCTGCCGGAATTGCTCGACGGGATTTAGTCGCGGCCGCCGTAGGCGGCTTAGCGACTTGTATAGTGCCCCTGGCTCGGCAGCTCGATAAATGCGACGAGGCCTATCGAGGCCGAAGCGTAGTCAGGGGCGCCGAGCCGTTCTCCTCGGAGACCTCGAACGGTTGCTTGGGCACGAGCCCGCA